>WSSedL1CaDRAFT_10000275_pt1 | contig 36060 bp, 25 predicted proteins | sample WetSurSL1Cattail_FD_9464 | JGI IMG/M metagenome (IMG submission 9464)
ATCACCGCTGCGAGCCCGGCCCGGATAGTTGCCGGTACTCAGGATTCCGCCGGATGCCCCGCCCGCCGTCACTTCAAAACCGTTTACATCGTCGCCCTGCCAACAATGCACTGAAACCTGCCTGGCCTTCATTTTTTCAAGCACCTCGTCCGTATCCACGCCAAATGCGGCATAAGACTTTTTCGCATATGCATAACCTTCCATGATCTTTGCTTCAATATCATTACTCATTTGAATACCTCTGATTATTTATTTTATAATCTCATTATATAAAAACTCATACAATAATTCATTAGCATATGTTATTCTTTTATTAGGGTTTATAACGCATCGGTTCAAAGAAATTTTTTCGTTTGCAGGAAATTTTTCTTGCCACTGCGCGTTTCAACGAGGCGGGAGACATTTGTATGTCTTGTTATTATTGATATGGAGAGCGTATGGAAAATTATCCTGTATTAAGAAGCAATATGCTGTTCAGAGAAAACGAACTTGTATATATCAACCGTTCTAATGAGCTTGAGGAATATTGCAATGTCATGCACTGCCATGATTTTCTGGAAATCGCCTTTGTCATTTCCGGCAATGGCATCCACAGGGTTGCGGAAAAAGAATATGAGACCACCAGGGGCGATATCTTCATCATCAATTTTGATGTTCCTCACGGCTTTTTTCAAAATGCGGAGTCCGGCAATCCGCTTGTTGTCTACAACTGCGTCTTCCTTCCCCAGTTCCTGGATCTATCCCTGTTCAGCGCCAGCCATTTTGAGGAGATCACCACCTCCTTCCTTTTCAAATCAATCGTACCGGAGAATTTTACACCGATGCCGGATTTGAAGCTCAGCGGCATAAGGCTGTTCGAAATCTCGGAGCTGTTTGACAGGATGTACGCCGAATACAGGCAGCGGAATATGGGTTATATCGATATCATTCGGGCATACCTCATAGAAATCATCGTAAAGATATTCCGCTACTCAGCCGACAGTTCCAAAAGAGAAGTGGCGAAACGGAACTCGGAACTCATACGGAAATCCGTCGAATACATGAAATTGAATTACCGGTCGGAGATCTCCCTGTCTAATCTTGCACTTCATTCGCTGCTCAGCAAAAATTATTTCAGCAGGCTTTTCAAGGAAGTAACAGGTACGAATGTAAGCGATTACATACAATATCTTCGGACCGAGCAAGCCTGCACTTTGTTGAGGACAACAGACATGAAGATTGTTGAGATCGCAGGTCAGACCGGATTTTCCGACATGAAGTTTTTCTATGAGGTGTTTAAAAAAATAACCGGGAAAACTCCCGGCGAATACAGGAAAACCAGCGGATACATGTGATTATGCAGTCTTTAGCCATCCCAAACACAAATCAAGCCATGTACTGGTATGCGCGTTAATAAATTCTGATACGGCAGCTGTCTCGGAACTACATAATACAATGCAGAACGGGTTCACTTAATGTACATATCCCCCCGTAAATAGAATTGGACAAAATTCCATTCGCAGATTCTTGCCTCCCAGTCTGTAGACCACCCCTATAGATCGTCGGATGATTTGCATCTGCCCGGTGGCTTTTCTAAGGCTTCTTTTGACAAGGCCTTGCAGGCGAGCTGTTTTATCCTTTAACCGCCCCGGCAGTAATGCCACTGATGATAAAGCGTTGTGCAAAGAGATAAACAACCAGCATCGGTGCAACAATCATACAGACACCGGTAAAAATGAGCGACCAGTCATTGACGTACATCCCTCTGAAGGAGTTCAACTGGACAGTCAGCGTCATCATGGAGCTTTGCTGCAAGTAGAGCATGGGCGCGAGAAAATCATTCCATACTGTAAAAAGATTTAATACGGCGACCGTTGAAAGAGCCGGCTTCATAAGCGGAAAGACAATGGTGAAAAATGTTCTGAAAATCCCACAGCCGTCTATTCCAGCCGCTTCCTCCAGTTCCTTCGGTACGGTTCTAACAAAACCGGCCAGCAGGAATACCGAAAATGGCGCCAGAAATGCAAGATAGAAGCAGATGATTCCCTGGTACGTACTGATCATTTTCGTCGTCAGCATCACCTTATACAACGGGATCATGGTCATCTGAAAGGGCACGATGGTGCCTGCAAGGAAAAACATGTAAATGGTGTTATAAAACCGGCTGTTCTTCCGGATGATCGCATAGGCAGCCATGGAGGCAATAATCAACAGAAGGCCGACGGATATAAACGCGATAAAAGCTGTGTTGAAGAGCGAACGCATATAGTGCATCGTCTTGAAAGCCTGGGAAAAGTACTGGAAGGTGATTTCAAGCGGAAAGCCGAAGGGGTTGACCGCCAGTTCATGCTTTGTCTTCACTGAAGAAAAAAGCACAAGGAGGATAGGATATAGATGAAATGCCGCCAATATCCAAAGAATAGCGGACCCGATGATAAGGCCTGTTCGGCGATTGTTCTTCATTACATTTCAACCTCCCTTCTTCTCAGGTATGGAAGTACAATTGTGCTGATAACCAGTATGCAGACAAACAGTGTCACGGACATTGCCGTACCGTACCCCCATCGGGTGCCTGATCCGAAACCGAGGTTATAGATCATGGTTGCAACGGAATTGGTTGCAAACCCGGGACCTCCGTTGGTTAAGGCGTAAATCTGATCAAACAGCTTCAGGCAGCCTATCAGGGACAACATGATATTGATGGTAAAAGCAGGGGCGATCAGAGGAAAGGTAATATGCCTGAACGTGCTGAAAGGCCTTGCTCCATCAATGTCGGCAGACTCGTACATATCCTTCGGGATCGCCTGAAGGCCTGCAATATAAATGACCATCGAATAACCCACGCACTGCCAGATGGTGATGAAGATGATCATCCATCTGCCAATGGCAGGATCACCAAGCCAGTTCTGTTTCAGGAAGCCCAGCCGTGCAAATTCCAGAACGTTGTTCACTACACCGATATTGGGTTCCAGAATGAAGCTCCATACATATCCCAGCAAAAGTGCACTGAATACATACGGCATGAAAAATATGGTTCTCAGGAAGTTGACTCCTGCTATGTTCTTAACCATGAATACCGCCAGAACAAGCCCTGCAAGGTTCTGTACAATAGTAATAAACACCGCATACATGGCAGTATTTCCGAAGGAGGTGAGGATCATTTGGTCATGGACCATTTCTATAAAGTTATCAATTCCGATAAACTTGCTTGTTACGCCGTCCCAATCCGTAAGGGAGTAGTAAACGGTACTGGCAGAGGGCACTATGAAGAAAATAAGGTAAAATGCCAATACCGGGAGTATGAATAAAAACCAGAGCAATTCAATACGGATTCTGCGATTGTTCGCCATATGGTTGAAATCCTTTCCATATATGTTAGGTCTGATAAATAGCCGGCACTGTTATGTACCGGCTATTTATCAAATGGTTTCAGTCTGTGTTGGGCTATTACTTTCCGAGTGTTTTTGCATTAGCGCTATCAAAGTCGGAGATGAATTTGTCAGTAGTCGTGCCGCTTGCCATGAGACTCTGTATCTGCATATCAATTTTGAACGAGGTTGAACCGGGGTAATAGAGACCATTGCAGCCCCACCATACCGGCTGGACGTTTCCATTGGCCATAGCTGCAGCAACATCCTGAAGGAAGGCTGCTTCCGGTTTTACTTGTGTATTGGTTGATATACCGTTCAGATCCGCCATGATAAGAGCCTGGTTTTCAGGGGAGAGGAAATAATCCAGCGCCTGTTTTGCACTGTCCAGCACACTGCTCGAAGCGTTGATGCATATTCCTTCATTTGCATTGGTCGGTACCTGGATCTTCTCTCCTGCAGCATTGAGGGGAAGGGCGAAGAATCCGACCTGGCCGTTGGGGTCCGCATCCTGGATGGTCTTGACCTGCCAGGTTCCGCATATCAGCATTGCTGCTTTGCCGGTACCTACCAACTGGCTGGCGACATTGATGTCCGTGCCGAGGTAGTTATCCTGAAAATAACCTTTCTTTGCAAAGTCCTGCTGAACATTGAGTACTTTGGTTACATCGGCAGAAATATCGGCGTACTTCATGGAACCATCCGCAAGTTTGTTCCTGATGGTATCGTCCTTGCCGTCAATGTACTGTCCGAAGGCAATAAACGGTATGATTTGTGTAGACCATGCATCCTTTGCACCGGATGCGACAGGTGTTATTTTTGCAGCCTTCAGCTTGTCGCAGGCTGCATTGAATTCATCTGCGTTCGTGGGAACAGTAATCCCATTGTCTGTGAATACTTTCTTATTATAGAGGACACCCAGGACGTTTGTAGAAATCGGGACGTAATAGAGCTTCCCATTAACCTTCACACTATCCAGCACGGAAGGTATATACCCGGCAATTGAACTGATTCCTGAAATGTCGGCGAATGAATCCTCCTTCAGCTGCACCTTCTCATTTGAAACCATGAGGTCGGAACCTATACCATGCACCTTTACAAGATCCGGCATGTCATTTGCCACAAAATGTGTTTTAAAAACAGCTGCATATTGATCCGTAGGAACATTCTGCATATCGACGGTAATATTATATTTGTCCTTCAGGGCCTGTATCCATGCATCTGTAGATTTTGTCCTGTCAGAATAATCCCAGGTCATGTACTTCACGGTAACTGCCTCAGCCGGAGTTTGTGTGCTGACTGGAACAGCCGCTGTTGTTGTTGCAGCAGCCTCTGCAGGTGTGCCGGACCCGGGGTCTTGTGCCATTGCAGTTCCACAGCCGGCAAATACGGATACCATCGTCAGGATGACAAGCGCCAGAGTTAAAAATTTTTTCATGTTTCTTCCTCCATAATATTTTTTAAAGCGTCGTCCGCTCTATATACTAATTATAGAATCCTGATATTTTTAAAAAATGAAATTTCTTTACCTCTTTCGCTATACTTTTTCTACCGGTCTTTTTTCCTATACTCGGTGGGCGTACAGGAAAAATACTCCTTGAATTTCTTCAAAAAGTAGTTGACATTTTCATATCCCACCATTTCCGAGATATCGGCCATTCTGAGATTTTCCTGCTTCAGGAGCTCAACAGCCGCTTCCATACGCCTTTTGCTCAGGTAATCGTTGAAGTTCCGGCCCATTGTACTTTTGAATATTCTGGAGAGATAGGCGGGGTTGATGAAAAAGTGCTCTGAAACGGTATTCAGGTTTACTTCCGCACCATAATGACCGTCCATGTATTCTGCAATGACATCAACCATTTTTTTAGTACCGGTTTTCTTATGCGCCGCAATCTCATCCAACGCTTTCATAGCGGCAGCAAGAAACCATTGCTTCAGTTCGGTTGACGTAAACAGCCCGTTCATAATCCTGTCGGGTATATTTCGCTCCTGGAGCAGTTCCTCAAGAAAGCAGTTGTAGTTCTTCAGCATTTTGCCGATACCAAGGGCAAGCTCAAGAACAGTGCTTCTGATACTTTGCGGAATCGCAGTCCTGCTTTCCTCCATTTTTCGGAAGAGACCGTCTATCAGATCGGCAGCCTGAATTTTGTATCCGCTCTCAATATAATACAGAAGCGCTTTTTCCTTATCATCCGGATAAATAAAGTATTCATTGCGGCTGCTGACCTCATCAATATGAATGATCCTTGCATCAGGCAACAAACCGGCGTTTCCGGCTGCCTCAACGGCCTGGGCATACGAACGCGGCGCATCCTTCAGGTTCGTAAATTCTCCTCCGATACCGATATATAATTCAAATCCTATATATTTGCGTACAGTTGTTATGATGTCTTCACACAGTTCATAGGTTTCTTCCACAATACTACGATATTCATCCGTATTGAAGCCCCGGATGAGAATGAGTTCATTCCGGCGGGAATCATTCCTGAACAGGACGGATGCTTCATTTCCGCCAAGCAGTTCGCCGATCACATTCATCAATGCAAACCCTGCAAGCTGCGCATCCTTTTCGTAGATAACCTCTGTGATCTTCTCAAAATTCGCCGGTTTAAAGGCCATGACAACCATCCGGGGCCACCGGAAGCCGCCGCAGGTTTCCTTTACATACCTTGAAGCCTCTATACAGTCAGATTCATTCCCTGTGACAAGGTTCGTAAGGAGCCTGTCCCTGAGCAGCCTGCTGCTGCTGTTCAACTCAGCCTTCAGGCTGATAACGGCAGATTCCCGGCTCGCATTCTCTTTCAACTTCTGTACGGCTTTTACTAAAATCCTTTCAAGTTCCGCTTCTTCAATCGGCTTCAGAATATAGTCAAAGGCACTGAAAGATATGGCTTTTCTGGCATACTCAAATTCAGAATATCCGCTGATGACAATAATAAGGATATTGGGATAACTATTATGGATATTCTCCATCAATGTAAGACCATCGACCTTCGGCATCCGGATATCCGTAATGACGATCTGCGGCTGCTCCTTTTCAATCAACTCCAGTGCAACCGCGCCATTCTGAGCTTCGCCGGTGATCTCCAGACCCAGCATGCTCCAATCGACCTGTTCCCGCAAACCCAGCCGGATCCATTCTTCATCATCAACGATCAGGACCTTAATCATTTTCTATTATCTCCTCAATCCTTTTTGCAGGTATTCGAACCGTAACCCTGGTCCATTCCTGCTTTATGCTTTCCAGCTGCAGTCCGTAATCCGGTCCGTAAATCAGTTTGATCCGGATATTTATATTCCGCAGACCGATATTGCTGCTGTCATTCGTCGGCGAGGGCTCCATCAGGCCTTCCTCTGCAATGTTGATATCCTCAAGGAGCTTTTCTATCTCTGTTTCCGTCATTCCAACGCCATTGTCCATGACCTGAATGAAGATATCGTTATTCTCGCACCCAGCTTTGATTTTTATGATGCCATTCTCACCTTTGGGCTCTATGCCATGAGTGATGGCGTTTTCCACAATCGGCTGCAACACGAGTTTTACGATACCGTATGAATAGACTTCTTCATCGATTGAGATTTCATAATTGAGAAATTCCTTGAACCGCAGTTTCTGAATCTCCAGGTAACAGGTCAGGTTCTCCAGTTCATCCCCAATTGCAGTGAATTTGCTTCTGGTATTGACACTGTATCGAAGCATTTTAGCCAATCCTTTTGATACATTATTAATTTCGGGCACTTTCTTGACAACAGCCATACTGCTGATGATCTGAAGCGTATTGTAAATGAAATGCGGATTGATCTGGGCCTGCAGATATTTGAATTCCGCATTGTTCCTGGCCAGCTTTTCTCCATATTTCTCAACAATCAGTGTCTTAATGGTCGATATCATGGAATTGAAGCTTCCGATCAACTGCCCCAATTCATCGTTGGAGGGTTTATCCAGCCGAACATCGAAGTTTCCATCCTTGACACTGGACATGCCGGTCTGAAGCCTTTTAATAGGTTTGTAAATAATCCGGGAAAAGATGTATGCAATAAAAATGGTAATAACCAATGCAACCAGCAGCAACAATGCATAGAACAGCACAAGCTTGCGGTCATCCTTCGCGACCACGGAATAAGGTGTCAGGGTAAGCAGCTTCCATCCAGTAATCGTCGAGGTATTGAAGGCAACAAGAAACTTTTCACCGGAAATGTATGTAGAGAATTTTCCATCAGAATTCCCGGCGATGTTTTTTATCAATTCACTCCCAATATCTTCATATACAAATGCAGTATTCCTGCGGTAAATGATCCGCCCGTACTTGTCCAGAAAAAGAACACCCGTGTTGCTGCCCAGATTCACCCTGTCAACAATGCTGTTGATGACATCGGTAGTCAGGTCAATCAGCACAACAACCTCCGGTTCATTCTTTTTAGCGTTGGTAACGCTTTTTAGAAGCCTTGAAAAAGAAAGCACCTCTTTATTGTAATCCAATTGATAAGGTTGATGGGGAGCGAAAATGACAGTTTTCCCATTGGCAGCTATCGTATCCTTGAACCAGGCTTCCCCGGCAGGGTCATAGCCCAGCTTGTTGATTCCGTTGACACTATAGGAAAAGGTCTTGCTTTTCGATACATAAATATAAATACTGTTGAAATCCTTCCTAAGGAAAATCAGCCGCTGGAAAAAGTCTCTGGTTACCTTCAAGGCTATATATTCATCGCTGATACTGGTATATTCTCCCGTTGCCAAAACCTCCTGCATGCCGGGGTTGGATTCTGTTCCGCTTGTATCCGCATAAATGGACATGATGATCCTGTCGACCTGATCCAGATTGTCTTTGAAATCGGCATTTATATTATTAACAAGCCGGGCAGCGTTGTTCATCACTGTGTTTTCCTGTTGATTATGCAGATACAAAAAGGAAATGACACTGGAGATCATGATGATTATGAACACAATCACGATGATGCCGTAAAATAACTTGTTAAAAATGCTCAGGTCGGCTATATGTTTTTTTATGAATTTTTTTTGAAACAATACATTTATAATATTCATAAGCCCTTTGCTGCATTTGCTGTATCATCTATTTGCCATATCATCTATTTATATCATACCATACTGCTCATCTTCCGAAAACCGTTCTCATCCTGTCACAATAATATTGAACATTTTCCCATATTGCAGTCGGCGGTATCGCTGTCAGTAAACAGGCTGAATCCATCTGACAGCAAAAGTTTTGCTCAGCAGACGCCCGGTAATCTTTTTTGAATTTGATTCATAATTTCATTATAGTTTGCTAATAGATTTTCTTTTTATAGCCGGTTGCATAATCATTATCTTTCAAGTGCGAGATGAATTTAGGGTGATTTACCCTCAGATTCTCCATATAGTCTTTCAAAAATCGCATAGCTTATAATATTCGTTTCGTGTTCGGTTATATTAACTTCAGATCTTCATTGGTTTGATACCCAATTTTCCTCTCGCAACTCAGTAAAGCCTTAATTGCTTGAATTTTTGCAATAAACTATAATATAGGATTACAACTTGAATAAAGTGCTCTGTGCACCTTTTATTTACTCCATAATGCTTTATTCCGTGATTTAAATTAATATGGTTTTTGCTATAATTATTCACATACACTGCAGCAAAACAAATGCTGGAATGCAAAACCAACTACGAAATGAAGCGATTATTATGGATAATGACAACTACCCTCCCCCCTTGGTTGCAGGCATTGCGTATAACCTTAAAAAAGGTATTGCTTCGGATGCTGAAGACATTGAAGCCGAGTATGATTCGTATGAAACAATTGAAGCCATTAAGGATGCACTTACGTTCGCAGGCGTCCAGGTTGAGCTTATGGAGGCCGATACGGATTTTTTTGACAGGCTGAAAATGTCAAAGGTTGATATCGTTTTTAATATTGCCGAAGGCACCTCCGGAAGAGGCAGAGAAGCCCAGGTCCCTGCAATTCTAAATTTCATGGGGATCCCTTTTACTGGTTCCGATGAAACCACTCTTTGTTTATCCCTTGATAAAGCACTTACAAAAAGATTTCTCTCGACTTATCCTATTTTGACACCTGCATATCAGCTGGTAAAAGCTCCTGATTTCAAGCTTGATCCGGCGCTTTGCTTTCCACTGATCGTAAAGCCGAATAGCGAAGGTTCAAGTAAGGGGATTTCTGATCTTGCCATAATTGATCATGAAGAACAGCTCCACAACGTAATCAATAGAAATTTCAAGCTGTACGGGCAGCCCATGCTGGTGGAGGAATACATAAAAGGCCGGGAGTTTACAGTTGGCCTGCTTGGAAACGGAAACGACATGAAAGTATTTGACCCTATGGAAATATGCTACCTGAGCCATGAGAGAGAAAATACAATATACAGCTATAATGTTAAAAGGAATTATAAAAAATTTGTAGAATACAAATGCCCGCCTATACTGGATGCCGATACGACAGGAAAAATGGAAAAGCTCGCTGCAGAAATATATACGGCATTGGATTGCAGAGATTTTTCCAGAATCGATTTCCGGCTTTCGGAAGACGGAACAATATACTTTATAGAAATAAACCCTCTCCCCGGGCTGGCTCCTGGCTACAGCGACTATCCCATGCTGGCGGAATTCTGCGGAACAGACTATAAGACACTTGTTGTAAGTGTACTGAATAGTGCGTTGAAAAGGATTGGCATGGATGAAGTTACGCTGAATCGAGGCGGGTTGTAGTGAATGATTACAGAACAAATAAAATGTGGGAGAATGTCACGCCGGAACATTGGAACGACTGGGAGTGGCAGATCAAAAACAGAATAACATCATGTGCACAGCTTGGCAGGATCATAAACCTTCCTGATAATGAAAAAGAAGAAATCAGCAGATGTCTTGAGCATTTCAGGATGGCAATTACTCCGTATTATGCCATGCTCATTAACCCCGGCAACCCTGACTGTCCAATTAAAAAGCAGGCAGTTCCATCTATAGGAGAGCTTGCTGTTGACAAGTGCGAACTGGAAGATCCCCTTGGCGAAGAAAAATTTTCACCGGTTGAAGGGATTGTACACAGATATCCGGACAGGGTACTTTTCCTTCTGACGCATAAATGCTCCATGTACTGCAGACATTGTACAAGGAGAAGATTGGTCGGGTGTGAGGATTTTTCCGTAAGTAATAATCAATTAGAAAAAGCATTTGATTATATAAAACAAAATACAAAAATAAGGGACGTTCTTTTATCCGGAGGGGATCCTTTTGTACTATCCGACTCCAGGCTTGAAGGTATCATCGCCAGGCTCCGCGAAATACCTCACGTTGAGATCATACGTATCGGTACGCGTACACCGGTGGTGCTTCCAATGAGGATTACGGATGAATTACTGAATATGCTGCGAAAATACCATCCCATCTGGATAAATACTCATTTTAATCATCCTGATGAAATCACCGCCGATTCAACACTGGCCTGCGGGAAAATTGCCGACGCGGGTATCCCTCTTGGGAATCAGAGTGTGCTGCTGCGTGGGATTAACGATAATGCGGAAACTTTAAAGGAGCTTTTTACCAAGCTGGTAAAAATCAGAGTAAGGCCTTATTATCTATATCAATGTGATATTGCTCAGGGTATAGGACATTTCAGGACTCCTGTTTCACAGGGGATTGAAATAATGAAGAATATCAGAGGCTACATATCAGGCTATGCCGTACCGGCATTTGTAATTGACGCACCCGGCGGCGGTGGGAAGACGCCTGTAAATCCGGACTATATTATGAGCCTTGATGACAGCGGGGCAGTATTAAAAAACTATCTGGGAGAAATATATACCTACCCCAACCCAGCCCCTGTCCAGATACAGGCTTAAGTTTTACTCTCCGTCCTGCCCAACGATGGAGGAAATAAGTTACCGCCTCTATTTCCTCCACCGCCGTAGCTGCCACCGCCCCTATTTCCCATTTGCTGCAAAAGCTCAGCTCAAAAATTCCGTGAAATGACTTAAGGTAATCACATTTAGGAAATCCTCGTTAATCCTAACCTCTCATAATCATTCCCACTCTTGGCCCAATCAAAATTCCCGCAGGCTTTAATTGATATTCGTAAGCCCAACTATTCCCTGCAGTTCTCCATGCATTCGGTCCAAACCATTCCACTGTGTGATTGCAGTTATGGACTGCGCCAAAAGTATTAACCCTATTGCCAAAAGCAGTTATTTCAAGTTTATGTTTGCCGCTTTTAACTCTGCCCAGCTCTGATATATATGGTGCGAACGCTATCTTTCCCTTCTCCTCGCCATCCAAAGATACGGACAGTAAGGGATTTCTAAACTGCGGCACTTCTACCCGGCAGTTACAATCCTCACTCACAATATCACAGTGATACGTAACATTTCCTCCGTAGAATGGTAGGCCCTGCTGCGTCCAGTCTCCAAAATATAACTGTCTCACAGGCTCTGCAATCCTGGCATGGCTTCCCTCGACCTTAACGCCAAAGTCTCCCAGAAGATAACACCACTCTACATTTGTCTTGCTTCCAAAAGGAATATTTAATATAATCTCCGACTGTCCCTTCGGTAAAGATGGGATTTGCACCTTCCCTATGCATTCGTCCACATACCATCCCGTTGTATGAGAAGGCACCTTTACATGATTCACAATGATCTCAACAACCTCCGGATTTTCAAGAGCGAGGCAGGGATTACATACTTCTATATCGGATATAATAGTGAATCTTAAGCTAATCGTATGCTCCGGCGCTGCATTTTCCCGATTCACCCATGGCTGTGCCAAGGCTTCCATCCTTAAAGGATATCCAAGTTTTGTCCTAAACAAATTATCAATACGAAGTATTTCTTCCTTAGCCTGCCATCCCCCGCCATCAAAACAATACTCCGCCATATCCAGCAAAAGAATATTGGGTTCGGAGAGTGTCACAGCCACAGGACCTTTCAGTATCATTCCTTCAGATTTTTCTTCACGTTTGAATAATGTATGATCTGCAGAAGCATCCTTATCACTTGGCTCAAGATATAACAATAGACTGTCGTGCTGTGAAAATTGATATTCAATGATCGTTTGATTTTCTAAAACTTTCGATTTATATGGATAGCATTGTCCGCTCATCGAATCAAATACCGTTGGCTTCCATCCCCCGCGGATCGATATATTGATTGTTTCAATACTGGCAATGTCAGGGTTATCCATCTTATTTACATGACATAGGAATAACCATCTGTTATTACCATCCTCCCGCATTTGATAAAATAAATTGCTTGCGGCAGAGCCATCCTCTTTTTTGATTTCCACGTCTCTATAATCCCTAAGAGCCTTTAGAATACTGTTTTTCGCAAAGGATATTCTTTCACTGCCTTCTGCCAGCTCTATTACCCTGTCAGACTTTTTAGCATCCATATACTTGGGAGCCTCTCCGGCAAAAATCACTTTCCCCCCGGCTTTTCTGAAGGCTTCAAGCCTTTCAACCGTAGATAGCCGCAATGTCTCACAGGCAGGTACAAGTATAGCCCTGTATTCCATCTCTCCTGCTTTGAAGCTCTTCGTTTCTTCTATCTTTGATATGGATGGAAGCAATGCTTCTGATATGAAGTCAAAATCTATCAGTCCAAATAGAAGCCAATCAATGATGCTTTTAAAGTTTGTTTCAAGCTCTTCTCTTTTTGCAGAAGTCTGCTCCCTGGGACCCCAATGCAGCCAGTAGGATTCGACAGGATGGATTACTGCTACGCTTACCTTTGCTTTTCCTCTTGTAAGGGCGGTATTTAACCTGCTAAAATGATTTTCAATAAGAGGATATTCCTTATACCAGGGGGACTGATATCCTATGCTTGCCGGGTAATCACGCTTCGCTTCGCCCTCCATGGACATCCATGCAAGATGCTGAACCCGGACGGTAACGCCAAGCGCCGCTTGCCAGTCGCCTTGCAGTTTATGTCCTCTAAAATCAAAATCCCAATTTGTTACACCATATAATTCACTTATTACACCGGGGCATCCATACTGATGCGAAACGCTCTGCGCTTGCTTTGCAGTGGAAAATTCCCTCCAATCGCAGAGCATGTCAATCCCTGGCAATTGGAAGGAGCGATAAGAACGCATGGCATCTCCGAGAGCCCTTGTTTGTGAAAAAAGAGTGGGTTCTTCCATCATATGGCCCGTAAGCATGATATTATGCTCTTTGCACCAGTTTCCTACCGTATCTGCAAACGCAGATGCAAATCTTTCACTTAAATGGTCATGATACCTGAATCTTGTAACCGACACTTCCGGCTCGGGAAGCTCCCAGAAAAGTTCCGGAAGATGTTCAAGCAGGCTCTCTCCATAGGCTGCTTTAAAAGTTTCTTCCAAATCGTCGGTAAAAGGAAGTATGATATTCTTTTCTTCATCAGCGTAACCCAAGCATTCCTTATGAGTAAATTGAGGCTCATCAGTAAAAATTGCGGGTATTGTCTTTCCAAATTCCGTGCCCAAAACCTCATAATACCTTTCATGAGTCATATTTATAAATTCTTTAATTGCTTCAGGATCAAGCGTATTTACATATGCCTGATTGTTAAACCATGGACTATTTCCGGAAATTTCTATGTATGCCCACCAAAGCTTTGCGTTTTTTTCCGGCACATCTTTTTCTTCCAGCTTTCTATATTTCTTGAGGCAGCCCTCCTTAAGTATCACTTCATATTTTCCTAGAAGCCTTCTCTGTCTGCTCCTCTGCGCTTCTCCCGATGATGGATTTCCCGCGTCAGCTACAGGCTCTTCAATAAATTCCTCGGGACTAAACACGAGAAATCTGGCTCTATATGAAATGTTTTTTGTTACATATCCCCCTGCAGAACCTGAAGGCCAACGATCTTCATCGTATAGCCAGCATAACATGTCATTTTCCTTTGCTGCATTATATGCTGTCTTAACAAGTTCCATAAACGTATCACTTAAATACTCAGTATCGAGGCCAACTCTACTATGTATGTGGAAGCCTCCCAAACCCATTTCTTTAAAATAACTCACTTGTTTTGCAATCTTTGTCTTATCCACTTTACAATTCCAGGCCCAAAAGGGAGCTCCTCTATATTCTGAGGTTGGGCTATTGAATAGTTCAAGTGATAATTTTTCTTCATTATTTTTCGGATATAACATTTCAGATTCTCCTTTTATAATGTGTTGGTGCAAACTCCTTCATTCCTTGGGCTATTTCTCCATAGTATGGATTCGTTATGTCATTAATAAGAATGCCAGTTACTCGCGTTTCTTATGTTTATAATTATTATACATGTTTTTAATAATTCCTGCTCGCCTATCACAAAGATGAAGATTACCCAGGTAGTTCGTTGGAACTGCTTCATCTTCTTCATAAACATAATAGCCTTTACAAATATTTCTCATGATTGTAATCCTGATTGGTTCACATGTGCTTCCATGCCAACGTACGTTAACCATTCTCCTAACATTTCACTCTCCGGCGGCGAGACCGATTTTTGCTGCTTTGCCTGTCTTCTTTTCCGGTATCGTTTACTGTTCACTAACCCCAAAGTGATTTTCGTCAGGTGAATACTGTATAACCTTGCATTCATAAGGCTCTACATAAACTTTTTCATCTGAAATGCTTTCACCGCTAAAAGAATCTTTGCTGTTTTGTGGAATTGAAACACTTCCACCCTTGCCATCCAAATTAATAATGGCCCACTGGCTGAAGCCCTTCCCTGTACGTGGAACTGCAATGGTGCCCGGGCTTACATCCGATGCAGCGGATACACCTGCTGCCTTTGCATAATGCGTGATAACATTTCTCAGCATTTTTACGCCTTGCTCTCCTGAAGGCATAGACCCAAGCATAACAATTTTCCCTTTCCCTCTACTACTTTCAGTAATAAAAGGCAGGTCCGGTGTAACGCCTCCTTCTGTAACGCCTGCGGCTTTTGCATGAATACATTGAAAAATACTGCTCCATCCGGCAAGTGGTGCTTTGATCCCAAAAGCGTTACCTATAGCGCCACTATCCGTTATTGGGTAGTGGTATAATGTTTTTACTCCCGCCAATTCTTCCAGTTTTCCCAATGCAAAGTCTCTGTTAATCGTCTGTTCAACAGTTCTTGTTCCCGTAATTGGGCCAATAATCCATACTCCGCCTTTGTCCACCAGTTCTACCGCCTTATTCATATAATCCTGCGATATATAAGGCAGATAGGGTGTCATTAATAACTTATACCCTTCAAAATCCGAGTTTTCAAATAAAATATCTCTATGCATTCCTGTATTTAAAACAATATCATACCATTTCATCATTTCTTCAACATAATTGAAACCGGAATTTTCAAGCGGCTCAGTCATAAAAAATACCCTCGCCCTATCGGAATAGGTTATAGCAATCTCTGCTTTTGCCGGTACGGTATGTTCAAATACCTTTTGCAATTTATCTTTTAGCTTTCCTGCTTCCACAACGTTTTCAAAACCAACAGCATGTTCACCCCAACTACTGATAATATGCCCATGGGTTTGTTCTATCCCGCTGCTTTGCTGCCTCCAAAGCCAGTAGCTGAATCCCCTGGCTCCAAGAGCGTAGGCAGCGGCAACTTCTGCCTTAATGAACCCGTTATTATGAACAGTTTGATGACCTAACCCACATGCGCTGAAGTTCGCTGCAGTTTCCATCAACCAGAAGGGTTTGTCGACCTTCAGTGTTTTGTAGAGATCTAAATTGGCAAGCATCCGGCTGAAGTTTCTGCTTGTACAGTAAAAATCGAAGGCAACCAAATCTAAATTTTCAAATATTTTTTCATTATCTATAAAATGATTCATGGATGCATTATGTGTTATGGGCAAATCTGAATACTTCCTTATTACATCTACCTGCAGGTTTAGAAATTCACTTACAAGATCACGTGAAAATAATTTATATGCGGTGGATAGTGAGGGACTATGTGCAAGCGGAGTTTTTAAAGGCTGCGGAACCTGCTGAAAAGTTTCATAATATTGGCTCCAGATATGGGTTCCCCAGGCATTATTTAAATTTTCAACCGTCTCAAACCTTTTTTCCAGCCATTGATGCCATAAATGTTTACAGGTTTCGCAATAGCATTCCGAAACATTCCCTTTTAATTCATTATCAATCTGCCACCCTATTACACCTTTTTGACTTCCATATATCTTTGCCATTTTTTCAATAATGATCCCTGCTCTTTCTCTAAGAACATCATTATTTGTGCACACTTGCTGGCGTCCGCCATGAACCATTCGGACATTATTTTCATCAACAATCATTCTCTCCGGATGATTATGTGAAATCCATATTGGCGGGGTGGGAGTCGGTGTGCAAAGGATTGTTTTGATACCATTTTTATTGAGCTTATCAATTACTTCTACAAAATAAGCTACATAAAATTCATCCTTATGGGGCTCCATTGTTGACCAGGCAAATTCCCCCATCCTGACCACATTTATACCTGCTTCCTTCATCAAAGCAATGTCTCTGTCAATTGTTTTTTCATCCCACAATTCAGGATAAAATGCTGCCCCGTAATATAATTTATTTAGCATAATCCGCCTTACACCTATCCTTTAACTGCGCCGGCAGTAAGTCCTGAAATAATATACTTTTGCAGAAAAATATAAACCAGTATTACCGGCACTGATACAAGTATCAAATCCGCAAAAACCAGATTCCAGTTGCTTGAATACATTCCAAAAAAGTTATAGACCGTAAGTGTTAATGTAAATTTATCGGCACTATTAAAGAAATATATTACAAGTGAAAAGTCATTCCAAACCCCCATAAAGGCAATAACAATTGCTGTGGCAGTAATAGGTTTTAATAATGGAAAAATAATTCTGAAAAACAACGACAAGCCTCCACATCCGTCCAAAACAGCAGATTCATCTATATCCCTAGGCAGCTCATTGAAGTATCCTGTATAAATATATGTAATAAAAGGAAAGAAAGCAGCTGTAAAAAGTAAAATCATTCCAAAATATGTTCCCGTAAGATGTAATTTCTGCATTAAAAGAAAGGTGCTTACAACAGAAAATGGAATTGAAATACCCGCCAGCATTACCTTTTTTAAGAAATCCGAAAATTTGTCCTTCCTTCTTTGAATGATAAAGGCTGAGATAGATGAAAAAATAATGATAAAAGTAACAGAAAACACGGATAGAATTAACGAATTATATAAAGCCAGAGGAATATTGGATTGTGTAAAAACTTCTTTGTAATTGGAGAGTATGCTCCATTGGGTAGGCAGCATCAAAGACATATCTGCAGCTTCCGCTTGATTTTTGAAGGAATTTACAACAATTAAATAGATTGGTATTATTACTATTAAAATCATTATCGCAGATAGAAACTCAAATATAATATTACTGATTGTTTTTTTTCTCATTGTTATACCTCCTTTTCCACCATGCCCAGAAATTTATTTAAAACAAGAATAGTAATCATTACCATAACGAATAGTATTACATTCGCTGCTGTTGCTTCACCATAACGCATCTGAGCAAAGTTTGATAAAACTATTGTGTTAATAACTTGAGATGCATTGCCAGGTCCTCCTCCAGTTAGTACATAAACAGAATCAAAAACCTTCATACCTCCAATAATAGAAAACAATATGTTTGTATTTATTACAGGCAATAACAGGGGGACTGTAATGTGAATAAACTTTTTTACACTTCCTGCGCCATCAATAAAAGCTGACTCATACAAATCGTGTGGTATTATTTGTAAGCCTGCTAAAAACAATGCCATATGAAAGCCCACATTCTTCCATACATCAACAGCAGCAATCGAATACATAACAATTCCCGGATCAGTTAGCCATTCATGGGCTAAAGCACCAAGACCTACGGTTCTTAATATAATGTTAACAATTCCGGTTTCCGGATGTAATATCGCCGTGAAAGAAACACCAACAGCAACGGAACTAAGAATTACAGGAAAGAATAAAATGGACTTAAATAACCCCTTCGTCCTGATTTGTGTATTTGCTAACAATGCAAATGCAAGACCCAGTACCACCTTTAAAAATAGTGTTACGGCTGAGAAGATAAAAGTGTTCTTAAAACAGATATTAACATTTGAATTTGTAAAAATTTCCTTAAAATTATTAAGCCCGACAAATTCTCCTACCTTAAGCCCATTATAGTTGAAAACTGAGTAATAGAAGCTGCCCACAGCCGGGAGAATAACCAAAAAGACAAATATGATTAAGCCGGGCATTAAATATTTATATGAATACGTTTTTCTCATTAATAAATTTTCTGTTTTCATAATATCATCCTTTATATATGAGTGGGGATATCCGTGAAAGGATATCCCCACTCATATTACCTATTTAAACTTCTTATAACTATTTAAAATTAGGATCAGTCGGTACAGCTGCTTTGGCATTTTTCTGGAATTCTGCATCAGCTGCTTGAATTGCCTGTAACGGTGTTTTTGTACCGGCAAGTACATCCTGGCATAGAGCGCCATAATCTCCCCAGCCATATTTAAATCCGATCGAGAATACCAATGATGCTCTGCCTTTATCTACATAGCTCTTTGCTTCCAATTCAGCCGGAGTTAATTTAGTCTTTGTAACTCCTTTAATTGTAGGTATTCCACCTTCTACTGAGAAGTATGTATTTTGAACAGGTACTGATTCAAAATAATTAACAAATCTTTGTGCATCTGCTTGCTTAGGTCCTCTTACTACATAAATTGCATTTGGAGTAAATGAACCAACCACATCTTTACCTCCGCCTATATAAGGTACCGGGAAGAAGCCTATATCATTCGCTTCTTTAGGGTACTTTGTAGCGATATCTGTCATTACCCAGGTTCCCATGCAATACATTGCAGCAGTTCCTGTTGCAAGTGCTTTTTGAGCCTGATCATAAGTAGCTGACAAAACATTTTTATTACAGTAACCTTTTTTCATAAGCTCAAGTTGTTGAGAAAGTCCACCAACAAGATTCTTTAAATCAACGTACTTGGATTTATTCGTGTTTATTTTATTAACAACTGCAAAATCTAATCCTTGAGTTGCTGTACACCATGAATAAATCATATTTGTCCAGCCATCTTTTCCTGATAAGAAAATTGGATCTATTTTTGCCGCCCTTATTTTCTTACAAGCTGCAACTAACTCAGTATAAGATTGCGGTACTTTTAAGCCCAGGTTTTTAAAAACTTTTTTGTTATATAACATTCCTGATACATTCTGACCCCAATAGGGTGCTGCATAAAATGCTCCATTAAGAGACATACCGGCTTTCCATGCATTCATATCATAATTCTTCATCCAGGGTTGACCGGATTGTTCAACGAAATTTTCCAATCCAAGAGGTTTAAATTGAGCTCCATCAGAGTAATAAAAAAGTACGTCAGGTACATTTCCTGTTGCAAATTTTGTTGCTACAATAAGATTACATTGTTCTCCTGATGGTATTTTTTCAATCTTAAGCGTAATTCCAGTATCCTTGGTTAGTTTTTTCATAACTTCTATGATCCCGGATTTGTAATAGTCTGTATTCATAACTGCAGTCAATGTAACAGGCTTTTGCTTTGCAGGAGCTTTTGCTGTAGCTGCTGAGACAGGTATCAGCATGGACATAGCCAGCATAACGCATAATGCGATAGATACTACTCTTTTCATATAATCCTCCGATATTTTTTATTTAGAGCGCTCTCTTACCTTTAATTATAATAGCTATTTGAATACATTGATGTGGATTATCATTCATGAAGTGTGGATTATTTTTCATTTTGAACAATATTCCAAAATTTATTTTTGCCGGATAGAAAATGCTTCTTAAAGGCTTGCCATATCATTACCGATTTCGAATATTCCCGACGCTCAATACCTTTGTAATCAATTTCCGGCGCCCATTATTTTTCAGGTTTTATAGCTTTTTGGTAATCTGTGGGTGATACTCCTTCAAAAGTTTTGAATACCCTGCTAAAATAGTGTTGATCTGTAAAACCGACTATTTCAGCGATATCTTTGAGAAGCATACCGGAGCACATCATTTGCTTTGCGGTCTCCATCCTAAGCTGCGTCATATATTCTACAAATGTTTTTCCGGCTTTATTCCGGAATATATTGCAAAGATAAGTCTGCGATACTCCAAAAACTTCACTTAAACTCATCAGGGTAACCGGCTTTGCCAGATTCATCCTCATATACTCAATAATTAGTGCAAACTGGTCCTGGTTATTTGCGGTTCTTTTTTCATTAGCACTTTCCGGCAGTACTGACTGTAGAATACTCCAGAACGCCTCTAAAAGTTCGCCGAAAGATCTCGATGTGGAGACAATTTCAGCAAGTCTGTTATCAAGGTCGAGAATTTCCGCATCAGGCATCATGGAAATGCTTCGTTCCACCATTCTCAACATATCTTTCATATTCTTAAGTACACTGCTGCTTTGCAGGCTTTGCTGCTCCCACAGGCTGAATATCTGTATGATCACTTCCTTCAATTCCCTGAGATTCTTATCATGAATATACTTCAATAATTTACCTTCTTCTATAGATGTCAGCCCATTATACTTAATGATCGAATAAGGATCCTCCAATTTTATGATTTGTGATTTACCTATAACAACACGCTTTATTAATACTTTTTTTAGTTTGGAATATTCGGGTTTTATATCATTTATATTGGAAATGCACCCGCTCACCCCAAGGGAAAGCGGAATATTTATATTCTCAAAGTACTTCATTACCAGACTGATCAGTTTTTTTATCTTACTTTCACGAAAGTTATTAAAGCCCATCAATATTACTATTTCATTATTTAAATCATAGACCCAACTCATATCAGCAGAATCCATCTGATCTTTTAATATGGCAGACAAATCTTTTTCTTCCCTTATGCTGTTTAGTGGGTTCAGCCCTGAATTTCTGGACACTGACAGCGTACTGTTCAATATAAAAACAACATAATTTTGAAAGCTTTTTTGTAAAGGCTGCGGTATAAAATGCTCCTGCTCTGAAAAAATGATTGAACTATAAATTTCAAAGTCTTTATAATATTTATTGTTTTCTATTTTAATAAATATTTTATCCATAACACTCTTAACTGTTTCCGGCTCAATTGGCTTGAGAAGATAATCAAAAACATCGGCTCTGAAGGTTTCCCTCACAAAATCAAAAGAGGAATACGCACTTATTACGATCGTTATTATTTGAGGATAGTTTTCCTGGATGGCTTTGGAAAACTCAACCCCATCCATCACAGGCATCTTGATATCTGTAAAGATGATGTCAGGATGCAATTGCGAAATGGCTGAAAGTGCTGATTTCCCGCTATAATACTCTCCTATGATTTCACAATCTTCTCTATATTCAGTTATGATTCTTTTCAATTCCTCAATGAACGGTGGTTCATCATCTACTAGCATAATTCTGATCATTATTTCATTTCCTTTATAGCTTCATATTGTGTTGGGATAACACTGCTAATTCTTACATAGGCCCCCACATCACGATTTCCAGCATCAAACTCGATTTCATTTTTATAAAGTATTTTAAGGCGTACAATTGTATTTACTATTCCCATTCCGCCAAAGGTTGACGGTCCTTTTGATTGGAGTTGGTTCTCATTATTCAGGGCGGCATCTATCTGCCGCTTTATATTGGTAACCACATCCGGCTCAAATCCGGTTCCATTATCACTTATAGTTATCTCCCACAGATCGTTGTTTTGAATTGCATTAACTGTAATACACATGGTGCCGTCCATATTATTAAAGCCATGGGTAATACAATTTTCAACCAATGGCTGTATTGTAAGCTTTGGCAGTTCTATCCCCTGAATTCTTTCATCCAGCTTGATTTCGAAATCCAACCTGTGAGTATACCGGAGTTTCATTAGTTCAAGATATTCCCGGGTAAATTCAATCTCATCCTTTATAGTACAGAGGGATTCCAGGGTTGAAACGGTATATCTTAAGAAGCTTGCAAGTTTTCTGCACAAACCGGCAACGTTGTCGTTTCCTCCCTTATCACTCAATATTGCCATGATTCCAAGCATATTAAACAGAAAGTGGGGATTAATCTGGGCCTGGAGCACATCAAAATGAGTTTTGAATTGAAGGGTTTTGGCTTCTATGGTTTCATTGATAGACTTTTTCAAACGCGTACTCAGGCTTTTAAAAGCATTGTTGAGCATTTCAATCTCATCATTTTTTTCTTCGTTATCTATTGAAATACCAATATTGATAATATCTCCCTCTTTAAGCGCCTGCCGTAATTTTCTCAAGGGCTTGGTCAGGCTCCTTGAAAGATAATAGTATACGATTAAAGAAAGCCCCAGTACTGTAATCATAATAATGAAAGCCATTAAACTGAACATGTTTACCGAAGCATATACTTTATCATAAGGAATCGAATATAACGTAGTATAACCTGTAGCTTCAGAATAATGAAATTGCACATACTCCTTTTTGTTTCCGCTAAAGATTATATCCGTATTTCCTTCCATATCTCCCTCTGTATTTTCCTCTATCTTTTCTCCGATCTTTTGAAGGTACATCTCGACGCGATGAGGAACATTTTTATTGATGTCGCCTTGAACCGGGAATAATAGATCCTTATTTTTAAATATGTATAGATTTTCAGCTTCACCGCTTGCCAGGAAATCACTGCCTAAAAGTTCTTCCAAAGTGATCTGGATCTCTAAAAATCCACGCTCACTTTCTGTTGGAAATTTAATTTGCCTGATTAGGGAATAGATAGGCTTTTTATCATTTGAAGAAAGGTCATCTTTGCTTGAATATATAATAGAAGCACGTCCCTTTTGTGTTCTTGCAATATTCATAAAATTTTCGTATTTTTCAGAATTTGTAACTGTAGTATCTGATTCTTTATTTGTAAAACAATCCCCTCTTGAGTTGAACAAGGTGATTCTGTTAAACTTCGGACTTACCCAGGAGGCTATAAAAATATCATCATTGATTTCCTTGGATGCCGTGTATCTGTCGGCAACCGAAATGTCCCCTGAAATCAACATCAAGGCATCCATCAGCTTGGTATTTACGTAAATTTGTCTCGTGATATTTTCGCTGGTTATAATGAAATTATCAAGTCTTTCAGAAATTGTTGCCACTTGCTGCTGAATGTCTTCCTTTGTTTTTGTAACAACGCTTTTATATAGAAATGAATAAATAGAGATACTGAATGTTAATATCAGTATCACCAGTATCAGGGAATAGCTAAGAAATAGTTTCGTCTGCAAATTTAGACCTTTTAGCAGTATGATCCCCCCTTACTTCGATACATCCACGTTAATTCAAAAGTTTTCATGTAAATTATTGATATTTATCCATTATAGCACAACTGAAGATTTTTCACCTGTGTAAATTCTGGCAACATCCATTTACTGCAGATTTCACTATAAATATTTTTTCATATTTTCAAGAATAATCGAATATGCGTTTGGCCACATATGGATCCCTTCCACTGAATATTCTTTTTTCAGGTTTCCTTCCATGTCCGTTAATCCTTCATTGACATTAATAAAATTGAAGCCATGTTCCTTCGCTAATTCTTCTATTGCAGCATTTGCTTCCTTGATATTTTCATTTGTACGCGTCTTATACATATCCTCCATTTGATCTTTATCCAATCCAAAATCCGCTTTTGCATTGATTGGATAATAAGCCATTACATATACTTCACACCCCGGTAGTCTATTACTAATCTGGTCCATAATCTTATTATAGTTTGCCAATAGATTTTCTTTTTTATAGCCGGTAGTATCGTTGCTACCAATATCATTTGTTCCGATATTGATAAATATTTTCGACGGTTCCAAATCAAAAATGCACTCATCCATGGCAGCTAATAGTTCCATCGTTTTAAAACCGCAAACTCCCCGATTATAGATAATATGGCCGATACTTTCAGTCTGTTGCATTTCGTTGATTGGAAACAACTCCATTAACGATGAGCCGACAAATAAAATTTGTCCTTTTTTAATATTTTGATTAAGAAACTTAAAAGTTTTGATCCTATTTTTCGTTTGATCCTCAAAATTTCTAGTCATCATTGTTTCTACTACTTCTCTAATTTCCGGGTTTTGCATCATTTCAATCATTTTCCTGTGTTCCATATTAAACTCCATTCCGCCGCAGTCGCCGGCGGCTAAATAAACTTTGAAAACTTAAATTGGTAGGTAGCAACATCAACAAATATAATATCTTTACGGCATTTTCAATAATCCTTCAAATTGCACAACCCATTTCCCATTCCTTGGAAATCCGGGCGCATGGACCTCAGGTGAACCGTTCCATCCTGCTGCCATCATGGCTACTGCCGCTAAAAGCGCTCCATTTCCCGGAAGGTACACGGGCAATTCATTGCTTTGAAAACAGTGTCCATTGATCAAATAAGTATTTTTTTGAGTATCCATCAAAAGCATTTCAATGGCCTTTTCACATTCTCCCAATCTTGCAGCTGTCATCGCCATCATCGGAAAATCCCAGCCCCAGGTTCTATGCCAGTTCCAAACCGCTAAGACCTTATGGAAGGTTTTGCGCATAATTTCCACATCCGTCATTAGACCTGGCAGAACCCCTAAAGGCGCAAGCATGGTAGGGTGATCAGCTGTATATTTTTTATCGGCAAAAGTATCCGGCGCAGTCTCTGCAGCAATATATACTCCATTGGCTTTGGGGAGAGGTGATAAATGCTCGATCACATGGTCCCATTCCTTCCTTCTTGGCAGATTAAGACGTTCGCGCCATTCTTGTGCGGTTTTCAGGCCATATGCCCAGTAAGACAATTCAAAAGCAGGATTACATGTTACTGAGTGGTCAAAAAGCTCCTGTGCCGGAGCAACGGGAGGTCCCAGGACATATCTCTGCCTATCCTCCTCCCATTCTGCAAAAGATGCCATAAACTCTGCTGTTTCAAAAACCAGGCCTTTATATTTTCCAAGAATGTGCGATTCTTCTCCATATGCTTTGTACAATATATCCGCAAAGTAAATAGGGTGCGGTTGTTGCCAAATAAGGAAGGGTTCAATATAGCATGGGGCATTCACTCCGTCAGGAGCAACACACTTGGGCCATCTTGCGCCCTGGTACCCCTGGGATTTTGCCGTTTGCTTTGCCTTGTCCATAATGCTCTCATACCAGGCCATGCTTTTCTCCAACATCTGTGGTCTTCCCCACAAAGCAAAATGAACAGCATGGCACCAGTGCATTTCCAAATGGAATTTGCCACCCCAGCTGTTATGGACCAGTCCTGATTCTTGCGGCGGATAAGTCCCTCCCGACTGGATGCCTGTAAGATACTGAGATAAAATAATTCTACGTTCCAATTCCCTGGCCCTCAAATCCTTGCTATCTGCCAATTCAACAGCTCCGCCTGCAGACCAGAATTGCTTCCAATATTTCGCACTCGCTTCCCGGGTATCGTTAAATGAATCCAGCTTATCCCGTACTGGTACTGGCGAAAAGAGACATTGAAATTCCATCAGGTTACTCATTTCTGATGGTTTAACTACAAAATAGTGGAGATCCTCTTTCATCATCTTAGACTCAGGAGTCCATGCGGCACTTACATAATACCTGTCATTGTCCAAAATACGTTCAAATTCTGCGCTTGAATCCTCTTCCTTAATCAGTATAGTTTTATGATCAAGAGATTTGCTCCATTCCGCAGCTGACTTCTTCGGTGAGCCATAAGGAAAATCCAAAGCTATTTCAATATTTCCTTTTTTAAGTAGTTCCGATTCTACTCTAACTGCAATCATGTCCCTGAGTGGGTGACAGCAAGTTTCAACCCTGACTCTTTCACCGAAAATGGAATATTCGCTTGCAATAACACCGCTCCACAAGTCCAGTGATTGATGAATCCCTTCAAGTTTATCTGCAGAAAAAACCTCGCCTGAAGGTGCTTTGAATTTAAACATGACCATTCCAAGATGAAGCCGATGAGGGTTTTCCCGCAGCCATACTGCATCAAGAGGCGGATTTGCAGGCGATGGAAAATATGGATATCCAACCATTCTTCCATGACTTTCACAGTTGGTAAGCTCAAATTTTTCAATGGTGTAACCCTCTGGATTCGGTGACGTATGCCAGCCCCAATTAGACATTGTGCCAAGGGGCATACCCTCTTCATATTGCTTATGGAAGGTTTGCAGTCCGGTAACATCGACAGTGAATGCAAATTCGCCATTACCTACTGAAAAAGGAGCCAATGTGTCAATTTTAATATTCTCAGGATTATGTCGGCTCACCAAATTTTTTCTATCAATCATTGCCTAAAGCCTTCCTCATTTTAAGTAATTTTGCTTTCCTCATTTGATAGATCCGATGGCAGTATTTCACAAAGGCCGGCTGGAAAAAAGCCGGCCTTTGTGTTTAATAAAAGTGCTATATTCTATTTATAAGTTTCCCATTTCTTAACTGCTTCTAAAAATCCATCCTTAGAAAAGGAGTCCAACTGGTCAAACCCCATCTTATTTATATCTGTAATTATACTTTCCTTCATCGCCTTATAGGCTGCATCATTTTTCGTCATGACTAACTTAACAAAATTCTCATTTAGATAAGAATCAACTTTAGAACTAATTCTGTTAATATCCGGAGTTAATGGAGGACACAATGCAGTTATGCCTTCGTTAACTGTTGATTTATTCTCCCTCTTTCCAATTACATCTAAAAGATCCTTTGCGCCATAATACGCAATATACTCCTTCTGTGCAGAAGTATACGCAGCAGCGGCTGTATCCGGTTCAAGGAAGAGATCAATGAACTGACCATTCTCATCCAAAGAATCATAATCAAGACCAACAATTCCTTCATATTTATGGATGCCTTCCGCTGCCCTGTAATCAGCATTGGTCATAGAATTATTCAATGCTTCTGTAGTAACCTTCTTTTTACCACCCTCATCAGTCCAAGTTCTGCCTTTCACACCTGTAAGTATAGTCCTTGAACCCTCTTCTGAATAAAGATAATCAATTAGGTCCACAGCTTTTTGAGGATATTTGCATTTAGATGAAACTGCAAACATACGTCCGGTCATACCAAAGGGTGACTGCCTGCTGTACCAACTTGTGTATTCTGAAGTATCAGGCATCGGTATGTCAACATATGATGCATTACCGTTAGTACTTGCTGCTAAATTTGTATTTGCTTTGGTAATCAACCATTCCGCAAAGGAACACATAACTCTTCCATCATCAAATTTCTGCTGTAAAGTTTCAAATTTCTGAGTAAAACTTTCTGGATCCAGAACACCTGCATTGTAAGCTTTATTTAAGAATGCAGTACCTTTCCAAAAATTGTTTCGATCATCCAGCAATGAAATATATTCGTTATTAACCGTATTAAAGTATGCAAAACCAGTAGGCAGTCCGTATAAACCCGAATATTTTGTTGCATAGCTGCTGCTACCATATCCAAAACCGATTCCCCATTGCACATGTGTTGAGAAACCATAATTCTTTTTCCCATCCGCATTAGTAGGATGCTTTTCCAGCATTTGGGATACTACTGTAACCAAATCGTCTGGAGTATTAAGCTTTGGCATCCCTAATTCCTTATAATAATCCCATCTAAGAAAAACACCGTTTTGTGATGTTGCAACCGGGGAAGGATTCTTTTTAGCGCGTTGGAGAAATACATATAAATTTCCAGTACCGCCGCTCAAATTTTCTTTACTGTATTTAACTGACATATCTGCGTTTTTTTTGATATTCTCAGAATTAACTATGTACTTATCCAATGGCATAATACTACCAGCTTTGATCATAGGGTCAACATAGGTAACATCTGAGAATGCGAAAAGGTCTGATAAATCTCCACTGGCAACCATGACTTTTGTTTTGTCATTATCTACTGTTTCAATATCCATAGTTACACCAGTCACCCGCTCTATTTCTTTAGCAACTGGATCATCCTGGACTCCCGGAGTCATGGGAAAAGGTCCAGGATTAATATACATTTTCAAAGTAATTGGGTTGTTGGCAGTACTCTCAGCTGCCGCTGCTGTTGTTGCTGTTGTTGCTACTGCCGCTGCATCTGCAGTTGAATCCGATTTAACTGTGGAACTTCCACATCCGGCAAACGCACTACCTACCACCACAATGATCAGTAGCATACAAATGAACCTGATTTGCTTTTTCATGTTATCATCCTCCTAATTTTTTATAATAATTGGGTAACCCAATATATTATCGATTTTTACCCTTTAACAGCTCCCAGCATAATACCACTTACAAAATATCTCTGGATTGCTGGATAAATCATCAGCACTGGAATTGTCACTACCATAGTAACCGTCATTCTCACCGACACAGGAGAAATCCTATAACCGGTATTGATTATTCCTCCGCTATTTCTTGCTTCAGAAGCTATTGCCTCGGACTGTCTCAGATATTGAAGCAGAACCAATTGCAGTGTACGCAGATTATGATTGTTCACCAGCAGCAAATTATCTATCCATGAATTCCATTGGGCTACTGCAGTAAATACGATTACAGCTGCCAAAACTGGTTTAGCTATAGGCACTATAATTTTTAGAAATATGGTAAAATAGCCTGCACCATCCACAACAGCAGATTCTTCAAGTGTATTTGATATTTGTTCAATATACGTTTTGATCAATATCATACTATAAACGGATACGGCTGTTGGAAGAACATAGAGCCAAAAATTGTCTTTTAGATGCAAGTTCCTCATTGTTAGGTACCATGGAATGATTCCGGCATTCAAATACATGGAGGTCACTGTAATCCTGTAGAATATTTTTCTTCCAGGCAATTCTCGCTTTGTCAAAGTATATGCCAATATACTTGTAAAGAACAATGTGATTGCCGTTCCAATAACCGTTCTTGCTGTGGAAATTATAAATGCCGAAAATATGCCTTTTAGTTTGAAAATTTCCTGGTAGTTTTGCAATGTGAAACCGAGTGGATAGAATGTAACTGTGTTTCTTCCACTTATAACTGCATCACTAAGGGAATAAACCAATATGTAATAAAAAGGAAATATACATAAAATCAACAGTGAAGTAAATATTATATAATTTATACTTTGAAATATAAGATCTCCGCTTTTTACAGATTTTTCTTTCGCCATTTCCTATCACCTCTCATTTACTTACAAAATAGACTGCCCTCTAACCCTTTTGGATACCCAATTGACACTAAAAAGGAGTACCACACTTACGACCGTTTTTGCCATGCTCAAGGCTGTCGCTACTGATACGTCATTCTGCATTAAGCCTACTCTGTAAACATAATAATCCAATACTTCAATTTTGTTCTGGACCAATGGGTTCATGAAAACATAATATTGGTCGAATCCATTGGAAAGCATAAAGCCAATACTAATCAGCATCAATGTCACAAAGGTTGGAATGATACCCGGGACAGTGACATGCCACATCTTCATATATCTTCCTGCACCGTCAACATCTGCTGCGCTGTATAACTCTTGATCAATTCCAGCTATAGCAGAAAAAAATATAATTGCATTGTATCCCAATCCCTTCCATATGATCAATCCTGTTTGGAAAAACCAGGCAATATCACCATTTGCAATAGGGTCAAGTGGATTGGATATGATTTTCAGATCCAAAAGGATTTTGTTAATAACACCGCTATCTGGAGCAAAAAAAGTAAAAACAATGGAAAATACGATAATCCAACTTATAAAATATGGCAATGTCGTCGCGGATTGTACGAATTTTTTATAAGCCCTGCTTTTCATCTGAGAAAGAAAGATTGCAAAAATACTCGCCAGAGGCAAAGTTAAAAGCCCCATGAAACTCATCACAAGAGTATTTCTCAATACACGTAACAAATCAGGGTCAGACAGAGCAATTTTCACATAGTAAAGTCCCTTGAACTCACATTGAAAAAGTTTCATCCCTATGCGGTAATCAAATAATGCATACAGCCACCCCAAAATTGGTACATAAGAAAATACAATAACAAATAACATAGACGGTATTGTCATATATAAAAGTACTTTTTCTCCCTGCTTCAAACGGATCTGCCTGTTTTTCCTTATTCCCAAAATACTAGTTTTCATCTAGCTAACCTCCACTCTATGTATTTATTGTATAGCAATAAGATTTTCATATATAGTTTAAAATACATTGTTTATACTTCAAAAATCACAACATTCTCCAATCCAACAGGTGCTAGCAGACTGTACGGAAACTCGATTTTGGAGAATATTTATAAAAAGTATGTACTTGAAACCCGCATTAGTTCGTTAAAAATGGAGTAAAATCTGCATATTTATTCGAAATTATGTCTTTTCGTACAGTCTCCTGGTGCTATTCTGCTTTATGACAAATAATGTTCTTCGCTTTACTATATTGCTACTTGAATTATAAGAGTCTATAATCACAAATAGATAAAATCGTTTAGACGGCATTAAATGAACTCGTATAATAAGCAACTGTGGATATAGGTAATTTCATGTTACGTAAACTGATAAACCAATTTTTAAAAATGAAATTTTACAATAAAGTATTCCTTTTGTATTCAGGTATTGTAATTTCAGCCCTTATTGCATCAGGGTTGATTATCACAAACAATACTGTTTCTTCATCTCTTGAAAGAGACATTCGGTATGTCAAACTGGTTTTATATAATGTCAGTTCCATGTTTGATCAAAAGGAACGTGTAATGCTTCAGCTGGCCAAACAAACCTACAGCAATACTTCACTGGACAGAAGAGTCTTTGAATTTCTGGAAACCGATTCAGATCCAGCAAGTCAGGAATATCTGGAAATGCGTAAGCATTTTACCGACTATCTGGAATCAGCCTTTGGTAATGATGCTGCAATAAAGTGTGTTACCGTTTACAAAAAGGAAGATGAAACCTTTTATTTGATATCCAAAAAGATAAACACTACCTATTCAAAGACCCAGTTCAACCATCCCGAAATATTAAATCAGTTTAAGAATTTTTCTCCAAAAGTCATCCTGTATCCATCCTCAAGATCGATTTATTCTAAGAACGGATATGTATATACAATGGCTATGAACATCAAGTCCATGGACACCTTCAACAATGTAGGCACTCTAATTCTGGATTTTGATGTGGAAGGAATAACAAAATCCATCCTCCAATACTATAACGAACTATCAGGTGATATTATTGTTATTAATTCAGCTGGCAATGTTGTATATGATTCATCAAATACCTACTACGGAAAAACATTTCCATATTATAGTCTGTTGAAGTCAGGTGATCAACATTTGACCATAAATGGGCAAGACTGCATCGTAAACAGGATCGGTAACAGTAACCTGGGTATTACTGCGGTCGGCATCATGCCTGTAAATAAAGCACTGGAAAAGATCAGCCGCGCTAAGAAGGATATTTTCATAATATCCTTCTTATGTATTTTTGCAGCCATGCAGCTTGCTTTTTTATCTTCCAAAATATCTGCAAGGCGAATCAATTCAATAATGGCCGCCATTAAAAAAATTCGTCACGGAGACCTGAAAAGCCGTATTCCCCTTGGGCAGTCACGAGATGAATTATATGTAATTTCTGAAAGTCTGAATAAAATGTGTGGCGATATTGAAAAATACATTGATCAGGTCTATGTATCTGAAATACACCAAAAGAATGCTGAATTAACGGCTTTACAAGCACAGATCAACCCTCATTTTCTTTACAATACACTGGAAGCTATCCGCATGAAGGCAAATATCGGTGGTGCAAAGGAAGCAGGCGACATGATTTTGATTCTATCCAAATTGTTTAGAAGTTCAATAAAAGATGATACTATTACAGATATTCATGAGGAAATAGAATATGCGATGCTGTATCTTGAACTTTATACATTGCGATATAACAGCAAACTCGCTGTTACCTTCGAAGTTGACCAGGATATTTTGGAGTTTGGCATTATACGCCATGTCTTCCAGCCTATCATAGAAAACTATATTATTCATGGCTTTGACAGTAGTAATAAGGACAATTTGATATCTATAAAGGGACACAGAGATAAAGAACATATTTTAATATCCATAGACGATAATGGCAATGGTATAAGCCCAATCAAGTTAGCAATAATTCAAAAGACCTTGGAATCAACCGATATAAGGAGCACACAAAATATCGGACTTGCCAATGTCAACGAACGGATTAAGATTATATTCGGTCAGCAATGCGGACTTAAGATTACGAGTGAAGAAAATATAGGTACCACTGTAAAAATAAAAATACTTGCCAAAACCGTGGAGGAATTGAAAACATATGTACAAAGTACTCATCGCTGATGATGAACCGCTTATCCTGGAAGGTTTGGCCGACCTTATAAACTGGGAAGAACATGGACTGCAAATAGCAGGTTTGGTCAGCAACGGTTTGGACGCAAAGAATATAGTAGATTCATCCGATATTAATATACTTATCACAGACATCCGTATGCCTAGAATGGACGGCATTGAACTTATAAAATATATTGCGCAAACAGAGAAAAATATCAAATTTATAATACTTAGTGGTTACAATGACTTTGAATATGTTAAGGAAGCCGCTAAGATTGGAATCGAAAATTATCTGCTCAAACCAGTAGATGAAAAAGAACTGATTTCAACCTTAATAAATACTGTTGACAAGATTGAAAATGAAATATATAAAAAAAAGGAGCTGCAGCAGGGGTATAATATACTAAGAGATAATATTCTCTTTCGCCTGGTATCTGGAGATATAAGTGGTCAGGAATTGAAAGAAAAAGTAAATTTTCTAAATATAAACTTAAAGCAGGTACAATATATATGCTCAATTATCAAGATTTCTTCAAAGGATTTAACCGGTCCATCTTCCAGGGATAGGAGCGTTCTACGCTTTGATATGCAAAATATTTGCAGCCGGATTATCGAGGATAGGGGCCTAGGTATACCGTTCCTGGATATGGGCGGTGATATAGTAATTCTTTTTTCAGGAAACCATCTCGAAGAACGGATTACTGAGATCAGGCAAACCCTGTGGGAGTGCATTGAAAAAATCAATACACTATTGAAGATTGATATATTCATTACTGTGGGTAACCTTGAAAAAGATTACCACTTCGTGTGCAAAAGCTATCGACAGGCTAAAACCATTCAGGACAATTATCTAATATTAGGATATAACCATGTTCTGTTTTATGAAGAAGCCATTGAATCCTCTCAGCCAACTTTTATCGATATGAAGGATGACCTGGTGTTATTGAATGATGCACTGAAAAGTAGAAATATTTCAACCGTTTATACTGTAATTGAGGATATTTTTTCTCAGCTGAATCACGCCGGGAAACCCAATCCAGCTGCCCTTCATAGTATTGCCACCACCATTCTGTTCCAAATATTCAATACCATACGGTTACTGAATTATAATACAAATATGGTATTTGATGACCTCAAGGATCTGTTTTCCAATGTTAACAAGTTTGAGTCCCTGGAAGATATGGTAAACTGGTTGAAGGAAATAACCCTCACCTGTATGGATATCCTTGATACCGAAGACAAGAAACGGAGTCCCTTGATTAGAAAAGTCATCTCTTATTTGAACTCCAATTATTCCATGGACATTAACCTCAAAACGGTCGCTTCCGATTTTGATCTGAATGCTTTTTATCTGGGCCATCTGTTTAAAAAGGAGATAGGAGAACCTTTTACAAACTATTTGAATAAACTGAGAATTAAAAGGGCGATCGAGCTCATCAAGGACGGACGCCTGAAAAACAATGAACTCGCAAAAAAGGTAGGATATATAAACACTAACTATTTCTTTACAGTCTTTAAAAAAATCACTGGCATGTCTCCAACCGAATACAAGGAGGTTGAATTGCACAGCAAATTAAAGAAGTAATCCTGCCTTACTTGGTTATATCATAAAAAGAGTTGAAATACTTAATGCCAAGCTGATTTAAAGCTTCCCTGCAAAAATGTATTGAGTCCTGGTTGTGAATCTTCTCCAGCATATATTGATTGATATCATGGATCAACTCCGGTTCATCATAAAAAGCAAACATTTGAGGTTCTATACCAAGAAGCTCGCGTGAAGTCCAGAAAAATCCCTCAATATTCATTCTTATTGAAAAATCACCTTTTTGATGGCTATCTTGATATTGGCCATATATTCTGCTGATATTTTCAGAGGTAAAATACTTCCCGAGTTCCATGGAAGCTCTTTCTTTAAGCCTCTTCCAGTCATCCCTGCAAGTAACTGCAAATTTATGATCAACCGCAAAATCCCGCGTTCTATAATATTTTCTCTGTCTGCCGTCAATCTCCTGCTTGATAATGAATTCCTCCGTTTCTTCAATAATCATTTCTTCAAATCTTCGAAACGGCAATTCCAGCAACATCCATTCGCTGCAAGACTTCACTGTAAATATTTTTTCATATTCCCAAGTATGATTGAATATGCGTTTGGCCACATATGAAGTCCTTCCATTGAATATTCTTTTTTCAAGTTTCCTTCCATGTCCGTTAATCCTTCATTGACATTTATAAAATTAAAGCCATGTTTCTCAGCCAATTCTTCTATTGCATCATTTGCTTCCTTGATATTTTCATTTGTACGTGTCTTGTACATATCCTCCATTTGATCTTTGTCCAATCCAAAATCCGCTTTTGCATTGATTGGATAATAAGCCATTACATATACTTCACACCCCGGTAATCTATTTTGAATTTGATCCATAATTTTATTATAGTTTACTAATAGATTCTCTTTTTTATAGCCGGTTGTATCGTTATTGCCAATATCATTTGATCCGATATTGATAAATATTTTAGACGGTTCCAAATCAAAAATGCACTCATCCATGGCAGCTAACAGTTCCATCGTTTTAAAACCACAAACTCCCCGATTATATATAGTATGGTCAATAGCTGCAGTCTGCTGCATTTCGTTGATTGGGAACAACTCCATTAACGATGATCCCACAAATAAAATCTGTCCTTTTTTAACATTTTGATTAAGAAACTTAAAAATCCTTATCCGATTACTCTTTTGCTCCTCAAAATATTTAAACATCATTGTGCCCAATACTTCTTTAATTTCCGGGTTTTTAATAATTTCCGCCATTTTACTGGGCTCCATAATAATTCTCCCTTTATTCTTTTTTGAAAACTTTCTTTACAGCCTCAAGATAACCGTATCCATATAAATCATCCGGCTGGATATAACTGGTTTCCGTCCATTCATTCCAACTGTTGATCGTAATCAACGGAGGCTGTTCAGGGTGTGCGTCGGCAAACTGCCTGGCTTTTTCAAAAGCCCTTTGCACATTCTCAGGCGTGTTGTTCCTGACGACTCCCGGTCGGAATTCCTTGAATCTGGGGTTGTTGTCCCAGCCGACAGATATATGGGGGAAATACGGTATGGTATAGGTCTTTTCAATACGTGACCATTCCTTTAAAACATCTGTGATAATTTCATCATAGTCCCGGTCAATATCCGCAAAGTGGCAGAACTGATAATGCGACATGCTGTCAAAACCCAAGAGCTTTACAATTTCGCTTGTGGTAGCTGTTATACCATTGTCTATTCCGCTGAGATTAAAATTCATCTCCCCCCACAGCGTCATCTGCAAATGAAGTCCGGGCAATCCCGCTTTGACAGCCTGATTCCTGAACCATTCGAAGGCTGCTTTTGTGGCTTCCGCTCCACCTAATCCTTTCATGAGGTTGGGCAGGTCATAAATCATAAATACCGGTTTGCCATCTATTGTATAGTAGGATGGGTGTTTAAAGTACTTT
>WSSedL1CaDRAFT_10000276_pt1 | contig 35996 bp, 37 predicted proteins | sample WetSurSL1Cattail_FD_9464 | JGI IMG/M metagenome (IMG submission 9464)
GAAACAATAAAAAAGCTAAAATTAATTGGCAATTTACAAATGAGGATGCTCGGGTTAAACTTAAAAGACTATATCCGTCAATCCTAAGCTAACATAACACTAGTTACAAAACTATTTATCTGCATTTTACTTTCAGAAAACAGATCATTAAACATTATTGCTTACTTATACACCCTCTGCATGAAATTTTTAAAAAACATTCGTGTCATATTGTCGTTGTTATTTTTTCTTCCAATAGTTTTATTCTTTATTGATTTTACAGGAAAACTACCGACACATCTACATCAGTTACTCTCCATTCAGTGGATTCCGGCCTTATTGTCATTGAATCTCATTGCAGTCCTTGTTTTATTTGTTTTAAGTCTATTATTCGGACGGATTTACTGTTCCACCATTTGTCCACTGGGGATATTTCAGGATATTTCATCCCGAAAAGGCCGGTTTTTCAAGAAGAAAAATAAAAAATCTCGATTCAACTATACCAAACCTAAAAACATACTGCGTTATAGTATTTTAGCTGTAACTATAATAGCTTTTGTTGCGGGTAGTTCATCTTTAGTATTGCTTCTTGATCCTTACAGCACTTTCGGAAGAATCACCTCACAACTATTCAGACCACTGGCTATCTGGATTAATAATGGGTTGGCTTATGTGCTAAGCGGGATGGGAAATTATACGCTTTATAAGGTTGAACAAGTCAGTTTTGTTCCGCTTGCATTTAGCATATCATTTCTGTTTTTTATTATCGTTGCAGTCATATCATGGGCAAAAGGCAGATTGTATTGCAACACGATTTGTCCGGTAGGAACGTCCCTGGGGCTTCTTTCTAAGATTTCTATCTTTCATATATCGATGGATGATTCAGCCTGTAATAGTTGTGGAGCATGTGCTAAACAATGCAAATCGCAGTGTATTGACAGTAAGAATAAAAAAATAGATGATTCGCGTTGTGTAGATTGTTTTAATTGCCTCTCGTCTTGTAAAAAAGATGCTATTAAGTTTGAGTATCGTTACAAAAAACAAAGCCCGGCTCTTCAAGAAGATATAAATAATACAAGAAGAACTTTCCTTCTTGCATCAGGGGCAGCACTAACTACTGTTGCACTGGCAAATACTAAAAACCTTATTGGTAGTAATGACTCTATGCTCTCCCGTAAGCCGATAATGCCTCCCGGAGCAAGTAATCTGGAACATTTCAATTCGCACTGCACCGGTTGTCAGCTTTGTGTAACTAAATGTCCGATGCAAGTACTTAAACCTGCAGCACTTCAATATGGCATCACCGGCATCACCCAACCGCATCTGGCCTTTTCGACTCACATCTTTTGTAGCTACGATTGTAATATTTGCTCCAGTGTTTGCCCAACAGGCGCTTTAAAACATCTGCCACTCGAAGAGAAAAAAGTAACACAGATTGGCGTTGCTCATTTCCGAAAACAAAAATGTGTTGTATTCACCGACGAAAGAGATTGTGGTGCATGTTCGGAACATTGTCCAACACAAGCAGTACACATGATTCCATACAAAAACGGACTTACTATCCCAGAGGTTACCGAAGATATTTGTATCGGTTGCGGAGCCTGTGAATCCATCTGTCCGGCTCGTCCATATCAGGCTATTTACGTAGAAGGCAGTGCAACACAGGTGAAAGCTAAAAAACCTGCAGAAGCTAAAAAATTTAATAAAAAGATAGACGACTTTGGTTTTTGATTCTTTCATTGTCAACTTAATACAGCATGAAGATTGCAAAACAATAGTATTTTAGTGCTTCAAAATCACCAAAAAAACCTATCTTTGTATTGCAATGAATAAACGCAGCAGATGATTGAAATTATTATAAAGGGAATTTTAATTGGATTATGTATCTCGGTACCATTGGGTCCAATTGGAATGCTTACCATACAGCGAACTCTTAACAGAGGTCAGAAATACGGTATTGCGACCGGGCTTGGAGCCACTACTTCCGATTTAATATATACCATTATTACCTTATTTTTTTTAAGTTTCGTTTTAGATTTTATTGAGGAACATCGCTTCATCATACAACTCGCCGGAAGCTTTGTTGTTGCTATCTTTGGCTTGTATATCTTTAGAAGTAATCCTGCCACACAACCAAAGCCAAATGAAACCATCAAGCATAGCCTTTTCGGTGATTTTATGACTTCATTCGGATTGACCCTTTCAAATCCATTGGTCTTATTTGTATTGATTGCCTTGTTTGCCCGTTTCGAATTTATAGGAAATAAAACTACACTTCTGGTATCTGTTATCGGAATATCATCTATTCTTGGAGGTGCCATCCTGTGGTGGAGCCTACTAACTTTTCTGGTGAATAAGTTTAAAAACAAGCTCAACATGAGAGAACTCAAAATCATCAATCAAATTATCGGACTGGTTATTATCGGGATTGGTTTTGTCGGATTTATTCTTAGCTTCATGAAATAAACAAGCCAACGCGTTTCGCAACGAGTTGGCTTCATTATTAATCTTCTGAAGATTAATAAACAAAATGTATCTTTTGATGCGTTAGGTGTAAGTTTTAGGATTTTTCGGCATCACCCGCTTCATCATCATCGGCGTTCAATGAGACTCCATACTTCAACTTGCCTTTTCCTAGTTTTCCACTATTCCAAATGATACTGAGTTCGTTTTTAGTCTTTGCCACAATAAGTTCATCGGCATTATCTTTACCCAGACTACGGTAATACATGTGAGTACTTTCACCTTTACTTCGGGTTTCGAGTGTTGTTTCAAACTTACCAACTTCTAAGACTGCATTCAGATCTTTTTCAAACGCTTTCATGATCTGAGAATCACTGGAAGCTTTTAATGTGAGAATTTTAGTGGCTTTTGTTTTGTTACCCGAATCCGGATTTTTCATTCTTGAAACATTTCCTTTGGATGATGTAATCATCATTCCATTACCTCCCACTGAAACATACTCGAAATGTTCGTCTTCACTGTATTTTTCGAATAGGCTTTGAAGCGTTTGTGCCTGACTTGCTACAGCTATGAATAGCACGGCAAGTAATAAGATTGTCTTTTTCATTTTACTAATTATTAATGTTATTGTTTTTATCAGATTCGAGAATTTCATGCTTCAGTATTCCGTTTTTATCGGCTGTACGAAGATTTTCTTTGATTGCTTCCATATTTCTCAACGGTTTCAATCCATTTTGAATCATTTCATTCACATCATTCATCTTCTTCTCTGCGTATTTCTGCGCGTATTCCGGGTCATCAATCCGTCGACCATGCATAATGGCATAATCCTTTTCCTGTTGAGGACGTTGAATCCACAAAGCCAATACCAGAACCGCTGCAATACCCGAATAAGAGAATGTCCGGATCCAAAAACGCTTTACTTTATGCTGTTGCTGCAATACTTTCGAAAACGGGATATCAGAAGTATCCTGCTTTTCCTGATCGAAAGCAACAAACAGAGCTCTATAAGCTTCGTGTTCTGCCCTTATATTTTCATTGGAAACAAAATAGTGTTTCAATTCAGCTTCTTCAGTAAGCGACGTTTCGCCCCGAAAGTATTTCTCCAATAAATCATTCATCCTTTCCATACGGTTTCCTCCACACGTTTTTGTTCATATATTATTTTCTGTCGTATCTTTTGTCGGGCCCTCGACAAATTGACACTAACTGCATTTTCAGTAAGCGAAGTGACATAGGCTATTTCCGATAGCTCCATTCCTTCTACATCGCGCATCCGGATAATGGTTCGTTGCAATTCAGGCAAATCATCTATCATACTACGAATTCGGGCTACCAAATCTTTTTGTTCCACTTGCTGATGTGGATTTGGTTCTGAGAATTCTAATTCAACAGGTAATTCATCTTCTTCTCGCTTCTGCCGGATGTTATCCAGACATAAATTGCGCATTGACCTCAACATAAATGCCGGTACATTTTCGACCTCTTCGAGTGCACTCCGCTTTTCCCACAATTTCATATTCAAATCCTGAACAGCATCCTGCGCAGCCTCAGCATTTCGCAGAATCGATTTTGCTAAGCGAAAGAGCCTATCGGAGAGTGAAAGAATTTGAGTGTTAAATTGCTTGGAATCCATACATTTTCCAATTGAAAGTTTTTGTCGACAATTGATAACTAATGAGTACTCGGAACAGAATAATGAATTTCGATCGCTTATCATTATCCCGTTTAATAGTAAGACGTAAATGCAGGAAAATTCTTACACGGGAGGAAAAAAAATATTGTAATTCTTGAATCGAGCCTTAAAGAATACGCTTTATTACACGGAGTGTATGAGTATATTCCCCCGTTTTGGAAGAAATGATACCTTGGGAGTCAATGGATTCAATCTTTACCCAGCCTGAAGCATGAATAATTTGATGGGAGCTTAGCAAAATGCCGACATGTGTTATTTTTCCATCTTGATTTTCGAACAAAGCTAGGTCGCCGGCTTTAGCTTCGGATAAAAAACCGATAAGTTGACCACAATTGACCTGTTGTGAAGCATCACGCGGTAACTGAATGCCACACATTGAAAAAACAACTTGCACAAAACCGGAACAATCAATGCCTAAAAGAGATTTACCACCCCACAGATAGGGAGCATTAAGATATTGTCTGGCCAATGAGATGAGACATTCACCACTTTTTTCTGCGCCCTGATGTAATAGGATCGGATCAAAAAGAAAGTTATTGTTATCAATTTTGAGTTCTATACCATTCATTCCAACCAGTTTGCTACCCCCAGGTAAAGTCAGCTTGTCGCCGGAACTAAGATCCTCGCCCTCTAGCAACGGAATGCAAACGCAGGATAGGTTGGAACTTGTGAGCTGCAATGCTTTGGCATCACTCAGAACCTGAATCATCTTGCGATCAGCCCAGCCAATGTAATTATCAGACAAATTGCGCAACAAAAGCCATCGCTCACGTGTTTCAAGTATCTCTACAAATTCGCCAAAAAGAAGTTGTGAAGTCATTTCGCTGCGTTCGCTATCGCTTTCGCGAAGTGGAACAAGGGGGAGAATTACGATTCCGGTCATGGATGCAATATTTAAATGCAAATTTCCTGATGTTATTGATATTTTTCCATACAAAAATAAGGAAAGTTTAATGATAATGTTTCCATTAGGATTTTTTTTAGTAATTTTCCGCGATTTTTGATTTCTACGATCTCATTCTTATTTCAACGTATCCAATATGAGCATAAAATTTACTCAACCCCAACTCAAACATGCCGGAAAAGCAGGACTATTTGCAATTTTAGTTGTGCTCATCGTACTTTTGTATCCGTCCGGCGATAAATTCAAATATCAATTTGAGATAGGGAAACCCTGGTCGTACCAGTTGATTACTGCCTCATTCGATTTTCCTATTTACAAAAGCGATCAACAGATAGCCAAGGAAAAAGAAGAAATGCTGCAGGGTTATACTCCGTTTTACAAACTGGATACTGCAGTAATGAATCGTCAACTTACTCGACTTTACACCGATCTACAAAAAAAAGGAGAAGGCTCAACCCGCATTCCGAACTACATTAAGAATAAATTTAAATCGATTTATTCTGTAGGGATCATTTCGGTAGATGAATTTAATAAGTTGCAGAACGACAAGCGTGAAAATATCTCCTGTATACTTCCAAACCGCATTACTCATGTCAGACCTGTGGCACATGTGTACACGCAACGAACAGCTTACGAAGAAATAATAAAGGATGCCCCCGCAACACTCAAATCATACGACATCAATCTATACCTTTCAGAAAATTTAAGATACGATAGTATTACATCGGAAATGGCAAAGAATGATTTACTGAAGACTCTTTCACTCACTTCGGGCATGATTCAAACGGGTGAGCGAATTATAGACCGAGGTGAAATTGTAACTCCAGGCATCTATCAGGTACTACATTCGCTTAAGATAGAATCAGAGAAACGTAATTCGTCTCTGCAACAATCATCCATTGTAGTGATTGGTGAAATAGTGATGATATTGATTTTAATGACCTTGCTTTTCTTATACCTCTACCTGTTTCGGCCGCGAATTTATGAGAGCAACAGTAATCTGGTTTTTATTTTGCTGCTTATCTTTATGATTGTAGGATTAACCTCTGCCACCATTAGTTTTACGACATTAAATTACTATATGGTTCCGTTTGCGTTGTTGCCTATAATCATTCGGGTTTTCTTCGATTCAAGAACGGCACTATTTGCCCATATAATCACGGTGCTTATCATCTCCTTTATGGTGGATAATTCTTTTCAATTCATCGTTTTGCAGATTGCCATTGGTATGGCGGCCGTTTCGAGTCTGAAGGACATGTCGCAACGTTCGCAGTTGGCACAAACGGCGCTGTATATCTTTTTGAGTTACCTAGTGATGTACCTGGCCTTCGAATTTATTGCCGAAGGCGACATACTGCGCATTAACTGGCAGCATATTTTCTACTTTGGCGTTAGTAGTGCTTTCCTGCTGTTTGCCTATGTACTGATTTATGTTTTCGAAAAGATATTCAACCTGGTTTCGAGTGTTACCCTGGTGGAACTGACCAATATCAACAGCGATTTGATGATGGAGTTCTCTGAACGGGCACCCGGCACTTTTCAACATTCGTTACAGGTATCGAACCTGGCCACCGAAGCTGCAAAGAAAATTAATGCCAACAGTTTGTTGGTGCGTACGGGAGCACTATACCATGATATTGGTAAGATGAGACATCCCGAATATTTTATAGAAAACCAGATGGGTGGAAAAAATCCACTGACGGAATGTGACTTTGAAGAAGCTTCGAAAATTGTAATCAATCACGTTACCGACGGAGTGGAAATAGCTAAGAAGAGTCACCTGCCGGAACAAATCATCAACTTTATAGGCACGCACCACGGATTTGGAAAAACAAAATATTTCTACAATTCCTACATCAATGCCAACCCGGATAAAAAACCGGATGAAGCTGTGTTTACCTATCCCGGCCCGCTGCCAAACAATAAGGAAACCGCTATATTAATGATGGCCGATGCTGTGGAAGCCCGGTCGAGAAGTCTGACTGAATACACCGACGAGAGTATAGATGAAATGGTGGAAAGCATGATTGACGGACAGATAGCCGAAGGAGCATTTAAAGAGGCACCCATTTCGTTCCGCGATGTGGAAACGGTAAAATCGGTGTTCAAAGAAAAGATCAAAAACATTTATCACAACAGAATAAAATATCCCGAGATAAACAAAAAGAAATGCTGAACAGCAACGTCCAACCCTGTAAATATAGTTGGACGTTTTTATTTTACTCCACCAGACATTGTTCGGGATTACATCTTTATAATAATACCAATAGTAGGTAAGACGTTTCCGCTCAGGTTATCGATAGTGCGTAACAAGTATTTGTCGGAATTATTGGGGTCGGTTTGAGTTGTATACACTTTGTTGCCCGAAGCATCGACTGTACCGGTATCAAGGTTGGTATAAACAGGTGCTCCGCGGGTTTTGAAGTTATAAGCATTCTGAATGTCGGTGTAAAGATTGAGCACCCATTTTTTGAAATAGAACTCCTTGTCTATACGAATATCGAGTTGATGGGTGTCGGGCTTGCGCAAAGAATTAAAGCGAGTGTAATCCAAAACAGGTTTGTTATTGATATTCCAAACAGACTTAACAGCCGAAAGAGGATCGATAGGGGTATAGGGAGCACCGCCGACAAAGCGCCAACGCATGGCGACATTCCAGTTACGAGGGAGTTTATAACTACCTATAAGGTTGAACAAATGTCGGGTATCCCAAGCTGAAGGCAGATATACACCGGCAGCATTGGTAAATTCACTCCGAAAATAAGTATATGTAGCCGTCAAGTTGAGTCTTTTCATCTCCATAATTTTATAAAGCACTTCCAGTCCATAGGCACGTCCCTTGCCTGTGGAAACTATCTGTTCGTCACCCACCTCCCCGTAATCGGTTCCTTTGCTGGCTATGCTTATCCCATCAGTTACCGAGAGCGGATAGTCATTATACTCTTTGTAGAAGGCCTCTACACTCAGGCGCATATTTTCCACCGGTCGGCATTCCAGTCCGGCAATGGCCTGGTTGGAAATAATGTAACGCAAAGCTTCGGTTTTATTCACCAGAATGCCGGCTGCATCGCGGTAGCCTAGTGTGGTGTAAGCCGGTTGCTGAGCGTAACGTCCTACATTGGCATTCAGGTCCAAATACGGCGAAAGGGCGTAAGACACCGAAAAGCGTGGCGAAAACTGATTAAGCAGATTAGTCATATTCCGGTTATAGTCGATACCAGCCATATTGATGCCCAGCGATAGTTTCAAACGTTCGTCCAGCAGCTCTTTGGAAGCCTGCACAAAAGCCTGATAGCCGAACACATTAATGTCGGTACTGTAAAGCAAATCAGTGGCTGTATTATTTAAAAGGATCTGTCGGTTAGTGTAATTGCTATAGTGCGCATACTTCATACCGCCACCAAAAGATAGTTTCACCGGCAAATCGGGATAGTTTCGTTCGAAGCGGACTTTATTTTCGGTTTCATCAGAACTGTAGTCGGACGTTTTAAGACTGTCGGTATTATTATCTTTGTATTTAAAATTACTATTGTGTAGCATATTGCGACTCAACACCCAGGTGTCGTAATGATTATCGGCAAAATGTTTGTAGACTATTCCCAGTGCATAATTCCACTGTTTGTACGATGGCAGGTAGGACAAAATATAAGCCTGATTCTCGGTCGGATTTTTAATTCCGGTGTTCAGTTTACTATTATCAATAGCACCGATTCCGATAAAACTGATCTCATTTCGGCTATCAATTCGGGTTTTGAGTTTAAACTGAAAGTCATTATAGGTCGGCAAAAAGGGTAGGCCCAGTGCCGAAAACAGCAGTTGAAGATAAGATTGCCGGGCTGATACAATAAATGTAGAATTTTTCCCAATAGGTCCGTCGAGCGTCAGAGCAGCATCGGAAGCACCTACGGAAAGCTTACTGTGGATGCGATCTTTGCTACCATCCTTCTGACGGATATCCATCACCGAACTAAGCGCATTGCCTTTGTCGGCCGGAAAGGCACCGGTATAGAAATTAATTTCGCGTACAAAGTCGGGATTGATAATGCCCACTACTCCACCCGAAGCACCTTGCGTGGCAAAGTGGTTGATAAGGGGAATTTCAATGTCATCGAGATAGAACACATTCTCCGACGGACCGCCTCCACGCACAATGAGGTCGTTGCGATTGGGATCGGTGGCTCCTACGCCGGGCAGTGTTTGGATGACTTTGGACACGTCGCGGTTTGCACCGGCAGCTTTCTCAATATCCTGTACCCCGATGGACAACGCAGATAGCGGACTTTCAATCTTTTTGACATTAAAGTTCTGACGGACGGTAACCTCACCCAACTGCACGGCAGATTCTTCTACCGCCACATCGATAAAGGTAGTTTGATTGCCCTGAACCTGAAACTCGGACGAAACAGTGCTATGATAACCGATAAGACTAACGACTAATCGTTTAAAACCGGGATCGACCGCCGTAAAGTTGTAATTACCTTCGGCATCGGATGTAGAGCCCACATCGGTACCCTGAATAAGAATAGAAGCATACGGAATAGACTGATTCGTTTTAGCGTCATAAATGCGTCCTTTGATATTACCTTTTTGAGCAAAAACCTGTGCCGAAAGCATGAAAATAAAAAGCAAAAGAGTATAGCTATACTTCATAGTACATTGGAATTAGTATTTGGGTTCTATCTAATAACGGCAATGGAATACGAAATGTTTATTTTGCTGTCTACAGCGAGCAGTAGGTAAGAAAGAAGAGAATCAGTGATAGCTCTTTCAATAAAAAAAGTATCCCGTAGATTTGGTCGGTTGTCGTAGTAATGTTCTACGCCAATCAGCCTTTACCTGCGGGAGATTAATTGTTAGTTACGAGTTAGACAAGTAGCTATCAGAAAATGTCTTTGTTGAAAAGTTTTACGATGCAAAGTAAAGCTTTATTTGTTACAAAAAGATGTCGATGATATTACAAATTTGTAAATATACTTAGTGATCAACGATTAGTGATTAGCAATCAACGAGTGCTTGCTATTTTATTCACTGCATCGTACACCGGCACAAGATAACCACTTTCGAAGCGACATAGTACACAGATATTACCCACCGGTTTGGCACTTACCCACTCCAACGAAAGTTCGGTACCATCATACAACACTTTCGACAGAAAAGAGTTTCCGACTTTAAACAGTCGATCGTAGTCCTGCGTCTCGAAGCGTAGTTTTGCTTTGTCAAAGTTCTCGGTTTGAAACGTACAACGATATATTGCTTGCTCGGCACATTCAGTACGCAAATACAAGGCATGCTGTTGCAAGACCGGTGCTGTACTTTTTTGCGGAACGATATGAGTAGGCGATAACTGTCCACTGAATATCACCATATCATCCTGTTTGATTTCCACAGCCGAAATATGATCGGTAAGCAGTTGCGAAACATGGATCAAATCGTTATAATGAAAAAACTCTTCCCAGTTGTTGAAGATGGTGGCATCTTTAGGCATATAGCTGCCAAGTACCAGCTCGGCGGCTACGCCTGAAAATTGTATGGTAATGTCGGACATCGGAGGTAATTGATTAAATGGACTGCAAATTTACGCAAAATATAAGCACACTATCGAAATTTAGCCCCATAATCGAAAATGAGTAGAAACGGATAGCGCGTATATGCAAACAGATCTTAAAGGGATCGCATCGGACAGTTAAGGGAAAGGGTTGAACAGTTAAGGGGAAGGGTTGGACTGTTAAGGGATCGGGTTGGCGCATTAAGAAATATGGTTGGCGCATTAAGAAATAAGGCACGACACGTTAATTTTAAGATGGACAAGCAAGAAACAGCTAACGACTGTTAAGGGGAACGATCGAACGATCGAGGAATCGCATCGAACAGTTAAGAGAAACGGTTGGACTGTTAAGGGAAAGGGTTGGCTTATTAAGAAATAAGGTAGGACGATTAAGAAATAGGGTAGGAATCGTTAATTATAGGGGAAGACAAGCAAGAAACAGCCGACGACTGTTAAGGGGAACGGTCGGACGATCAAGAAATCGCATCAGACTGTTAAGGGAAACGGTTGGACTGTTAAGGGAAAGGGTTGGACGAGTAAGAAATCACATCCGACAAGCAAGGAATCGCATCCGACAAGCAAGGAATAGAGTTGGACGAGTAAGAAATAGCATCCGACAAGTAAAGAATCGCATCCGACAAGCAAGGAATAGAGTTGGACGAGTAAGAAATAGCACCCAACAAGCAAGGAATCGCATCCAACAAGCAAGGAATCGCATCCGACAAGTAAGAAATAGCACCCGACAAGCAAGGAATCGCATCTGACTGTTAAGGGAAATGGTTAGACTGGGGTCTATTCAATGAACTGTGCCAAAAACAAGATCGAACGGGAAGAGAGAAAAAACAGCAGCAAAAAATAATAGTTTAAAATGTTGCTAACACAAAAAAGCTTAACTAACTTTGGAGGGCGAAAAAAATAAAAAGACACAATGAAAACGAGAATTAAATATTCGAGAATTTTGCAAATAGGATTACTTCTGACTTTTTTTCTTCCGTTCTTTCCTCAAGGTTGTGAACCTAAAAAAGTTGAAGAGCCACCTACTCCAGATTCAACAGTTATTACAGCCGACTCTTTAAAACAAGATAGCAGCCAATTGGCAAAACAAAAAGAAAAATCGGACACTTTAAAGACAGTCGTATTTGAAAATACGACTTAAAATACAGACAAAACAAAAACAACAAATGAGGATAATGAATTATCAACGAAAATTTCTCAAAAAACGACATTCCTAAGATTCCTTTTAAGACCAAATAATGATTACACAGGAATTGCAAGTATCATAGACTGTTTTTCTATTCTGGAATTTGGCTATGGATTGGGAATTGCATTTATTCTCTGGCTAATTGCTTTGATTGTCAAGATCAAAGATTACAACAATATTTTCATCCTACTAAATATCGTTGGACTTTTGTTTATGTTTTGGACACACTCAATGTATAATATTATGAGCGAAAAAAGACTATGGGGATTTTGGGTATGTCTAATTTGGAGTGTGATTATGATTATATACGACGCGATTATTCTTTTGGAAATTGAGAAAGAACGAAAAAAAAACGAACCTAAAAAATAGGCTTTTTGCTGTCATCACAATAGAACATAAAAGATCTGATTCAACTATATCTCATTGTTTTCAAACAATAAACCATAAACCTCTTGCCACAAACGAGAGGAAGAATGATTGAAACTACTACTAACATACACTAAAACAGAATATAAAAATGGACAAATCAACTATATCGGAAATCAGAGAACGGTTTGACAATGATGTGGAACGTTTCTCAAATCTGGATACCGGACAGATATCGACCATTGATGCCAAAATATCGTTGGAACTTATCACCGAGTCTGCCAAAAGGATTGTCCCCGGGGCTGAAAATTTACTGGACATTGGCTGTGGTGCCGGCAATTATTCATTGATGATGCTTTCGAAACTACAGAATTTGAATTGCACTTTAGTGGATTTAAGCAAACCGATGCTTGACAAAGCTTATGAACGGGTATCGAAAGAGACAACTAAAAATGTTGAAATTTGTCAGGGTGACATCAGGGAAGTAAAGCTGAAAGATAATCACTTTGATATTATTTTGGCAGGGGCTGTTCTCCATCATTTGCGAGATGATAGCGATTGGGAAACAATGTTTGACAAACTTTACAGCTTATTGAAGCCGGGCGGATGTTTAATGATTTCGGACTTAATTACTCAAGATACCGAATTACTAAACGATTATATCTGGGAAAGGTATGGCGATTATCTGGAAGAATCGGGCGGAAAAGAGTATCGACGGAAAGTATTGGACTATGTGGCCAAAGAAGATTCTCCACGGTCGATGAATTATCAATTAGACCTGATGAAACAAGTTGGTTTCCGTAAGGTGGAGATTTTGCATAAAAATATGTGCTTTGGTGCTTTCGGAGGAATTAAATAGATAATAGTTACAAGATTGATAGTTACGAGTTACGAGGCCATATATCTGAATATTGGTTATAAAACAGATACGTTGCCTATGATTAGAAACAAACACTAAAAATAACATACAAAATAGTTGAACAAATGAACTTACGAATACAACGCGACACAAAAAATATTAATTGGGACGAGGTGGTTAATACACTTCGGCAAGTAGGGATGGGGTATCGTAGCAGCGAGATACACCAACGTGCGTTTGAGAATAGTTATACCGTTGTGTTTGTATTTGATGATGATAAGCTGGTTGGTTTTGGGCGGGCTATCTCCGACGGTGAATATCAGGCAGCCATATACGACGTGGCTGTTTCGCCCCTCTATCAGGGTAAAGGCGTTGGCAAAATGATTATTCAGGCTATAGTGGAAAATACGGCTAACTGTAATTTCATCTTATATGCTTCGCCCGGCAAGGAACTGTTTTACGAAAAAGAAAATTTCAGGCGGATGAAAACCGGAATGGCTTTGTTTGTCAACAGCCAAAGGATGCGGGAAAAAGGTTTTACTGAGTAAGTGAGCGGTAAGCGGTGAGCGGTAAGCGGTGAGCGGTAAGCGGTGAGCGGTAAGCGGTGAGCGGTAAGCGGTGAGCGGTAAGCGGTGAGCGGTAAGCGGTGAGCGGTAAGCGGTAAGCGATAAGCGGTAAGCGATAAGCGGTAAGCGATAAGCGGTAAGCGATAAGCGGTAAGCGATAAGCGGTAAGCGATAAGCGGTAAGCGATAAGCGGTAAGCTTTTAAATCAATCAAGAAAAACGAAACATTATCCAACAATATGAAGAGACTATCAATAGTGGGCATTATCCTCTTATCGGCGCTATCCGTTTTTGGACAAACAAGCCATCGGAAACTTACAATTACACATCTCACCGGAGACTTTTACATTTACACCACCTATCAGGAATTCAAAGGACACCTTACCCCGTCGAACAGCATGTACATGCTGACAAAAAAAGGTGTTGTGCTGTTTGACACGCCCTGGGATGCAACGCAGTTTCAACCCTTGCTGGACAGCATAAAAGTAAAACATCATCAACCGGTGCTGATGTGCATAGCCACCCATTCGCACAGCGACAGAACTGCAGGACTCGAATACTACAGACTGCAAGGAATAAAAACATACACCACAACACAAACCGACCGCATCAGCGCCACCACCAACGAAAAAAGAGCTGAGTTCCTGATTTCGAAAGACAGTACGTTCAACGTAGGGGAACATTGTTTTGAAACGTTTTATCCGGGGCCGGGACACACGATTGACAATATCGTTATATGGTTTGATAAAGAAAAATTGCTCTACGGAGGCTGCCTGATAAAAAGCACCGAAGCCAAGGACTTAGGCAACCGGGCAGATGCAAACGTAAAAGAATGGAGCAAAACAATTAAAAACATCCAGCACAAATTTGGAAAACCGAGATACATTATTACCGGACATCAGAGCTGGACGAGCAATAAATCGTTGGAGCACACATTGAAATTAATACGGCAATACAAACAAAAATAATGGGGATTGTAGGCAGTTACAAGTAAACAGCTACGAGTTACAAGAATGGTTATCTACACTTTGCTTCAGAGAAATTCCCCGTAGGGGACACAGCTAGAAGGATGTAAATGTCCTACGGACAACAGACATACAGATTTCTTTATTCTATGGATATGTAAGTCCTACGGACTATTCTTTAACTACTGATTCGCATTGCTGACTTTGTTTTATACCGATTTATATTTATCATTGAAATAATTAGCATAATAGGCATATACTAAGCTCTGGATTTTGATTATTTTTGACCCCGAAATAATCAGAAATGATTCTACAAACCCTTGAACTCATATAAAAACACTAATCGCATGAAGAAGTACCGCGCCTACCTCCCCTTATTCGTTTTGATTTTCATACTCTCACCTCTGTCCGCTAAAGTACAGTTGCCCGCTATCTTTTCGGACAATATGGTACTACAACAAAAATCATCCGTTCCCTTTTGGGGAACAGCCAGTCCAGGTAAAGTTTTAAAAATAAAAAGTTCGTGGAGCAACACGACTGTTCAGACAACAGTAGAAAAAGATGGAAGCTGGAAAACCGAAGTTACAACTCCCGAATACGGCGGACCGTTCAACATAGAGATAAGCGATGGAACCAAGCTGGAACTTCGCAACGTACTGATAGGCGAAGTGTGGTTGTGCTCGGGGCAATCGAATATGGAAATGCCGCTGGCCGGTTGGGGTAGAATTCAGAATTACGAAAAAGAAATTGCCGTGGCCAACTATCCCAATATCCGCTTGCTCCGTGTGGAAAAAAGCGTTGCATTCAAACCAACAAAAGACTTATTGGTAAGAAACAACGGTTGGGTAACATGTTCGCCCAAAACAATCGCAGAATTCTCGTCCGTAGCTTATTTTTTCGGACGTAACTTGTATCAGGATCTCCACATCCCCATCGGACTTATCGATGCTTCGTGGGGTGGAACCATTGCCGAAGCCTGGACAAGTGCCGGCTCACTGAAAACAATGCCCGACTTTAAATCGCCGGTTGTCGACATCGAGCAGAAATCATCGAACTTCGCCAGCCTGGCAGCAACCTACAAACAAGACTCCACCAGGTGGCAGGCTTTGGTAAAAGAAAAAGACAAGGGTCTGTACGAAGAAAAAGCTATATGGACCAAAAGCAACATAAATGAAAGCGACTGGGAGTCTGTAAAAGTTCCGGGCTTTTGGGAAGAAACTGTTTTGCCCGATTTTGACGGTGTGGTCTGGTTGCGCAAAACAATAGACATCCCAACTGAGTGGCAAAACAAAACGCTGACTCTGGCATTGGATAAAATTGACGATAGTGACATTGCATACTTTAATGGAGTGGAAATAGGACATACAACAGACTACACGGCATCAAGAACGTATTCCATTCCTGCTAAATTAGTAAAACCGGGAAAAGCAGTTATTACAGTCCGCATTCTGGATACCGGAGGTGGTGGCGGATTCTACGGAGAGGATAAGCTGATGAAATTGAGTTTATCCGAAAATGAAATTATACCGCTAGCCGGTACCTGGCAATATAAAGTGGGACTCAACCTGAATGAACTTCCGGCTGCACCCAAGACATGGAATGATCCCAATCAACCGACTGTGTTGTACAATGCCATGATCAGCCCGATTATTCCTTTTACCATCAAAGGCGCCATCTGGTATCAGGGCGAAAGCAATGCCGACAAAGCTTATCAGTACCGCGAATTGTTTCCGCTGATGATTAAAGACTGGCGCAAACAATGGGCATCGGACTTTCCGTTCTATTTTGTGCAACTGGCTAATTTTATGCCCGAACTGCCCGAACCCGCAGAGGCTGCCTGGGCCGAACTACGCGAAGCACAACTCCAAACATTACATCTTGAAAATACGGGGATGGCTGTAACCATTGATATTGGCGAAGGAAAAGATATTCATCCGAAGAACAAACAGGAAGTAGGTCGCAGGCTTGCACTTATTGCCAGAGCGAATACTTACAATGAAAAGATTGCCTTTTCAGGTCCAGTTTATGATTCCTTCCAGACAAAACAACATGCTATCCGGATTACATTTAAGCAAGCCGAAACCGGTCTGAAAACTAAAGATGGAAAAGCACTCAAAGGTTTTGCCATTGCAGGAACCGATCATAAATTTCATTGGGCCGATGCTGTAATTGAAGGAAATCAAATTGTAGTTTCCTGTAAAGATGTTGAAAATCCGATTGCAGTGCGTTACGCATGGGCATCAAATCCGATTTGCAATCTGGTGAATGAAGAAGGCTTGCCAGCATCACCGTTTCGCACCGACGAGTGGGTAGGCATAACGTACATGAAAAAATAAATAGCCCCAAAATAAGGCCTATTTATGCCTTGAATCATTTAAATCTTTCTGAGTGAAGCCGGACAAGACTTGGTATTAATGAGAATTTTGCGTATATTTGAACCTGTTCTATTAAGACTGATTAGTTTTAGGACAGGAAATAATTGCTCATTTAAATACCATAACATTATGCATCCATATTTCTTAGTCGTAATCATTCAGACGCTTCTGCGTAAAAGACATAAAACAAAGACAAAAAAGGAGACTTTTTCCAACTACGAAATTGCCAAAGGCTACAAAGAGTTATTGATTGTATCAAAAGGACTACTTAAAGATGTTACACTGATAACGCTCGGCATTTTTTCGGCAGCATTCGGTCTCAAAGGCTTCCTGCTCACCAATCACTTTATCGACGGTGGAGTAACCGGCATGTCGCTACTTGTGTCGGCGCTCACCGGTTGGCCTTTATATATCCTTATTATTTGCATCAATATCCCGTTTGTTATATTGGGTTACCACATCATGGGCAAGCAGTTTGCTATTAAAACAATTTTAGCTATAACGGGACTTTCCATTTGTCTGGCCACGGTCAACTTTGTAGATGTAACCAAAGATAACCTCTTGGTTGCAATCTTTGGAGGTTTCTTCTTAGGAGCAGGTATCGGACTGAGTGTAAGAGGTGGTGCAGTGATTGACGGAACCGAAGTGCTGGCCATTTATTTAAGCCGGAAGTTCAGCACCTCTATAGGCACCATCATTATAGCCATCAATATCATGATCTTTTCGGTGGCAGCCTATTTTCTGGGAATAGAAGTAGCACTTTACTCCATGATAACTTACATGGCAGCATCCAAAACGCTCGATTTTATTGTAGAAGGTATTGAAGAGTATATGGGTGTCACTATTGTATCATTTCACAGCGAAGAAATGCGCGAAATGATTATCACCAAAATGGGACGTGGCGTTACAGTATACAATGGTAAACGCGGGTACGGCAAGCGAGGCGAAACAAAAGATGTTGAAATTATTTACACCGTCATAACCCGCCTGGAACTCAACAAGCTAAAAATTGAAATAGAAAAGATAGAACCCAATGCATTTTATGTATTAAATACGGTGAAAGATGCTAAAGGAGGAGTAATCAAAAAACGTCCACTGGCAGAGTAAACGATATTATCAACAAGCTTTATTCCAAAATAGTAACATTCATAAATCCGAGATGATGCATCACCTCTCTCAGAATAAGAAGCGTAGCTGCAAAAGTATTTGTAGTTGGCAAAACATCCTGATTAGCCGGACGACCTGAGATAATTGCCGCCAACCGTCCAAACACCTGTTCCATGTCGGCACGCGCCAGCACTACTCCGACCGAATGATGAGTAGACACAGTTTGTTGAGCTATTTTCAGAATACTGGCATCTGTGGTATATAAGCCACATCCGGGCGGAATAAGTTTATGCAAGGGCATTACCTCATCTTCTACCACCTGAATGGCATACTCTACTTCGGCAGGAGTAGGTGGATTGTGTCGAAAAAATTCCCGTGTAGTTTTCAGTCTCCCTATATCGAATAACCAACATTTATCGGGAATCGCAGTTTCTGCACCAAAAACAATAAAACTATACTCATCAGCAATGTGAAGCAAGGCTATCGGCTCATTTTTTGCCGATTTCAGCCTTACAGCACGGTAAGAGTCGTAAGCAAGTTGCTGTATTTCTGAAGAAATGATAGTTTTCATAATTGAATAATTAAACAGAACAACAAAAATAGTATGTCCGGGCCAGGCAGGACCCCAGCTTAGAATATCAAACAAGCTATTTTATAATTCTTCGATCAAAACCGGAATCCCCTCACGTTGCAGCAATGCCAATGACTTTGAACAAATGGCAGAAGTACAAATTAATGATACTTTCATATCCGGTTGTACAGCCTGTATTTGCCTAACCACTTCCACAATTTTTAGAGCATCTTTTTGAATAATCCGGCTTTTGATTAACTTCACAATAGCAATGTGGTTATCAGCAACAACACGCAAATTGGTTCGAACCGGTAAATTATAAGTGGACGGATTTAGTTCCATAAAGAGGATTGGGTTACTATAAAACATTTAAACAAAAAACGCTTCTGCATTGCCGTATAAAGCATTCAGAAGCGTTTTAAAGAGGTACCTGGCGGATTCGAACCGCCGTATGCGGTTTTGCAGACCGGTGCCTAGCCACTCGGCCAAGGTACCTTGTTTTTCGGTGTGCAAAGATAGTATAATTTTGCTTCAATCCAAAGCTTTCGTGCAAAAAAGCTAAAAATGCTCAGAACTTATTGAGGTCTGGGTCTGTCACCCGGCTTACGATCCTGAAAATCTCGTAATAATTTACGCTTAAATTCCCGTTCTGCCTTATAATACTTAAACAGAGTCTCCGGCTGAAGCAATCTCCTCAATTTCAAATGATAATCTTTAAACAGTTTGGCCTCTCTAAACTCAAAATCAACATATCTATCGTTCAACTCGGAATAATTAGGTTTTACATTTTTAGCGTTTTTCATCGCTGACTGAAAAAATTCTCGGTTCTTCTGATGTAAATCCCATATCGATTTTTCATATTCCATAAAAACAGGCAGAACTGCATCAGCTTCTTTTGATGTCAATTGAGCTTCCGACGATAATATCTGCCATTTATGCTGATGCATTTCATAAATCTGGTCTTTTCTTTGGTCACAATACTGATCAGCACTTGCGAAGCTGCTTAGAAGTAACAAAATTCCAGCTAAAGTATATTTAAAAAGTCTCATTGTATATTTATTTTAAAATTCAGAGTCACATGAAATTTGCATAGACATTCATAATTGTTGAAAATATTTAGTCATACAAGTTTCACAGAATCACCTTTAATTATTTCATTTAGAATCCGATTCGTTGGATTGCTCAACATAATAATCGACCATGGAAGTTTCATCAACCTGCGAAAGGACATACGATTCATAATTTTCGGCATTTCGAGCCAGCCTTTTTTGATGAGTAGAATAAAATACTTGTCCCGCGACAAGAACACCTACAAACATGGCTGCAACATACATCCACCGCCTCAGTAATTTATGATTAGATGATCGTTGATAACCTATCTGTTTATCAATCTGTAGAGCAAATTGATCGAAGTAATTTTCCGGGACTCTAAATGCAAGTTCTTTTGCTACTTTTTCATTCAATATGTTTTTGTTGTTTGTCATACGTTTCTTTGACTATTTATGAAAGGGTAGGTTTAATTCAATTTATATTTTAACTCGGTTTTTATTCGCTTTTCCCATCAATTATATATTATAAACTTAATCTTCATCCGAGAAGAACTTTTCTATTTTCTTTACAGCATAATGATAAGAAGCTTTTAACGCCCCGGTAGTTGTACCCAGAATAGCTTCCATTTCTTCGTAAGTAATATCATCAAAATACTTCATGTTAAAAACTAATCTCTGTTTCTCGGGTAAAGTAAGTATTGCTTCTTGTAATTTCATCTGAATCTCATTTCCATTAAAGTAAGCATCAGCTTGTAGGTTCTGGAGCAATACACCTTCAACATCATCAATAGAATTTTGACTTCTCATTCGTTTGTTAGCCAAAAAGGTAATCGTTTCATTAGTGGCAATCCGGTAAAGCCAGGTAGATAGTTTCGAATCTCCCCGGAATCCATCAATTCCATTCCAGGCTTTCATAAAAGTATTTTGTAAAACATCATTAGCATCGTCATGCGAAATCACCATCTTGCGAATATGCCAGTAAATCCGCTCCTGATAGGTACGAACAACAAATGAAAATGCACGGCTTCGGCTTTTCGGTTGATTTAGTTGAAGTAGTAATTCCTCTTCGGTTGGATCCATACTAGATTTCGTGTAAAACTGGCGCAAGTTACATTCAATTCAGTCTGTAAGACTATACAAGCTTGCAAAAGTTTAATTTATTTTTTAATTCACTCGGGAAATATCTGTTTGTCCTGCAAAATAACGAATAATATTCCGTGAAACAAACCTACTCATATCATTTCGAGCATCAATTGTTGCTGTCCCATTATGCGGAGCCAGAACAACGTTATCAAGATTCAATAATTCACCACTTATAAAGGGTTCAAATTCATAGACATCTAACGCTGCAGCGTAAATCCAACGCCTCTGCAACGCTTCAACTAAAGCTGCCTCATCAATCACCTGACCACGGGCAGTATTGACCAAAATAGCAGTCGATTTCATTTGTTGCAGTCGATCCCGATTAATCAGATGTTGCGTTTCATCAGTCAATGGAGTATGCAATGAAATCACATCACTTATTTTCAACAATTCATCCAACTCCACACGTGTAGCACAATAAAGTGTTTCAAGTTCGGGTGCTAGTTTTGATCGATTAAAGTAAACAATTTTCATACCACTAGCTAATGCCCTGCGTGCAAACGATTGTCCAATGCGCCCCATACCGATAATTCCGAGAGTTTTTCCAAACAGCGACTGCCCCAGATTCTCCAGAACTCCCCACTTAAGACCCTCTGACAACCTGAGCTTTCTATCACATTCGCCAACACGGCGAGCCGCAGCCAACATAAGCGCAAAAGCGAGTTCTGCTGTTGGCTCAACAACCGGGTCGGGCGTATTGGTTACTACAATTCCTTTTTGAGTTGCATATTCGACATCAATATTATTATAACCGACACCATAATTTGCAATAATTCTCAGCTTATCCTTACCCGCATCTATCACATCTCTATCAACCTTAAACTGAAATGTCGGAATAAATGCATCAAATGAGGGTAAAAGTCGAATAACATCCTCCTTACTAAAAATTCCGCTTTCAAGAAACACAACTTCGCACTGTTCAACAAGCTCAGTAAAACCTTCGGGAAGTAACTTCGTCGAAACAAGAACACGTTTCTTTAATTCGGTATTCATCATTTATTATATCTTCTTTTACAATCCGCCACACATATAAGTAGTTACAAGAAAACAGTTACGAGTTACAAGACTGTTCATTTGAATATGGTCTACTAAAAACATATCATCAATTATTATTGATTACTTAAATGGAAGACAAATATAGTAAATATTTATTTTAAAGAATAGCAAACATAGAATCAGAGTCAACAATTTATCTCAATGTGATTTTTTTAGCAGAAATACTGTTGCAATACATGGTCAAATAAATCAGTAAAATAATTTGGACTAAATCAAACAACTTTTGCATTCTAATTGTTAGAGAAGCAAATAAATCAATTTAAATACATTTAGTTCTCTAATCAAAAAAAATCCAATTGTTACATGAAGATTCACGAATATCAAGCAAGACAATTATTCAGGGAATATCATATTCCCGTTCCTGAAGATGTATTATGCTACAGCGTTAGCGAAGTAGAAAAAGCGGCACGAGACATGAACCGGATGGTGGTGATAAAAGCTCAGGTTTTAGTAGGAGGACGCGGCAAAGCCGGTGGCGTAAAACTAGCCAAAACGGTAGAAGAGGCTACATCTGCTGCAAAACAAATTTTGGGCATGGACATCAAAGGCTTTAAAGTAGAAAAAGTGTTGGTGGCAGATGCCGTCAATATAACCAAAGAATTTTATGTCGGGCTGATCAACGACCGAAACACGAAAACCGTTACCTTAATGGTTAGTTCCGAAGGAGGTGTTGAAATTGAAGAAGTAGCCAAAACAAGTCCCGAAAAAATAATCAAATTTCATATTAACCCGCTCACAGGATTATTAGATTATCAGGCCAGAGACATTGCTCTGCAACTGTTCGGCGATATTAAACTGGCTCAAAAAGCGGCATCCATATTCACAAAACTATATAAACTGTATATAGACACTGATGCAACTATTGCAGAAATCAACCCCATGGTGCTTACTCCCGACAATGAAATTTTAGCCATTGATGGAAAAATGAATTTTGATGACAATGCACTTTATCGCCAACCAAAAATTTTAGCCATGCGCGAACCCGACGAGGACGAATTGCTAGAAATTGATGCGCACAGCAAAGGTTTGTCTTACATTCGCCTGGATGGAAATATAGGTTGTATGGTAAACGGAGCCGGACTGGCAATGGCTACTATGGACATGATAAAACTTTATGGCGGCGAACCGGCAAACTTTCTGGACATTGGAGGTAGTTCGAGCCCACAGAAAGTGATTGATGCCATGAACATATTGTTGAACGACAAAAATGTAAAAGCAGTAATGATTAATATCTTTGGCGGTATAACTCGTTGCGACGACGTGGCAAAAGGACTTATTGAAGCTATGAAAGTAATTTCGACCAACATACCTATTGTGGTACGACTTTCGGGAACTAATGCTGCCGAAGGTCTGGCACTATTAAAACAAACCAACCTACCAACGGTGAGTTCAATGAGCGAAGCTGCTCAAAAAGCAATTGAATTAAGCAGATTATAAATACCATTCTAATACGAAAAAAAGCAAAAGAATATGAGCATATTAGTCAATAAAAATACAAGACTGGTTATTCAGGGTATTACCGGTCGCGATGGAAAATTCCATACAGGCAAGATGAAAGAATACGGAACTAATGTTGTGGCAGGAGTTTCACCTGGAAAAGAAGGTCTAGTCCTCGACGGTGTTCCGGTTTATAACTCGGTAAAAGCTGCTGTAAAAGCAACTGGGGCTAACACATCCATCATTTTTGTACCCGCAGCCTTTGCTGCTGATGCCATTTTGGAAGCATCGGAAGCAGGAATTGAATTGGTTGTTGCCATTAGCGAAGGTCTGCCCATACAGGATATGATCCGCATTACCCCCATTCTCAAACAAAACGGAACTCTTTTAATCGGTCCAAACTGTCCGGGATTAATTACACCTGAAGAAACACTTGTTGGAATTTTGCCAGCCAACATTTTCAAAAAGGGGAACATAGGGTTTATTTCTCGCAGCGGAACTCTTACTTACGAGGTGGTAAATCTGCTAACCGAAAATGATTTTGGTCAAACGACCTGTGTTGGTATTGGAGGCGATCCGGTTGCCGGATTGTATTTCATTGATCTGTTGGAACGTTTCGAAAATGATCCGGAAACAATTGCCGTAGTTATAATAGGAGAAATTGGCGGTGATGCAGAAGAACAAGCCGCTAAGTTCATTGCCGAAAAGATGACGAAGCCGGTAGTTGCCTTTATTGCCGGACAAACAGCACCTCCGGGCAAAAGAATGGGACACGCCGGAGCTATTATTTCGAGTGGCTCAGGAACTGCAGCTGAAAAAATAGCTGCGTTTAATAAAGCCGGTGTCCCGGTTGCCAAAGAACCTAATGAAATTCCGGAATTATTGAGACAGAAATTAAAATAACAAAAGTGAATAATACGTATTTATAAACCCTGAAGCCATTAGCTTCAGGGCTTATTTTTTTAGAAACAAGAACAGAATCTCAAGATCCAAATCCTACATAAAAGTAACTTCGTGTCTGATTCATTACCATTCAAGTAACTTTTAGCCATCAAACAAGAAGGTAAATTACACACAAAAATATAGCCTTAAACACATTACATCATTGGCACAAGAATTGAAATATATTGAGAGAAAATTAAATCATTTTGTGCACAAAAGGTGATTTTTCTTTGGATTAACTAACATTGAATTTACAGGGATTATGAATCATCAAGCTTTCAACGTGGTTGCCGACCTCGCATTCTACCGCGAAGGTGAATTATTTCTCGGCAATGCCCAGATACGACTTTTAAATCAGGTTGTAATTGATGGTTCAATACATGCGGCAGCTAAAAATCTAAAAATGTCGTATCAGCATGCTTGGCATATTCTCGACAAGTTAAACCACCTTTCACCTATACCAATTATTATCAGACAAAAAGGAGGCAAAGATGGAGGAGGTTGTAAAGTTAGTCCGTACGGAATGAAGCTCATCCGTACTTACGAGAAAAAAGTAACTGATATTATACAGTTTCTTGCTCAAAACAGCAGCGAATTAGAAAGCTGTTTTTTTTAGAATAGCGATATTCTTGCTGAGGAATATCGCTAAAAAATTACTCAGCGTTGTTCTTTTTAGTTTATAACGAAAAAAATTAAACAATATGAAATTAGTTGCAATAACGAAACTTTTGATTACGTGCACCATAAGCATAGTACCTCTTATTTCTTTTTCACAGAATGTAGTAATAGATGGAGAAATACGTCCAAGAGTAGAATATAGGGATGGACTAACGAAACCATTACTCGAAACCACGGACCCAGCTATATTGGGAATTCAACGCACTCGGATAGGAATGACTTTTACAAGCGCTTTATTAAATACCCAAATTACCTTACAAGATTCCAGAACTTTTGGTCAAAATCCGAATGCTTCGAGTGATGCAACAGTGGGAATCTTTGAAGCTTGGGCTGAAATGTTGTTGATACCAGGTGGAACATTCAGAGTGGGCCGACAAGCAATAAAATACGATGACAATCGACTTTTTTCGGCTTCATCATGGAGTAACACCGGAACTTCACACGATATGGCCTTATTTAAATATTGCATAAATGATTTTCAGGGGCATATTGGGGTTGCATATAATAATAACACCGCAATTTCTTCGGAAACCTACTATACTCCAAAATCGAATTATCGATATATGGGATATGTCTGGTTGACGAAAGATCTAGCCAAAGGATTAAACCTAAGTATGATTGGAGTTGACGAAGGAGTACAGGACACAACGGGTACCAAAGGTGGAGCAAACTATTTGAAAACCAATATGAATCATGCATACACTTATGGTGGTAATTTAAAATACTCCAATGAGGCTTTTCCGGGAAGTGTAATGGCTACAGCCTATTTCCAGTCGGGTAAAAGTGCTACCGGCTCTACCCTGAAAGGAAAATTATTGGCTATAAAAGTTGACTATAAGTTTTCTGGTATACTAGCCGCCAATATTGGTACAGATTACTTTTCGGGAGACAATAAGTCCACAGATGGAATACAATCTAATTTCAAAAAACTATATGGCACCGATCACAGTTTTAATGGAGCGATGGAATATTGGAAAACGCCCTTAAATCAAGGTTTATTAGATTATTATGTAGGAGTTACTGGCAAAATAAGTAAAGAGTTGAGCTTAGACGGTACATTTCATATTTTCAACTCTGAGTATTCTGGAAAAAATAAAAAGAATATAGCATTTGGAAAAGATTTAGGCTCTGAGTTGGACATTATTGTGAATTACAAACTCAATAGTTGGACAACGATTCAGGGAGGCTGGTGCACATACTTTGAAAACAAAAACACACTCGTATCTAAAGATATTGTAACTTCGAGCACTGTTACACCTTCAGTGCGAACACCTCAATGGGCTTATGTGATGTTTACCATTAAACCCACATTTTTAAATAGTGCTTCTGGAAAGTAAATTTATTATATTTTAAAACAAAGTCATTCATAATCAAAAACAATATGAAAAAGATAATTATTTCACTGGCAATAATATTCGCCACATTAACGGTTACAGCACAAAAAGTAAATGTAGCAGCAGCGGCCAATTTACGTTATGTACTGGAAGAAATCAAAACTGCTTACGTAAAACAAAACCCTAAAGCTAAAGTAAATCTGACATTCGGAGCCTCAGGTATGTTAGTTCAGCAAATCCAGAACGGAGCTAACTTTGATTTTTTTATGGCAGCCGACAATGAATTTCCATTAAAACTCAAAGCCAAAGGACTCACAATCGGAGCTATGTCGACCTATGCTTTTGGCAAGCTAGCCATTTATAGTACTACTCTGGACGTAGAAAAGAAAGGACTTGAAGTTCTGAAAAGCGGATCAATAAAGAAAATAGCCATTGCCAATCCGGAAACTGCACCTTATGGTGAGCGGTCGATAGAATTATTAAAGAGTCAGAAACTGTATGACGGGTTGAAATCGAAGATTGTGCTGGGCGAAAATATTTCGCAAACAGCTCAATTTGCATTTACCGGAAACGCCGAGGTTGGATTTATTGCCTTATCCTTGGCTTTAGCACCGGACATGCAGGGAAAGGGAGATTACTATATCATTCCACAATCATTATACAAACCCATCGAACAAGCATGTATTCTGATTAAAACTCCGGTATTGAATACCGAAGCAGCTAAATTCAAGAGGTTTGTTCTTTCACCCGCCACAAAAGCAATCTGGGAAAAATTCGGATACGGGCTGGTTGGAAGTAAATAATCTGATAACTTTTCCAAAGTTTAGAACTTTGGAAAAGTTTAAACAACAAATAGTAATGTAGCGATTAGAATATCGCAAAGCCCAAACAAAACATGAATCAAGATTTCGTAAACACACTCCTACTTACAGGCAGACTGGCCAGTTGGACAACCGTAATACTTTTTATTATCGGGTTTCCAATTGCCTACCTGTTGGCATATAAACGATTCTTTCTAAAAGCTGTTGTAGAAGCATTAATCAGTATGCCATTAGTATTGCCTCCAACCGTACTAGGATTTTACATGTTAGTTGCTTACAGTCCACAAAATGCATTCGGACGATTTTTGGCTGAACATTTTAATACGCGATTAGCATTTAGTTTCGATGGAGTATTGATAGCCAGTGTGCTTTTTAGTCTCCCGTTTATGATTCAACCTTTGCAAAACGGATTGACGAGTATTCCTAAAAGTTTTCGGGAAACGGCATATACGCTGGGAAAATCAGAGTTTACTACCTTCATCAGGGTATTGATTCCCAATATGATTCCATCCATAGTAACAGCTACAGCCATGACGTTTGCTCATTGTATAGGCGAATTCGGCGTGGTTATTATGGTTGGAGGAAATATGCCAGGCGAAACGCGGGTAGCATCAATTGCCATTTATGACGAGGTACAGGCAATGAACTACCAGACGGCTAATCAGTATTCATTTATTCTATTTATCATTTCCTTGCTCATTCTTACTCTCATTTACAGTATGAATGGCAAGAAAAAAATCTTTTTTTGAGATGTTGAAGATTGATATACAACGAAGCATGCTCACTTCAGAAGGTAAAACCAATCTGAAGGTTTGCACTGAAATTCAAAGCAATGAATTGCTATGCTTGTTCGGACATTCGGGTGCAGGGAAAACAACCTTACTGCGTATACTGGCCGGGCTCACCACACCCGACAAAGGACGTATTGTGTTTAATGATACGGTCTGGTATGATTCGGAGAAAAAAATAAACGTTCCGCCTCAGAGACGAAATGTAGGTTATATGTTTCAGGACTATGCACTTTTCCCGAATATGACTGTAGAGAAGAATATAAGCTTTGCCCAAAAGGAAAAGGACAAAGAAGAAGTGGACAAATTACTGACGTTATTCGATCTGGGAACATTAAGAAATCAACATCCACCAAAACTTTCGGGCGGACAGAAACAACGGGTAGCATTAGCACGCGCATTAGCAGCAAAACCAAACCTACTGCTGCTTGACGAACCGCTATCGGCACTCGATTTTGATATGCGATTGGCACTGCAACACGAGATTAGGAAAGCACATGAAGTGCTAAACACGATTACACTTATGGTAAGCCATGATTTACAAGAAGTATTTCATCTGGCATCCTCGGTCATTATGTTGAGGAACGGAACAGTAATAAAAGAAGGAAAACCGGCTGATGTTTTTAGTCAATCTACAGAATGGAAATCAAGAATGGAGTATTTAGGCTTATAGAAAATAAAAAGAATCCGATTGAGATTCAATCGGATTCTTTTTATTTCTACCACAAAATGCAAAGCCTTGAAAATAGCAAGTGCTTGTTATTTTTGACGTTTAAATATCATTTCAGTATCCCCCATGGGTGAACCTTCAACTTTAGCACTAAAAGTGTCATCGTCTTTCATGGTACATACGTGCTTCATTGTCATATCGCCGAATGCAATTTCAAAAGTAAGTACTTTACCATCTAGTTTGGCGTTTGAAAGAGGCATATCACCATTGGGTGTTTTAATGACTCCGGTAAGCTTTTCACCTTCCATTTTAAAAACAAAGGTTAAATTCATATCAGCACCATCCTGACCTTTTACTTTAGATGCCCAAGTACCTTCAAAACCTCCGGCAAAAGCAGTTGCCGTAACCATTAAAAATAGAACTGTTGAAAGAATTGTTTTTTTCATTCTGTTGATTTTTTTGAATTAATATTAGTTTTTGATAAAGCAAAGGTATGTAAAAGAATTACATATATCAACTGAAAATAGCTTATCTACCAAATTTCATCGACACAAAGTCGGATTCAATCGACAAACCGTATTTTATATTATAAGTGAGAATGTATTCTGGGAACCATAAAGCTCCTCGTTTTCGAGTCGCACGCTTACAAGACACTTTCCCAACTTCGGGAATGGTTGCTGCAATAACTAATAATCCTTTTGATAGGTGCTTAGTAGTTAAGAATATTTATAATTTTTCAAATAACAAATGAACCCAACTATCTGTTGTAATAGACAAACAAGTATAAAAGGGAAACAGTAATTATTAATCATTTAAAATCGGCATTTTATGGAAATCAGTGCAAGAAACAAAATTAAGGGAACTATCGAAGAAATTACCTTAGGTAGTGTAATGGCCAAAGTAAAAATCAACATTGGCAATGAAAATGTGATTAGTTCGGTAATAACTATCGAGAGTGTAACCGACTTAAAACTCAAAGTAGGTGACATGGTATATGCCATCGTAAAGTCAACCGAAGTGATGATTGGAAAATAGAAGAAACAACCTTAAAGCAGTCGGGCATTAACCTGACTGCTTTATTACTATCATGCTAATGAATGAAATAATTATAAGGCCAATAGGAAAGATTATCACTCCTCACACAGACATAAAAAACATGCCTATTCAGCCCGTCGCCGCAGATGGAATTAAAGGGCATATCGAACTTTTACCCGAATACGTGAGTGGTCTCAAAGATTTGGAAGGCTTTTCACACATAACGTTGATTTACCATTTTCATAAAATAGAAGGCTACGAACTGTTAGTAACCCCGTTTATGGATACAAAGAAACATGGCATTTTTGCAACCAAAGCCCCTAAAAGGCCAAATGCTATTGGAATATCTACAGTAAAATTAATCAAAATAGAAGGTAATATATTGCATATTGAGCAAGTGGATATGCTTACCGAAACTCCACTCATTGACATCAAACCGTTTTATCCGAGGTATGATAATCGCGAAAATGTCAGCATCGGTTGGCTCGAAAAGAACAAAAATATGCCATTGGATCAATTACGTTCGGATGAACGATTTAAATAGAAACGGCATAACAGCTAAATAAACACTTTTTTTTACAGCACGCGTTCTTCAGATGTTTTAAAACAACATGAAACATAAGGAACAAACACTCCTTTTTTCCTACTTTTTAGGTATAAATCCTTACATTAATGTAGGGATTTGTCGTTTCTATCAAAATCAAGTTTTCCTTTTCGGAACAACTCCACGCCACAAAACACATTTCATACAAATTTACATTTCAATGTATTACGATCAATTTTTCAATCCCAAAATATGCATTATTTGTTAATGGCACGATAAATGAATAAGGGTTGTCAAGTTATTCGAATTTTGAACATTAGTAATTCATTTAAAATATAAAGAAGATGAGAAAAATTGCAATCTACGGAAAAGGCGGAATTGGTAAAAGTACCACAACGCAAAACACAGTAGCCGGATTGGCTGAAATGGGAAAAAATGTTATGGTTGTGGGTTGTGACCCGAAAGCAGACTCTACTCGTTTGCTTCTTCACGGGTTGGCTCAAAAAACAGTACTTGATACGCTTCGCGATGAAGGTGAAGACATCGATCTGGATGATGTTATGAAACCCGGATTCAGAGCTACAAGCTGTGTGGAATCAGGTGGTCCGGAACCGGGAGTAGGATGTGCCGGTCGTGGTATTATCACTTCCATCAACCTACTGGAACAACTGGGAGCGTATGATGACGATAAACACTTGGATTATGTTTTCTACGATGTATTGGGCGACGTTGTTTGCGGTGGTTTTGCTATGCCAATCCGCGATGGAAAAGCCGAAGAAGTTTATATCGTTGTGTCGGGTGAAATGATGGCCATGTATGCTGCCAACAATATTTGTAAATCTATCTCTAAATTTGGAAAAGTAGGTACAGTTCGCTTGGGTGGTTTGATTTGTAACTCACGTAAAGTGGACAACGAAGCTAACATGATTGAAGAATTTGCCCGTCAGTTAGGAACTCAAATGATTCATTTTGTACCTCGCGACAACATGGTTCAGCATGCCGAAATCAATCGTAAAACGGTTATTGACCACGCACCGGAACACCAACAAGCCGACGAATATCGCTCACTGGCAAAGAAGATCAATGAAAATAAGATGTTTGTCATTCCACAACCTTTGGAAATGTCAGCATTGGAAGAATTGTTAGTTGGTTTCGGAATTATGAACTAAGACAACGAACCCCCAACCCCTAAAGGGGAGTTTTGGCGGAGTGCATTCAAAGAAATTTATTTATAAACACATACTTCTGTACCCCCCTTTTGGGGTCGGGGGTCAAAATCAAATCACTATGTATTTATTAAGAGCAATAGTTCGTCCTGAGAAATCAACTGCAGTTATGAAAGCATTATTCGATGCAGGTTTTCCGGCAATCACCAAGCTACCTGTTTTTGGTCGTGGTAAACAGCGTGGTATCAAAGTAGGCAATGTAACTTACGATGAGCTTCCAAAGGATTTATTGATGATGGTAATTCCGGAGAAAGATAAAGATTTCGTAATTGAAACTATCATGCAAGCAGCTCGCTCCGGCGAAAAAGGACAATTCGGAGACGGTAAAATATTTGTTACTCCGGTAGAAGAAAGCTACACCATTTCCAGCGGTAAACAAGACTAAAAGGGCCCCTAAATCCCCCATAGGGGACTTTAAGAGTGCAACTTTAGATAAATTATTAAACAACTAGCTCTTTTTAATAGAATATGTCTTCAAGTCCCCCAAGGGGGATTTAGGGGGCTAGATTAAGAGCTGTAAATTGAATTTTATATGAAACTGATATTAGCAATGATACGCATCGCCAAAATGAGTGATACCAAAATAGCACTTTCGGACGCAGGATTGCCTTCGTTTACCGCTATGCAGGTACTCGGACGCGGCAAAGGTCATGGTGACCTGGAGAAAGCAGAGTCGGTTGATCCTGAACTACGAGAACTTATTTCGGAAATGCCTCGTTTAAAATCAAAACGCATGATTACGCTGGTAGTAACTGACGAGAAAAAAGAGTTGGCAGTGGAAACAATTATAAAGGCAAACCACACAGGTAAAAGCGGTGATGGGAAAATATTTATACTTCCGACCAGCGACTCCATTCGGGTACGCACAGGTGAAACCGGCGATCTCACATTAGATTAATAATTCACAATGCATAATGTATAATTCGCAATGCATAGTTCACAACACATAATTATCCGGAATTGATTTAATTATGAATTATGAATTAATGATGATGAATTAATGATTATGAATTAAACAAAACAGTTATGGGAAAGACATTAATAGACGAACTGGATTTGAGTAAGTTTACCGACGAGGTAGTTGCAGCTTATCCAAACAAGGTTGGCAAAAAAAGAGCAAAGTCGATTGTGATAAACGATCCGGATTCGATACCTAAAATACAAGCCAACGTACGAACCATTCCGGGTATTATCACCCAACGCGGATGTACATACGCCGGATGTAAAGGGGTGGTTCTCGGACCAACAAGAGACATTATCAATATTACACACGGACCTATCGGTTGCGGATTTTACTCGTGGCTGACACGCCGGAACCAGACGCGCGCCGACAAGCCGGACATGGACAACTTTATTCCTTACGCGTTTTCGACTGATATACAAGATTCGAACATCGTGTTTGGAGGTGAAGAAAAACTAAAACAAGCTATTCGCGAAGCACACGAGTTGTTTCACCCGAAAGGCATAGCTATTTTCTCAACTTGTCCGGTAGGACTTATCGGTGACGACGTGCACCGCGTGGCACGCCAGATGAAAGAAGAGTTTCCGGAAGTAAACATCTTCGGTTTCTCGTGCGAGGGCTATCGTGGAGTATCACAATCGGCCGGGCACCACATTGCCAACAATGGTTTGTACAAAAACCTGATTGGACGCAACGACAACCCCAAACGCAAATACAAATATGCAATCAACGTATTGGGAGAATACAACATCGGGGGTGATGCCTTTGTAATTGAAGATTTGTTTGACAGAATCGGAGTAGATATTATCGCTACCATGTCGGGTAATTCCACATTGGAGCAATTTGAAACAGCACATACGGCCGACTTCAGTTTGGTGATGTGTCACCGATCGATCAACTATGTGGCTGAGATGTTGGAAACTTCATTTGGTATTCCATGGGCAAAAGCCAACTTTATAGGTGCCGAGGCTACAGCCAAAACACTGCGCAAGGTAGGGCAATACTTCGGCGATCAGGAACTGATTGACAGAATAGAAGTCGTAATTGCAGAAGAGATGGTAGCCGTAAAAGCAGCTCAGGACAAAGCAAGAGCTAAAACTGAAGGCAAAACAACCATGTTGTTCGTCGGGGGATCGCGTGCCCACCACTATCAGGAACTTTTCACCGAGTTGGGAATGGAAATACTTACGGCAGGATATGAGTTCGGACACCGCGATGACTACGAAGGACGCCGCGTAATTCCAACTATTCAGATAGATGCCGACAGTCGTAACATTGAGGAAATAACCGTATATCCCGATGCAACGCGTTTCAAACCACGCAAAACGGAAGAGGAACTGGCTCAACTGAAAGAAGCTTTCGACATTGAATTCAACGAATACAAAGGTATGATGACCGACATGAAGAGCGGTACATTGGTTATCGACGACCTGAGTCACTTCGAAATGGAAAAACTGATAGAGCTTTACAAACCCGATGTGTTTTGTGCCGGAATCAAAGAAAAATATGTGGTTCAGAAAATGGGTATCCCCATGAAACAGCTCCACAACTACGATAACGGCGGACCTTATGCAGCATTCGAAGGCGCTATTAACTTCTACAAGGACATTGAAATGATTGCATGCAGCACCATTTTCAAACAAATGAAAGCTCCCTGGGAACGCGAAGAGTCTGTTACTGCAGAATACGTGTTTAGCTAAAACGAACCCCAAACCCCTAAAGGGGCTTTAAGACACAGTTTCTGATAAAGTCAGAACAATATTAGAAAATATAAACTAAAGAACCAAAGTAACTCAGTTCCCCTTTAGGGGTTAGGGGTGGTTCTTTTAAATTCAAAAATATTATGTTACTCAGACATACCACAGCAAAAGAAATAGACAGAAAGGCGTTGACAATCAACCCCGCTAAAACCTGTCAACCCATAGGTGCCATGTATGCGGCACTGGGAATACACGGATGCTTGCCTCATAGTCACGGTTCACAAGGTTGTTGCTCGTACCACCGTAGTGCGCTTTCGCGTCACTTTCGTGAGCCGATTATGGCCGGCACCAGTTCGTTCTCCGAAGGTTCTTCCGTATTTGGCGGATCGGCCAACCTTCTTCAGGCAATCGACACGATGTTTACCGTGTACAAGCCCGAAGTGATTGCAGTTCATACCACCTGTTTATCGGAAACGATTGGTGATGACCTCACTCAGATCATATCAAAAGCAAACGAAGACGGACACGTTCCGGAAGGAAAGCAAGTAATTTATTGCAACACGCCCAGTTATGTGGGAACGCATGTTACCGGTTATTCCAACCAGTTGGCTGCATTTATCAAGTTCTTTTCGACAGCCACGCCTAAGAAACGTAACGTTATCAATATCGCTGCAGGTTGGATGGAGCCATCGGATATGCGTGAAATCAAACGCTTGACCTCCGTTATGGAAACCCGCACCATTATGTTTCCCGATATGACCGACGTGTTGGATGCTCCGCTTAACGGACATTACAAAATGTATCCCGATGGTGGAACCACGATAGCCGATATGAGACTGACAGGCGACAGCAAATTTACGCTGGGACTGGGACAAGCATGTACCGAAGATGCTTGTATTAAACTGGACAATAAATGTAAGGTGAAATTTGAGATGTTGGATATTCCAATCGGGTTTAAAGCCACCGATCGCTTCCTGATGTCGTTGAGCCGTCATGCCAATGTGCCGATTCCCGATAGTCTTTCGGACGAACGCGGACGCCTGATTGATCTGATTTCGGACAGTGCAAAATATCTGTACGGAAAACGGGTAGCACTTTTTGGCGATCCTGACACATTGATTCCATTGACAGAATTCCTGGTTAGCATGGATATGAAACCGGTTTACGTGGTTACAGGTACACCAAGCAAATATTTCACCGAACGGATGACCGAAATACTGAAAGATATTCCGGAAGCTAAATTCAAAACGGGTGAACAAGCAGACATGTTCCAACTCCACCAATGGATTAAACAAGAAGGCGTAGATTTATTAATGGGTAACACCTACGGTAAATACATAGCCCGCGACGAAAACCTGCCATTCGTACGCATTGGATTCCCCATTGCCGACCGTCCGGGACATAACTACTTTGCAAAAACAGGTTACGACGGAGGAGCAAATCTGGTTAAACAAATCATGGATGCATTCCTCGACCATTTTGACAGAGTTTGTCTGGAAGAAAAAGTAGAATTTCAATTATAAGAACACTCATTCTTCCACCAAAGGAGTCTGATTATTCTTGAAAATTTCATTAATCGACGGTTTCATATTTCCTTGAGGCCGTCGATTAATAATAATCTGAACCGGCAAGGGATGTATTGTAGTAGACAAGTAAGCTAATATAAGTAAACGAGTAAACAAATATAAGTAAACAAGTAAACAAAATATAGTAAACAAGTAGACATAATACACTAGCCAAGTGAACCGAATGCACTAGCCAAGTGAACCGAATGCACTAGCCAAGTGAACAGAATGCAGTAGCCAAGTGAACCGAATGCACTAGCCAAGTGAAGCGAATGCGGTAGCCAAGTGAACCGAATGCACTACCCAAGTGAACCGAATGCGGTAGCCAAGTGAACCGAATGCAGTAGCCAAGTGAACAGAATGCAGTAGCCAAGTGAACCGAATGCACTAGCCAAGTGAACCGAATGCAGTAGCCAAGTGAAGCGAATGCGGTAGCCAAGTGAACCGAATG
>WSSedL1CaDRAFT_10000277_pt1 | contig 35913 bp, 36 predicted proteins | sample WetSurSL1Cattail_FD_9464 | JGI IMG/M metagenome (IMG submission 9464)
AAATAAGAGNNTAGTTGCAAAAATCTTGCATGTTGAAAAACTAAATGTAATTATATTGAATTTACATATAATGAGTTAGTCGTTTTTCAGCAGACCCTAAGTAATGAAATCTAATATATTCGTTCCATTGCTTAATATACTGTTCTGATCATTACATATATACAAATAATACAATATGAAATACAAAATGTTGAGAAAATTAGTTTTCATTGCAGTTTTGACTGTACTGTTGCCTTTTATGAGTAAGGCACAGAACCCCATCGTTCAAACCAACTATACTGCTGACCCTGCACCTATGGTATACAACGGCACAGTTTACCTTTACACATCGCATGATGAGGACAAAATAGTACGAAACTTTTTCACTATGAATGATTGGAAATGTTATTCTTCGACTGATATGGTGAATTGGACTGACCATGGTTCGATTTTGTCGTATAAGGCTTTTGAATGGTCGCGCGGCGATGCTTGGGCTGGCCAGTGCATTTACCGTAATGGCAAGTTTTATTATTATTTGCCGGTAAATCAAAAAAACGGTGGAAATGCCATTGGAGTTGCGGTATCCGACAGCCCGACCGGTCCATTTAAAGATGCACTTGGTAAACCATTGCTGACTGGCTATGGCTATATTGACCCGACAGTTTACATCGACGATGATGGACAGGCTTACTTATATTGGGGAAATCCGTTTTTGTGGTATGTAAAGCTTAACCAGGATATGATTTCGTACGATCAAAAGGTTGGGGTAGTACAAGTCTCTTTGACTGAAGAAAGCTTTAAACTTCGTACCATTGATGCCCATAAAACGTTTGCTTGGGCAAAGTCAATTGATGGATCGGCTTCACACAGTGTTAGGGGTATAGGTAACAAATACTACTGGTACGTCAGTGCAATAGATAAAGCTACCAACCAAAAAGTGATAGGAGTGGCGGTAGGCGACAAAGCTATCGGCCCCTTTACCGATTTGTTGGGTAAGCCATTGATTACTGAACATTGCGGTGAAGGGAATATTAATCCTACCGTTATTGTTGACAACAACAGAACATCTTACCTTATCTGGGGCGATTCGGATTTATGGTATGCCAAACTTAACAGCGACATGATTTCGTACGACCAGACTGCAGGCATTGAACAAATCTCGGCAGATAAAAAAGATGGATTTGTCTCAAAAATTAAAGGAACCGTTTACTCTACCGAAAAAAGAACTACTACCTACGAAGAAGGCCCCTGGTTTTTTAAACGGAATGGTAAATACTACGTGCTTTATCCGGCTGGAGGGGTTCCAGAGCATTTTGCTTATTCTACCAGTACAGGCCCGACAGGTCCGTGGGTTTATGGAGATACCATTATGCAAGTAATTAAGGACGGTGGAGCATTTACCAACCATCCGGGATACATCGATTTTAAAGGCAAATCTTATCTCTTCTATCACAATGGCGCCTTGCCCGGTGGTGGTGGATTTAAACGCTCCGTTTGTATTGAACCGTTCACATTTAATGCCGATGGTTCAATTCCATTAATCGCTCCAACCAAGGGGGGAGTAAAAGAAAGTGCTGCTAACTTGAATCCATTTGTAAGAGTTGAGGCCGAAACCATTGCATGGGAAGAAGGCATTGAAACTGTGAAAGATGAAAAAACGGGTGTTTATGTTACCGACATTAGTAATGGTGATTACATCAAAGTACGTAGTGTGGATTTTGGTAAAGGTGCAAAATCGTTTGATGCTAACGTAGCATCGGCTACTGGCGGTGGAAGTATTGAAATCCACGTAGGCAGTCCAACCGGGACATTGCTAGGAACTTGTGTTGTAAAATCTACAGGGGGTGCAACTAACTGGACAGTTCAATCATGCAAGGTTAACAAAGTGAAAGGCTCACATGATATATACTTTGTGTTCAAAGGTGGAAAGGGTGATCTTTTCAATTTTGATTGGTGGAAATTTCAGTAATTCAGTTGAATTTAGTTGAATCCATTTTCTGCTTCTTGCAGTAAGGCTAGCGAACACATACAATCATTCCTATACGGAATGAAAGTGGTTGTATCAAAAGTATGCAAATAACACAAAATGCACAAATTTTCGCAAGTAAGATTTGTGCATTTTGTTATTTGAGTGCTAAAAAGATTCTTGAGACATCCTCGCTTCAATAAAACTCAATAATAAATGAAAGATTTTTGATTTAAAGACCTTAATTCTCACTAAAGACTACCTACTTATAGTCTCGACCTGATCGCTTCAGGAAAATCTTTTTTCAGTTGGTTTCGGTCTGAGAAACCTGCTTTCAGCGCTTGCTTCAGCGTAGAAAGAGTGGTTTCATTATTTCCTAACCAGTAAGGAGGAAAGGCCGAAAAGTAAAACATGTCCGGGTTCTCCGGTTCCACCATGCGGTAAATAGCCAGTATCTTATTTAGCGCTTCGGCATTTCGTTGGCTGACGGCTTGTTTGCAAAGCGAGTAACAGGCAATTCCCCAAAAACCTTTTATTCTCCGGTACATGTCGTTGGTATAGCTGTTTTGCTCTGTTTTAATCTTTTCGTTCGTAGTACTAATTTCCTTTTGCCACCACAGCGGATCTTTAGTTTGAAAATCCTCTATATACGGTTGTCGCATACTGATTTCATACTGAATATATTTTTGCAACTGCTTCATTTGATTGATATAGGCAGTATTCGTACTTAATGCTTGGCAGTTGGCCGCAAAAGTTTTATCGTTATTAAATGGTGCCGTTGAGGCCATATTGTGGGCAAGGAGAGTTGCTTTCAAATAATCTCCCTGTTGCCGCAATGCGTTGATTTTTGCCTGCTGATACTGACAATAGATTTTAAACTCTGACAAGGGTAGGGAAGGAGTGGCAACTGTTTTACCCGACATGGACAGAAAGCCCCATGTATTGGCCAACAAAACACTATCAGGCCAGTTGTGAGAAGCATTGGTGAGTTCTATCTTCAGATTAGTGGGTGTTGACTGTTCATCAAACAGGTATTGTGCAGTTTCCATAAAATTAAAATCGTCCGTTCCTGATATGGAGATAACGGGACAACGAACTGCCTGAATCTGATCAGGACTGGCTAAGGCTCCGCACATAATTAAACCATTTAGCTGATGTGTGAGTGCATAACCAAGTGCCATACGGGCACCTCCCGAAAAGCCAGTCATATAGACTGTTTCGTTGGTCGGATATTTTAGCCGAACATCGTCAATCAGAGTTTGTATGGAAGCCTCGTAACCTTCAAAGCCATTTTTAATCAAATCAGAAGCAACAAGTATGGCCGGATATTGTCTGGCACTTTGCCTGAATTTATCCAACGCAAACTTTCCATTGCCGTGTGCATCAATAATTACCAACAGCGGTAATTTATCGGTTGCGTTGTGTCTTGCGGGTATATAAACTTCATAGCTGTTTTTCGAATCCGACTTACAACTGTCCGTTTTTTCTACAACCTGTCCTGTTCCTGTTGATTTACTGGCACTATTACATGAAACCAGTCCGCAAAGCAGCATGAAATATAACAGCAAAAATTTTCTATTCATCTGTTCAGTATTTTTTTTGTTCCAAAGATAAAGAATCAATTCAGCCAGACCAACAATACCTATGATTTTTTTCTCGAGGCTTGTTGTTTCATCCTCTCTGATGTGTGAATCTTGTAAGTCTTTATATAAATTGTGTAAGGCTTTCGTATTTTAAAGGCTTCATCTTTGTACTATGAAACTAATTAATATTTAAAACAAATAAAGATGAGAAAATTAAAGTTACTGGTGTTTGGAATGTTGTTGATGCTTGCAGGCTCAACACAGGGTCAGCTATCTGTCAGATTGAATATTGGAACACCGCCGGCATGGGGACCGGCAGGATATAATAGTGTTCGTTATTATTATCTTCCCGACGTAGAAGCCTATTATGATGTGCGAGCCTCAATGTTTATCTATATGTCCGGTAACAGATGGGTTCACAGATCTCATTTGCCGGATCGTTACCGAAACTATGATTTGTACGGAGGGTATAAGGTAGTTATGAATGATTATCATGGTAATGCACCTTACTCTCATTTCCGTGAACACAGAATGAAATTTGCTCACGGCTATCGTGGAAATCCACAGCGGAATATCGGTGTACGAAATAATGGGCATGAAAGGCATAATGACATTCGACCAAACAAAAACAATGGCCGCGGAAATAACCACCTCCAGATGAGAAACCAAGGTCAACAACATGGCAATGATAAAGGAAACAGACCCGGTTATAAGAAACAAGAACATGGTAATGACAAGAAAGATGGTCATGATAACGGGAATCGCAGATAAAAATATTAACAAATAACTTGTAAAAATAGAAAAAATGAAAGCAATAACACTTACTGTCGCATTAATCTTATTAACTGTAGGCACTAATCTATCAGCTCAACATCATAAATCCTATTCGGAAGAATATGGTCATACATTAAACATAGGGTTAGGTATCGGTGGATATTCGGGATATTATGGATATTCTGGAAATACTTTACCGGTTTTTGATATTAATTACGAATTTGGTGTGGCCAAAAACTTTACGCTTGCTCCGTTTTTAATTATTTATTCTTATTCGGATGATAATTACAGGGCATTAGTTACTCCGGTTGGTGTAAAGGGCACGCTGTATTTAGATCAGTTATTACATGCCGGAACCAACTGGGATTTTTATGTTGCCGGATCATTGGGGGCAGCCATTGTCAACACAAGCTGGGATGACAATTATACAGGCGACAGAAGCTATTATAATTCTGTTGATCCTTTGTATGTTGATTTTCATGTAGGAACCAAATATCATTTTAATAGAAATATTGCTGCATTCCTTGATTTATCAACCGGAGTTTCGACTATAGGTATAGCGATACATTAAAAAAGGAATTATGTGATGCTATAAACTTTAGAAGTAAAATAATTTTTTAATAAACATCAAATGAAGAATCTAAAGGAACTATCATTCATCGTATTGATATTCTCATTTGCATCATGCACAAATGTTTCCAAATTTCCTGTTTCTAAGGTGACTCCTGCGGCTAATATTGAGGTTCGCAGACAGCAGGATCAGAATGGAAACAATAAAATTACAATTACAGCAAATTACTTAGCTGCAGTTGACAGATTACATCCACCCAAAAAAGTGTATGTAGCGTGGGTTTTGTTTGAGAATAATGGTGTAAGGAATCTGGGACAACTAAAAATCAAAAATGCGAAAACAGCAGAAATAAAAGCTGTGATTCCATTCAAATATACTGAGATCTTTATTACAGCCGAAGATCAGGTGGACATATTGCATCCGACCGGCGTTGAAATATCACGTATTAAATTTTGAATATAACGATTTTATTATTTACAAAAAAAGAAACCAAAATGAAAAAAAATGTTTTTACAATCTTGGCCTGTGTATGCATGGCTGGTACAATGAATGCTCAAGGAGCAGACTCAAATTCGAGTGACAAAATCTATATCGGACTAAAAGTAGGAGCTAATTACTCAAATATTTACGATTCAAAAGGAGAGAAGTATGATGCTGATGGGAAGCTTGGTTTTGCGACTGGTGCTTTTGTGAGTATTCCTATTGGTAAATATTTAGGTATTCAACCTGAATTACTCTTTTCTCAAAAGGGGTTTACAGCTACAAGCAGTATGCTTGGTGCTGATGTTAAGCTCACCCGTACTACAAACTATATTGATGTGCCAATATTTCTGGCCATAAAACCCAGTGAAATGATAACATTACTTGTTGGACCTCAGTACTCTTATTTGATGAAACAGAATGACAAGTTTACAAATCCGATTACTAATATTGAGACAAACACAGATTTTGATACGGATAATATTCGTAAAAACACTTTCTGCTTGGTTGGTGGAGTGGATATAAACCTGAATAATCTGGTTCTTGGAGCAAGAGTTGGTATGGATATGTATAACAACAATGGTGACGGAACATCAACAACTCCCCGTTACAAAAATGTATGGGCACAAGCCACAGTGGGGTTCAGGTTGTAAGGAAGCGGATTGGTTGATTGGTAAATTAGTAGACAAGTAAACAAGTAAACAAGTAAACAAGTAAACAAGTAAACAAGTAAACGGAAAGATAAGTAGACAAGTAAACCCAATCAACTAATCACCCAATAACAAATAATAGAATGTGTGAATTATGTAAGCTTTTTCAATAATAGTGTAACTGGCGAAAAGGCAAACATGCATACATTTGTATTATTCAAAAATGTATAAATCAATTATAAAAACAAAAAACATTATGAGTGCAGGAAAAGTAGTATTAGGCGTAGTTGCCGGTGCAGCCACCGGAGCTTTATTAGGAATCTTATTTGCTCCGGCACGAGGTTCGGTAACACGCAGATCAATTTGCCGTAAAGGCGAACATGAAGTGGATGCATTGAAAGATAAATTTAGCGATTTTGTTGATAGCATTACCGATCGGTTTGCAAAAGTAAAAGATGAAGTATCCGATTTAATTGACGACGTAGAGCTAAAAGTCGAAGAAGTTGAAAAAGATCAGAAGGCTTCTAAAAAGTAGTGTTGAAACCAACAAAAACGGAGTCTGGTTCGAATAATAATTTCAAACTGAATTAGCCTGCCTTAGGTTCTTCGGAGCAGGCTCTGTTTACCACCACAAACCATCCATTACCCCTAACAGGCAATTGAAACTGCCGATAAAAAGCAACCCGCATTATGGAAAATAATACACAATTGATGGAATCGCTGCTCGAAAGAGTGACTGACTATGGCAAAACGAGCTATGAGCTGGTGAAGCTGAAAGTGGTTGATAAGACTACCGACGGTCTTTCGTCGTTTTTGCCTAATACTGCAATAGGTGCTATTGTTTGTAACTTTCTTTTGTTTGTAAATTTGGGATTAGCCCTTTGGTTGGGTAAAATTCTTGGTGAACTTTTTTACGGGTTCTTTATTGTAGCAGCTTTTTATGCATTGGTAGCTTTCGTAATGCATTTGTTTATGCGCAAATGGCTAAAAAGAATTTTGTATGATTATATGATTAAACAACTGCTTAAATAAAATACAAATGGAAAATATAAGCTGTGCAGCCGAACTTAAAATTGCCATCCAAAAATTAGAGTTTCAACATAGTCTTCAGGGCAAATTGTTGCAAGAAGACTTTTTTATTGCATACGATAGTTTGAAACCGGTCAATCTCATTAAAAATACACTGAGCGAAATTACTTCGTCGCCTTATTTAATCGACAATATGCTGGCTGCAGTGACCGGAATGATCAGCGGTTATGTGTCTAAGAAAATTACTGTGGGTGTTTCTCATAGTTTGTTCCGCAAAATAATGGGTTCTGTGCTGCAATTTGGTGTTACAAACTTAGTGGTGCAAAATCCGGATACTTTAAAAACAATAGGTAACTGGATAATTCAACAGCTATTTCACAGAAACGAAGATAAAACAGAGAAAGTGTGATTGCTGCTAAATCCATATTACCATTTTACGTCAAAGCCGGTATTTTTCTAATCGGTTTGTCTGCCCTGTTAGCCATATTGTATATAGCTCAGGGCATTATTGTTCCGTTAATCTTTGCTTTTATCATAGCTATCTTATTACATCCGGTTGTCAACTTCTTTGTGAAGATAAGAGTTAACCGCATTGTAGCTATTATTCTTACCCTGCTGCTTGCAATTTTAGTTCTGGCTGCTTTTATAGCACTTATTTATACGCAAGCACTAAGTTTCAGTGATTCATGGCCTGTATTAGTTGATAAATTTACGGTAATGCTCAATGACGGTATAAATTATGCATCACACTATTTAAATATCAGACCGTCTCTTATTCATGCCTGGATTACCAAAACACAGCATGAACTGATAACCATAGACAGCACACTCATAGGCAACACCATTGTCACGGTTGGCAATAGTCTGGCTATAGTGTTACTGGTTCCGGTATATATTTTTGTGATCTTGTATTACCAACCGCTTCTGATAGAATTTATCTACCGATTGTTTGATAAAGCACATCAAAATCAGGTAAGTGCCATTGTAAGTCAAACTAAATCGGTTGTGCAACACTATCTGGTGGGGTTGATTATTGAAGCAATTATTGTTGGCGTACTTAATACTGTAGGTCTTATGTTGCTTGGAATTCAATATGCCATTTTACTTGGAGTGCTTGGAGCTGTGCTAAACATGATTCCATACTTAGGCGGAATTATTTCTATTGCATTATTTATGATGGTAGCGTTGGTAACCAAGGATTCAGCCTGGTTTGCCTTGTATGTACTCGGAGTTCATACTCTGGTTCAGATAATAGATAATGATTTTATTGTTCCCAAAATAGTTGCTTCGCGGGTAAAGATAAATGCCCTTTTCTCCATATTTGTTGTGCTTGTAGGAAATGCCTTGTGGGGAATTCCCGGTATGTTTCTGTCGCTACCACTTCTGGCCATTGTAAAAGTTATTTTCGATCATATCGAATCGACCAAGCCCTGGGGGTATTTACTGGGAGATACGATGCCGGTACTTAAAAGCAGCAAGCAGCAAGCAGCAAGCGGGAAGCAGCAAGCGGGAAGCAGTAAGCGGTAAGTGGATCGGTAAGTGATTAACGATTAATTGTCTTTTTCAAACAATAGGGTTTTGAAGGAACTTATTGTTTTCCTATTATCGACTGCGATGCAGCTGTATTAAACGCCTCCAATAAACAACTCCGTAGTGAGGTGTCCTGATTAAGTGTTTGTTTTAAACAAACACGAAGTTCCTTTCTGATTCCAGACGCGAGTGTAATAACCTACAGTCAACCTGTTTTTATTGCTAATCTCTCGTAACTCGTAACTAAAACTCTTGTAACTTAATACATATAATCATGATAGAAGTAAAAAAAGAAGGAATATTATTGACAAAGTCCGAACTGGAATTTGAGAATGAAGGTCTATTAAATCCGGCAGTGATTCGTGAGGGTGATAGTGTTCATATTTTTTACCGTGCCGTTCAATTATGGAATCAATCAACAATTGGTTATTGTCGGTTGGACGGACCGCTGAATATAGCTGAAAGATGCGAAAAACCGGTTATGATTCCCGAATTTGATTATGAATCGCAGGGTGTTGAAGATCCTCGTATTACAAAGATTGATGACACATATTATATGTCTTATACCGGATACGATGGAATTAATGCACGTGGTGCATTGGCTACCTCGAAGGATCTGGTAACTTTCACTAAGCAGGGACTTGTGGTTCCACCTATTTCGTATGCTCATTTTGTATTTCTGGTAGAGTCGGCCGGCAGAGTAAATGAAAATTACTATCACAACCATAAGTTCTACTATCAGGAATCCGATCCAGAGGAAAAAATCTTGTTGTGGGATAAAAATGTAGTTTTCTTTCCTCGACGTATTCATGGGAATCTCGTATTCCTGCATCGTATCAGACCCGGTATTCAGCTGGTATCGGTAAAAGAAATTGCCGATCTGACTCTGGAATTCTGGAATGATTATTTTGTTAACTTTCAGGACCATATTGTGATGGATCCTGTCCATCAGCATGAATCAAGCTATATGGGTGGCGGTTGTCCGCCCATTGAAACCGAACATGGGTGGGTGTTGATCTATCATGGTGTAGAAGAAACTGAAGACGGACTTGTATACTCGGCTTGTGCAGCTTTGCTTGATTTGAATGATCCATCAAAAGAACTGGCACGATTGCCCGAAGCCTTGTTCAGACCCGAAGAAGAATGGGAATTACTCGGTGAAGTAAATAATGTTTGTTTTCCAACGGGGACGGCTTTGTTTGGCAATACTTTATTTATCTATTACGGGGCTGCCGATTCGTATATTGCTACGGCATCGTTGAAGTTGACTGATCTGGTAAATGCATTGTTAGATAATTTGACTGTTGAAAGTAAGACGATTGAAGCAACAAAGCTAACTGAACCGCCGGTTGTGCATAAATCACATAAACCAACTAAAAAACCAAAAAATGAAAAATGAAAATATACCCGAAAAGATAGACCGTCTTATTAGCAGGGAAGCTGTATTCAGCTATGACAGTACAACGCTTTTACCAAATACCATCCGAAAGGGGCGGCATCATGCCCATCTTAACCGGACACAGGATAAAGCCGGAATGTTGGTTATAACCTCTTATCCACCGAGGGAGTGTGGTATTGCCACTTACTCGCAGGATTTGATTACGGCACTGAATGAGAAGTTTAGCAATTCACTGTCCATTCATATCTGTGCGTTGGAAAACGGTAAAGAAACTTACGATTATCCCGAAGAGGTGAAATATACACTGGATACTTCGCAGGTTAGGTCATATCTGGATTTGGTGGAAAAGATTAATGATGATGATCATATTCAATTTGTGCTGATTCAGCATGAGTTTGGCTTTTATAAAAATCAGGAACAGGCATTCTTGCAATTGCTGTATGAAGTGGTGAAGCCGGTGGTGGTGGTTTTTCATACCGTGCTACCTAAGCCTGATGCGCGTTTGAAGCTAGAGGTGAAAAACATAGTTGCGGCCAGTCAGTCTATTGTGGTAATGACCAACACTTCGGAAGAAATACTGGTGAATGATTATGGCATTGCCCGACAAAAGATAAGTGTAATAGCGCACGGCACTCACCTAGTTCCACATTTAAGTGAGAAGTTTCTGAAAGAGAAATACGGACTGACAGGTAGAAAAGTGCTGACCACTTTCGGGCTGCTTAGCTCGGGAAAAAGTGTGGAAACTACGCTGAATGCTTTGCCGGCTATTATAAAAGAATGTCCTGAGGTTATATTTCTGATTATTGGAAAAACGCATCCCGAAGTGGTAAAATATGATGGCGAAGTGTATCGCGAAAGTCTGGTGGCAAAGGTAAAAGAACTGGGTATAGAGAAGCATGTGAAGTTTATCAACAAATACCTGCCATTGCCGGTGTTGCTAGAGTATTTACAGCTCACAGACATTTATCTGTTTACTACAAATGATCCAAATCAGGCAGTGAGCGGCACCTTTGTGTATGCAATGAGTTGCGGTTGTCCGATTATTTCCACGCCCATACCTCATGCTAAGGAAGTATTGACCAAGGATACGGGGATCATTTTTGATTTTAAAAATTCAACACAATTAGCTGATGCTGTAAACCTACTACTCAACAATTATCCGTTGCGTAAGAATATTATATCCAATACGCTGCAGAAGATAGTGTCGACAGTATGGGAGAACTCGGCAGTGGCCTATGCTATTTTGTTTGAGCAGGTGTCGGGCAATAAAGTAAAGTTCCAATATAATTTGCCGGAGATTAATCTGAATCATTTAAAAGCCATGACCACGGAGTTTGGTATGATACAGTTTTCGAAAATCAATGACCCCGATATAAAGTCCGGTTATACGGTGGATGATAATGCGCGTGCGTTGGTAGCCACCTGTATGTACTTCAAAACGACAGGTGATGAGAAAAGCATTGATGCTATTCAGAAATACCTGGCCTTTTTGAAGTTTTGCCAGAGACCCAAAGGAAATTTTTTAAACTATGTAGATAAAGAACATCATTTCACCGATCAGAATCAGGAAGTGAATCTGCATGACTCAAACGGAAGAGCGCTGTGGGCGCTGGGTTATGTGGTTTCGTTGGAGGATATTTTGCCCGAGGCCATCGTTACCGAAGCCGTTGCGGTTTTTGAGCATGCTATGTTGGACCTGAAAGTAATAGACTCTCCGCGAGCCATGGCTTTTGCGATAAAGGGATTGTTTTACTTTCAGAAAGGAAAGAAATCTACAAATCATGTAGCTATTGCGGAAGTGTTTGCCGATAGGCTGTTGAAGTTGTATCAGCATGAGTCGGGCAGAGACTGGCTGTGGTACGAAGGTTATATGACTTACGCCAACAGTATATTGCCCGAAGCAATGCTGTATGCATGGCTGATGACCGGTAAAGGTATTTATAAAGATACTGCGCAGGTGTCATTTGATTTTCTGTTGTCGCTTATTTTCAATGAAAATGGAATTGAAGTGATATCCAACAAAGGTTGGTTGCAGAAAGGGCAGGAGGCAGGTCATTTTGGTGAGCAGCCTATTGATGTGGCTTATACTATTATGGCGCTGAGTAAATTTTACGATGTGTTTATGGATGAAGAGTATCACAAGAAGATGGAAATAGCTTTCAATTGGTTTTTGGGCGACAACCGTTTACATCAGATTATTTATAATCCATGCACCGGTGGATGTTATGATGGACTGGAAGAAACACATGTAAATCTGAATCAGGGAGCGGAGTCGACGGTAAGTTACCTGATGGCACGTCTGACTGTTGAAAAATATAAAAATGAACAGTAAAGAACGTAAATCAATTGCAGTAATTGTGGCTCATCCCGACGATGAGACTTTGTGGGCAGGTGGACTTATACTAGAGAATCCGTTGAACGATTGGTTTATTGTGTGCCTGTGCCGGGCAAGTGACAAAGAGCGTTCGGCGCGGTTTAAAAATGCGCTGGTATTACTCAAGGCACAAGGTGCTATGGGCGATCTGGACGATGGTCCTAATCAGCATCCGCTGGATGAAAAGGAATTGGAAGCGGAGATACTCCGGTTGTTACCGGGTACTCATTTTGATTTGATTCTGACGCACGACTCGGCCGGTGAATATACCAAGCACCTGCGTCACGAAGAAGTAAACAAAGCAGTGGTGACGTTGTGGCAGAATGAGAAGATAAAAGCCGGCGAGCTCTGGACATTTGCTTACGAGGATGGTAACAAAGCTTATTTTCCGAAGGCAATAGAGTATGCGAGTATATTTGAATCGCTATCGGAGAAAATATGGTTGAAGAAGTATAAGCTGATAACGCAAACCTATGGTTTTGCAGAGGACAGTTGGGAAGCTGAAACGACTCCGATGTCGGAAGCATTCTGGCAGTTTAAAGATGCACATAGTGCAAAGCAGAAGATAAAAATAGAGTGAGGGTTTGTAGGATTTGAAATGTGCAATAAACAGGTCGCTTCTCCGGAGCTTTTGCCCTTTTGAATCGGACATTGCTACAAACAGGATGCTCCTACGGAACTGTTGAAATCTTCGGAATAGGTGTGTATTATAAAACAGGTCGCTCCTACGGAGCTTTTGATCTTGTGAATTGCATATTGCTACAAACAGAATGCTCCTATGGAGCTGGGAATGTCCTCCTCAATAATGCGAATCAGAAGTTGTACACATACACATTCTATTTGTAATGAGTTATTTCCCGTAGGGAATACATATCAATAGAAAATGGAAACAGATAGAACCAATTTCCCGTAGGGAATAAACAAGGTAAAATGTGAATGTCCTGCGGATAATAAATATGTATATCTGTTTATTTTATGGATATATAAGTCCTACGGACTATTTTTTCAACTACTGACTCTCATTAATATTCATTGTTGTCTGGGGGAAAAAACAATGATTTAGAATTTGTAAATCTTTATTTTACTAACAAAAAAATATATTATGAAAGTATTGGTATTGTATGAATATCCTCCGACCCCGGGAGGACTGGCAACACAGGGAGATTTGTTATACAAAGGCTTGATGGAACTGGGTGTTGATGTTCATGCAGCGCATTTCGAATCGGATCAGGAAAAAGAATGGTATTACCGTTGGTTTAAGCCTGATGTGGTGGTAGGAATAGGTTACTGGGGTTATACTCCGCATTTGGTACTGAATCCGCAGAAATTTAGGGCACTGGCTGTTCCCTGGTTGGTGTCCGATGGATATATTGCCAACTATCAGGATGTGTTGAATGCGCTTCCACTTATCCTGGTTACGTCGAATTGGGTAAAAGAGATGTATGTACGCGATGGTATTAATGGTGATAAGATAGAAGTGCTGCCTGTGGGTTGCGATACCGACACGTTTAAGCCTTACAGCAAGGATGATCCGAAGATTGTAGCCGTGCGTGAAGCATTGGGTATAGCACAGGATGAACTGATGATTCTCACCGTGGGTGGCGATGCTGCTTCGAAGGGCGGTCAGGAAGTGATGAAGGCATTGGCCATTATTGACAACAAGGTTCCGAAGTGGAAATACGTTTGTAAAGTATGGCCACAACAACGTACCAATATTCAAGATGCATCTGACGAGGAATTGGCAGAGAGTCTGGGTATTGAAAAGAAAGTTATTTATGCTGTCAATACTATTTCGCGAACATTTATGCCTTATCTGCTGGGTGCCTGCGATATTTATGCGGCTCCATCGCGACTGGAAGGTTTCGGGATGCCACAGGTGGAAGCAGGAGCTTGCGGTAAACCGGTGTTGAGCATAAATGCTATGGGAATGCTGGACACGCTGGTGCATGGCGAAACGGCTTTGCTGGCTGGTGTGGCACAGAAAATAGTGGTGAATGAAGTTATACTGGGTGCTGCCGCCGGATTTGAAGAGGGACATAAAGTGGTGTTTGATACGCCACGCATTGTGGATTACCGTGCCGATGTGCCGGACATTGCGAAATACATGGAGCTGCTGATGAACGACGCTTCTTTGCGTGATAAACTGGGTAAAGCCGGTCATGAACGTGTGGTGGCTAACTTCGACTACCGTGTGGTGGCTAAGAAGTTTCTTCGGATTATGAGTGAGAGGTTGGGGATAGAGTGATTTGATGATGTGGTGATGTGGTGATGTGATGATGTGATGATGTGATGATGTGGTGATTTGATGATTTGATGATAGTTGACAGTTAGTTCTCTTTTCCCAATCTAAAATCGTACATCGTAAATTGTACATCGTAAATTGTAAATCAGAAATCGTAAATTGTAAATAAAACAGTTGACAAGTTTCTCTTTCTCCAATCTAAAATCGTATATCGTAAATCGTAAATAAAAAAAGTGATGTGATGAAGGTAAATAATCAGGAAATTGAAGATGCAAAAAAAGCGGCACTGGAAGTGTTGCTTCATAATGCTCATGGTCCTTATATGGGACTGCCACGCACGGCGGGTTGGGGATATCCTGAACCGTATACGCGTGATTTGATGTTTTCTATTTTCGGAATTGCTGTCAGCGGCAACCAAAAGTTGCTGGACAGCATTCGCCGGGTATTGGAAACGCTGGCTAAGAATCAGAGTGAACACGGACATATTCCGTCGCTGGTTCATGATAGTGAAGATCGGGGTTCGAGTGATACCACTCCTTTGTTTTTGTTGGGAGTGAGTATTTTCCGAAAACAAAGCGGCGAAGCGGAATTTCTGCACGAAGCGGTTGAAAAAGCGCTTGTCTGGATGGAATATCAAAGTCCGTCGGACCGATACATGGTGGCGCAACAACCTACCAGCGACTGGCGTGATGAGCAATGGGTGCTGGGCTACGGATTGTTTGTAAACACGGTTGTTTATAGCTATCTGCGCTTGTTTGGGTTGAATGATCGGGCGGAACATATGCTGGATGAGATGAGTAAATTTACCATCACGGGCGGAACAATCCATCGTCATGTACATACAGGGTTAGTGGTAAAACATAAACCGTACTACGCCATGTGGTCGTACAAGATTCTAAGCAGCGAACGTTTTGACTTACTGGGTAACAGTCTGGCTATTTTGTCGGGAATTGCGTCGCCGGCCAGAGCCAGCGATATGATTTCGTGGATTGAAGAAGAATGTGCTGCTATGCGTGCCAAAGGAGAACTGGTGGTGGGATTGCCTCCTAACTTTTTTCCTTATGTAAAGCCTACCGATCCGGAATGGAACGAACGTTACTCGGAATACAACAATCCGGGCGATTATCACAACGGCGGTATCTGGCCTTTTATCAGTGGTATCTATATTGCAGCTTTGGTTGCGGCAAAAAAATACAGCCTTGCCAAAGAAAAACTGGATGTGCTCACACAATTTATAAAAATGGCGCGCACCGACAAAGCTGAATTCGGATTTAATGAGTGGATAAAAGCACAGGATGGTAAACCGATGGGGCAAGACTGGCAAACCTGGAGTGCTGCACTTTATCTTTATGCCGCAAAATGTGTGGAGGATAAGTGTACACCGTTTTTTGATGACATAAGAAGGAATAATGATTAATTGTCAATGATAAGTTATTAGTGATTAGCTATTAGTAATTAATGATCAACGGTTTGTAACGATGCTGATAGTACCTGTATACGATGTTGACAGTACTTGTATACGATGCTGACATGATCTGTAACGATGCTGACAGACCTGTATACGATGTTGACATGATCTGTAACGATGCTGACAGTACTTGTATACGATGTTGACATGATCTGTAACGATGCTGACAGTACTTGTATACGATGCTAACATGATCTGAGACGATGCTGACAGTACTTGTATACGATGCTAACATGATCTGAGACGATGCTGACACGATCTGTAATGACTCAGACACGGTCGGTAGTTGGTAGTAAGTAGTCGGTAGTGGGATGTCGGTAGTAAGTAAATGGGTAGTAAGTGGTCGATTGAAAGTGGTAGGAGGCAAGAGGTAAGTAGAAAGTAGTAGTTGATATTTCTTGAGTAATCAGCAATCTGTTTTTTTCTGACCAATATTCAGATCAACGGCCTTGTAACTCGTAACTATTTACTTGTAACTAGCTCTTGAGTAATCAACGATCTGTTTTTTTCTGACCAATATTCAGATCAACGGCCTTGTAACTCGTAACTATTTACTTGTAACTAGCTCTTGAGTAATCAACTATCTGTTTTTTTTAACCGATATTCAGATTAACGGTCTTGTAACTATTTGTTTGTAACTGCTAAGTTATTTCTTTGAACCTGTGAAATATACAACTTTTTTGAAGAATTGTGTAATTTGATTGGTTTATATATGCTGAACTTTGTGATGCTAATGACAATGAATGATCGAACATGGTTGATTGTTGTAGTGCTTAAGTTTGATTATTTACTTTTAAATTATAAAATTATGTATCAAGGTTATTATTTTGGAGGAATGGATCTCATTTGGTGGATTATTTGGTTTTTTCTAATTATCTGGATTTTTGCTGTGCCTTATGATATTCCCGGTCAGAAACGGAAAAAGGACTCGCCACTCGACATTTTGAAAGGAAGGTTTGCTTCCGGAGAAATAACAAAAGAGGAGTATGAAGAGAGTAAAAAAGTAATAGAAGAGTCCTGATTTATTTCGGGGAAATACGGTTTTCATTAAAAATACAACGTATATGGAAAAGCTAAGCAAAAAAGACTATCCGCTTGTGAAACAAGAGGGTGATAAAAAGATTATTTTACCCGGATATCCCACTTATCCTGAGAGTGAAGATTTTTATAATCAGGAAAAAGAAGAGAAAGAGATTGATCCGGAAGAAACTGCTAAACTCAAGGGAGTTGCGTCGGACGGTGAACTGGATGTTCCGGGCTCGGAGTTGGATGATGAGGCGGAAGAAACAGGTGACGAAGATGAAGAAAACAACTATTATAGCCTAGGTGGCGATGATCATGACGATCTGGAAGAAGAGAGTCGCGACAGGTAAGCGTTGTACCAATCCGGGGGTAACGTACTCGCCTGACAATTATATTCTGATTAGTTCTACTAAAAAAACTACCAATATGAATATTGCCACTAAAAAGAAAGTGCTTATTGCGTTGGATTATGATCCTACTGCGTTGAGAGTAGCCGAAGTGGGGTTTGGCATTGCTAAAGCGATGGATGCTGAAATCATATTGCTGCATGTGATAATCAATTTAGTAACCTATTCGTTGACGTATCTGAAAATGGATCCGTTGAAACTTGATACCGTGCAGGATATGAAACAGGCCTCGCAGGATTTTGTAGAAAAATCGAAACTCTTTCTGGGTGACAATATGATTCAAACAATTGTGAAGGAAGGTGATTTTGCAGAATCAATATTGCACACAGCCAACGACATGGCTGTTGATCTGATTATCATGGGATCGCATAGCACCAAATGGTTGGAAGAAATAGTGATGGGAAGAGTTACCAATGAGGTGCTGCAACAAACGAAGATTCCGATTTTAATCGTTCCTACGCGTAAGCAGAGAGAGAAAAATACGTTGATTTCGTTGGAAAAAGGAGATTAGTTATTAGTGATAAGTGATTAATGATAAGGTATTAGTAAATAATGTGGATCAGGAGTTGAAAATAAGTATATTTTACTTCTAATAAACTATTTCCAGTAGGGAATCATCAATAGAAAAAGAAAATATCCTTAATCAATTTTTTGAGGAGATAAACATGAAAAATGTGAATGTTCTACGGACAATAACATACATATATGCCGTATCCTATGGATACGTAAATCCGACAAACTATTTCTCAACTACTGATTGGCAAACTGCTGATTAAGTGTGTAATAAGAAATAGCATTTTCTTAGGCTAAAACGAAACAGATGCAGGAGAAACAGATGCAGGAGAAACAAATGCAGGTGCAGGCTAAAATAATGCAAGTGCAGGCTAAAATGATGCAGGTGCAGGATAAAATAATGCAATTGCAAGATAAAATAATGCAGATGCAGAATAAACAAAATTTTTTAATCAGATCTATAGATATGTAAGTAGTCCAGACTATTAAACTAATTTCAAGGACATATTCACGGGTAGATAGCTGCAAGCAGGAGAGGAGCAGTGAATTTATGATCTGTGAATGATGTAAGATATTCTAACAATTGTGTAACATACGGATGACCGGATAGTGCGAACTTTGTATAAAAAATAAATGATATGCAAAAGCTTAGAACCGTAGTAACAATTTTATTTCTTTCGCTGATTTTAGCCGGTATGACATCGTGCGAAGTTAGTCGACATACCGAAAATGGAGAACATCACCGCAGAGGTTGGTTTCACCGACATGACCGACATGATGAAGACCACCCTAAAGCGGTCATAATTATAGATAATGATCATCGATAATCACGATTATCGAGCCTGATCTTGAATTAAACAAAATAGGAACCCTCAAAGCATTATGTGCTTTGAGGGTTTGTTGTAACAGCGTGATGGCAAATTTATTTGGCACAGATACAAACCAGTAGCGGCAAAAGGAAAAGGTGTGAATTATATAATTTATAGACAGAGTTATGTAACAATAAAGTCTTTAAAGTTGCAGAACTTTGTAAAATTAGAATTCAGATTTAAAACGAACAAAAATGAAAAAAACTAATTACATTCTTTCCTTCTCGACGCTTATTCTTTGCGTATTGTTGACTTCGTGCGGACCAGGTAAAAAACTCGTGGCTTCGCGTTATCATGTTGATCAGTTACAAAAAGACAGCTCGGATACACACACGCAACTAAGCTCATGCGCGGGCTTGGTGGAAAAACTCCGGGCAGATAAATCGGCACTGCAAAGCGAGAATGCTTCGGTAACCGGTGACCTGAATGCACTTTCTTCGGCCTCAAAAATGACTATTGCCGAACAAGCAAACAGATTGAAAACACTTCAAAACATGATGCAGGCACAAAAAGATGTGATGAGTAAACTGAAAAATACAATTTCAGATGCATTGATGAAATATAAAACCGATGAATTGTCGGTGCAGATCAAGGATGGCAGTGTTTATGTTTCGCTTCAGGAAAAATTGCTTTTCAAATCGGGCAGCGATGTGGTAAACCCTCAGGGTGTTATGGCACTTAAATCGTTGGCACTAGTATTGAACAGCACTAAAGATATTGCTGTAATGATTGAAGGTCATACCGATAATGTTCCAATCAGAACAAAACTGTTTAAAGATAACTGGGATTTAAGTACGGCCCGTGCAACTTCGATTGTACGAATCCTGACGAATAATGATGGCTTTGATTCACGTCGTATCACTGCTTCCGGTAAAGGTGAATTTCACCCGTTGAAAGCCAATGACACTGCAGAACAACGTGCGGATAACCGTAGAACCGAAATTATTTTGTCACCGGACTTGAATGAACTGTATAAACTGTTGAATCAATAAATTAGCGGTAAGCAGTAATCAGTAATCAGTAAGTAGTAAGCGGTAAGTAGTTGGAAGTAGGTAATTTAAATTATTGAAAAACAACTAACTAACAACCGATTAATCATTAATAACTGCTTACTGCTTACTGCTTACCGCTTACCGCTTACTAAAAACTACCAACTCCTTCATTATGAAATCAAACATCAGACTTCTTACGTTATTCCTTCTATTTACAACGTCGTGTGTAATATTACCCCGACAAACGGAAGCTCAACAGACAAATGTCAGCTTTCAGGTTTTCTATGATCAACTAAGTCCTTACGGGCAATGGATTGATTATAGTAATTATGGGTATGTCTGGATTCCTGATGCCGGAGCAGATTTTGTGCCTTATTCTACCGACGGTCATTGGGTTTTTACGGATTACGGATGGACATGGGCATCGGATTATATCTGGGGATGGGCCACATTTCACTATGGTCGCTGGAGTTATGCCGATTCATTTGGCTGGTTTTGGATACCTGATAACGAATGGGGTCCGGCATGGGTCAACTGGCGTCAGGCTGATGGTTATTATGGTTGGTCACCCATGGAACCGGGTGTTAGCGTCAGTATGAGCTTTGGTCGGTCGTACGACAGTCATAATGACCATTGGTTATTTGTGCGAAACAATGATTTTGAAAGAACCGATATTCATAATTATTATGTGAATAATGTTGATCGTAACAGAATTGTTCGTCATTCAACCGTTATCAATACTACTTACATTGACAGAAGTCGACGCACCATCTATGTTTCTGGCCCTACAAGAGAATCGGTACAAAGAGCTACCGGAAGAACGATCAGACCACTAAGCATTCAGGAAAATAATAAACCGGGACAAGAAGTCAGTAATGGTCAATTGCGTATTTACCGTCCTGAGATTCAAAAAAGAAATAGCGGGCAACAAAATGCTCCGACAAAGGTAACAGACATAAGGGATGTAAAACGTACACCAGTCCGAAATGCATCTAATCAGAATCAGGTTGGAACACCGGATAATAGACAAGTTACGTCACCTGCAAATCGGGTAGTTCCACAGAACAACAATGTTCCTCAGATTCAACAACCTAACAGGAACCAGCAAGATAATAATCAAAACAGAGAAAACAGAACGCTACCTGCAGTTGAAAGTCAAAAGGTTAGAACGATAGAACAATCAAGACAATCGACTCCAACTGATAATACAAGACCTGATAAACAACCTGTAGTGGCTCCTCAAAATAAACCTGTACAACCAGTCCAAAGTAAACCGGTTCAGCAACGGAATGTTACTCCACAAAATAATAATCAGCCACAACAACGGAATGTAAACCAACAGCCCAACAATAAACCGGTACAACAAAATATTCCGGCAGCTGTTGAAAAAAACAAACCGCAAATCAGACAAAATCAACCAACGAATAAAGTCAGAAATAATACAACGCCTAAGCAGCATAAGCCGGTGAAACAACAAATCAAGGTGGAACAGGCAAAAGTTCCGGATGCAGTATCATCAGATAGAAAATAAGGTCGGATATTATTTAAAAGCGATTGAAAATTGTGTTCACTAAGTGTCAGTTGCTGTTTCTTACCAATAATTCCGAAAGGTGTGGCTGGGGGCGGCAATTGAATTTTTCCAGACAAACCAATAAAACAAGCGAAAAAGATGATAAAAATAAAACAACTGGCCATCTTTATGGATGATACAAACGCTTTATTAATGGAGCTTTACAACCATATGATTGTTTCAAGAAATATAGTATTCAGATCGAGAGAAAATGAAGAATATATTGATTATACTTATAGTGTGCCTTTTAAAAGTACAGATGAGCAGTGGCATCATTGGGCTTATTATAAAGAATTGGGTGACATTATCCGAAACTACCAACAAGTAGTTTTGTTTGGTCCGGTCGGGACTAAAGAAGGGTTGTATAAGCTTCTGGAAGCTGACCATTATTTCAAAAATACAAAGATAGAGCTTGTAAATACCAATATAATGACGGAGTTTCAAATACATGATTTTGTGCTGGAATATTATAAGTAGTTACGAGGTGTTAGTTACGAGTTCCGAGTTCCGAGTAAGCAGTAAGCGGTAAGCGGTAAGCAGTGAGCGGTAAGTGAGGAATGATGAATGATGAGTGGTTAGATACCAATAACCAGCTGCCAGTTAACTTACTCAACACCTGTCAACTATCAACTACCAACTACCCACTACTCATCTCTCATTCCTCATTCCTCATTCCTTGTAACTAACACCTTGTAACTCGTAATTCATTCCTCGTAACTAATATACAATGAAAATAATAGGTCTTTTAATAATGATTTTGGGACTAGCGTTCACAGTCTTTAGTTCCATCAGTTTTTTTACCCGCAATGAAATAATAAAAGTGGGTGCACTTGAATTGACCCGGAGCCAACCGGAATATTTTAGCTGGTCACCATTTGTGGGAATAGCCGCCATGGTTTTTGGTGTGTTTCTAATATTGCAAGCCAGAAAAAGAGAATAATACTTTCTTCTTTTATGGCTTGATTTATTTTAAATGCCGTACGTTTGTTGAACATTATAAATACGTTTCATGACACACGAAGATTTTGAAGTAAAAGTACTGGGAAAGGGAATGATAAAATCACCTTTAGCCCCAACATATCCTTCTCCTGTTTTATCTTTTCAGTTTACAGAAAATGACAGGGTTTTACTGGAATCATCATTGGATAAATTGAAGAAGTGTATAAACACGGGCGGTCTTCCGTTTTCGGCAGAGAAGGCTGGTCCTCATAAGTTTCTTTATTTTGATCCGCCCAAAACGAAAGTTGCCATTGTAACTTGTGGAGGTTTGTGTCCCGGAATAAATAATGTGATTCGTGGGTTGGTAAATCAGCTTTATTACCGCTATAAGGTGAATCAGATTATAGGTATTCAGTATGGCTTTGCAGGTTTTATTGATAGCTATAATTATCCGGTTGTTGAACTGACGCCTGATAGTGTGGATACGATTCATTTGTTTGGAGGTACGGTATTGGGTTCGTCGCGTGGTGCACAGAATATGGAAGCCATCGTTGATAAACTGAGCGAGCTAAATGTAGATATATTGTTCTGCATAGGTGGCGATGGTACGTTGCGTGGTGCACATGCCATTCACGAAGAGATTCTGCGTCGCAAGCTGAATATCTGCATAGCCGGAATTCCCAAAACGATCGACAACGATATTAATATGATTGATAAATCATTTGGATTCGAAACGGCTTTTAGTATAGCAAACAGAATTATTCTGGATGCGCACAACGAAGCCCGTGGTGTTTATAATGGAATCGCTATTTTAAAACTGATGGGGCGTAATTCGGGATTTATTGCTGCTTACGCTGCACTGTCTATCCAGGAAGCCAACTTTGTGCTGGTTCCCGAAATGAATTTTGATTTAGAAGGTCCTAAAGGTTTTTTACAGGCATTACGCGAACGTGTAGACAAACGTCATCATGCGCTTATTGTAGTAGCCGAAGGAGCTGGACAACAGTTTTTCTCCGGTGAAAGCTTTGAAAGTGATGCTTCCGGCAATCTCAAAAATAAAGACATTGGCATTTACCTTAAAGAAAAGATTGCTGCGGATTTTCGGGAGCACAATATTCCTGTTACCATCAAATATATCGATCCGAGTTACATAATACGAAGTGCTCCGGCCAATGCTAACGATAGTAAGTTCTGTGCAGTACTTGCTCAAAATGCAGTTCATGCAGCTATGGCGGGTAAAACAGACTTTGTGGTGGGGCATTGGAATCATTTATTCACCTTATTGCCTATTCCCGTAGCGGTGGCTGAACAAAAGAAGATAAACAGCAGCGATGAATTGTGGTGGAATGTGTTGGAAGCAACCGGACAACCGGTGTCAATGAAAAATGAATAATCAAACATTATTGTTGGTTTTATTGTAACGGTTAATGGTTAATGGTTAATGGTTAATGGTAGAGACAAGGCATGCCTTGTCTCTATTGGCATGCCTTGTCTCTACGGTTACGGTTGCGTTGCGTTACCTACCGCGTCATTTTTACAATAAACCCCGTTTATTTTTTCGATTTTTCTTCTGCGGCTTTCTTGGCATCTTCTTTCTTTTGAGTTGCTTTCTTGGCTTTCTTATTAAAATATCCTTTCAGGAAGAAGTTATGTTTGGCTGCCGTCATATTTTCGTCCAGGCTCTTCGAACTTTTCTTCAGATTCAGAACTGTTTTGTTCAGATTCTCGGCAAGTGTTTTATCTTGAATCAATCGACCGAGGGTACCTTTACCAGTATTTATCTTTGTCATGATTTCAGCCAGTTGCTGGGTAATAACTTCGGCATTGCCCACAGTAACGCGTAAACCTGCCATGATAGCATCGGTCTCTACCGGTTCACTAGATCTCAGTTGCTGACCTTCTTTGACCAAAGGAGCTTCGGCACTTCCCTGCGAAATGGTGACTAGCTTATCGCCAATAACTCCTTCGGAACCAATGGCCACTTTACAGTCGGACTTGATAAATTTACGCACCTCTTCTTTGATAATTAAATCGGTTCGCACGGTAGAATCGTTTATAATAACGATATTATCAACTGTTCCGACGTTGATGCCCGAAAAGCGGACATTATTTCCAATCTGCAATCCACCTACATTATGAAAAGTGGATGTAATTTTGAAAACCGGATTAAACAGGTTCTTTTGTTTCCCGATAATAAATACGGCAATGACAAACAAGGCTAAACCTCCGGCTACAAAAAGCCCTAAACGAATTTTAAATTTCTGAGTATGTGTGTCCATAATGAATTGATGTGATGATTAGTTGATGTGATGATTAGTTGATGTGATGATGTGATGATATGTTGATGTGATGATATGTTGATTAGTTGATTTGATGATGTGGTAATGCGATGATGTGATAATGTGATGATATGTTGATTAGTTGATGTGATGATGTGATGATTAGTTGATGTGAAAATTATTGATGTGTTGAAATTGAATTTAAATTTAAAAAGATTTTGAAGGTTAGCCTGATCTATTAAAACATGGCCTGATTCTTAAATTATAAAATCATCTTATCATTCATAATCAAATTATCAAATCACCACATCAACATATCACCACATCAACATATCATCACATTATCACATCATCGCATTACCACATCATCAAATTATCACATCAAATCTTATTTAAAGAATGCCTCAATAACTTTATCGGTTGATTTTTCAAACTCTGCCATACTGCCTTCGGCATAAACTTCACCGTCTTGCAACATAATAATCCGGTTGGCAGTGGTGCGGGCACATTCTATGTCGTGTGTGATGATGATGGATGAGGCTTTGTATTTCTTCTGAACGTCATTGATAAGTAAACTGATCTCTTCGGAGGTAACCGGATCAAGTCCGGTGGTAGGTTCATCGTACAGAATAATCATGGGGTCGACAACTATGGTGCGGGCCAGACTTATTCGCTTGCGCATACCTCCTGACAGCTGCGAGGGCATTTTATCCAGCGCATCTGCCAGACCTACATTCTCCAGTACCTCTTTTGTTTTAGCGTCGATTTCTTTTTGCTTCAGATGATCCTTCACTCTGCGCAACGGAAATTCCAGATTTTCTTTTACCGTCATCGAATCGTACAAAGCTCCACTCTGAAACAGGAACCCGATCTTCTGACGAACCTTGTCCATGTCTTTCATATTTAAAGACGTAACATCCTGATCAAATACTTTAATGCTTCCACTGTCTGCACGGAGCAAGCCCACAATACATTTGATAAGTACCGACTTTCCGCTTCCCGACTTACCCAGTACTACCAGGTTCTCACCATCGTATAGTTTCATCGAAAAGTTTTTCAGCACTTCCTGTGTTCCGAAAGATTTACACAGATTGGTTATTTCAATAACAGTTTCTCTGCTTGCAGCTTTTTCCGGTTTCTTGAGTACCAGTTTTGTATCTTCTGTTTTCATACCGGTATCATATCAGTTATTTGTACGGCAATCATATCTACGATTAATATCAATAAAGAGGCTAATACTACGGCTGAGTTTGCGGCTTTTCCCACACTCTCTGTTCCACGTCCGGCATTATATCCCTTGTAGCATCCCACCAATCCGATAACTATTCCGAAAAAGAATGATTTTACTACAGCAGGTAACAGGTCAATAAATCCTATGTGACTAAATGCCTGCGAGAAAAACAATACCAGCGATACATCACCTTTTATATTGGCACCAAACCAACTGCCAATGATACCTAGTCCATCGGCATAGAGAATCAGAAGCGGAATCATCCAGGTGGCGGCCCACACTCTGGTAACAACCAGAAAACGCATGGGATGCGTGGACGATACTTCCATAGCTTCAATCTGTTCGGTCACTTTCATGCTTCCCAGTTCGGCACCCATGCCCGAAGCTATTTTTCCGGCACAGATAAGTGCTGTAATAACCGGTCCCATTTCGCGAATAAGCGACACGGCCACCATGCCGGGCAGCATGGTATCTGCACCAAAGCGTACAAGCGCCGGACGCGACTGAATGGTGAGTACAAAACCCATAATAAAGCCGGTGACGGATATAAGTGGTAAGGATTTATAACCTATGGCAAAACACTGGCGGAAAAATTCCTTTAGTTCGAACTTGCGCGAAAAGGTTTCTTTTATAAAATGATGAACAAAGAGCAGAACATCGGCAAAATCAGTCAGAAAGTTGTTTGCAATAGCTGTTTGGGCCAGGGTACCTTCGCTTAACTTCATGGTATGATGCAGAGCCAGTTGCTTCGCTTTTGAAACGGGAATGTTTATTTTCATTTCAAATTTTTATTTTGGACGTTTATTTTATATAGTTACAGGTTTGCAGTTAGTAGTAGGGCACTAAGTTGCTACAAGTAAAAGTTCATGTCCTGATTAAATTTAGTTTATGCAAATTTAGGGCTTAATAGAATCCCTGATGTTACACAATTTTGAGAACAACTTGTAAGATTCACACATTAATAGGTGTAGAGTGTAAGGTGTAAAGTGAAAGGTGAAAGGTGTATGGTGTAAATGATGGTGTAAGGTGTAATTTATGGTGTAGGGTGAGTTATGGGGAATATAAACAAGTAAAACCTCAATACTGTAATGGAACGAATATAATGTACCATGCTAGTTTTGCAAAGACGATGGAATTTTACATCCCCTTCAGGGGCTTGGGGCGGAAAATAAAGTTGAAAACCGCCCCTAAATCCCCTGAAGGGGATTTGAAATTACAACCGTATCGTAATTATGCTTCTCTTACAACTGCAATATTATTTAATTCCTACTGCTTCTATATCGATTATTATCAATAAATGTGTGAATTATGTAACTTATTTATAGAGATTTGTAATTGTTTGGGGATAAAGTAGCGTATCTTTACACACGTATCTTTTAAAACAATATAATTTGAAGTTATATATTAAATATATGGTGAGCACCCGTTGCAAAATGGTGGTGAAAGAAGAATTAAAGAAGCTTGGTCTCCATTTTATTGTTGTCGAATTGGGCGAGGTGGAGGTGATGGAAAGCCTTACTGTGGAGCAGCGTGAAGAACTGAAAGCCGGGTTGCTCGAAGCGGGTCTGGAACTGATGGACGACAAGCGGGCCGTTTTAATTGAGAAAATAAAAAATGCAATCATAGAAATGGTGCATTACTCCGACGAACCTATCAAGGTAAATTTTTCAGATTATCTGAGCGAAAAGCTTAAGCACGATTACACCTACCTGGCTAATCTGTTCTCGGAAGTACAGGGAACTACCATCGAGCATTTTATTATTGATCATAAAATAGAACGAATAAAAGAATTGATTATTTACGATGAACTAAATATTACTGAAATTGCCTGGAAGATGAACTATAGCAGTGTAGCTCATCTTTCTAATCAATTTAAAAAAGTCACAGGACTTTCGCCTTCGCATTTTAAGCAGATGAAGGTCAAGCGTCGGAATCAGATAGAAGATATTTAGCCCCCTAAATCCCCCATGGGGGACTTAAAGAAGGAGCATCTCTGATAAAAACATTCGAACCTAAAGAAATAAACTAAAACAGGTCTTTAAAAAGTCCCCTAAGGGGGATTTAGGGGGCATCAAAATATGCAAAGAACTAAAACGCACGAATCTCAATATGCCAGTAGCTTAATAGAAGCCAGTCTTGATCCGTTGGTAACCATTGATATCAATGGAAAGATCACGGATGTGAATCAGGCCAAAGTAACTATCACGGGTATTGAGCGTGAAAAGCTGATAGGTACCGATTTCTTTTTCTATTTTACAGATACTGAAAAAGCTAAAGAAGTTTACAAGCAAGTGTTTGCCAATGGTTCTGTAACAGATTTTCCGTTAACGTTCTGCAGTAAAAACAAAAAGCTGACCGACGTGCTTTTCAACGGTTCGGTATACAAAGACATAAATGAAAATGTACTTGGAGCTGTTTTGGTAGCAAGAAATATTGAAGAACAAAAGTGGGCCATTGAATTGCGAAATGCCAACAAAGAACTGGCTTTTCAGAATGAAGAAAAAGAGAAACGTGCAGCTGAATTAATTATAGCTAACAAAGAACTGGTTTTTCAAAATGATGAGAAAGAAAAGCGTGCAGCCGAATTAATTCTGGCCAATAAAGAACTGGCTTTTCAGAATGATGAAAAGGAGAAGCGTGCAGCCGAATTGATTATTGCTAATAAAGAGTTGGTGTTTCAGAATAATGAAAAAGAAAAACGCGCAGCCGAATTAATTCTGGCTAATAAAGAGCTTGTATTTCAGAATCAAGAAAAAGAAAAGCGTGCGGCCGAATTAAAAATAGCTGATAAAGAACTTGTTTATCAGACTGGAGAGAAAGAAAAGCGTGCAGCAGAGTTAGTTATAGCCGATAAAGAACTTGTTTTTCAAACTGAGGAGAAAGAGAAGCGTGCTGCTGAGTTGATCATAGCCGATAAAGAACTTGTTTACCAAACAGAAGAGAAAGAAAGACGCGAAACTGCAACAAAGGAGCTCGAAGCTTTCAGTTATTCGTTGAAACTGGCTTCGCAATATTCGCTGAGCCTGATTGAAGCCAGTCTGGACCCCTTGATTACCATCAATGTGGAGGGCAAAATAACCGATATGAACGAAGCGTTGGTAAATATTACCGGACTGACGCGCGAAGAACTGACCGGAACGGATTTTTTCGATTACTTTACCGAGCCGCAAATGGCACGCGAAGTGTATCAGGAAGTTTTTGCCAACGGATCGGTAGCCGACTCGCCGCTTACGCTCAGACATAAAGACGGAAAACTAACCGATGTACTTTTCAACGGTTCGGTGTACAAAGACGACAACGAAAATGTGCTGGGAGTGGTCATTGTGGCTCGCGACGTGACGGCACAGAAGCTGGCATCGGAATATGCACGGAGTCTTATTGAGGCTAGTCGCGATCCTCTGTTTACCATTAACCTGGAAGGAAAGATTACCGACCTGAATAACGCCTCGGCAAATATCGCCGGCATGACGCGCGAGGAAATGATTGGCTCAGATTTTTTCGGCTATTTCACCGAATCGGAAAAAGCAAAAGAAGTATATCTCGATGTGTTTGCCAACGGCTTTGTGGTCGACTTTCCGCTCACTATTAGCGACGGAAAGCTCACCGATGTGCTTTTTAACGGGTCGGTATACAAAGACGACCGCGGAAATGTGAAGGGAGTGGTGGTAGTGGCTCGCGATATTACTGATCAGAAGAGGATAGAAACCCAACTGAATGAAGCTATCGTGTTTGCCGAAATGGCAACCGAGATAGCCGAGATAGCCAAGAACAAAGCCGAAACCTCTACGCAGATAGCCGAAACAGCCGTGAAGGCTAAGCAACAGTTCCTGTCCAATATGAGCCACGAAATTCGTACCCCTATGAATGCCATCATAGGGTTTACCAAGGTATTGCTCAAATCGGAACTCACAGCTAAGCAGAAAGAATATTTGTCGGCCATCAAAATGAGTGGCGACGCACTGATTGTTCTTATTAATGATATACTCGATCTGGCCAAAGTAGATTCGGGCAAAATGGTGTTTGAAAAAATACCATTTAAAATGAATTCATCCATCTCGGCTATGCTGCATTTGTTTGAAACCAAAATTTTGGAGAAAAATCTGAAGTTGGTAGTCGATTATGATAAAACTATTCCCGAAGTATTGCTGGGCGATCCCGTACGCTTGCATCAAATCATTCTCAATCTGGTGAGCAATGCCGTAAAATTCACAGCCAAAGGAAAGATTTACGTAAGTGTACGCCTCTTATCCAATAGCGATAATAATGTAGGTATTCAGTTTTCCATCAAAGATACAGGCATTGGCATCTCGGCCGAAAAAATAGGAAAGATTTTCGAAAACTTCCAACAGGCATCCAGTGGTACATCGCGTTTGTATGGTGGCACCGGACTTGGACTAGCCATCGTTAAGCAGTTGGTAGAGTCGCAGGGTGGGAGTATACAGGTTGTAAGCAAGATCAATGAAGGTTCTACTTTTAGTTTTGTTCTTAATTTTCAGACAACCGACGAACAGGCAGCCGAAGAGATGACTGCAGATGAACCCGACGAGGAAATTAAAAATCTCAATGTGCTGGTGGTAGAAGATATTCCGCTCAATCAGTTATTGATGAAAACTTTGCTCGACGATTTTGGATTCGAACGCGACATAGCCGACAATGGAAAGATAGCCATCGAAAAAATGAAAACCAAAACCTACGACGTGGTGCTGATGGATCTCCAAATGCCCGAGATGAATGGCTTCGAAGCCACCGATTATATCCGCAACGTAATGCATTCCGACATTCCCATCATTGCCCTTACGGCCGATGTTACCACCGTCGATCTGGCTAAGTGCAAAGCCGTAGGCATGAACGATTATATAGCAAAACCCGTTGACGAACGCATTCTTTATTCCAAAATAATAGGACTTATAAAAAAAACAGCCGTGATAGAAATACCTGTAAAGGAAGTAAAAATAGTAACCGATATAAAAGCCATACGATGTATCAATCTGGGGTACCTCAATACCAGAACCAAGTCGAACCCCGCGCTGATGATGGAAATGATTTCGCTCTATCTGGAGCAAACACCACCGCTCATCGCTGCCATGAAAAGAAGTCTGGAGGAAAAAGACTGGAATGGTCTACACTCGGCTGTGCACAAAATGATTCCATCATTTTCCATCATGGGTATTAATGTCGATTTTGAAAATATGGCACGCAAAGTACAGGATTATGCCATTGCGCAGCAGCAAACCGAAGGCATTCAAGACCTCGTTTTACAGCTCGGAAACATTTGCAGTCAGGCCTGCACCGAATTGGAAGAAGAATATAATATGATTAAAAGTAAAAACTGATGAAAAGCGAAAAAATTAAACTTTTTCTGGTCGATGATGATATCCTTTTCCTGAAATCGTTGGAGATTGACTTCCTGGAACGAGCCGATTTTTGCATCGAAACCTATGTGACGGGTGAATTATGCCTGCAAAATCTGTCGCACAAACCGGACATCATTGTGCTCGACTATTATCTGGACAGTGTCGACAAAACCGCCATGAACGGAATCGATACGCTTGACAAAATTAAAGCCCTGAACCCCGACATTCCGGTAATCATGCTGTCGTCGCAAGATAAAATAGACGTTGCCATCGAATGTATGCACCACAGCGCCTTCGATTATGTAGTAAAAAGCGAGACTGCCTTTATGCGTTTGCAAAAAATCATTACCAATATCTTTAAATACCAAAAGCTGGAAAAAGAATTGAGTTGGTATATGGATCGTATGTAAAATTAGTTGACAGTTGACAGTTTACAGTTGATAGTTCAATTGATTTGTAAAACAAATATATTCACTTAATGATTTAGAGCGTTGTCCACTTAATTGAGGGACAATGCTTTTTTTTTATATTATAAGGATAACTCAAACTATCAGTAAATAATTACTTAACTTGAGTTCAGAATAAGAATTAGATAGGAAAATAGGATCAACTTAATAAAATATATCTTGTTTGTCAGACCTATACAAAGTCTAATATGTCGGTGCGCTGCACCTATGGTTTTTATGTATGACTAATTTCTACAAATAGTTAGGTGCTCTGCACCTTTTAAGGGATAGAGTCCCAGAATATTTGTAGCATTTAGCATTGTTTTATCATCATTAGGTACAGCGCACCGTAATATTCAATTACATAGTTTGAAAAATGAATCCGGGCTTATCCCGAAGTCAGGTTACTTACATAAGTATTATCATATCCCGATGCAGGATTCACAAATGAATCTAAGAAGTAATTCTTTCATTTTAAATCGAAATTTCAAGAATATGAGGAGTAATTTCTCTAATCTAAAATAAAATTCTACCAATCTGAGACGCAATTTTTTCAATCTGAGGAGCAAAAAAGCAATCTGAGAAGCGATTCTTCCAATCTGAGGAGCAAAAAAGCAATCTGAGGAGCAATTTTTTCAATCTGAGAAGCAATTGAACCAATCTGAGAAGCAATTCTTCCAATCTGAGGAGTAAAAAATCAATCTGAGGAGCAATTTTTTCAATCTGAGGAGCAATCTGAGCCATCTAAAATGTAAAAAAAATCATTTGCGGAGCGATACAAACCAACTAAAATCTAAAAAAGATCATCTGCAGAATGATTCAAATCGTCTAAAATGTTAGAAAATGAAACAAAAGTGTTAGCAAGGCAATCTAAATGAATTTTGAATCTTTCAAAAAGTATACAAGCTCTGCTTACTTGCTTACTGTTTACTGCTTACTGCTAGCTGCTAACTGACAATGTGTGAATCTTACAAATCTTAGCCTAAATTGTGTAAGATCTGTACCTATCAATGCCCCTATCTTTGACCCATGCTAAAGCACAGTAATAAGATGTTTTAGTTCAGGTAACACAATTTCAATTAAACTCTAAAACAAATCATCATGCCACTATTAACCGTTTTTCTTGTTCTTATTATTGTAGGTATACTTCTGTGGGCTGTCAATACTTACATTCCCATGGATCATAAAATCAAAAATATTTTCAACATAGTTGTGGTTGTAGTCACCATTGTATGGCTTCTCAAAGTATTCGGTCTTTTTGCTTACATGATGAATATTCAGGCATAAACCAAATATGAAATGATTTCCATTATCGGGTTCAATGTCGTTTTGATATGCATTCGCACACCGAATACATAGAACCTACGAAAAAACATAAAATGGAAATCCCATTTTAGAATTGACATTATATAAGTAACGAATTATAAGAGTTTCCAGAAAGACTTTTCTTAGCCACGAAGTGGCTAAATGTGCATAACCCCCGGTAAGTGAAACGCAACCGGGGGATAAAAATAGAAACACAACTCCAACCCCGAAGTGGGTTGAATATTAATATTAAATATCATTATTGAACTTCATCATGGTTCTGTTGTGGTTGTATGTTTTTACCTACGGGTTGCACCCGAAATTACTGACTACGCCGATTTTCAATTCGCATTGATTTCTTTCGGAAATCTAAGATTATCTCTATTATATATTATCAAAAACAGAATAATCAAATCAACTTTAGATCTTCTGTAAAACCGGTGCATTCTGTGTACCAACTAAATGACATCTATTCAATTTAAATTCTAAAACAAATCATCATGTCACAATCAGCTATTTTTCTTACAATAAGTGCTATCATTATTTCTTTTTGGGTTATCAACACATTTATATCCCGGGGAAGTACAATCCGAAAAGTTTTAAATGCGGTGGTTGTGTTGGCTCTGATCGCATTTTTCGTAAATATCTTTGTTGCCTCTTAATATAAATATGAGTCATAATATATTGTAGCATTTACAAAAACATTCAGAAAATGATATTCACGTCTCATTCTTTATCTATCAACCGGAGTTCGAGTTAAGTCACACAAAAGTTATCAAAGACTATACTCCGTTAGGAGTTATATATCAATAGAACAAATCAATAGATTCTGTCTTTTCTCCGTAGGAGATTCACAACAAAGTATTTGTTGATATCTTACAGACAACTAATGATCTTCGATCACAAGAGCGCTACCCTTCCACCGAAGAGTAACGCTCTTTTTTTCATCATACTGCTTTTTTTATTCCGCTCAAGCCTGCCTCTGTGCCAATGTGTGAATGTTACAACTCTTAAACCTAATTGTGTAAGTCTTGCACTATTGCCGTGCTCTACCTTTGTAGCATTATGAATAAGCTTTTGAGATCAATCAATCTGCTTCTATGTACTTACTTGAATCTAATTATAAAGTAAAACATCATATTAATTAATTAAAAAACAAAAACATGAAGAAAAAATTTTTACTAAGCTTAATGCTTACGACTGCTGTAGTTGGTTGCAGCGTTGCTCAGGAAGTAATTACAACAGTTCCTGCACAAGCAGTAGTTAGCACTAACACCGAAACAGGTCAGCAAACAGTAGCCGTGGTACCGGCTCAGGTCGATCTTATTAAAACTCCCACCATGTGTGCATTTACTCCCGTATCGCATTGGTCGTTTGGAATTAAAGGCGGTGGCAATTACTTTCGTGTAGCTCCCGGAGTAACATCGCGAAGTGATGAGTTCCATTTCATCGTTGGCGGAACATTGGAATATACTATCAATCCACTCATTGGTATCGGGCTGGAATATATCTATAATCCCTTTGGTCACAACTTTCAACTTAATGAAACACAAACAGGAAAATTAGAAGGACGCACACACGATGCAGTTTTGTATACATCGGTTAACCTTGCCAATCTGTTGGTTCCTTACCGCACAGCTTTCTGGAGCAAAATGAACATCTATGGTGATGCCGGAGTAGGAGTGGGGTTCTATCAGTTTAAACTGTCCGATGCCGCCGGCAATGTAATTGTCAATTCGCGCGATGGAGGTGATGGACTACCCGAAACACCCATGGCCAAACTGGGATTAAACCTGGAATATAATATAAGCAGAGTAGTTGCTTTGGGAGCCGAGGTTCAATATCGTTATTACGACCGCGCTAACCTGGGTGGTTATGATATGCCAACCGGAAATAGTGATGCATTAACTGCAACCATTGGTCTGCGATTTAAACTGGGTGCTACCGGTAGCAAACAACATGCACGCAATATAAGCATGTGCGAATATTATCCTCAACCCGCACCCGTTATTATCGAGAAAATTGTAAAAGACAATACCGTCGAAACCATCAACCGGTTGAATGCGCTCGAAGCTAAAAATGATTCGCTCAATGCCGAACTCAAAAGAATGAATGATAAATTGGATTCACTTCCCCGCAATGGAGATGGTGTTGCGAATGCATCTTTCCATAATATTGAATTTGAATTTGGTTCCGAAAAACTGACAAGAGAGTCATATCCGGCTTTAGATCAGATTGCCATTTCGTTGAAAGACAAATCAGCCAAAGTCAGATTGAGTGTTGCCGGTTATACCGATTATGTTGGAACCGATGAATATAATCAGGCACTATCGGTAAGACGTGCCAATTCGGTAAGAGCTTATTTGCTCACCAAACATGTACCTGCTTCAAGCGTTACCATTACCGGTTACGGCGAAAAAGATCCTATTGCAACGAATAATACCTCCGAAGGCCGTCAAAAAAATCGTCGCGTAGAATTCCAAATCACAAAATAAAACCGGCTAGCTACTAGTCTTGTTTGTTTTATAAATAGAGTGCTGTTCTTCAATCCGAAGGGCAGCATTTTTTTTATAGGGTAATACTTATAAGTAATGTGAATCAGTAGTTGAAAAAATAGTCCGTAGGACTTACATATCCATAGAATAAAGAGATATGCAGATTTATTGTCCGTAGGACATTCTCATTTTTCTATGTCAATCCCCTACGGGGAATTGGTTGTATCTGTTCCATTTTCTATTGATATGCATTCCCTACGGGAAAAAACTCATTATAAAAAGAATGCGTATGTCTGTAACTCCTGATTAGCATAAGTAGGGTCTGCTGAAAAATTCATGTAGTCATTTTTAAATTAGATTACGGTGCGCTGCACCTTAAACTTATCTGTGAAATCAAATTTCTACAAAGATTCCGCCACTCTGTGGCTTTGTTAGGGTGCAGCGC
>WSSedL1CaDRAFT_10000278_pt1 | contig 35873 bp, 25 predicted proteins | sample WetSurSL1Cattail_FD_9464 | JGI IMG/M metagenome (IMG submission 9464)
GGTGGTAATCCACTGGCCTGTGCAGCCGGACTTGCGGCCATGCAGACGATCCTCAGCGAAAATCTCGTGGGTAATGCAGCCGAAACAGGCAATTATCTGATCGGAAGGCTGAAAGAGCTCTCCAAAAAGACCGGCATGATATCCGAGATTCGCGGACTCGGCCTTATGATAGGTATACAGCTGTCTGAAGACAGGGCGCAGGAAATTAAGAGCAGCCTTTTCAAAAAGGGCTTCCTTGTCGGCAATGTCGGCGCAAACGTAATCAGGCTTCTACCCCCTCTCATTATCAAAAAAGAGGATGCCGATGCATTCCTGACAGCATTTGAAGAAGTACTTGCAGAAGTGCTGGAATAGCAAAAGTGCAGAAGCGGAAATGCGCTTACTGCGGCGATATACGGCTTACAGCAGGTGAAAATAAAGAAACGTAATGAAATAACTCAACGGCAAGGAGTATGGATAATGAAATCAGTTCTTGTTCTGGAAGACGGGACGTATTTCCCCGGACAGAGTTTTGGCCAAAATGGCGAAACCACCGGCGAAGTCGTTTTTAATACATGTATGACCGGATATCAGGAGATATCCACCGATCCCTCCTATAACGGACAGATCGTCACGATGACCTACCCGCTCATAGGCAATTATGGCTTCAATACCGAGGACAACGAGTCCGGCAAGACGCATGTCCAGGGCTTTATTGTAAAGGAATTGTGCGACGCTCCCAACAACTGGCGCAGCACCATAGGAACCGATGAATATTTCAAGCGCAATAATATCATTGGCATCAAGGGCATCGACACCCGTGCGTTAACCCAGCATATCCGCAGCCATGGAAGCATGTTCGGCATAATCTCGACAGAGTGCGGCAATATCGACGTTCTGCTGGAGAAGCTGAATGCCGGGAAGCAGGAGCCGCGGAACCTCGTAATGGAGGTGACGACAAAGGAGCCTTATCACAAGCCCGGCAGCGGTAAAAAAGTAGTTCTGCTGGATTTTGGCGTGAAATACAATATCATCAGATCGCTGGAAAAGCGCAGTTGCGATATATATGTGCTGCCCGCCTCATCGACCTATGACGAGGTGATGGCATACAATCCGGACGGCATCCTGGTTTCCAACGGACCCGGCGACCCAAGGGATCTGCCTGAAGCAAAGCTTCTTTTACAACAGTTAATAGGCCAAAAGCCCTTGTTTGGAATCTGTCTCGGCCTGCAATTGCTTGGTCTTGCCCTCGGTGGCAATATATACAAGCTCAAGTTCGGACATCATGGAGGTAATCATCCCGTAAAGGATTTCAGCACCGGCAGATGCTATATCACCTCCCAGAACCACAACTACGCTCTGGAAAAGGATTTCAGCAATGATATAGAAATTACGCATCTGAATGTAAACGACAATACGGTCGAAGGGTTCAGACACAAAGAGCTTCCGATCCTCAGCGTACAGTATCATCCCGAAGCATCACCGGGCCCGCAGGATTCGGCCTACCTTTTCGACAGCTTTGTCAAAATGATGCAGTATCAGTAGCAGAATAAGCAGCAGATCCCGCCTTTCTGCAGCAGAACAATAAAGACCTCATGGAGGAACATATGCCTAAAAGGAACGATATAAAAAAAGTGCTCGTCATCGGGTCAGGTCCGATCATCATCGGGCAGGCTGCGGAATTCGACTATTCCGGAACACAGGCCTGCAAATCGCTGAAAGAAGAGGGAATAGAAGTTGTCCTCGTAAACAGTAACCCTGCCACCATAATGACCGACAGCGAAACAGCAGATAAAATTTACATAGAACCGATCACGCTCGATTTCGTAAAGCAGATCATAGAACGCGAAAAGCCTGATGGCTTACTTGCATCCCTTGGCGGGCAAACAGGCCTGAATATGGCTGTTCAACTGGCTGCCGACGGCATCATTGACCGGCTGGGCATCGAATTGCTCGGCACCTCACTGCAATCAATAAAGAAAGCGGAAGACCGTGAGCTTTTCAAAAACACAATGCAGGAGATCAATGAAAAGGTCCCGCACAGCATGATCGTCACAACCCTTGAGGATGCTGTCGCTTTCATTGAACAGGTGGGCTTCCCCATCATCATCCGCCCTGCCTATACACTTGGCGGATCCGGCGGCGGGATAGCGGAAAACATGGAAGATTTCAAATATATCTGCGGCAAGGGCTTGAAGCTCAGCCTCATCAATCAGGTTTTGCTTGAGCAAAGTGTAGCCGGCTGGAAGGAAATAGAGTACGAGGTTATGCGCGACAGCGCCGACAACTGCATCATCATATGCAACATGGAAAATTTCGACCCTGTCGGCGTTCATACCGGTGATAGTATTGTAGTCGCACCAAGCCAGACCTTGTCCGATGTCGAATACCAGATGCTGAGAACCGCTTCGATCAAGATCATCCGGGCGCTTGAAATCAGAGGTGGCTGCAATATTCAATTCGCACTCGATCCCAACAGCTTCGAATATGTTGTCATCGAGGTGAACCCAAGAGTCAGCCGTTCCAGTGCACTTGCGTCAAAGGCCACAGGCTATCCTATCGCCCGTGTTGCAGCCAAGATTGCCATCGGCCTGAATCTGGACGAGATCAAAAATTCAGTAACGCAGAACACCTATGCCTGCTTCGAACCTTCACTGGACTATATCGTGACCAAGGTTCCCCGCTGGCCTTTCGATAAGTTCACCCACGCCGACCGATCGCTCGGTACCCAAATGAAGGCAACCGGTGAAGTCATGGCCATTGGGAGGACCTTTGAAGAATCACTGCTCAAGGCGATTGACTCGCTTGACATAAAGCTGAATTATCAGCTCGGGCTCAAATTATTTGACAATAAAACAAACGCTGAACTGCGTGAGTTCCTGAAATCACCGAGAGATGAACGAATCTTTGCTATTTTCAAGGCGCTTCAGAAGGGGATCACCGTAGAGGAGATCGTTGAGTTAACCAAGGTGGACAGCTTCTTCATACACAAGCTGAAGAATATCGTGCTGCTTGCGGAAGAAGTCACGAACGCCGGTATTGCCTGGCTTGACTATGACCTCTATATCCGTGCGAAGAAAATTGGTTTCGGTGATTCCTATATCGCAAACCTGGTCAATGTGCCGCTGGAAACGGTGCTCGAGCTCAGGGAGAAGTATCCGATCAAACCCGTTTACAAGATCGTGGATACCTGCGCCGGCGAGTTTGAAGCCGTCACACCCTATTACTACTCCACCTACGAGGAAAAAGACGATGTTATCGTCACAGATAACAAGAAGGTGCTTGTAATCGGCTCGGGCCCCATCAGGATCGGCCAGGGCATTGAATTCGACTATTGCAGTGTCCACTCCGTCAGAACGTTAAAGGAGCTGGGCATTGAATCCATTATTATAAACAACAACCCTGAAACCGTAAGTACAGATTTCGACACCTCAGACAAGCTCTATTTTGAGCCTCTGACCAAGGAATGCGTACTGGATATCATCCATAAGGAAAAGCCGGTGGGCGTCATCGTGCAGTTCGGCGGCCAGACCGCAATCAACCTTGCAGAGCCGCTTCACAGAGAAGGCGTGAAGATCCTTGGCACCACTGTTGAAAGCATTGATATCGCCGAAGACAGGGACAAATTCCTGAAGCTGCTCGAACAGCTCGACATTCCCATCCCAGATGGCAGTACGGCTTTTTCCGTCAAGCAGGCCAAGGTCATAGCAAAGAGGATCGGCTACCCCGTGCTTGTCCGTCCCTCCTACGTATTGGGCGGAAGAGCGATGGAGATTGTTTACAACGACGATTCACTGGAAGAATACATGAGGATGGCTGTTGACCTTTCCGCAAAACATCCCGTACTGATCGACAAGTATATTAATGGAAAAGAAGCAGAAGTGGATGGTATTTGCGACGGCAGCAACGTTTTGATCCCCGGTATCATGGAGCATGTAGAGAGAGCAGGCGTACACTCCGGCGACAGTATCGCCGTGTACCCGCCGCATACGCTCTCCAATAAAATAAAGGAAACGATCACAGAATATACGGTCAAGCTTGCAAAAGCATTGAAAACAGTAGGCTTATTCAACATACAGTTTGTCATAGATTCCAGCGGCAAGGTATACGTCATAGAGGTGAATCCACGTGCCAGCCGGACAATCCCGATTATGAGCAAGATCACGGGTATCCCGATGGTGAATGTCGCAACGAAGCTTATCATGGGTGAAACGCTGCACAGCCTTGGCTACAAGCCGGGACTGGCAAAGGAAGCTGAATTCACGGCAGTGAAAGCACCGGTATTCTCGTTCTCGAAGCTCATAACAGTAGATACCTTCCTCAGCCCCGAAATGAAGTCTACGGGCGAAGTCATGGGTGTTGACAAAAGTTTTCTTCCGGCGCTGTTCAAGGCATTAACCGCTTCAGGCCTCTCAATGCCTGGCGGAGGGAGCGTTCTGATTGCAGCAGGTGAAATAGACAGAGACGACTGCATTAAAATTGCGTCCAGACTCCTAAAATTGGGCTTTAACCTCTTAGCTGTAGAGGATACGCACAAATACCTTGCTGAAGCCGGCATAAATGCCGATTATGTCCCTGAAGCCGCAATACTGGATTATATAAAGGGAGACTCCGTTTCACTTGTAATCAGCACACCATCAAAGATCAGTATTTCCGGCAAACTCGGGTTTGCGATCAGAAGGACCTCAATGGAGTACAATACAACCTGCATCACATCATTTGACACCACAAACGCGATACTTGAAGTACTTGAATATAAGGCCGGCAGCAAGAATGCCGATATATATGCATTGGATGAATACTCCGTATACAAAGGATAGCAACCCAAAATTCAAAGAGGGGATGGTTCTTGCTTTGAATTTTATGCTTTAGGGTAATGCATACCGCGGCAAGCCGCAAGAATCCAGAATTTGAATTCTATCCCATAAGCGTTAATATGATTTGATTTCAGCACAAAAATTTACAGAGGGAACAAACTTATTTAGAAGAATTATATAACTCGAAGACAAATCCGATTAACCCATAATAAATTGGTGAGGAGACCAGCTATGAAACATTTAATTGATCTGAACGAGGTCACACTGGAAGAAATAGAAGGCTTGTTCACACTGGCCGCAAAGCTGAAGAACGATGTGCGAAAGGGTGTTGAACACCATATGCTCAAGGGGAAGACCCTCGGAATGATCTTTTCAAAATCTTCAACAAGAACAAGAGTGTCTTTTGAGGTCGGAATGTATCAGCTGGGGGGATATCCCATGTTCCTCAGTTCCAGCGACATCCAGCTCGGCCGCGGCGAAACGATTCACGATACGGCACAGGTACTTTCCCGTTACATCAGCGGTATTATGATAAGGACCTTCAAGCACAGCGATGTTGTGGACCTGGCGAAATACGGAACAATTCCGGTCATAAACGGCCTGACTGACCTGATGCACCCATGCCAGATACTTGCCGACCTGTTTTCGGTCTATGAAGTGAAAGGTAAGCTGCAGGGTCTCAAGATGGCATATGTGGGCGACGGCAACAATGTTGCAAACTCCCTTCTCCATGGCTGTGCCAAGACCGGCATGGATATCTGTGTCGCGACTCCTGCCGGATATGGCTGTGATAGTACGATCATTGAACAGGCAAAGCAGGCTGCCAAAAAAACAGGCAGCAGGATCGTCATTACAGATGACCCGGAAGAAGCCGCAAAAGGCGCAGATGTAGTCTATACCGACACATGGGTGAGCATGGGCCAGGAAGCTGAAAAGGAAATGAGAGTAAAGTTATTTATGCCTTATCAGGTCAATGAGAAACTATTCTCAAAAGCAAAGAAGGATGCGATGTTCTTGCATTGTCTGCCTGCCTACAGAGGCCTTGAGGTCACGGAGGCCATCATAGACGGCCCGAATTCATCGGTTTTTGAAGAAGCTGAAAACCGGCTGCACATTCAGAAAGCAATCATGGCAACACTTATGGCATAGATGTTCTGTGCCGTAAGTTGTAACAGCAATTATGTCATATTACATCAGGTCGGGGAGTTGGTTTGTCATGATCAATTATTCGTTTATCATAAGAAAAGCCGTCGTGGAAGATGCTTCTGCCATCAAGGAGATCATGCAGGAGTCTTTCAAAAAATACAGGGAGAATACAGGACTTACAGGCTCTCTGGATGCTCTTGAGGAGTCCTATGATGACATCGTCAGGGATATAGAGTCCAAAGAAGTCTATGTAGCAATTATAGATGAGGTTGCAGTGGGCACTGTAAGGATACGGCTAAATCCGGACAACACCGCCTACCTCAGCAGGTTCGGCGTTAAACTCAGCTACCATAACATAGGCATTGGCAAATCTCTGATGAACCTTGTCGACAAGCTGCTCCTCACAAGGAACATCAAAAGCGTGAGCCTCCACACCGCCTCCAAATACAAGGATCTCGTGCGCTTCTACTACGGCAGGGGTTTCTACATCGACTCCACCACGAAAGACAGAGGTTATGTCAGAGCGTTAATGGTCAAGGAATATTGTTAGGCCAATTTGACTACATATGTCTGTATTGCCCAAATAAAGTCGTTCCACTGAAAACATATTCGTTCCAAAATGCAAATAAATTCGTTCCAATTCAGAGTAGAAAGTATTCAGTGAAAAGTAGAATCAGAAGAAATCATTAGAAAATTAATCCCTCACAAGCCTTATGTTAAAAGACTCAAGAGGGATTTTCCATGCTCTTTTCTTTATACTTTTTCTTTACTATTTATTACTCTTTTGGAACAACTTTATTTTCTTTTTTCTCTTCCATCTTTTTCATCCCATTCCATAAATTCATCCGTTTTTGGAACGACTTTATTTTCTGGACTGGTTTTCCATTTATCCCTTCTATCCTTTGTACTGGTAGGGTTCGAGGGGGGTGGCGTTTTGGAACGTTTTTATTTAATATTTTCAGGTTACCCACATCAGGGAATCATTGATATGATATTGGAATCCAACATCAGGAGTCTTGCCCCACCGGGTTTTCCAGTACTGCTTCCCGTTATTGCCTCATCTGGTATGATTCATGCCTTTATCGCCGCATATTAATGATACTGATTCTATGAAAGATTAACGTGTTTCTTTCTTTATGTCAACCGATTGATTTATAATAATCTATTGTCTTTCGCAAGAATCGCTTCACTTTTAATGGTAAAAATTCCCATTTTATATTTGTAAAAAGGACATCTGGTTGACACAAAACAGATTTTGTGTTAATTTTTATTATAAGCTATTTGAATTGGAGTTATATATGAGCACATTGAAGGATGTAGCGGAAAAGTGCGGAATAACAGTAACTACGGTGTCGCGTATGCTAAACAACCGTGGCTATGTCAGTGATAAAACAAAAAAGAAGATCCGGCATGCCATGAAAGAATTGAATTACCAGCCAAATGAATTTGCGCGGGCTCTCTCTCTGCAAAGAAGCAGTTTTATTGGTTTAATCGTTCCTTCGGCCAGTAACATGTTTTTTTGCAAGGTGATTGATTGTGTTGAACATCATGTATCAAAACACGGATACAAACTGCTGCTTTGCACATCAAATCTTGAACCCAAAAAGGAAATTGAATATTTCGATATGCTAAGCGCCAATAAAGTGGCTGGTGTAATTATAGCAAGCCACACTCAAGATATCGATAAGAATATAGCCATCGATGCCCCTGTGATATCTATTGACCGTATCCTATCGTCGCATATTCCATCCATTTGCTCGGACAACTACCAAGGCGGAGTTTTGGCAGCGGAGCATCTCATCGATAAAGGCTGTAAAAAACTGGCGCACATCAGTGGCAGCACTCACCTCAATATGGACGCAAACAAGCGCTATTTCGGCTTTAAGGAAGTTTGTGAAAAAAAAGGTATCCCTAATATTGTTATCGATGCAACGGAAGAACAATTTCAATCAATGCATTATGAAACCGTTGTAAACATGCTTTTGGACAAATATCCTGATGTTGACGGAATTTTTACATCGAACGACATCATTGCAGCACAAGTAATAGCTATATGCAGCAAACGCGGTATTAAAATACCGGATCAAATAAAAATCGTAGGGTATGATGACATAGATCTATGCACGCTATACAGTCCATCAATTACGACGATACATCAGTCTGTAAATGATATTTGCCAGTATGCCGTTGAAAGCATCATTTTCAAGGCCGAGAATAAAGTTATACCTTCAAGCATTACATTCCCTGTTACTCTTAAAGAAAGAGATTCTACGTAATCAAAGAAGTTTGGAGAGAATCCACTCCAGAGTCTCTCAGTGCATTATGGAATACTGCTGAGAGACTTAACATATGCCCGCTATCCGGACCTCCCCTATCACGCGCCAATAAGGCAATGGCGGCAGTGAATCCAACATTGGTCTCAATTCTGGTAATACTCTGTTGTCAGGTTTCATTTTATCCCTCTTTTTATTATTTAATGGCCCCCTGTACAACGCCCTTAATGATTTGCTTCTGACAAAATACATATGCGATGAGTACCGGTAAAATCGTTAATACAATACCGGCCATAAGAGGTGCATAATCAACACTGTAAGACTGAAAGAAACTGTATGTTGATAACGGTAGAGTACGTTGTAACGGAGAAAGCAATACAAGACTTGGAAGCAGATAGTCATTCCAAATCCATAATATATCGAGAATCAGAACTGTAACCGTAACAGGCGTCAATAATGGAAATACTATTTTAAAGAATGATTGCAGCTTGTTTCCGCCGTCAATCAAAACTGCCTCTTCCATTTCCAGTGGAACATTCTTAATGAATCCATGAAATATAAAAACAGCAAAAGCCTGGCCGAAGCCCAAATACATAAAAATCAAGCTCCACTTGTTATTTAAAAATTTCATATTCCCGTAAATGCTCACAAGTGGTATCATTACTGCTTGAAAAGGAACAATCATGGAAGCGACCAATGTCGCAAATATAACTTTACTCGTTTTTGTTTTATTTCTCACAAGAAAGTGTGAAGCCATTGAAGATGTCAAAATAATCAAAACAACACTGATAAACGTTATAATTAAACTATTTGCGAAACCATTGAGAAAGTTCATTTTAGTATATGCAGCAACATAATTACCAAAATCTATTTTCGCCGGCAGGGAAAAAGGACTGCTGACAAACTCCTGCGTCGTCTTAAAAGAATTGATTATCATCAGTAAGAACGGTACAATAAATAGAATCAGTAAAATATAAATAAAAAAATACTTTATCCATCCCTTCACTTTATTTCCCATCATGCTTCCACCTCATATCTTTTAGTTAATAGAACCTGAGACACAGCTGCAATTGCAACAGCAATAAACAATATGATCGCCTCCGCCTGCCCCGTTGCATATTGATTTGCCTGGAATGCTTTTTGATAGATGTGCATCGATGCAAGACGGGTGGATCCGTATGGACCGCCATTCGTGAGAGCAAGGTTGAGGTCATATGCCATAAACCCTCTTGAAATGGTGATAAACAAACAAATAACAAATGAGGGAACCATTGACGGGATTGTTATATGCAAAAGCTTTTTCATGCCATCGGCGCCATCAATCTGGGCTGCCTCCAGAATATCTTTGGGTATTCCAACGAACCCGGCAATATAAATCATCATCAGATATCCTGAATATTGCCATACTGTTACAATAATCATTGCCAGAATCGCCCTGTCAGGATGCGTCAAAAGTGAAGTCATCAGCGGTTTAAACTCCAGAGTATTTCCCAGTTGTGTAACTACATTGGCAAATATGAATTTCCATATGTATCCGAGTATAATGCCACCGATTAAATTGGGCGTAAAAAATCCGCCGCGCAGAAAGTTCTGAGCCTTAATATTACCGGTAAGCAGAAATGCCAATATAAATGCTAATAAATTACAGAAAATAGTTGAATAAAATACATAGCCCAATGTTTTTACAAACTGGCCAAGAAACTCCGCATCAGTGAATACAGCCACAAAGTTAGTAAAGCCAACAAAGCTTTGTGTTCCTTTTATAGGATTGTAGTTGGTAAATGTCAGAAAAACACCGTACAAAAATGGAATCAACAGTACGCATGTGAATGCAAAAAGCGATGGCCCCATAAAGGTAATGAAAACCCCTGTATTTAGTACCTTTTTCTTTACTTTCATGATATCTCTCCTATATGTATTAGATAGGTAATTGGGCGGACTATGGTCATATATTTCATATTTTACCATAATCCGCCCAAAATAAAATCATTTTTTTACTTTACTGTTTTCCAATAATCGTCTATTCCCTGAGCCAGTTGTTTCCTGTCTGCTGCTTTAGAAATATACTTAAGCATCAAATTACCCGTCTGAGTCCATGCGTCACCGGAAATATATGAGAAACATCCAAGGTTGATCGTTTTTCCGTTTTTAGCGTAATCTGCGATCGATGTAGTCATTGAGTTGTATTTTACATCTGTTCTAACATTTTTGTAAGGCATGAAGAAACCTGCGTCGATGAAGAATTGCTGGCCTGCCGGATCCGCAAGCATCCAGCCTAAAGCATCTAATGCCGCCTTTGTTTGTTCCGGTGTGTTTTCTGATTTGTCAATAGCCTGGAACTTAGGTAATACCATTACAACCTGTGTATTGCCATAATCAGCCGGATTGTTGCTCCACGGTACTGGTATAAAACCATATTCCTGATCTATATTTTTCAATGTAGCCAAAGTAGTCCATGTCCAGTCACCCATGAAGAAAGTTGCAGCTTTTCCTTCTCCAAATGCCTGAGCGTCCTTATTGAAATCTCCAACCAGCGGATCTGCTTTGTTATAGTTATGTTCTGCCAGTAAATCCAAGGTATCCATATATCCCTGGAACATTGGATTGTCTTCAATTTTTACCGTTCCTGCCTTCAGTTTATCTATATATCCTGTCCCATCAGCAGTCGCGGGGCCCTGGGTCGCATAGCTCAGTGTGAGGTAATGACCGCCCAGTGACCAGTTCGCTCCATGTAACATGGTTGCAGGTACACCGGTTGCTTCGACTTTCTCGAGAAAAGCTTTTAAAGTATCCCTTGTGTTGATTGTTGACGGATCAAACGTTCCGCCATATACCTTGTCAACTACCCTTTTATTGTACAGCAGACCGTAGCCTTGAACGCTCCATGGGGCGCCCAGTATCTTGCCGCCGAATGTTCCCCCGGCGATTGCTCCGTCACTGGCTTGATTCAGCCATGGTGCATTTTCCATCGTCATTTCAAATAATCTATCCTGATATTCAATGACGTTAGCAGGATCAACATTCATAAATGTAGGCCCGTTTCCTGATGCGAAAAGTGACTGCAGTTTCTCCTGCTGTCCTTCTCCAATACCTGTGGGTATTAATTCAATAGTAACATTCGGAAATAGTTCGTGGTATTTTACAAACATGTTCTCAAACATTGTGTTCACTTCAGCTGATGTGTTAAAGTAAGTAATTTTAACGGGCTTCTCTGGTTCAGCAGGGGCTGTACTTTCCGGAGTTGTGTTTGCCGCGCTTGTCGAAACGCTGGCTGCGCTTGAACTGGATGCCGCAGGTGCCTGCCCGCCGCATGCAGTCATGCTAACCAAAACAACTACAAGAATCATTGCCAGTAATACTCTTTTCATAGTTGGCCTCCTTATTTTTTACTATATATTTATGCTACGCTCAGATATACATAAGATACGTAGCACAATATGATATTACTTGAATTTCATTAAAATGTCAACCACTTGACACATTTATTTCAGAATACAAATCAAGATACATTCGCTATGCCTTTTTAGTTGGCAAATATCCATGTCAATCGATTGACAACATATTAACAATGGCTGAGTCATTCAACTTTACCCTCCGTAACAACTTCAGTACGGATTTCGCGGTTTATACTGTAGTCCATACCTTATCCACTCCTCATACTGTTATATCAACTCTTTGCCGGGCAGGCTGAGTTAAACTCATAAACTATATCCCCATTTTCATCGGTTGCACCGATATTGAAGTGATAGTCCCTCAAGTCGGCTTCCAGTTTTGCTGTACAGCCATTATTTTCCCAGCATAATTTCAGGATTTGAGGTTCGGAATCAAGTATTCTTAACTTAGCATCAAACCCGAAAGCAGGAGAAATATTTCTGAATCTTAACAGGGAGAGCTGCTTCAGGACAACATCCTTTTCAAGTCCTTTCCGGGCCTGTACCAATGTGATGTTTGTCCGGTTGATTTCCTTGTGCCTTCCCGGGCCTGCTTTTCTCACCGCCTCATGATCGTTCTTTCCTGCAAAGAGGTCAAGGTACCACACCTGAGGCTTACCCGGCATAAATATCTGGATAGCCCTGGACAGAAGGAGTTTTTTGTCATCTTCCCCCAAAGCACTATAGTAAGTAGAATTTACCTGGTAGTATATGTTTTTGCTTCCGTGCAGATCCTTTACATAGCCCCCTCGATCGACAACCGTCTTAATCAGGTTATCAATCTGCTCATCCGGTATCAGTCCCTTTAAGTCGAGTAATGGGATCCCATCATGACAGCCAAGCATATTTACAGCTTTGATATTTCTCCCCAGGATGTCTGTAATCCATTTGATCAAAAACTCCTTTGTATTTCTTTCCAATGCATCAATTATTAATCCTGGCAGAAAGAAATCATAAATCATATAGCCTTGATCAGCTAGTTTTTCATGGATTTTTTCTTCATATTTCGAATGGATTTCCGGCAATAGGGTCAAACCCCATTTATCAGCAATCGCCTTAATGCGTCCAAGCAAATCCCATGTTCCGGGTTCATTGAGGAAATTTTGGGCGCCTGGCTCTTTCGGAGCATATGCGAATGCATCCAGTCTGATTATTTCGGCTCCATATTGTGCAAGTTTTTTCAGTGTATCCTCGTAGAATTCCCATACCAACGGAGATTTGATATTCAAATCCATTTGCCCCAGATATTTGCGCCTGGATTCGAGCATATCGACAACATCTTTCCTGTATCGTGAATATCGACCGAATTCCATCCCGGCAGGTTTCTTTCCCTCAGACAGTGCCTTGTTTACTGTCCCGGCCAGACACTCTGCCACGGAATACTGCATGTCCGTTACCCTCATCAGGTCCTGCGCATCAATTTTTTCGTATTTTACTTCCTGATAAAACGTATTCCAGTAAGGAATTTCCCTTCCATCCGGCATTCGAACATTAAGAATCGGAAGTCCTTGTTTTCTGAAAAACATTTCCTTGATTAAATCAGTATCCGGTTGTATATACCCCTCTTCAGTCATTTGACCGCAGCCTGCCCAGAACTTGTTCCAATCAATAAAGAAGTCTATGTATCTGGATTCATCCCCATTTTTCAAGATGTCCTGAAATTGTTTGGAAAGTACTGAAGAATGATTCAGCACGAAGTCAAGTTTTAGAGCTATTCCTATTTTCTTTAAGGCATTAAGTTCTTCCTGGGAAGCATAGATTTCATTCAATTCATAATCTATCACGGAAAATCCCCGGTCCAAATCCGTATTGAATACACTGGGCAATATATAAAATGATTGAAATACCTTCTCAACTTCAGGTGTTTGAAGAAATTCGACGATATCCCTTAATGTCCCTCCGATACTGTCGGGGTAAGCATTCAGCATGGGGCCGGACTTAATTACAGGCTTAACTGGTTTTCTCGCCATATCCTTATCCATCAGTTATCTCCTATCCTTGTCCTTGTCCTTGTCCTTGTCCTTGTCCTTGTCCTTGTAGCATGATTTTAGTATATTCATCATAAGTTATTATTTCGCCGCTCTTGGTTACGATCAGTTTAGCTTTTGATGCCTGTAAAATCAGCATCTCCTGTTCTATCTCAAGCACCAGGGTCGTAAACGGGCTGTCTGTTCCTCCGTCTCTGTTGCGTGATCTGCGATGTTCAAGTGTTTCCTTTGGAGTGCTGTTTAGCAGAATCGGAATATCGACTCCCTGAAGATTATCATTATTCCCATGAGTCCATTCAATCAACAGGACATTCTTATCGCTGAAATCAACAGAATCATACCAGGTTTCCGTTTCTTCCCTTCCCATCCGCTTTAGAAAGATATGGGACTTGCCGTTTTTAAATTGTGAAATTATTCCCGTAAGTTCATTAAAATCAATTTCATTCATCGTTCCCAAATAGTCCCTGAGTCCGCTGCGACCGTAGCTTTGATATATGGAAAGCCACGGGTAGCTTTTTACATAATCGGGGTTTACATCATTCCAATTTTCTTGCAGTTTTTTCAGGATTGCATATCTTCCCTCAATATATTGGCCATTGGAAATCAGTCCCTTCATTCCATATTGTCTAAAAATGCGGAGCCGCTCTGCATCATTGTATTTGGGTATTCTATACGGATAGTTGTCCCCGGATAAGGTATAACTTCCAAGATTCATGCGGTTAAGATAATAGGAGAGCAAGGATGCTATCTCGGATTTGCCCACACCCGAGCCTCCACATACTGCCACAACCGCACGCCGATAAAAGTTTTCACTAAGTACTGGTATAAGCAGTTCCAGTAATTTCGGGAAAATCAGATGAGTCTTCTGGATATGGTTCATCCCTATCACGATTTTGTCGCCGGGCATATCTCCCTTTGGAATGCTATCTACATCCTGGATGCTTTCAGGAACCCATGGTAATTTTAGCGGTACTGAATTATCTGTATTCATTTGTGCAGTATTTGTTTTAAGAAATAAACCATCATTCATTGAATCCCCCATAAAAAGTAAAATCATATTTTGATATCACACCTTAATTAATTATAATAAATATAAAGCACAATGTCAACCGCTTGACATTGCTGAGTGAAAATACAGCATCTGAATAAAGAGACTTCGTCTTGGACATCATGACGGAACAAAAGAGTATCTATAAAAACATATGTGCGTATAAAAAATTTAGAAGTAAATATATGTCATTCGATTAATATAGACGCTTCAAAAGCAACTCGTAATTAATTAAAGATATGTCCCGAATCAGATTTTACCCAACCCGGGACAAGCCCTTTTTGATGTGTTGATCATTCTTTCTTGCGGCATGGATTTTGTTAAACCAACCTAAAGCTTCTCTGATTTGGTGATCCTCCAAAATTGCAGCCACGATTGCCCGGAGTCTCTGCATTATCACTGCCAGGCAGTTCATTTAAGCTTACTTCTTATCAAAATAATTGCTTCTTATGATCCTGTCTGCGATGTCCAGACCTTTTATGCTGTGTTCGACTTGCTTCGGATCGTCGGTAGCGCCTACATATTCCCCGCCCTGCAGCACTGCAAAGCTTTGATCCGTGTTCAACAGGTTCCTTCCAATGGCTTCGCCGGAAAATTCCTTACTGTCGATGCCCAGCAGATAGCATATTGTTGGAAGTGTATCGATTTCGCCGCCTGTCGTCGTTATCTCTTCGCCCTTCAGTCCGGGTTGATAAACGATCAGCGGAGTCTGTTTGTGATTATCCTGCCACCAATCTCCCTGAAGGTCTATTGTCTTCAGGCTGTCCGGGAAGTATTTGTGTATTCCTTCATGGTCGCCGTAAAGCACTACTACTGTATTATCCAGGATTCCATCCTTCTGCAGGCTGTCCAGGAAAACACCCAGATGCTTGTCTGTATAATGAACGCTCTGGAGATATCCCCCGAGGTACGTATCATCCAAACCTGAAGGCAATTTCAACTTCCTGAGACTGTACGGAAGGTTGAATGGCGTATGACTGGACATAGTAATCATAAAAGTATAAAACGGCTGTTTTTGTTTTACAATTACAGGCTCCACCTGTTTCAGGAAGGATTCGTCGCTGATTCCCATCCCAAAGGCTTCATCTGTTGTAAACGAAGAATTGTCCATACATTTATCGAAACCCAACGATTTCATGAGCACCATCCAATTCCAGAAGGAACCCTCATCGGGCTGTATGTCCGAGGTATAGTAGCCATTTCTGCTCATGATCCTGGGCAATGAGTCGTTATGGGTATTGTAGGGATACAAAAACGAGGTACTTCCCTGTAACAGAGGGTAAACTGAAGTGTTTGTGAGGAATTCCGCATCAATGGTATTACCTTCATGCACCTGTTCATGCACGTCGGAAAAGTAAATACTGTTTTTAAGTAGTTTATTTATATTTGGCGTAATTTCCTGGCCGTCTATCTTCTGGCCCACAACGAATTTTTCAAGAGACTCTACCTCTATTACAAGAAGGTTTTTGCCTGCAAACATACCCTTATATTTATTATCGGGAAGGTCGGCCTTTTTTTCTGCATACCACTGAGTAACCTCATTCTTCTCTTCAGCAGAAAGCTTAACTATTTTGCCCTCGTTAAGGAAGGTGTAAATGCTGTACAGCTGATACCCCAGAGGAGAGAGATTCTGGCTGGTTACCGTTGAATCATACATATAGATGATCCGGTTCTTTACGTTCACACCAGACCTGTATAGCTTTATAGGAATATAGGAAAGTAACCCGAGTGCGACAAAGAAGATTACAACGAACGTCAAAATCCTTCTATTCGCATTTTGATAAGCATTCTTAACAAACAGGGCAATCGGGATCAGCAGAATAAAATCAGCTGCAAAGACCAGATCAACCTTTCGCATGGTGCCAATAATGCTGCCTGATAAATTATTCAAATTGGCGCCTTCTTTTAAAACCATTAACGTTGGCATGGTATTAAACGCACGAAAATACCATAAATCGGCACAAAAAAGAATGGATACGATAAGGTTGATGAGGATGATGTACCACCAACGGGCTTTCTTTTTAAACAGGAATGCAAATGACAGCAGTAGGATCACAGATCCCAAATAAAATGCAAAATTCCTGCCGGCAATATTCCATGCGTCTTTCAAAAGAATGGATACATGTAACTGGTCCAGGGTAAGTCCAAGTAACATAATGGATTTTGCAAAAAGTGCAAATAACGTATAAAGCCATAATATATCTGTGATATGGAGAATCCTCCGCAAAGGTCCTTTTATTTGTGTGCCGCCAGGTGAACTCTCCACTGTCATGTTGCTATTAGGTTCCATTTGACTCATTTCTTTCTCTGTTGTATTTATAACGCTTCGGTTCAAAATAAATTTTCCCGATTATAGAGAGATTTTATTACCGCTGCATCTTTCGCCTCGTTATTATGCCATTATACTATAAAAAACATTGGATTTCCCTAAAAAAATATTTCATTATCAAAAAATAATGACAAATCTGGAAATATGAAAGCCTGTACATTTTTGTCCAGTGATATCATATAGCGGTTCAGAACACAAGTCCCAGCTTTTGAATGACTTCCATAAGCTTGCTGGTATCAATTGGCTTTGCCGCATATGCTTCGCAGCCCAGGTCAAAAGCCTGCTGCTTGAAGTTCGTGTCAGCAAGGGCAGTAGTCATAATCACTTTGGTCCGATCCTTTTCAGTGATCCCTTTTTGTTTTTCAAAATCCCTGATTGCCTTTAATACCCTGACCCCGTCAACCTTGGGCATCATTATATCCAGACAGATCAAGCTGTACGGTGCGTCTTCCCGTACTGCAAGCATATAGGCGTCCAATGCTTCAAGCCCATCCAAAACAACGTCACATTCACCATATTGAGATAAAAACTTCTGTAAAAATTTCCTGCTTGCCAGATCATCTTCCGCAATCAAAATCTTCATAAGCTTCTCCCTTATCCAATTGATTTTTTAAAAGTTTCAAACTCGTTTTTCATTTTTGCCACAGCTGCCGACGCTTCTGTCAGATTACCGCGTCTAGCTGCGAGTTCCGCTTTAAATGCTGTAGTTTTCAACTCTTCCGCCTCTATCTGATGCAATAATTTTTTCACTTTATGTGAAACAGCCTCAATTAAATCAAGGCTTGGCTTTGCATTATCCAGTTCAGTTATGTGTTTTTCTATCTGATCAACAATATATACAAGCTCTTTGGGCACCATCCTGTTTTTTGCTTCGATATATTGAATATTTCCGTCCTTGTCAAGTCTGACAGCATTAACTAACGATGTCCGACTTCCGGCAAATGAACTGACCCTTTCTATAACATTATACAGCTCTCCCATATTTACGGGTTTGGAAATATAATCATCCATACCCATCCCGATAAACCTTTCTCTGCTCCCGTTAACAGCATATGCCGTCAATGCAATAACAGGGGTATGCCGTTCACTTCCTTCTTTTTCCCTTAACAGGCGCGTTGCTTCAATTCCATCCATAACAGGCATGTGGATATCCATCAGAATAACATCATAAGTGTGATTATCGCAGTATTTTAGTGCTTCAATACCATTTTGCGCTATTTCTACGACATACCCCTTCTCCTTCAGCATCCGCGACAGAACAGTCTGATTGATACTGTCATCTTCAGCCACAAGAATGTTCAGCGGCTTTACCAAAGCTACCTCACCCTTGACATAATCGTGTCTTTCCGCCAGCTCACTTTTTATTCCCGGTTTTTGTCCGGTTTTGCATTTTATTGTGAAAAAGAACGTACTGCCTTTATGTATCTCACTTTCCGCCCACAATTTGCCCCCCATCAGTTCAACAATCTGCTTCGATATTACTAATCCAAGCCCTGTACCCCCGTAATTTCTCGTTATGGAACTGTCTACCTGACTGAAGGTTCTAAAAAGCTTGTCCATATTCTGCTTCTCAATGCCGATGCCTGTATCCGATATGGAGAATTGCAACTCCAAATATCCATCCGCTTCTCCCTTTTTTCTGACTGATGTGGATATCTCACCATGTTCTGTGAACTTGATCGCATTGCTTATTAAATTGTTGAGCACCTGTCTGAGCCTGTTCGGATCACTTTTAATAAACCTGGGAACACTGGCCCCAAGGCTTAAGTTGAGTTCAAGAGCCTTACTGTCAATATTGGACATGTGAAATTTAAGGATATCCTGCAATAGTTCAACGATATCAAAATCCATACTTGCAATGGACATCTTTCCTGCTTCTATTTTGGAGAAATCCAGGATATCATCAATAATCAACAGCAATGAGTCCGCGCAGTTTTTTGCGATTTGCAGATTTTCCTTCAGATCGGGCTTCAGATCCGACGACATGGTGAGATCAATCATACCCACCATTCCGTTGATCGGTGTTCTGATCTCATGGCTCATATTGGCAAGGAATTCACTTTTGGCTTTATTGGCTGCCTCTGCCTGTTCTTTTGCTCTTGTGAGTTCAAGCTCAGTCATTTTGATATCATGGATATCAGTAAAAATGACGGCAAAATGATTTTTCTCCGTACTGTATGCAGAGATTGAATACCACCTGTTGTTCACAGGTAAAAGTGCTTCTATGTTTACAATTTTACCCGACATAGCCGTCATGAGCATACCTACTAAAATATCCTTCTTCTCGCCTACGCCATTTGGGAAAACCTCCCTAAACCGCTTATTGATTAATTCCTCACGTGACCGCCCTAAAAATTTTTCAAAAGCAGTATTGATTTGAAGAAATTCGAAATCGGTTGGCTGGTCATTTTCGTCAAAAATGATCCTGTGGTATGCAAAAGCATTGCTCATATTCATAAACAGTGCCTGGTATCTCTGCTGACTCTCAAGCTTTTGTTTTTCTGCAACCATCCTGTCATGGATATCCAGCGCCATGCCGATAAACCCGTCCGGTTTGTCTTCGTAATCCCTGACCGGCTTGTTAATGATATGGACCCATCGGTACTCCCCGCTGTAATGCTTGAAACGAAATACCGTTTCATAGCGCAAACCCTCCGCCATGGACTTTCCAAACTCCGATACGCATTTTCCCTTATCGTCAGGATGTATGTAATCGGCCCATACTTCGCTTATTGAGTCATCTACCTGTCTTCCGATAAATTCATTCAGACTCCTGCTTGCAAACGAAACTTTCCCGTCAGGATCCATTTTCCATATGGCAGTCGGAAAGTCTTCGAACAGTCTGATTAAAAAATCCTCACGGATCTTTTGCTGTGTTATATCATTCAATACAACGGTAACCATTTTCTCCCCGGCGATATCAACCGGAATAAAATTTGCTTTGATCCACGGTTTTATTCTCTTTTCGTTAATGAGAATGGAAAGCTGCATTATAATATCATAGCGTGCTTTCCCATCCGAAAAAATCTCATCCAGCAATTCCCTTATGCTGCAAGGATGACATTTATCTCCATATCCGCATCCATTTTTCAGACTGTTTACACATTTTATCCCGTCTCCAAGATTCTGTCCTATCAAAATGGAAGGTTCACAGCCCAGCATATCCGACAACGCATTATTTACCTGCTTTATCACACAGTCTCTGTTAAGGATAAGCATCCCCGAAGGAGCGTATTCGAATGTCATCCTCAGGTTGTTCCGTTCTTGTGTAAGTTCCTTTTCCATCGTCCTGATCCGGTTAATGTCACGGAACACCACTACCACACCGCTGATATTTCCCTTGTCATCATATATGGGAGAAGAATTTGCAGATATGTATTTTTTTATCCCGTCTCTTATAATGCAGGTCGTATTACTTTTGAGGCCGACTGTCGCGCCCGCTTCAATGACTGCTCTTACTGGACTGGTGACCGGCCCGTCGGTTTCGGAGTTTATCATGGGCAATACTTCATCAAAATGCCTGCCGATGACTTCATCGGCACCCCAGCCGGTCATTTGTCCCGCAGCATGGTTCATAAACTCGATGAAGCCATTTGCATCAGTAGATATGACTCCATCTCCGATACAGGCCAGAATGGTTGCCAAGCGTTCGTTATATGCCCCGTTTGATTTATTCATGTTCAGAAGCTGACCTTCTTTCTGTATACAATCAAAAAACTATTTAATACCTGATTGGCAGAGTCGACATTTTCACAGAACCTGTTGCAACATCCAACTCGATCGTCCGGCTGATATAACCGCCTATTTCTGCCTTGTGGATTTTCAAACACAGACCGGATAAAGCTTTCATGACAGCCATAATGTTTTTCTCGCCTATTTTAAATATGTCATTTCCGTTCATTGAACTGGCTCCTCCATACATCTGGATGATCAGTTCCTCCTTTATACAGCCATAATTCCTGCATATTTTCCCTATAAGGGCCGCGACCCCTGTCGATGCATAATAACCGCAGTTTCGCGGAACCTCATTACCCGTATATGCCGGAAGCGCAACATGTACCATGCCCGCCGCCTTATTTTTGGGACAGTATACCGTTACTGCCACGCAGGAGGCAAGCGCAAAGGTTTTAATCGTATCTGTCTGTTCATTTGAAACATCATATTCACCAATTCCAATAAACCTAAACATTATTTCTCCTATTTTAACATCTTTAAAAGCATTTTGGGAATAGCTGACAGAGGGTATTGCTTTTCAACTGCGCCAATCTCATATGCTACTTTCGGCATACCATAAACAACACAAGAGTTCTCATCCTGTCCGATTGTCCTTGCTCCGGCCTTTCGCATGGAAAGCAGGCCTTTCGCACCGTCACTGCCCATACCTGTGAGGATGATACCTACAGCATTACCTCGTGTTTCCCTTGCTACGGATTCGAAGAGAACATCTACAGAAGGGCAATGCCCATTTACCTTATCTGCATAAAAAGCCTCTACCTTATATCTGTCTGCGATTCTCCTGATTCTTATATGCTGATCCCCAGGTGCAATTAACACTTTGCCCTGTTCTACATAATCACCGGTTTGTGCTTCTTTTACATGAAGATTTGTCTGTTTATCCAGCCTTTCTGAAAACAATCGTGAAAACATCGGCGGTATATGCTGTACGATAAGGATACCGGGAATATCAGACGGTAGATTTTTTATTATTTCATATAAAGCCTCGGTTCCACCGGTGGAAGCACCAATCGCAATGATTTTATCATATTTCTGCCCTATTTGGATAACCGGATTGGAAGGGAGTTCATTCCGGGACTGTGTCACTCTTGCATTTGCAGCAATTTTTATTTTAGTGATCAATTCACATAAAAATTCAGAAACACCTTGGAAGGAGTCTACATCAGGCTTTGTTACAAAGTCCACCGCTCCTGCATTCATTGCTTCAAATACGGCATCGCTGACCCTGCTTACGACAATTACAGGCAGGGGGTACTGGGGAATAAGCCGCCTGATAAATTCAATGCCGCTCATTCTGGGCATCTCAATATCGCAAATCATCACATCAGGTTCAACCTTCAATATCTTATCCCTTGCATCAAAAGCATCAACAGCTTTTGCTATAACTTCAATATCCGGGTCAGTGGAAATACCCCTTGAAATTATTTCTCTGGATACCAAACTATCATCCGTCACTAGTACTCTGATCTTTTTCCCTGTCATATCAGCACCCCGAATTATTCTTTTCTGTATACTGCCGGTATTACATATTTGAATCGTGTAGCATCCCTGTTCAGCGACTCCGAATGTCCAATAAAGAGCCAGCCTCCATCTTCAAGCAAATCATACATTTTATCGATCAGCTTCATCTTTGTATCATTATCAAAATAAATCATAACATTTCTACAAAATATTATGTGAAATTTTTTCTTAAATGGAAACACTGCATCCATTAAGTTGAGCTTTCTAAAGATTACCTCATTTTTGATCCGATCAGTCAAAATGGAATTTTCCGAATCCACCGACTTAAAATAGCAATTCTTCCAGACTGGTGGGAGCGGAATGATCCGATCATTACTGTAAACGCCCTTTTTTGCTATATTCAACACCTTGTCGGATATATCTGTGGCAAGTATTTTAGTATCCCAAAGAATCTTTCCCTTGCCCATGCACTCATCTATAATCATAGCAAGCGTATAAGCTTCTTCACCGGACGAACAGGCTGCACACCATGTGCGGATATCTTTATTGCTGATACTTTTGATAAGAGAAGGGAGAACCTTGTCCCGGAAATAATAAAAGTGGTCCGCCTCTCTCATAAAAAAAGTATGATTCGTAGTAATCTTATTGAGAAGAGTAACAACTGCCTCCCCTGTCTTGTCATTCACAACATGGTTGTAATATTCCGTAAAGTTGGTAAATCCAGCCTGTTGGAGAACATTATAAAGTCTGCCGGTTACAAGCATTTGCTTTTCTTCCTTCAAGTATATGCCATAATTTTCATGGATATAGTCGGACAATTGCCTGAACTCTTTATCTGTTATTGTAACCATCCACGCACCTGCTTGTCATCAATATTTTTTATTGGAAAAGATTGTTTCCATTGTATATTATGTAAGAGCTAAATCAGAACCGGAGAGGGCATGATCCCCTCTCCACTGCTTTGTAAAGACCTGAGCCGGTATTTAATACTTACCAAATTCACTATCACTTAAAACAATTTTTCTGGATGCGGCCAGTACGGAATTCGTATGCGTTTTAACCGCCGTTGCTGTTTTCTTGTTGTTCATCTGTTCAAGCATCTTCAGCACCTCCGGATTGATCCCATCCTCATCACCATATCGTGAAGCTTTGTGGTGAGCAGCTTTTAACCTAAACCTGGATACCTGTTCCTTGAGCATTTCTGCCTGGCTGGATAATTCCTCGCTTGCAGCCGCACTCTCTTCGGAAGTGGCTGAATTGGTCTGAATCACCTGGGATACCTGCATGATACCCTGATTGATCTGTGAAATTCCCAGCGCCTGCTCATTGGAAGCTATGGCGATATTACCTACAAGGCTGGCCACTCTTGCAACATCTCCAACAATTTTGTTAAGAGCGTCAGCTGTCTGATTTGCCATTTTCGTTCCGCCATCTACCTTCTTAATCGAACCTTCAATCATTGCGGTCGTCTCTTTGGCGGCATTGGCAGATCGGGCAGCCAGATTTCTGACTTCTTCCGCTACTACCGCGAAGCCTTTCCCGTGCTGCCCCGCTCTTGCAGCCTCTACTGCGGCATTGAGAGCAAGTATGTTCGTCTGAAATGCAATTTCATCAATTACCTTAATGATCTTGGATATACTTGTTGAAGAGTCATTGATATCTTCCATTGCCTTGAGCATGCCCTTCATCTGGCTATTACCCTGTTCTGCATTTGTTTTCGTTGTCTCTGCAAGTGAATTGGCTTCATTGGCATTATCTGCATTATGTCTGGTTTGTGCCGATATTTCCTCGACAGATGCCGTCAATTCTTCAATAGAGCTGGCTTGTTCCGTAGCTCCTTGCGAAAGTGCCATACTGGAGTCTGATACTTGTTTGGATCCGGATGCAACTTGCTCGGAAGCATCATTGATGTTTGACATGACCTCGTTCAGATTATCTGTCATCTTTTTAAAGGCAGCCGCCAGATTCCCGATTTCATCGCTGGTATTAACATCAATTTCTACATCCAGATCTCCCTCTGCAATTTTTTCTGCTCCATTTAACAACAACTTAACTGGTTTACTGATGATCCTGGATATAAAGAAGCCTAAACCGATTGCTAAAAACATTCCTGCAGCTATGATGCAGATCATAAGAATTGTAGATGAACTGGCTGTGCTGTTATTGGCTTTTTCTTTATCATCTGCCTGCATGATCATCATTTTAACCAGTTTATCTATAGCTGCCTGTTCATCCTGTGCCGCCTTGATCATATCACCATGCAATAGAATGGTGGCTTCCGCATCCTTATTTTCTTTTGCAAGCTTGATTACTTCATCAAGATAAGGTATGTATTGACCTCTCGCGTCCTGTAATTTCTTAAATTCGGCTATTACATCATCGGATATCATTCTTTTTTCAAATTCCGCATTATTATCCGATATAATCTTTCTGTATGCGGTGATTTTGTCTTCCTGTTCCTTGATCGCTTCAGACGTATTCGCTGTAATAATATCCCTTGTACAAACTCTGACCAGTTGGAAGGCAGTAGCGATATTACCCACATTAGATATAGGAACTGTCAGGTTCTCGTAAAGTATCGCTCCATTTTTATCAATGTTGTTAATGCTGATGATCCCCACCACACCGACTATACCGGATATGACCGCAACAAGTATAAATGCCGTTATTAATTTCTTTGCAATTTTCATATTATAAAACCACTTCATCTTCTATTCCTCCTTTAATTGAATATTTGACAACTCTTCCAGCTCTCCGCCATTCAAAAGCATATCGCAATCCAGAATCAGCTTGATGTCACTGCCCACCTTGCCAATCCCTTCAATATATCTGTTCTTTCCCTGCCCCATATCGGGCGGAGTAACGATCTCCGCTTCCGTAATCGAAAGTACTTCCGATACACTGTCAACGATAAGCCCGATAGAAACCTCTCCTATATCCACTACAACAATACAGGTTCTATCATTGTATTCTCTGAAGATTTTTTTAAAGCGAAGCCTTACATCCATTACCGGAATTATTTTACCCCTCAGGTTAATCACTCCCCTGATATATTGCGGGATCTCCGGGATTTCCGTAATAGGCTGTATTCCGATAATTTCGGTCACATGTTGTATTTCGATCCCATAGCCTTCATTTCCGAGCATAAAAGTTAAATACCTGTCTTTTTGTGTATCTTCTTCCTGTTCGAGTAATTCCGCCATCACTGTTTCACGCATTACCACATCTCCTTTCCTGTACTTATTGCTCACATTTTGCTGTTACTATTTATTATGAATACACTTTGGGTATGAGAAATTTAACTCTTTCAACTTGCACTTCTCTGCTTGATGAATCCGCCGACATCGAGAATCAGGCTGATATTTCCGTCGCCTAATAATGTGCAGCCAGCTATGCCTCCAATCCTTTTCACATTTTTTATGTAGCCCGGTAAAGATTTTACAACTACCTGCTGTTGGCCTAATAACTCATCCGCCAGCAAACAGACTGCTTTGCCGTCCTGTTCAACCATGATGAGTATGCCTTCGCTGAAATCCGTTTTCGCATTCTTCACGTCATAATACCTGTGCAGGCGGAGGATCGGATAACATTGTTTTCGCACCATAATCATTTCATTATTGTCAGGATCCACAATAATTTCGTTTTCTTTCGGCCTGAAGGATTCCCTGATGGATGTAATTGGCAGCGTATAACGCGAATCCCCCACTTTTATGTTCATTCCATCTATAATTGCCAGTGTCAGCGGTATTTTCAGAATAATATCGGTGCCCTTACCTTCAGCACTTTCTACATCAACAGTTCCGCCTATGGCCTCGATATTTTTGATAACTACATCCATTCCGACACCTCTGCCGGAAAACTCAGTCACATTCTCTTTTGTTGAAAAACCTGCAGAAAATATCAGATTGTAGATTTCTTTCTCCGACATCTCTGCTTCAGGTTTCACGAGAAGTCCGTTTTCCCTGGCTCTCTTAAGGATTTTCTCCTTATTCAGCCCTTTCCCGTCATCCTTTACAATGATAAGCACATCACTTCCGGCATTTTTCGCTTCCAACGTCACCCTTCCTGTTTTGGACTTGCCTGCAGCCTGTCTCTCCTGTTCGCATCCGATGCCATGGTCAAGAGAGTTGCGAACCAGATGCATGAGCGGGTCAGAGATGTGCTCAATGATGTTCTTATCCACTTCTGTTTCTTCTCCGATCAGGTTTAGCTGGACCTCCTTGTTCAGCTTTTTACACATATCTCTGACAATACGCTGCATTTTTTGAAATGTTGTTGCCAGTGGTACCATTCTTACTGACATGACCATATCCTGCAGCTCATTTGTAATCTTGTGCAACTGGCGGGATGCCTTCTGAAAATTTTCAAGTTCAAGTCCTGCCAAATCAGGATTTTGGCTAACCATTGCTTCTGCTATGACCATCTCGCCGACCAGATCCATCAGCTTGTCCAGCTTGGCTACGTTCACACTGATGATACTTTGCGATACGGAAGTCTGAACATCCTTTTCGTGTGTCTTGTTTTCTTTCTCTTTCATTTCCGGTACCTTTACCGGGCTGTCCTCAAGAACGATTGATTTAGGTTTATCAAGCTGAACAATTTTCTCTTCCTGTTCGAGTTGAACCAATTCTAACTCCTTCAGGTAAATCGTTTGAAGAAAAAATCTCTCCATTTCTTCATATGTTTTTTCTGTTCTTACAAATATTTGAAACCCTTCATTCCTGATGATCCCGACACTATCATCACTGTCAATGATATTTTCAGGAATAAAGGTTACCTCATCAGAAAATTCCTTCATGTTGTGAATAACAGCATATGCCCTGATGTTCTCCATCTCACAGCCCTCTTCAAAATGTATAACTGCTTTGAAAGTATTCCTGTCAGGCATAATCCCTTTATTAATCGCAGGAATATAATTATGCCGGGCCTCTTCCTGCAAAACGGGCCTTTCGATTGCGGCCGCCGGTGCACATCCCCCTTTGATCCGTTCGAGGAAGCCTTTAATCTCACTGGTAAGAGCAGATGCATCCCCATCAGCATTATCACCTTTTTTGATCTTCTCAAGCTCTGTTTTGATGAAATCAATACTTTCCAGTATGAAATCCGAAAGAGTCGGGCAATCAGCTTCAATCGCTTTATTCTCACGCAGAAAATAAAAGACATCTTCAATCGTATGCGCCAATGATGAAATATTATTAAAAAGCATCATTGATGACGAACCCTTAATGGTATGCATGATGCGAAAAATATCATTGATGCTTGTCTGATCATAACAGCCGGACTTTTCAATCCCGAGAATAACCATCTCAAGCTGTTCCACATTTTGCGTCGTTTCAAAAATGTACATATCCAGCATAGGTTCGCTGATGTACTGATCTGACATATAAATGACCTCCTTTGTTCATATATATACGTAAAAATTTGTGTGAAACGGGACTGGTCGCTAACTGCATCAACTGCTCGCCCATGCATCCGGGGCTGGTCGTTGACTATGTCAACTGCTCGCCCATGCATCCGGGGAGTGATACAGGATACTGTAAAGCATCGTGCAGAATTTGATTTGAAAGACTTAAGTCTATACAGGTAACCTATGCAAGACCAAATTTATCAAGAATGGTACGGACTGCATTCATTGTGCTTTCTCTGAGAGAAAAGCCTCCATAGACTCTCCATTTGAGGCATGATCTGTTGAAATAGCCCATGATGATATCCGCTAGAATTTCACTGTCTGTTTCACTTCCGATAATCCCCAGACTTTTTGCTTTTTCAATAACATCCTGTATGAATGCTGTCCGGCCATCCAATATATGCTTTACCTTCTCAGCAAATTCCGGATCATGTCTGAGCGTATCATAGGATTGAGTTATTGCTGAAATTGCGGGGTAATTTTCATAATATGCCGAAAACGAATCCATAAAATAGGTAATAGCCTCTCTTGGCTTCATTTCCTTTGAACGTGCTGTTTCGATAATTGCAGTATCATATTTTGTGAAATGATCCAATACCGCAAGGATCAAATCACTTTTCCTGGGGAAATACTTAAAAATTACTCTTTCAGAAACGCCCTGTCTTTTCGCAATTTCCCTGGTAGATACCGCCTGGATACCATTACGATCTATCTCATCTATCGCATCAAGGATTATACTTTCTTTTCGGTGAATCAATAATTGGTCCATGGTATTCCCTTCAATTTCTTTGGTCAGTCAGCACTTACTGACCCTATATACAAATCATATATCATGATAACGCGATTTGTCAATATGCATTTTGAAATTTTTTCTATACAGCTATTTAGAGCATCTGGAGAAGCTTATGCGTGCAGGGGATTACCGAACGCACTTCTGGCACACTGTCAGCTCTAAAACACGTGTTATCAGGGATTCATGGGTGAGCAGGTGAAACAGTAAACGACAAGCCCCGGCACGGGAAATTTTCGCAGGGCAAGGCGGAAGATTGAGGAATACTGTATGTATTGCAATTGACAGCAACGCAGTCCTGCGGCAATTTAATAAAGCTATCTGATACACCTTGCAGATGGCTTTCAGGAGGTAATGTATGGAATTAAAGTTGACAGTGTACTAGATATGATATAAAGGACAACATAAATCAAGCCAGCCTTGCACTGGTATGTCAATACAAGCGCTAAGCCGGCTATTAAATTCATAGAAAAGATAAAAAATAGGAAAGACAATTCTTAACAGTTTACATGCTTACGTAATCTTCAAAGTTCAAACCATTCATTTTACAGTACTTCATTACAGACATTAATATCTTCTTACCGCCGCCAACGCCCGTATTCAGATACCTGTAAAGATGTGATGGATCGACGCCCAGCTCACGTGCAAATCTGTTGTAATTTCCTGCGCAGTTGGTGTTCATTAAATCATAAACCCTCTGCCTGTTTACTTCCATTAGCATTCCTCATACCTCCAAAAAAAACTCATGGCAGTGTTATATGGGCCCTTAGGTAATAAATTACATTTTTATTTGATTTTAGTACACTATTAGTAAAATGTCAATACATTTCCAGTTCAAATAAATATTGCTTTAATTAGGTTTTAATTAACTTAAATACGTATAGAATGAAAAAGCAAATTCCACATTAGCTATAGAATGTGGAATCCAGTCTGCAAAAATTCCTTTGCAATATGATCAATGTCCGCCTAATCTGGAAAGTTTAAATTTTGTGGACAATCTTACTGATTGTCTTATATATCACCAGGGTTATAGCAGAATTAACGCCTGCCTTGATCAGATTAAACGGTATCAGCACCGGCACAATCATCGCTTTTACAACATCATACGGCGTACCATAAAAATTGGGCTGAATAATGAGATTAACTGGGATCATCATTAGCGTCATAGCTAGTGTGCCCGCTGCCAACCCCGCAATAGCGCCCTTGATGCTGTGGAATTTCTTGTATATTAGTCCTGCTGTAATGACAAAAGTACCGGTCGCCAGCATGTGCATCACAAAGCCTACAAGACCGTCTGCGCTAAGAATGGTTGCCTGTATTGCGGCTACGATGGCAGTGATTGCCAGCCCGGCTATTGGCCCGAACAGAAACGTTCCTACCAGGATCGGTACATCTGCCGGTTCATAAATAAGATATGGCGCCGCTGGTATGATCGGCAGCCTGACCACAAGCATTAATACGATTGACAAAGCCCCAAGTACAGCCATTGTTACCATTTGTTTCACTCCGAATTTCATCATACATACCCCCTGTTTAATTTAAAATAAAAATTCCCCGGAATATAATCCCAGGGAATGGTAAAAGCACGTTTCATCATCTTCTTTCATCCAGACTTTACTGTCGGCCCCGGAATCTCACCAGGTCAGCTCTCGCTCGCGGGCTAACGACTTTCGCCGTATTACCGCCGGTAGGGAATCACACCCTGCCCTGAAGATTATATTCAATTTTATAGTAATAATAGCACTGTAGTGTAGTCCCAGTCAATAGGATATATAAAAATAGTGAATATTTTCACATTGTCCGGGCAATGTAACAGCAGCTTGGAGAAATCAGAGCTGGAGATCCTGCGGCACTGGCTGTAGCCTTCTGGGGAGCCATTCAGGGTATCGCCGAATACCGCGCCATTCAGCCCGAACTCCCGATCCCCGAAAGCGACTTAATCCTTGATATGCTGCGGGTGTAGGATGATTAATTAATCTTTTGGACCCTGCTTCCTCCTCCTGCAGCAATACCTTCCTCTTAAAATGGTTGATCTCATTTTCCCCTTCGAGGATTCCGATTTCGAGTTCAAAGAGGGCCGTTTCAAGAGGCCCGACGGGGTTTTCGGAACCCAGGTATTTTTTGCAGAAAGGGCTGTGGAGAATCGTATTGGTAGGCTCAATCCCCAGTACATAATCTCCGGATTTCATCGATTTCCACTGAACCAGGGCTGGCAGCTGGAACCTGTTATATCCGATATATAAACCCAGACCGATTTTTTCATTCACCAGCGCTACATAGGTATCGCCCTTTGCGTCTCCGGCAGACTCATGGAAAAAGACCTGCTCCTCGCAGCTATCTGCGGGAGGAAGAAAGGTGTTGTATTTCCCGTCATCCTCGTTGGACCTGATATCCCTGGGCAGCGTTTTGACTGCGGGAATGAGGAAAATCGCGTCCTCATCCAGCAATGGATAACCAATATTGAAATGGTAGAGCAACGTCGGAGTCTGTTCAGTAAAGCCCTGATTTTCGACAATGTCACGGATTTTTAGCGATTTGGCGCCAAGCGCAGTGGAGATCGTTCTCTTCAACAACATATTTTCATTAAAAAGTGCCGCTTCCCGCATTTCCCCCGAAATTTCCATGACATAGCGGTCCTCCTCCCACCATTCGGATACCGCAACCTTTTCCGCGGGCGTATGCCCGATCCTGCCATGGCTGCATTGTCTCAATCCATCTTCATCGGATCCCTTTCCAACATTTAACAGACCGCATGTAAACAGCATGCCGGCCTGAAAGCTCCTGGAGAATTCATGCCCGTGCGGGTTGAAATATTCGGAGGAGGTCAAACCCGGTTTTGAATGAAAACTCAAATTGATGCCTTTATATTTCATTGAAAAGATGTCCAGGCATTTCCCTTCGAGTACCGTAAAGTCCAGCCCCCCGCCCGTCGTCACCTCGAATGCACCGCAGCCCTTTGCTTTACCGTCAAGCATCTCCACATGACGGATGGAGGCAAGCTGCGAAAGGTTTCCGACCCGTCTCAGAATCCCTTCTTTATTCATTCCATTAAACATTCCGTTAAAATAGGATGTCTCCATAATTTCCTTTCAGTCTTCTCCGTCTATTCTCCCAAAGCCCGGATGATCGGTACAAAGACCGGGTTATTTCAACACGTGGAGTATTTGTTCGAATGTCTCCAGATAATGATTGCACAAAGCCTTCGTCCCGCTGCTTTCGATGTTTCCTCCACCAATCGCGATTACCGGAAAATTCGCCAGCCTGATGGAACATACGCCGGCTCCGCTGTCTTCAATGCCGACGACGGAGTTTCTGTCTGCAGGCGGGATTCCAAGCCCGACTCTGGCGGTTTCCGCATACAACCACGGATGCGGTTTGGGTGAAAGCTCGCCAAGGGTGCCTGCCTCCCCTTTCCGTATCGGATAGCCGGCAGTGATAATGGCATCGTAAAAATCCCTGGGATCTCCCATTTTTAAGGTCTTAAAGGCTGACAGGATTTCAGGCCATGCTTTTTCATAAAGCCCGGATGTCACCAGGCCGATTTTGACATTCATCGACTTCAGTTCCAGGAGGAATTCCTTCAAACCGGGAGTTGGAACGAATGCTCCTTCCCTCCCCCTGCCTTCCATGATTTCCTTCATTTCATAGTGGGTATGCTCGAAATAGAATTGTCGGGCCTCCTCAAGGGATTTCCCCGGGCAATACTTATCGATGCAGTATTTCAGATGTTCCGATACACTGTGTCCGGAAACGTAGGGAATATCCGCCTCTTCCAGTTCGAACAACGGTTTGCCCAGGAGGCTGGCCGTTGTTTTTTCAATGATCCAGATCCAGAATTCCTCACTCCGCACACTGGTCCCGTCCAAATCCATCAAGACCGCCCTGACCGGCTGTTCCGCAATTACAGGTTCAATTGGGTAATAGGCGGGATACCCCATAGCTGAATTTACATAAGCCAATGTGTTTTCCTCAAATGAGATAAATTCCACTTTCCGGTCTCCTGTGGCCGTGATGGATACAACCCCGTTCCGGCCCGCACGGAAGCGACCGTCGCTGCATTTCTCCAGCTTCACCAGTCCCGATGTTTCATCAAAGGTGCCTATTGCCGGAATATATATGTTGCTATTCATAGTCTTCTCCCCATCAGCTTGCCTTTTTTTCACAGTACCAGCAAAAATGTTTCAATTTTATGAGGCCCCATTTCCATCTCAAACTTCCCGTTATAATCCAGTTCCCCAATAATGGTTTCATCAAGGCGCAGCCTTTTTACCCCCATTACCGGTAAAATGGCGGCAACTCTTAGATTCAATGTTTCTGACGTTGTATTCCAAAGTCTTACGACGATTCCACTCCCATCTTCTGAAAGCTTGACAGCGGAAACCATGACCTTATCCTCCGGTGTGACCGCAAGGAAACTCCCCGTACTTGGCAGCACCCCATCAAGAGTCACGCCCTGGATTGCTTTCAGATCAACCTTGAATCCGTAAGCGGCCTTCAGCACGCTACCTTCCTCCCAATCGCCGGTATGGGGGTAAACGGCATAATTATACTCAAGGTCGCCCAATGAATGCTGTCCAGTGTATTTATCCAATTCTTCCGGAATCATATCGGGATTTGCCGTCATGTACGCCCTTTGTGTCCGGATCAGCGTAATGGCAATGGTCCGTTCCGGATCATCCTGCACTTCATATTCCCGGAGCCCTTTGTTAAGAATGGCCAGACCCTCTTTTCCGTCGCTTACATCCACAAAATTCTGCATAGGCTGGAAGGGGTAGAATTGTTCAAAATCATCTCCGTTTTCCGTCCACCGGATAGTCCTCTTTTCAACAGCCCATGCACTTTCGGATGCAGCATAATCAGCCTGGATGCCGCTCGGAAAATTGACACAGAGCTTGTGGTCACGAGCCTCGTTGTGTATGCGGGTCCTGATCTTGACAGCCTTTCCCCCCTTTTCGAGTGTAATCCGGCAGCTTACAGGAATCTCGACCATCTGGCGGAGTCTGTCCCTGCCATCCAGAGTTGCAGCCGCAGGGACCTTGAAGGATAAATCCACACGATATACACCGCGATGCAGGTTCGATTCAACCAGCGTTATCGCCGCAGAACACCCGTGGCTCGTGACAACCGGATTTCTCTGCGGCTTTACGCTGATGTGCGCGCTTCCCGTTTCACCGCTATCGGTAAAATAGTGGAGGTTTTCCATCCACCTTCCTGTTTCCTTATTCAGGAGAGAAAAGGTCCCGTTGGCATGGATTACAACCTTCAGGTTTTCATTTTCGAGAACTCCGTTGTCTCTTGCGATCAGTTTCCTGTCTGGTCCGATTTCGGGATGATATACCAGGTTTGGCTCCCTCAGGCGCAGCGCATAGGTTGTGTACCCCATTCCGGGTACTTTTGCTTCAATGAGGAGCCGCCTTCTTTTCGCCGGGAATTTGATCGCCTTGGTATCCAGTTCCCGTTCCACCCCTATTCTGATGTCTTCGCAGCTTAACTCCGTATAAGGAACAAGATTTCCTTCCTTGTCCATGATGTCATAAAATTCTTCTCCCGAGCTTGCGCCATCCACTCCGATATCCACTTTGAGACCCCTGCCGCCTTTCGGCAGGTCGATCACCAGCGGTACGACTTCTTCTCTTTCGTAAGGCAATGTGTTGAACAGAGTAAGCGTATGATCGGTATGCTTAAAATCCTTTGCCGTATTGATATTACGGTATAGGGCAATAATGCTCCTCCCCGCCACTTCCTCCGCCACGGTATTGGCTGTGGAAAAATTGTAAAGCATGTCTTCATGGGCAAGATCCACTGCCGCCCCGCATATGCTGTCATGGGCATGATTTTTCAACAGAGCTTCCCATGCCCTGTTCAGATTTGTTTTGGGGTATTCCTTTCCGAAGCAGGCCGCAAAGGAAGCTAAAGGCTCTGCCAGAGCTATCAGGTTTGTTTCAGCCTTTTCATTATAAATTTTCAGCTTGATCCTGGAGGAGTGGGTCGCTCCGAGAAGCGCATTAAAATTGTTGTATTCCATGGTTGTATATCTCAGTTCGCCCTTGTGTACGGCAAGCGCCTTTTCATCGGAATCCCTTATAATCCTGTCCATGTATTCGTCCAGTGAATTCTGGATAATCTCCACATCACCCGAAATGCCGTTCATCTCTTTGATCATATCCGGAAGAAGCTTGTAGGGTTCATCGTTGTCCTCCATATTCAATGCAAGAAGATTGTCTCCCACCGCATAGGGTTTTGCCTGGTCTACGATAGAATCCAGTGCCTTTTTCATCACTTGTCTGTCATGATTGAACCCGTGGTCCTCCCGCAGAAGCACAAATGCTTTTTCATACAGGCCCTGATCGCACAGGTGTACCGGATCATTTTCCCTGTCATAGGTATAACCGAGATCTTTCGTCCCTTTCCCGAGCACCACGGGACCATGGACATAAAAGAACCAGTTGGTCCTTGTCACCTCATCGAAGGTTCTGAGGGTGAACAGCTGTGAACCGTCCAACCCAACCCATTTGAAAAGCGGGGTCAGAACATGCTTGTTTGTCCCCCTGTAGAATATTGCAGTTTCAATGCCAAACCCCTGATAAAGCTGGGGCATTTGGGAATGTTGACCATAGGAGGTTGCAGTATATCCAGATTTCATGCCTCCTCCAAATTCCTTTGCCATCCTGTGTCCGACAAGCAGATTGCGGATAAGGGCTTCAGGTGCCACCGTATTAGTTTCGGGAAGTGTATACCAGTTCACGACAAGCATCTTTTTGGAAGTAATGAGATTTTGTATGCGCTGTTTGTTTTCAGGTCTGATTGAAAGGTAATCCTCAATGACGATCATTCCTCCGTCCACGCAGAAGCACTTGTATTCAGGATCGTTTTCCAGGATGTGCAGGATGTTATCCATTAAATCCGCCAGTCTCAGTTTGGATTGTTCGGCGGTGTGCCTCCACTCCCTGTCCCAGTGAGTTCCGCTGATCACATGCATGGTATATTTTTTATCCATTTAAATTCTCCATATTCTTTATATTTTTATATATTTTTACATCTAAATTTTCAAATTTATTAACCGGGGCCTCCAAATGGTATTTTTAGAAGCCCCGGTTAGCCGGTATCATAAAACTGCAATTCTTATTTCAAGCTTTATTTCTGTGTCGCAACAAATGCATCCAACTGCTTTTGCACTTCTGCAATGACTTTATCGATTCCGGCATCTTTTGCTTTTTGATCCAATTGCGGTATGAACTTCGCAGGATCTGCAACTCCATTTACAACAGGCGCCATGAGGTCGGCCGACAAGCTGCTCAGCGCGGCGACTTCCGTCTTGACAGGCGTGGGATCGAACAGGAAGCCCATGCCGCTGAATTTAACCGTTACTGCGTCATCATTATGCTTGAGCATATCCAGGAAGCCCTGTGCATCTGTTTTCTTGGTCTTCATGTAGGCCGGGTTCTGCCAGATCCACTCGTACGGATTGT
>WSSedL1CaDRAFT_10000279_pt1 | contig 35826 bp, 33 predicted proteins | sample WetSurSL1Cattail_FD_9464 | JGI IMG/M metagenome (IMG submission 9464)
GGCTGCGGTAGCTGCTACACCGGCTGATACGGCTGCGGCTGCATCTACACCAGCTGCTCCAGCTGAAAAAGTTAAAATCAAATTCCTTTCATTAAGTGCTGACGATAATAGAAACAACATTCGTGAGAAATACATAAAGGTCAATGTAGAAAAAGATATGCCGAATGTTGAAGTAGAATATGATTTAGGCGGCGGCAATCAGGATTACGCAAATAAGCTGAAGGCTTACAACGCTTCTGGCGACATGCCGGATGTATGGTTTTCCGAACAGAACCTGTCAAGTGTAGTCATAGCTGCAGGCAACGCATTGGATATGGAACAGTATGTTGTAGCTTCTGGCTTTGACAAGAAATTTAAAATGCAGGAAGTAATTGCACCTGATAAGGACGGAAAGCTTTATTGCGTACAGCCTGGTTCTGATCAATACTTCACCCCCAGACTCTGGTATCATAAAGATGTATTTACAAAGTATGGCGTTGAAGTTCCGAAGACCTTTGATGAACTTGTTGCAGTCTGCAAAACCCTCAAGGGTAAAGGAATCGTTCCAATCTCCATCGTTGGTAAAGATGGCTGGACTCCGAACCTGCATATGCTGCAGACAATGATTATGGCGGAAGATCCGCAGGTTGCACAAGATTTGGTAAACAACAAGACCGATTTCACCAACCCGGTTGTAAAGAATGCATTGGGTAGGATTCAGACACTTGTTAAGGCCGGCGCATTTGCACAGGGCGTAACAAACATCGATTACGGTCCTGCAGTTGAAATGTATACATCAGGGAAGTCTGCCATGCTGGCAATGTTCACATGGGAAACAGGCGCTCTGGAAAAGGCTTGCCCGGATACGGATTTCATCGTATGGCCGTCTGCAAAAGAAGGAAATGACGCCAACGCTTCCATCCAGTACTGGGGCGCTCCGTTGAGCGGATATCTCGCATCAGCCAAGTCGGCGAACCCTGAAGTAGCTGCACAGTTTGCAATGTTCTGTGCAACACAGGATGCTCTTTACTACAACATAGAACAAAAAGCTCCTACTTCACTTGATACCGGCGTGACGATCGAAGGAATATCTCCTCTTCTGCAAAAGACACTGGATCAGTTCAGCGCAGCAACTTTGAAGATTCCATCGCTGTGGTCCGCTGTGTTTAACACTCAGATGTCCGCAGAAATTGCGACTCTGGACAGCAAGCTCCTGACAGGGGATTATTCACCGGATGATTATATCAAAGCAATCAATCCGATTTGGGCTGAAAACTTCAAATAATTAACAATTGGTAATTAAGCAATAACATATTTCATAGCGCATCCCTATATGAGGATTCCTCATATAGGGATGTTGGCTAATAAAAACAATAAACACATTGTGTTTGATCTTAGGTGGATAATATGAACAAATTCTTTGGCAATAAAGTTGCAATATTTCTATTTTCTTTTCCGGCACTGGCACTTTTTACAGCTTTTGTAATCTATCCTATATTTCCGGAAATCATAATCAGTTTTCAAAAAAACAATGGCTTTAAAAGTATGGGATATGTAGGAATAGCAAACTATTTAAAAGTGTTTCAGGATCCAACGTTTTGGCATTCGAATCTGAATACAATCATCATGGTAGTAGTATCTACCTGCGTTGGATTGCCAATCTCTTTGCTTCTGGCATTGGTCATGGACAGGCAGGGCGATTCTGTGAGAAGGTTTTTCAAAGCCAGCAGTGTGTTTCCTGCCGTGCTTTCCGTTACTGTCATCGCACAGATGTGGGTTGCAATTTATGAACCGATGTGGGGCCTGGTTAACAGCATATTACGGGGAATCGGACTGGATAGTCTCGCATTGGCCTGGCTATCCGACGAAAGAACGGTAGTTCTGGCTATAACGGTAGCCTTCTTATGGCAATACCTTGGTTTGAATGCATTACTTTTCTATACAGGCATCAAGGCGATTCCGAAAACTTACTATGAAGCTGCTACAATTGATGGCGCCGGATTTCTTAGAACAAGTCTGAAAATTACGATTCCGCTTTTACAGGATGTAACCAAGTATTTGCTTGTTCTCTCGGTGTTGGGTTGCATGTCCCAGTTTGCTCATGTCAGAATAATGACGAGCGGCGGACCCGGTGACGCATCAAGGACAGTGATATACCAGTTGTTTTACAAGGCGTTTTCAGCCTCCGACTTTGGTCAGGGCTGTGCAATTGCCATTATATTCGTGTTGGAATGCCTGGTATTGACATTCTTTATTAATCGCTTTGTTGCAAGAGAAAAAATTGAGTTTTGACAGGATGGTGAAACGGTCATGAAGAAAAACAAGTCCAAAACGCTGGTCAATGCCGCAATGATACTGATTGGCATATCCTTTCTTTTTCCGATGTACTGGATGATCAATCTGTCGTTCAAGTCAAAAAGCGAAGTATATGACAATCCGTTCGGTCTTCCAAAACAATGGGTTTTCAATAATTACGGCGACGCGCTTGAGAAATTCAGTTTCCTGAAATATTTATCCAACAGCCTGATATACTCTTTAAGTACGATTGTTGTGACGGTATTCCTGGGAAGTATGTTTGCATATTGCCTGAGCAGAATGAATTGGAAGTATAAAGGGTTTGCTTTGAGCTATATTGCAATGGGACTGGTTGTACCCGCACAGGTGGTAATCATACCGATCCTTATCATGATACGGAATATGGGATTGAAGGGTTCGTATCTCAGCCTGATCCTTCCGTATTCGGCCTTCGCTCTTTCTTCCTGCGTCCTGATGCTCTTTGCTTTTTTCAGGAGCTTGCCGAAAGAACTGGAAGAGGCGGCATGCATGGACGGGTGCAATATCTATCGAACCTTCTTCAGTATTATAGTACCGGTGGTAAAACCTGCAATTGCCACACAATGTGTTTTGATATTTATGAACACATACAATGAATTCTTTCTTGCCTTTATTTTAGCTGCCGATGACAAGATTCGGCCTTTGACGGTGGGGCTGCTGAATTTCTTTGTCAGCATAGGGGTGAATCACTGGGGTCAGATTGGGGCTGCAATGATTATTACCAGCTTGCCTACAATAGTTGTCTATATGTTTGGAAATGAGCAGATAGAGAATGCGCTGACTGCCGGAGCTGTTCTCAAATAATCAGCGAATTCGATCATACCTTGATGATAGAAAACTTTGTAATTCTATTCACAAAAATGTTATTATAGCTTTAGGGTACTTGATGTAGTTACTAAAGGAATAATTAACTATAAATATTTTGGGGGATGGTATGAGAATTGCTGTCATAGACGGGCAAGGCGGCGGTATCGGGAAAGCGATCGTGGAAAAATTGAGGAGAGAGCTGCCGGAAAGTACTGAAATCATTGCGCTTGGGACTAATTCCATGGCTACTTCTTTTATGATAAAAACGGGAGCAAATGAAGGCGCAACAGGTGAAAATGCTATAGTATGCAATGCATGCAAGGTCGATGTTATCGTAGGCGCGGTAGGAATCATTGCTGCAAATTCAATGCTTGGCGAATTAACACCCTTAATGGCCAGGGCAATTGCTGAAAGCCCTGCAAAGAAAGTGCTTTTGCCTTTGAACAGGTGTAACATAGAGATTGTTGGCGTGGATAAAAACGAGCCTATGCCGCATTTGATAGATAAAGCGGTTCAAATTATAAAAGACGATTGCATGAAGAGGTGAAAAGCATGTGTGAGGCAAATGTATACCTGATTAACGAAAAAGGTGAAACGAAGCTATTCCTTGAATCGGTTGACAAGATTGTTCCAGAGGGAGATGAGCTATGCCTTGAGGATATTTTCAGCCGAAAGAAATATATCAAAGCAAAGATAAAGGAGATGGCGCTTGTTGAACATCGGATTGTACTTGAAAAATCCGTTGACTAACAATAACGAGTTATGATATATTTAACCAGGGAAATGAAGCCACGAAGGCTTTTAAGATAATTGACCGATAATATTTAACTTTGGGACGAACCCAGAAAAGATGCTATATGAAGTAGCGCTTTTTTGGGTTTTATTATTTTAAGGAGGATGATGTATATGCATATTCCAGACAACTATTTAAGTCCGTCAACCTGTGCTGTTATGGGAGCGGCAATGATTCCGGTTTGGACAATCGCAGTAAAAAAGGTCAAAAGTGAAATTGCAAGGGTTAAAATGCCGTTACTTGGCATTGGTGCAGCTTTCTCATTTCTCATGATGATGTTCAATGTACCGCTTCCGGGAGGAACAACAGGGCATGCCGTAGGGGGAACCTTGCTGGCGATTTTAATAGGGCCTTTTTCTGCCTGCATTTCAGTTACAGTTGCACTGCTGATACAGGCACTGCTTTTTGGAGATGGCGGTGTACTTGCATTTGGCGCCAATTGTTTTAATATGGCGTTTGTTCTACCTTTCCTTGGATATTTTATTTACAAGTTTATTAAAGACAGGGTCAAAACTGAAAAAGGGGAGTATGCAGGAATTGTATTAGGTTCATACCTGGGCATAAATATCGCAGCTTTGTGTGCAGCAATTGAATTCGGTATTCAGCCGCTGCTATTTAAAAATGCGGCAGGACAGCCCCTATACAGTCCGTATCCTTTGTCGGTGTCCATACCTGCAATGACGATTCCGCACCTTTTGGTTGCAGGCGTTGTTGAAGTACTATTTACAGTAGCCATATTTGCATTTATAAAAAAGGTTTCTCCAGGTACAATATATGAAGGTGCAAAACAAAAGACCAGGGCAATATACGGTTTGATTGTGGCGCTCATTTGCTTAACGCCGCTTGGACTTCTTGCAACCGGCACAGCTTGGGGAGAATGGGGAGCGGATGAAATAAAGGATGTTGTGTCAGGCGGAAATGCATTGGGTTTTGTCCCGGAAGGAATGAAAAACGGATTCAGCTTTGAGACGATCATGCCCGATTATGCGGTTAAGGGTTTGCCCGATATTGCAGGGTATCTATTATCCGCTGTTGCGGGGGTTGCTATTTTGATTATTTTGTTTAAAATAATAAGTGGCGTAAAAAAAAATAAGTCAGGGAGCATTCCTGGCTAATTGACGGGGGAAAAGGTAAAGCATGCCGGAATGGCTATTAAAGGATGAAAATTATATTCCTCAAGCAGACAAGGATACTTTTGTCAATAAAAGTATCCTGTCTTTATTGAGCATCCTTTCAAGGTTTAAAACTCAAAGCGGATACAGAGTGGAAACATTTCGTGTGAGTGCAGTCCTGAAGGTGGCATTTACTATTTTTCTTATTGTACTTCTTTCTCTTTCAAGAAGCTTCACATTTATCATTATAGTAAATGTTTATCTTCTTTTAATATTAAGCATGATGAGAACAGGGGAAATACTTAAAATTCTCAGGATGAGCTTCATTGTTGCTTTTTTTACTTTTATTATACTGATCCCTGCGGCTTTTTGGGGTAATTATTACAGTATGATCATGATCACGCCAAAGGTCTTTGCAACGGTGATGGCTGTCAATATACTTTCGCATTCCACACAATGGCATTCCATTACAAGCGCATTAAAAACATTTTTTGTGCCGGATATTTTTATCCTTGTCCTTGATATTACCATAAAATATATTATGCTGCTGGGTGAATTCTCACTCAATATGCTCTATTCTCTCAAACTAAGGTCAGTAGGAAAAAACAGGAACAAGTATGCCTCCATTTCAGGTGTCGCGGGAACAATGTTTATCAAGTCGAAGGAAATGGCAGAGGATATGTATACGGCCATGGAATGCAGAGGCTATACAGGAGAATACCGTGTTTATACAAAAACCAAATTCACTTATGCCGACTTTATTTACATGATGATAAATATTGTAATCATTTTTGCTTTTTTCTATTTGGGAAAGGTTTGATGCTATGATTGAAATGAAGAATGTGTCCTATGCTTACGAAGGCATCTGTGCCTTAAAAGATGTAACCCTGCATATTTCAAAGGGCGAAGCCATCGCTTTGCTGGGTCCTAACGGGAGCGGCAAATCAACCCTGCTGAAGCTGATTAATGGAATTGTATCTCCTGATGCCGGCAGTTACAAATTCAACAATGAAGATATAACGCATAAAAAGCTGCAGGATACAAAATTTACAAAGCTTTTTCATCAAAAGATAGGTTTTGTATTTCAGAACTCGGATACTCAATTGTTCTGTGCCGATGTTTTTGATGAGATTGCATTTGGACCAAGACAGATGGGTATGAATGAAAGCGATGTAGATCAAAGAGTAAATGATTGCCTCAGTTTGTTAAATATTCAGGACTTTAAACACAGACCACCTTATCACCTGAGCGGAGGAGAAAAGCGGAAGGTGGCTATTGCATGTGTCCTGGCTCTAAATCCTGAAGTCCTTGTACTTGATGAACCCATGAACGGCCTTGATCCAAGAACTCAAAGGTGGCTTGTCGGGTTTCTGTCCAATTTGAACAAAGCCGGAAAAACATTGATTACATCTACACATAATCTTGAATTGGTACAGGAGATTTCTAAAAGGTCTATATTGTTTGATGAAAATCATTGTATTGTGGCAGATCTGCCAACGGATGATTTGCTTCAAGACGTTGATTTGCTTAAAAGGGTTAATCTTGTAGATGAATTTTATCATAAACATGAAGGAAATGAACACAAGCATTTTCATATGCACAATTTTTAATCCAAAATTCCATCATGAAAACAGCACGGGATCTGAATTTTGAAATACCTGCAATGACTGAAGCGGGGTAATATCCCAAAAAAATACTTAAATACTCTTGAGCCCGGTCCTGACAACCGGGCTATGCACCTGCTATTTTGCGCTTACATAACCGGAGAGTGGATTCTTCAGTACGCCATTCTTTCTTACTTCGAAATGGCAATGGTTACCGGTCGATAATCCTGTACTGCCTATTTTGGCAATCACTTCTCCGGCTTTCACCTGATCTCCCACTTCAACCAGCAGCTTGCTGCAATGCCCATAAAGGGTGGCTATGCCGCCGCCATGGTCTATAACCACATAATTGCCATAACCGCTTTTATCATACCCTGCAATAATAACAGTACCTTTGTTTGCAGCTACGATTGAACTCCCGTAACTTGCTGCTATGTCAATACCGGTATGCATTTTGTATTTCCTGAGGATAGGATGCTTTCTCATTCCGAAATAGGATGTAATGTTGTATGAACTTGGAACAGGCCAGATCATGGTGCCGCCTGCGTATTTCTTTCCACTTTTGGACAGGTTTTTAATAATATTGGTTAATCTTTGCGATTCGGCAAGCAGAGCATCTTCTTCCTTCTCCAGTTTAGCCAGTGCTGCTTTACTCCTTACAAGCTGGTTTTCAACTTCTGCTCTGGATGTCTTTAGCTTTTTAAGGCGCTCCTGCTTGTCGGTTACCTTTTGCTCAAGAAGTTCCTTGGCATCCTGTTGAAGTTTCTTTTTATATTCCACATCCAGCTTTGCGGTATTAAGATCATTTATAAGCCTTTCATCCTGCTTTGCTATCAGGGACATATAATGCAGTCTTTCGTAGAACTCCAAAAAGCTCTTGGATTCCAGAAATGAGTTGAGTACGGTCGAACCTGAATTCTCGTACATGACATTAAGCCTGATCTTTACGAGCTCACGCTGTGAGTTGTAATTCGCCTGCGCATCTGCAAGGGCATTTTCCGTTTGCCTGAGATTTTCCTGGGCAGCGTTGACCTGATCGACGAGTTCAATGTAAGCATTATTTTCCGCAGCCTGCGTACTGACCACTTGCTTTTCCTGCTTCTCCAGCTTTGCTTTTTCTTCCAGTGCCTTTTTTTTACTTGCATTCAGTTTACTGATTCGACTTTCAACATTTGATTTTTCATTCTTTGCCGAATTCAGGTCAACAGCCATAACTGGTGCGATCGAAGTCATCAAAAAAACAAAAAGTAATATAACGATTGATAATCTCTTCACAAAAACAGACCTCCATACATGGAAATAGATGACCGCTCCAAAGTCATGAGTAGTCATACCTTGTTATTTTTCTATAAAGAATGTCGAAAATCCTCTAATGATATGTGGCAAAAGCAGAAAAATTCTACGCTAGCTATATAATGTGAAACCAGACTCATTGATTATTGTTTTCTTTTTGTATGTTCCTTTATAACGTCGAAGGTTTCCTGGCTGATGACATGTTCAATCCTGCAGGCATCAGCAGCAGCAGTTTTATTGCTTACACCGATCATAATCAGCCATTCTGTCAAAAGTCGATGACGATTATATACATTCTCGGCAATTTGACGTCCTGAATCAGTCAGTTCGATCAGGCCTGCATCATCCATGATAATGTGTCCTGCCCTTTTCATGATTGACATGGCACGACTGACACTGGGCTTAGTAAACGACATTGCTTTGGCAATATCGATGGAGCGTACAAGCCCTGTTTCATTTTTCAGGATCAGAATTGTTTCAAGATAATTCTCTCCGGATTCCTGTATTTTCATGAGTTCATCTTCTTTTCTATTTGGAATTATGCAATATTACTAAATATATTAGCAGTAGCTAACTGTTTTTGCAACACTTTTCTAAATCGTTTCAAAACTCTAATTTTTCTATTGACAACCAAAGTTAGCAAGTGTAAACTTGGAAATGGAGGGATTAGCATATGCTAACCCCAAATAATAAAATTAAATGTTAGAATAAACTAACAAAAAATAAAGGAGGGTCAACTATGGCAATGGAAAATGCAACGACCCTGCATGGGGCAAATCTCAAGCACTGCTATTCGCAGCCATCAGTCTCTCATCATGCAATGCCGCTTAGTATGGTAGGCGCAGGAGAAAAAGTCCGTGTAAAATCAATTAGTGGCAAGGACGAGACAAGGCGTTTTTTATGTAATCTTGGTTTTGTTGAGGACGCTGAGGTTTCAGTTGTATCCGAATTAGGCGGAAATGTGATTGTAGTTGTCAAAGGTACGAGGATAGCCATAAGCAAAGCGATGGCAAATCGTGTACTGGCGGTATAATTTTATTGAAAGGGGGAGTTCATGTGAGAACACTCAAAGAAGTCAGATGCGGCGAGACTGTTTCCGTCGTTAAAATTACAGTAGCAGGTGCGCTTAAACGCCGGATCATGGACATGGGTATCACGAAAGGTACGCAGATATTTGTTCGAAAGGTGGCGCCTTTTGGAGACCCGCTGGAAATCACAGTAAGGGGTTATGAATTATCTATCCGCAAAAATGAAGCGGAAAATATTGAAGTGGGTTAAGAGCGCAGATTTTTTTTACAACTAAGAGTTAGCTGTGGCTAACCAATATTTGGAGGGATTGACAATGGATATCAGGATTGCTTTGGCCGGTAACCCCAATTGTGGCAAGACGACCATGTTTAATGATTTAACAGGCAGCAGCCAATATGTTGGAAACTGGCCTGGTGTTACTGTAGAAAAAAAGGAAGGAAAGCTGCGTGGTCATAAGGGTATTGTTATAACTGACCTGCCGGGTATATATTCACTTTCGCCATATTCACTTGAGGAGGTCGTGAGCCGCAATTACCTGATGAATGATCATCCTGATGCTGTTATCAATCTGGTAGATGCCACCAACCTGGAGCGGAACCTGTACCTGACGACCCAGATCGTTGAACTTGGTATCCCGGTTGTGATTGCTTTAAACATGATGGATATTGTCAACAAGTCCGGAGATAGGATTGATGTGCACAAGCTGGGCATGGCACTGGGCTGTGAAGTAGTTGAGACCTCTGCCATAAAAGGAATCGGGTCCATGGAAGCGGCTGAAAAAGCCATCATGCTCATCAAAGCAAAAAAGGCTGGTGTGCCGCAGCATAAATTCAGTGCACCTGTAGAGTCGGCACTTGCCGCCATTACGAAAATATGTAATGGACTTGATGACCCGGGGCGCGCACGCTGGTATGCAATAAAGCTGTTTGAACGGGACGAAAAGTTGTTGGCGGAATTAAAGCTGGATCAGGATATCATGGATAAAATGGAAGCCATCATATCTTCCACTGAAAAAGAATTGGATGATGACAGTGAAAGCATTATCACCAATGAGAGATATTTATATCTTACCAAAATAATGAGCAACTGTGTGCATATAAAGCGAAAAGCAGCGTCAACCTCCGACAGGATTGACCGTATCGTCACAAATCGCTTTCTGGCTCTTCCGATTTTTGCCCTTGCCATGTTCATCGTCTATTATGTCTCTGTTACGACCATCGGTGCGATCGCCACAGACTGGACGAATGACATCTTGTTCGGTGAATGGATCCAGCCGGCTGTCAGCGGTCTGCTGACTGATATCGGCGCAGCCGGATGGCTTGCCGGACTTATCGTGGACGGCATCATAGGCGGCGTAGGTGCTGTATTGGGTTTTGTGCCGCAGATGTTCATCCTGTTCTTCTTCCTTTCAGAATTGGAGGACTGCGGTTACATGGCTCGTGTCGCATTTATCATGGACCGTATTTTCCGTAAATTTGGCTTATCCGGCAAGAGCTTCATCCCGATGCTGATTTCTTCCGGCTGCGGTGTACCGGGCATTATGGCGACAAAGACCATCGAGAATGAAAAAGACCGCCGCATGACGATCATGACCACTACCTTCATCCCCTGCGGTGCGAAATTACCTGTTATTGCACTGATAGCGGGTGCAATTATCGGCGGTGCGTGGTGGATGGCCCCATCCATGTATTTCATGGGTATTTTGGCTGTAATCATATCCGGTATTATGCTAAAAAAGACAAGAATGTTTGCAGGCGACCCTGCTCCTTTTGTAATGGAACTTCCGCAATACCATCTTCCTTCCTGGAAAAGCGTACTGATCCATATGTGGGAACGCTGCAGAGCATTCATTGTCAAGGCTGGTACGGTGATCTTCGTTGCCTGCGGCGTGATATGGTTTCTTTCGAGCTTTGGAATTTCTGACGGTGCTTTCGGCATGGTAGATGAGGAGTTAAGCCTTCTGGCTGTTATAGGCAATTTCATCGCCCCGGTTTTCGCCCCCTTGGGATTTGGAAGCTGGAAAACCGCGGTGGCAACCATTTCCGGGCTGGTAGCCAAAGAGAATGTTGTTGGCACTTTTGGAGTTTTAAATGGACTTGCCGATGCGGGGGAGGGTGACTCCGGCATGTGGGCAGCCACTATGCAAATGTTCCCCAGCGCTGTTGCGGCGATGTCCTTTTTAATCTTCAATTTGCTGTGTGCGCCTTGTTTTGCGGCAATCGGAGCTATCAAACGTGAAATGAACAGTGCGAAATGGACATTTTTTGCCATAGCTTATCAGACATTGTTTGCATACGCTGTCGCACTGATGGTTTTCCAGTTCAGCAGCATATTCACCGGCGTACCTTTTGGAACCGGCACCGTCATTGCAATCATTGTGCTTGTTGGAATGCTGTACCTGCTGTTCCGTCCTGCACCTGACCAAAAGGAAGTGCTTCGCTGTACAGGTGCGAATGTCAATGCGTAAATCCGTTGTATTAAAAGAATATATGCAGGATATGTTTGTTTCAAAGCAGTGGTTTTTTAACAAATACCCGTTGCATAGGAGGTCTTGAATATGAATTTAGCTACAATTGTTATCAGTATTTTTCTAGTTGTTTTATTCGGTCTGGCAATCCGTCATCTTGTCAAAAAAGGAACCTGTGCCGGCTGCAGCGGGAGCAGCCCCTGCCATTCCGGCTGTTCCGGCAATACCGGCAGTGATTGCAGCACGTGCAGTCATTGCAAGTCGGAGCCGACACGGTTGACACGATGACTTCGATACGACCGTATAGAAAGGCCATGTTATGGAAGGTGTGCAAAAAAGAGCCGCTCATGAATAAAAGAATGCAGTGTATATGCCTTAGCCGTGATATTTGTCATCTGCCTGTATAAATTCCTGCATTGCCGCGATGGAACTGTTGCTTATTACATGCTCAATAGCACAAGCATCGGTTTCAGCGGTTATGGGCTCAATATGAAGTACTTTTGTCAGAAACTGCTGTATCACATGATGCTTTTTCGAAGTGAACTCAGCCAGCTTTTGACCCTCGTGGGTGAGAAATACCTCATGGTACTTTTCATTGACGATGAACCCTTTTTCAGCGAGTGTTGCCATGGCACTATTGGTACTTGCCTTGGTAACATTCAAGCGCTCGGCGATATCCGATACACGTGCTCCTGTCCCTTGAGAGGATAGTTCATATACTGCTTCAAGATAGTTTTCCATTGTGAATGATAGCTTTTCCACTTATCCTCCTCCGTATTTCTGCACAGTGGTGAAATTGCTGCCTTGCTGTAATTTTATGAATCAAGGTATCCGTAAGAAGAGGTATAGATTGCGAATACTTTTAGTATATCCTATGGAACTGGAAAAATAAAGGGGCTTGAAACTTAAACCTTTAAAAGTGCCGGCGGCCTCAAGTGCCGGCGGCACTTTTATCAGACACTTAAGCAGACCAAAGCCTTCTGTTTTTCATCCTGTCTGAGGAGATTCATAAACCATCCGGCAACCAGAAGTGCGAGAAAGTAAATCTCTATGTTTTTGCCTTTAAATGAGCTTTCCTGGCCGGGAATTTAAAAAATAGAATTTTTGATGTTATCATTGCTGTGATAGGAATTATCAGTATAATGCCTATTCCGCTTGATAGAATTTGAAATACTTCAGCGCAAAATACTTTTGCATTAAGGATATCTAAAGCTGAGTAATGGAGGTCATAAAACCAGATGATCAAGGTCATAAAGCCGCCGATATAGGCAAAAAGCAAGGTGTTGGTCATTGTGCCCAGAATGTCTTTCCCGATATTTATACCTGATTTCAGTAATGCTTTTTTAGTAATTGACGAATTATTGTTAAATAGCTCATTCATGGAGGAGGATATGGAAATAGACACATCTATGATTGCCCCTAATAAGCCTATCAAAATTTCACACATAACGATCGTGGAAAAATTCAACTGAATGTATGCTGACATAGCTGAGATACTCTCAGCCTGTTCCCAGCTAAATCCCTGTATTTTGGCAGCAGTAGCCATTTTAAAGGTTAATATGATATTTATCAACACTACAATTATGACAGATAATAAAGACGATACTGTTTTTTTACTAAAGCCATTAATATAAAACAAGGTAATAGAAGTTATAATAATACAACCAATAATAGTTACCTTAAGTGGGTCAACACCGATTGTCATAATCCCAAGCATAATAAATAACGTGACAAAATTAACAATTAGCGTAAAGAAGGATTTTGCACCTCTTTTGCCGCCGACAGCAATCATTAAAACAAATAAAATGATTAGTAAAACAAATGGTACACTCATAGCTTAAGGTTCTCCATGTCTGGTTTTTCTTATCAAAAGAACTGATATAAACAAAGTAATTGGTATACTGATTACAATTCCTATGCTCCCGACAAGAGCCCGTATTATTTCAAGACAAATATTGAATTGGACAATGGTAAAGGTTGAAAAACCATTTCTCAACCAGAGCAAAATCATTGGTATGCTCCCGCTAACATAGGCGAACACCAATGTATTTGCCATTGTGCCCATAATGTCTTTTCCAATTTCCATTCCTGATTTTATCAGAACCTTGTTTTCAATAGCTGGACTTTTTTCGAATAGCTCGTTTAATGCAGAGGAAATAGAAATAGCAATGTCCATTATCCCACCCAAAGTACCAATCAGTATTTCTGCAATAAAAATTTCCTCCGGCGGGCGAACCATGAATTCCATCTCTTCATAATACAGGCCTTTTGCTTTGGTAACCCATATTACAATAATCGCTATCATCATTGAAAAAAAAGTACCGGCGATCGTTCCAATCACAGCAGAGGCTGTCTTTTTATTTATTCCGCTTACTAATGCAATAGAGACAATAATGAATAATATGCTGGCTATTGAAGAGACCAATATGAGGTTGAAGCCATGAAGATACAATTCTATTACAATGGAACAGATAATAATATTGACTAGGACGCTGGTTAATGACCTTAAGCCCTTGAATCCGCCGATTAAAACGATCAATATAATGAAAAGTATAGCAATGTAGGAAATATATTTATCACGCTTGAAATCTTTTATATCTGCAGATGCAATTTTGTCTGCAGCAACCTTGTTAATTCTGATGAAAACTTCATCATTCACATTATAGCTCGAGTCAGTTACTTTAGAATAGGATGTTCTATTTTCCAGCAGGATTTCTTCACCTTTATGGATTCCATTCATAACGACTGCTTTCATATTCTGTTTGTAAATTTGCTCAGAATTGCCGTTCATGTCATAAGCCAACGATTCTTTAGTTTGTGTAACAGATATGATTTTTGCGATAGTCCTGGAATAGTACGCTTCATTTGTCGACATAAAGTAGTAGCCGAAAATGGAGACAGCCATTAATGCGATGATAATTGCTGAAATACGCAAAGCTTTACTTTTATTACTGCTGCCAGTAAAAATTAGCACAAGTCCATTTATACTTTCGTTCCTGAATGATATTTTCATAATCCACGCAGTTGTCTTTCTTTTACCCTTATGCAGATAATAACATAGTAGCATAGAACTGTAAATATAATTGAGCAGTCAAAAAAACTTCTAAAAACAATCCATGCTGAGATATTCCGATGTCTACCTTTTTGACATGATTATGTCCACTACAGGCTGCGGTAAACACTCCATTACAGCGGAAATGGTGTTTTTATTCCACCGCAACGGATCTGGATACTGGGAATGTTCCATGGCAGCAGTTCCTGCTGAAGGGTACGGGACAGACAGTTTGATGCAAAGTCACAAGCATGTATGCTTGAATCAAAAGCGATGGGCATAAGTGAAGGGGTCTGTATCCACAAAATTCTGCCGCCGCCTTTTCTGACAAGAGGCAGCACCTCCTGTAAAAGTGCAATCGGCCCAATAATGCGGGTTTCAACCTCTGCCTTCATTTTATTCAGATCCATCAATTATGTTTTTATGGCAGGCATGTTTTCAATCGGTGTTGTACCGAACATATGCCAGAGCTTTTTAGGTGTCGACTTAAAAGATAAAACAGAACGCAGCGCTTATTTAAAGCATCTGATTGACCGGGTGATTGACTAATCTTATGGCAGCTTTCACCGGGCAATTTGTCAATTTGTCAGCATATCTACTATAATCTTCACAATACCCATGCAAATTTTCGTGCACAATTGTATTTGATAACCGTTCTCAAATAGCTTTACAAATGTATCATTATATTGTATAATATAAATGATAATGATTATCATTTGGACAAGGCTTAGGAGATGGGGCTCATGTTTTTTAGACGTTTCACGTTCCATAAAAAAAGAATAAGAAATCCCGGGAATCGTATTGACATTACCCAGTTAACCAGCGGAGAGTCTGCAAAGGTAGTAGAACTCAACGATGACGGCGAAATTATCAGCAAACTGGAGGCAATGGGGCTCATACCCGGTGCAGTCATAACGAAAAAAAGTGCACTTCCTTCCAAAGGTCCGGTCATACTTGAAAAAGATAGGGTTCAGTTTGCCATAGGCTATGATATGGCACAAAGAATTATAGTAGAACCTGTGATGTTCGGAACAGTTCTATGAAAAAGATCATTCTTGCAGGAAATCCCAATGTGGGAAAGAGTCTCTTATTTTCAAGAATCACCCGGATCGGAATTGTAACTGCCAACTATGCAGGGACAACGGTGGAAACGAAAGTGGGTAAATTCAACTTTCAGGGCATTGAGTATGAAATCGTCGATGGTCCTGGTATCTATTCCTTCGATGAGTATTCGGAAACGGACCAGATTGCGGTCAAGCTGATCAATGAAGGGGATATCATCCTGAATGTGATCGATGCAACCAATCTGGAACGCAGCCTCAACCTGACACTCCAACTACTGAAGATGAAAAAGCCGATGGTGGTTTGCCTCAATTTCTGGGATGATACGGTACATAAAGGGATTACGATCAATACTCAAACGCTTGGAATGCTCCTGGACATCCCGGTTATCACGGTCAGTGCACTATACGACGAGGGCATTCCCAAACTGCTTGCTTCCATAGAAAATGCAAAGGTGAGCAGTTTAGCGGTCGAACCCGGAGAACAGTGGAATATTATCGGGAGTATCCTTTGCCAGGTGCAGACACTAAAGCACCGGCACCATACCCTATTGGAGCGCATCAGCGATTTTATGCTGCATCCGGTCGGGGGGATTGTTACAGCAGTTTTTGTCCTTTTATCAACGCTTCTTATTGTACGATATATGGGAGAAGGGTTGATCAAATTCGTGTTCGAACCATTTTATTCGCAGCTATACAATCCTTTTATCCAGGGAATAATCAGCCATATACCTTCCGATCTGATCCAGGGATTACTTCTGGGCCATTCGTCGGATCCGTTGGAATCGTTTGGAATGCTGACAAGCGGCGTATATATAGCCCTTGTTCAGGTCTTTCCCTACTTTTTCACCTTCTATTTCGTCTTCGGATTCCTGGAGGATTTTGGGTACCTTCCCAGACTTGCAGTCGTTCTGGACAGGTTGTTCCATAAGCTGGGCCTTCATGGATATTCATCAATCCCGGTCATGCTCGGCCTCGGATGTAAGGTTCCGGCATTTATGTCCACAAGGAGCCTGACAAATAAGCGGGAAAAAGTGCTGACGGCAGCTTTGATTTTTATGAGTGTACCTTGTTTATCACAAAGCGCCATGATCGTTTCGCTGGGTATGCGATATGGCGTGCTGACCGTATTGTCGATTTACGGGATATTGGCGGCGACAGCTATCGGTACTAACTTTTTGATGAACAAATTGTATAAAAAAGGGGAAACATCGGAGTTCTTCACGGAGTTTCCTTCCTGCAGGCTGCCAACTTTCCGGATTTTGACCGACAAATTGCGCATCAGGATCGTCGAGTACTTTGCGGAAGTGCTGCCGATGATTGCAGTTGGTGTGCTATTGATGAACATACTCAATGCCATCCATGTCCTCAGTTTCATAACTGATTTGATCCGGAAGCCTGTAGGGTGGCTGCTGGGTCTTCCGCCTGATATTGCACCCATCATGCTTTTGAATTTTCTAAGAAAGGATGCTTCGGTAGCACTGCTTGTTTCACTCAATCTTGATGCATACCAGTTCATCATTGCCTGTGTATTCCTGGTCCTGTCCACTCCCTGCATAGCTTCCCTCTTTACGTTGATAAAAGAATTAGGTGCAAGGACGTCTCTCAAAATATTCTGTGTGATATTTTCAGCAACGATTGTTATTACAACGCTTTTACATTTGGTATTTTCCATCTTTCAATTATAAACCGGTTATATCAGCCGTATGTTTCTGTTTTTTGTGCTTGTTAATCTGCTGTTTGCAAAGAAAACTAAAAACATTGATACGGTCAGCTCTTAAGGGTGTATAATAGCACTCTTCGCTATCATTCAGGATGTCCGATTATGTTATGATTATTCAGGGCTGCAAAATCCAACTCAGGAAGAGATCAGCTTTCTCAACTGATAACTTTGGCTTCATCAATCAATTGTCTTAGAAGTTCTGTCAACTCAATCTGTTCATTTATTATATTGATTTTTTCGTATATTGCTGCTGTCAGATTATTAGCATAAGTATTAACTGCAGCAGCTGCCCTATTTATGTATAAAGCCACATACAAGGGAAAACACCAAAAGAATTGACTATGATATATGAGAAAATAACAGCTATTTTTATGTTATTTTCCATTATATTATAATCATACAATCCAAGTTCGCTACTATGATCGGAATTTAATCTTTTTAAGAAGCATCAAATTCTGAAGGTGTCATAAATGCGAACTTTGAAATATAAAGCGTCTTGAATGTTCAAAAGTATAAATATACTCAAGAGAGGTGGTGCAAACTGTTAAAATGCAATATTTGAGTGAGTGGTACAGCTGGTAGAACAATAATCCTGGGACATATAATTTGAACATTCAACAGGAAGCCAGGTTTTTTATTCATGATCGGGATAAGATGAGGAGGAAGTTTACATGATAAGTAAAAAAGTGATGTTTAAGAAAATGTTAGTTTTATTATTGGCATTGACATTTGTAGTTTCCACATTCGGCTGTGGAAGTACAACTCAAAATGGTGAAGTATCTGCTTCATCAACTGCTGATGCAGCTGCGGCAAATTCGGAAGGAACCGCTTCCACGGCTGTATCCGACGCAGCAAAACCTGTAACATTGGATTTGTTTTACGATTTTTCATGGGTGCCTATGGATAATTTTACAGGCATCATTCCTGAGGAGATAACCAAAAAAACCGGTGTCACGTTAAATATTACGAAAGCGGTGGATTCCAAGCAGCTAGGACTTATGATAGCATCAAATGACCTTCCTGAGTTGATATTCACGCCATATGAGAGAAACAGGCTTGCCAATCCGGATCTTTGCTATGCATGGAACGAGCTTATCGATCAATATGCGCCTGACTTTAAACCAAGAGAAGTATCTATAAATATTGCAAAAAGTTATTCGACGGATGATAACTATTATACAATACTAAACTTAACAACAACGAACAAGGAATGGGCTGAAGCAGCAATTGGAGCACCTGGACAGAGTGCACTATATTTCAGGCAGGATATATACGAAGCATTGGGAAGTCCAAAGTTTGAGACCGTGGATGATTACCTGAACATTCTTGCCATGGTGAAGGAAAAATACCCGGATATGATTCCGTTGGGCATGGATGCTCCATTCTGGTTCTTTCAGCCATTTGCAACATGGTTGGGTTATCAGGTAAATGATTTCATAAAAAATGATGACGGCTCTGTTGTATTCAGAACAAATCACGAAAAGTATCCGGAGTACCTGAAATTTGTAAACAATCTTTACAGAAAAGGATACATTACCGTAGAAAACTATGCTATACAAAATGAAGCTGACAGCTTGTCACAGATAGCCTATAGCGGAAAAGCCTTTTCGTATGTATGGTATACGGGAGACAAGCCTGTAGTGATGACCAATGCGACGAAAGAAAATGTACCGGCTGCAGAATGGAGACCCGCAGGTGCTTTAAATACTGAATATAAATCGGTAAGGACGCCTACCGGCTGGGGTGGGGTATATATCACAAAAAGCTGTAAAAACCCTGAGAAGGCAATTAAATTCATGCAGTTTATGTTAAGCGATGAAGGCCGTGCTCTGGCTATATGGGGCAGGGAGGGAATCGACTACACGCTTGATGATAAAGGCGTTCCCGTATTCAGTGAGGAATGGCTTGAATCAAGACAGGATCAAGTGGCGCATACCAAGAAGTTCAACCCGTGGTTCTATTTTGCAAAAACTGAAATTGATGACGTTTATGCAAACTATTCAGGCATGCCTGATTATGTACTCAAAGCTGCCGACGAGCTTAAGAAACAGACTGTCAACATGCCGGAGCTTGGACTTGCAGTTCCTAACACGGAAAGCGATGAGGGCATCATATTGACGAAGCTTCAGGAGTTATTGAAAACAGAGGAAGCAAAAATATTCTTCTCAAAAAATGATGATGAATTTTTGAAAAATTATAATGCATTAATGGACGCAACAAAAAAGATCGGTGTAGATAAGCTCGATAGCTATATGACAAATAAGGTAAAAGAAATATCAGCCAAATACACATTCGACTAATTAAAGCAATAAATGAATTGATGACAACGGATTTCCTTTTTGCTGATAACAAAAAGGAAATCCGGTTGCTTCATCCGGTTATACAACATAGAGTCACTGATGGGAGTGAAAAAATAGTGTTGATTAAAACACTTGCGAAGCAGAAATATTTGCAGGCCTTTGTTTTGGCAGGTATGGCTTATTTATTTGTTTTTTCCTATTTGCCGTTGATCGGAATAACAATGGCATTCAAAGACTATAAAATTAGTATGGGTATACAAGGTATATTTTCAAGTGATTGGGTCGGGTTTAAATACTTTCTGGAATTTTTTAACGAGTACGGTTTTTGGAAGCTGGTCAGGAATACAGTTGCAATCAGTTTGCTAAAGCTTATATTTTCGTTCCCGATTCCGATCCTGTTCGCAATAATGCTCAATGAGATTAGCTTTATGCCGGTAAAAAAGCTGGTACAAACCTGCAGTTATCTCCCGCATTTTATATCATGGGTTATAATCTCAGGGATGGCTTTTGCTTTCTTTTCGTCGAGTGGTGTAATAAATTCAATTGCTCTTAAATTTCACTTTATTAATGAAGCCATTCCGTTCCTGACCGATGCGAATCGCTTCTGGAGTCTTGCGGTAGTTTCGGATATATGGAAGGACATGGGCTGGTGGGCGATCATTTTTCTTGCGGCGATTGCCGGAATAAGCCAGGAAATGTATGAAGCAGCGGAAATCGATGGTATCAGCAGGCTTAAAAAGATTTGGTATATCACGCTTCCAAGTATAAAGGGAACAATCATTGTAATACTGATCCTTGCGTTAGGAAAATTGTTTGGCGGAGGTTTAAGCGGTTCAAATTTTGAACAGAGCTACCTTCTTGGAAATAGTATGACCAGCGAGAAATCCGATATCATACAGACTTATGTGTTCAATGTGGGTTTAGCGCAGGGCAGGTATGCCTATGCAACTGCAGTTGGCCTCATTCAGTCGGTAATATCCTTAATATTGACTTTTGGAAGTAACTTTTTTGCAAAGAAGATATCAGGCGAAGGTCTGTTTTAAAGATATTCATATTAGAAATGGTGAGGTGTTTTATGCTAAAAAGAACTAAGGAAGATTATGTGATCGAAACTGTTATTTATCTATCGCTTCTGTTTATTTTGTTTGTTACGGTATATCCATTCTACTACGTACTAATCATTTCATTTAATGAAGGAATGGATGCTGCCAGAGGTGGAATATACTTTTTCCCAAGGAAACTTGTATTTGAAAATTATGCTTCATTCTTTTCAGACAGCAAATGGCTGAACGGTTTGTATATCTCCATACTAAGTACTGTTGCAGGAACCTTTCTGGGAACCTTTTTCACCACAATGGTTGCGTATGGCATCTCATACAAGGATCTGGTTTTCAGAAAGTTTTACATGACGGTTTTGATCATAAGTATGTATTTCTCCGGTGGCATTATTCCATACTACGTTCTTCTGAGAGAAATTCATTTGCTTAATACGTTTTGGGTTTATGTCGTCCCTGGTGCGTTAAGTATATTTTTTGTATTAATCGGTGTATCCTTTTTCAGTCAGATTTCTCCATCACTAAGAGAATCGGCTGTAATTGACGGCGCCAATGAGATAACAGTGTTCTTGAAAATCATATTACCTATTTCCACGCCATTTCTTGCCACAATGATTCTTTTCATTGGAGTGGGGCACTGGAACAATTGGTTTGATTCGGCTTTCTTTGTGAGGAAAAAGGAGCTTCGCACACTTTCATACCTTACAATGGAAGTAATAAATAAAAGCCAGCTAGGTGCGAATATGTCAGCTGCGGATGCCGGAATGCGATCTTCCAAAATTACGCCTTTGGCTATTCAATCAGCTGCCATGATGATATCCATTTTGCCGGTGATATGTGTTTATCCTTTTTTGCAGAAGTACTTTGTTAAAGGCCTAATGATTGGTTCGGTAAAAGAATAGTAATTCAGAATTTCCACAAACATGGAGGAGGTAAAGTTATGGCAGAGGAATCACCTTTGAAAATAGGGGAATATAAAATTGAAGCAGGACCATTTAAGCCGACATGGGAATCCCTGCAGAAGTATGAATGCCCGAACTGGTTCAAAGACGCCAAATTCGGCATATGGGCCCACTGGGGACCTCAAGCGGTACCGCAGGCGGGAGATTGGTATGCAAGGAACATGTATATGGAAGGGAGCGAACAGTACAAGTATCATCTTGAACATTATGGGCATCCTTCCAAGTTTGGATATAAGGATATTTTACCACTATGGAAAGCTGAAAACTTCGATCCCGAATCATTAATAAAGCTTTACATAAAAACGGGGGCGAAATATTTTACCGTGCTCGGTGTTCACCATGACAATTTTGATTGCTGGGATTCTTTATATAATAAATGGAATTCTGTAAACATAGGACCAAAGAAAGATATAGTCGGAATGTGGAGGCAGGCGGCATCGAAGGAAGGCATTCGCTTCGGGTTGACAGAGCATCTGGAAAGAAGCTACAGCTGGTTCAACACGAATAAGGGCAAGGACAGTGAGGGACCGTACGCAGGAATTCCTTATGACGGAAACAACCCTGAGTATGCAGACTTTTATCACCAGCAGCATGATGATATGAACAGAGCCTATCCCAAAAATCCGCCGGAATGGATAAAATGGCAGTGGTATGCAAGAGTAAAAGATCTGTTAGAAAAGTATCATCCTGACCTGTTATATACGGATGGAGGTATTCCCTTCGGTGAGATCGGACTTGCCATGATCGCTAATTTCTACAATAATAATATCAAGTTGAATAACGGTGCGCTGGAAGCTGTTTACAACCTGAAGGACAGGAGAGAAGACGACCGCAGGGAAAGCCTGAGCCGGGGAGAATATATGGACGGCGTGGGCGTACAGGATGTGGAAAGAGGAGTTACAACTGAAATCAGTCCTGAACCCTGGCAGACTGATACCTGTATAGGGGATTGGTACTATCGTAAAAACATGAAATATAAAACAGCTGAAACAGTGATACACATGCTGGCTGATATTGTAAGTAAGAATGGCAACCTGTTATTGAATTTTCCGCTTAAACCTGATGGTTCTCTGGATGATGAATGCGAGAGGGTTGCAAAAGATATTGGAGACTGGATGGCGGTAAACAGCGAGGCGATATACGGCACCAGGCCATGGAGAAAATTCGGGGAAGGGCTTACACGTGCTGCGGGCGGACATTTTAATGAGATTGCTGTCACTTATACTTCCGAAGATTTTCGCTTTACAAAAAGAGAAAATACGCTTTATGCAATATGTCTGGCCTGGCCTGAAGACGGATGGGTAACGGTCAAATCCCTGGCGGCAGACGGCATAAACGAAAAAGTGGCAAACGTGGAGCTTCTCGGATTTCAGGAGTCCCTCAGATGGGAACAGACTTCAAGCGGATTGCAAATTTTTATGCCTCGGGAAAAACCCTGTGATATTGCCTGGTCACTTAAAATCAAGCTCGCTTGATTAGGGTACATTAATTCATAAATACCATTGTTGTTCGGGCACGGATGGTAGTAATTTACAAGGAGGGCTTGTATATGGAGAAGATTAAGAAGATCGATATAAGGGTAGATGCAGCGAAATCCACAGGAGAACTGCAACACAAATGGAGATATATTGGCTATGATGAATGTAATTACACCCATGTACCTGAAGGAGAGGAACTGATCGCAAAGTTCGGGGGACTGGAAGATGCTCCTTATTATTTCAGAACACACCATATGTTATGTACCGGTAATTGCCATGGTACGTATAAATGGGGCTCGACCAATGTTTATACAGAGGATGACGAAGGAAATCCGGTTTATTATTGGGAAGTGTTTGATAAAATCCTGGATGTCTATCTGAGAAACAACAGTAAGCCGTTTTTTGAGCTGGGCTTCATGCCGATGGATCTGGTAGATCCGAAATTTGCATCCTGGGATAAGGATGCCTGGTCGGCTATTGGTGAGTATAAAAGAATTGGATGGACCTCTCCGCCAAAGGATTATAAAAAATGGCAGGATCTCGTTTACAATATTGTGAAACACTGTGTTGACAGATATGGTAAAACTGAGGTTCTCACCTGGTATTGGGAGCTTTGGAATGAACCGGATATTTTCTATTGGAGCGGTTCTGTGGATGAATTCTGCAAACTTTTTGATTTTACAGAAGCAGCGGTTCATGCAGTACTGCAGGAGGCAAGGCTGGGCGGACCGGGCACCACAGATCCGAGGCCGGACTCAGATTCCCTGAAATTCCTTGAAAGCTTCCTGGATCATTGTGCGAATGGGACAAACTATGTTACAGGTGGCAAAAGTACGCGGCTGGATTATATCACTTTTCACACTAAGGGAGGAGGATTTCCATTCAAGCTGAATGCGCCAAAAACCACACCTTCCGTAAAGAAGCTTGTCTACCAGGTAAAAGTCGGGCTTGAGACAATCCGGAAGTATGGCTACGGAGACAGAGAGATCGTCTTGTCCGAAGCCGACCCTGATGGGTGGGCCGCCGGAGGAATATATGACAATGCCAATATGAACTTCCGCAATACCGAATATTATGCAAGCTACGTGGCCTCCAGCTACCACAATCTCGAAAAGGTGGCTGCTTCCATGAATATGGATGTACGACCCCTTGCATGGGCTTTTATGTTTGTGGCGGAAAGGTGCTTTGAGGGCACCCGGACTTTCACAACACAAGGGATTGATAAGGCCGTTTTCAATGTTTTCAGGATGTATGCCAAGCTTGGTGACAGAAGCCTCTTTTTTGAAAGCTCACAAGAGAAGGATGTGCTTGCATATAAGGATAATTTTGCTGTGGGAGAGGAACCGGAAGTTTCAGGTATGGCCGCAGCATCAGGGGATGGAAGCATCCAGATCATGTTTTACAGTCATCATGATGATTGGGATATGGAAAAGGAATTCGAAGTTGAGCTGGAGGTAGAAAATGTTACTTTCGGGGATAAGGCGTCGGTGAAGCATTACAGGATTGATAAATCACACAGCAATGCCTACACAGAGTGGGTTAATCAGGGAAAGCCCCTGTATCCGGTTAATGAGCAGTACAATGCAATAAAGGCCAGGGATGGACTTGAACTTCTGGAACCTGTGAAGGTAGTATCGGTGAATAATGGAAAGATAAACCTGAAGTTTATGCTGCCTACTCATGCAATTTCACTGATAGAAATTGCGAAACTATAAAGAATTATAAGTTAAAATCATCCGAATAAATCAGGAGGCGTCAGATATGAAGAAGGATTTAAGCAATAGAACGCTGGGAATTATTCATGCGAACATCATAACATCAAGAATGATACAGAAGTATATTGATGAAATAATCCCTGAAGTGAATATCATGCATGTGGTGGACGATACCATTCAGAGGGAGAATATCGCCGCAGGTGTGGGCGTAATTCCAAAGGTCAATTACTATAAATTCGCCCAATATGCACATAATCTTGAAGAAGCGAAGGCAGATGTAATTCTGCTGGCATGCTCCACGTTCAATTATGCTGCAGAGCTGGCAAGACCCATGATTAATACGCCAATTGCACAAATTGACAGACCCATGATGGAAATTGCCGTGCGACAGGGAAACCGCATAGGTTTATTGGCTACACTGCCGACAACCGTTCCTTCTTCTGAACGGCTTCTTCGGATAGCAGCGGCAGAAGCCAATAAAGAGATAGAGATAAAAACTGTTCTTTGCAGTGAGGCATTTGAAGAAATTGCCAAAGGAAATACCGACAAGCATAATGAGATTTTGATGAAGCAAATTGACAAATTGTCAAATGAGGTTGATTCAATCGTAATGGCACAGCTTTCCATGTCTGCGTTAGCTCCATTTTTAAAAGATACGAGGGTACCTGTTTATAATAGCGGATCTACTGGCCTGGCAAGGGTGCGTGAAATGTTGGAAGCAATGTAATGAGAAGAATGAGGAATATTGTAAAGGAAGCTGAAGCAGCTTCAGCTATCGAAGTCAGGAGGAGGGTATAATGAAAATAGGATGCTGTACTAATATGCTGGCGACCACTAAGGATGCGATTGGCATAGAGAACATTGCGCTGCTCGGACAAGCCGGATATGACTATGTTGAGCTTCCTCTTGCCCAGATGATGAGTCTGCCTGAGAAGGAATTTCTAATGTTGAGATATCAGGTGGATACGTCTGGTTTGCCCTGCGAAGTCTGTAACAATTTTTTTCCTTCATGGATGAGGCTCACAGGTCATAATGTGAGTAAGGCGACAATATCGGCTTACGTAAAGTCAGCCCTGGAGAGGGCATATCAGCTGGGCGCCCGAATTATCGTATTCGGTAGTTCGGAAGCGAAAAATGTTCCCGAGGGTTTTCCTGAAGAAAAAGCCTGGACTCAACTTGTTTCCTTACTGCAATATATTGATAGTGAAGCAGAGAAGTTTAATATTCATATTGTCATTGAGCCTCTTAATAAAAGAGAAAGTAATATTATTAATTCAGTAGCTGAGGGACTTGCGTTAGTAAATGAGGTGAATAGAAAGAATATAAGATTGCTCGTCGATTATTATCACTTTACCGCGGAAAAGGAAAAAATTGGGGATTTGGCGAATATGGACAGTGTCCTGGAGCATGTCCATTTTGCGAGACCTGATGGCAGAACATTTCCAAGTAATGCTGACCCTGACAATTATTTTGAATTTTTTAAAAAGCTCAGAGAAATTAATTATCATGGGGGGATTAGTGTGGAAGCATATTCGAAAGAACTTTTTAAAGATACTGTGGATACTTTAACTTTAATCAGGAATTTAACGAGACATCAGGACTATGCTATTTCCTGCCTGTAAAAGCACATATCAGGAGTTGAAAAAGGATGAATGTAAGCATAAGATATATATATAGAAAATGACAAGCCTTAGATAGAGCATTATGAAGTGATTTAGTCTTACTATTTATGTGATGTAATACATAAGGGGCCGTTAATATATGCCGGGAATTAAATTTAGCTTTCGACGGATCATAAAACAGTTCATGAATTTAAAACTATCCAGAAAACTGGTGCTTGGCTATATTATCATTATACTTATGCCTGTTCTTACCCTTGAAATTACATTCTATCGCCAAAGGATACAACAGATTTATACTGAAAGAATGTCTGTTGAAAAAAACGCCCTGAAATCGACAGTTGTAAACTTCAATACAAAACTGCAGCAAATAGAACCGATATCCGATATATTTCAAACAAACAAGACAATTATAGACTATGTTAAAGGAATCTATAAATTTGAAGATGAGGAACTCTATTCTTATTTAAAAAACGTTATTCCGGTATTTTCCTATGCAAGGCTATCTAATAAATTGATTGAAAACGTTAACATATACAAGTATGAAAAATCCTTTATTCAGCTTCATTCGGAGATTTTCGACGTTGACAGGTTCAAGGGAGATCAGGAGATAATAGAAGAGCTTACGCCCGGAGACGGCAAATGGGACATGGAATATTTGCCCGGCAGCGGGACGCGTATGAAATACTACAGGAGCCTTTACGAAGATAATTACGAACAAAACATAGGCTTCATTGAAGTTATATTAAAACAAGGGAAGGTTTTTGATAATTTTTCAAACCTGCATGAAATTTTATACTTGTATTCTGTAAAGAAGGATATGCTGCTGATCTTTAAAAATAATGATTTCATATTGCCTGAAGATAATGATGAAACCAGAAGGATGAAACAGTTTATCACCGGCTACGCTACTGAGAGTAAAAACACTGATGTAAAAAAAACTTTCATTGATACCGTTGAGTTGGAAAAGCTTGATGCGCAGCTGTTTTATTTTACGAGGAACGCTCATGTTTTCAAATCTGACATGAATCTACTGATCATTGCATTGGTGGGTTCTTTTTTCCTTCTGTCACTATTATACTTTGTCATTTTTTCATCCATCACCAGGCGAATTATCGCTCTTGACCGGCATATCAGCAATACAAATGCAGATGACGCAACATGTTTTCAAACAGAGGTGTATTATGATGAAGTCGGTTCCTTAATCAGGTCATATAATAAAATGATTGAGCGTATAAATAATCTTATTATGCAGGTATATAAAACGCAGCTTCTTAAAAAGGATGCCGAATACAATGCCCTGCAAGCTCAAATCAGCCCTCATTTTTTGTATAATGTACTTGAGAATATCAGGATGTCTGCCGAATCAAACGACGATACCGAAACATCGGAAATGATATTTGTATTGGTTAAATGCCTCCGGTATAGCCTTTCGATGAAAGGTAAAGATATAAAACTTGAAGAAGAGATAGCACATATTCAGGATTATCTTGATATTTATAAAATACGGCTTGGCGGAAGATTGAAAATATCTATCTCCATTAGTACTGAAATTAACGATGTCGACTGCCCTTATTTTATACTTCAGCCAATAGTGGAAAATGCCATCAAACATGGACTGAATAATGGGAAGAATGGACAGATAAATATCTTTGTAGATGATATGGAAGGAAGTAATGATATCATTATATCCGTAAGGGATAATGGAAACGGTATAGAGGATGCGAGCTTAAGATTAATCCGTGAGTATCTGGAGGCTGATTATGATTTGAAGAGAACCGGCACCAACAATTCCGGAGGGATAGGACTTAAAAATGTCAATGAACGGTTGATTGCATTTTTTGGGAAAGAGTATGGGCTTATAATTGATAGTAAACAGGGAAAGGGGACCGAGATAAAAATTAGATTGCGAAGGGGATGGAAAACAAACAATGAAAATACTAATAGTTGAAGACGAAATGTATATTCTAAATGGTATCCTTTCAGTTATAAAGAAAAACATTGATTTTCCCTGTAAACTTGTAGGAATGCTGGATAGTGGTGAGGCATTGAAAAAAGCGCAATCCATTCACCCCGACCTGATTATTACGGATATTGTCATGCCTAATATGAGCGGCCTGGAATTTATAGAAAAAGTGAAAACGCAAAAACTTTGCAGTAATTTTATTGTTATTTCCGCACATGAAGATTTCAGTTTTGCCCAGAAAGCTATTAAATTCAGAGTTGTGGATTATCTGCTCAAGCCGATTGATAAGGTCAGGCTGATTGAAAATATTGAATATATATACTCTCAGATTCCTTACAAATATACTGGCATGCAAAATAGAGTGATGCCCGACATTCCGTTTTTAAGTATTAAATACGAGGATCACACTTACCCTGCTTCTCTTAAAAAAATACTGGAATATATTAAGTGTAATTATGTTAAGGATATTTCGCTGTCAGAAATAAGTGAACGGTTTTCACTGAATACAAGTTATGTCTCTACACTTTTTACAAAGCATCTTGGAGAAGGTTTTGTATACTATATAAATTATGTAAGGATAAAAAAGGCTGTCGAACTTCTTATTTATGAGGAGTCCATGTCCGTACCGGAAATAGCTTATGCCGTAGGTTATTCAAGTGAGCGCCGGCTTTATAGAGCTTTTAATACATTTATGAATATTACTCCGGGTGATATAAGAAAAATGTACTATCCCATTTCCGATCCAACGACGCAATGAATGAAGGCCTCCTGCACACGTGCGCAGGAGGCCTTTTGTGAGGCAATGGGTTTCATATACGGTCATTTATAGCGAAAAAAAGTGCAATTCCTTCCAGAGGTCCGGCCATACTTGAAAGCATTCCGGAGCGTAAGACCATTTATTGGGAAACAATTACTGCTCGACTAAAAGCATTACAGCACCTACGGAAGGGAGGTGCGTCTTATAAGTCCTTCTCATATTCCATGAAAGGATCCTCAATCAATATCCTATGCGCTTCTGCATCACTGACACTAGCGTAGAATTCGGCCATTCCGTCTTGCAGTCTATTCATTCCTCCACTGAAAACGACATCCATGGTATCTCTTCTTTTATAATACCCCTGTAAGAAGTTGCTTTTTGTAGCGATAAGCTTAATAGGGGAGGACTCTTTTGTCCTGAGATTAAAGGAAAAGACCATGGCATAGTAATGCCTTTCCATTATTTCATCATACCGAGCGATATGTCCCAGTACCCCAATTAATCCGTTGCTTAATAAATGCAATTCATTGGCGCCTCCCCACTCAGCATCTATGAACTGAGCCGGCAGCAATTCTGCGTTATTTATCACCTCAACATTTAATTCCTCTAAAGAATTTATGATGCAAAAGGCAATTTTACCTCTTCCTCCAATAACTCCCTGCGGTCTGGTAAACACCACAATTCTTTCAGGGGATAATTCCAGTAATCTAATATCCTTCATTAGCTCCGGTCCGACAGTGAACTTTTGGAGATTATTAATGTCAATGCCTCTGTAAAAGGAAGTTCTATAGCCTAAATAGCCAGGTAAAAACGGATGTGGAAATGTCTCTACACCGCCTAAAACAAGTTCTCCGAAAATCTTTGTTACAAAGGGGTCCTGCAGTTCAAGCTTCATCTTTCTCTCCGCTTTCGCCCAGTTCCCATTGATCTCTGTAAAGAAAGCTACTTCTGATACTTCACTATCTCTGGATTCTACTCTTCCGGCAATTACCATTTCACTGTCATCCTCAAAAGGTTTTGTTATATTATAGACATCTCTTCCTTCTACGCCTGTGAAGTTTAGTTTCTCACCAAGGATATTCAGTTTCTTTTCTTCAAATTCCATGAATAGATCAGCACAACTTTTCACTTTATTCATATGGTTCATCTACCAACACAACTCCTACTTTAATTGCTTTAAGACGATTTTCTATTTAACCCTTTATTGCAGAAAAGCTTATTCCCTCGGTAAAATATTTTTGAGCAAAGAAAAACACAATCAGAACCGGCACCAGGGTTAGTATGGATGCCGCCATCAACGGTCCCCATTGAACCTTGGTAACACCATTGAACATCGCAAGTCCGAGCTGTAACGTAAATTTTTCGCTATCATTCAAATAAATCAATGGACCCATTAAATCATTCCAGGAGCCTTGAAACGAAAAAATACCTACTGTGATCAGCGCCGGCTTTGATATCGGTAAATAGATCTTATAGAAAATGCCAAGCTTGGTTGCTCCGTCAATCGTAGCAGCTTCCATAAGTTCTTCCGGTTGAGACATGAAAAACTGCCTGAGTAAAAAAATGAATACTGCCTGACCACCGAAAAATGCCGGCACGATCAGCGGCAAAAAAGTGTTTACCCAACCAAGAGTACTAAACATCTGAAATATTGGTATTAACATGACTTCTCCAGGAAGCATAATGGTTGATAAAAGGATAAAAAACCAAATGTTTTTCCCCGGAAAACTGAATTTGGCAAATCCGAAAGCTACCAAGGATGAAACAAACACCTCTGCAAAGATTCTGAAACCGGTAATGATTGCAGTGTTCAAAAAGTATCTGAAATAGCTGATATCTACAACTGCTTTCACGTAGTTCTCAAAATGAAAACCGTCAGGAAGCCACTTTGGGGGGATATCAAAAATAATATTTCCAGATTTGAGTGAAGTGGATATCATCCATAAAAGAGGAAGTATACAAGTTATTGAAGCTATGGTTAAAAAAACATATAAAAATATATTCCGGAATAATATTGTACGACTTCTTGATAATTGCAGATGTTTATTCATCATTGAGTATTACCATCCTTTTTTTGCTTTCTATGAAGTAAACCTTGCTTTTTCCCCTTCCCTTTGTCTGAAGAATTGTAAAATACCCACAGACTTGATGATTTAAAGGTCAGAAGTGATAATGCAAGAATGATTAAAAACAAAATCCAGGCCATAGCGGTAGCATAGCCCATCTTGAAGTAGTTGAAAGCATTCTCATAAAGGTAAATCATATAAAACCTGCCTTGATTCCCGGCTCCACCAATAATATAAGCATCACTGAATTTTCTGAAAGAGCCTACCAGCCCCATGATAACATTGTAAAAAATTACAGGAGACAGCATTGGAACCGTTATTTTTATGAATTTCTTAAACCAACCTGCTCCATCAATTTCAGCAGATTCATATAATGATCTTGGGACATCCTGAAGGCCGGCCAGATAGGTTAACATTCCTCCACCGGCGCCCCATAATGCGATAAGTACATAGGAAGGGAGCACCCAATTTGGTTCTGATAACCACCCCGGTCCATCTATACCTACCTTTGACAAAATCAGATTTAGCAAACCTAGATTTTTATCAAGTATCCATCTCCATAATAAAGAAATCGATACGCCGGAGGCAACTGCAGGTAAGTATAAAATGGTTCTGAACAAATAAACTCCCTTGATTTTACTATTCAGAAGTGTCGCCAGGGTCATTGATGATAATATTCCAAGCGGTATTGCAAATATAGCGTACTTTACCGTTACGACCAAAGAACTTATAAATTCATTATCATGAAACAAATTTATATAGTTTTTAAAGCCAATAAACTTCGGGGTTGTTATAGAGTTCGAATCTGTAAAACCTAAATATAGAGCAGATATTAAGGGTATAAAGGTAAAAAGTATAAAGCCCAGCACCCAGGGTAGTATAAAGAAGAATCCTTCATATTTGTTCATGAATTTTTTCATTGTGTGACCCTTTCACAACTAAAATAACAAGCTGATATTTTTATCAGCTTGTTATTTTGCTTTTATTGACCTATAATCGTTTTAATTTTGGCGGCTGCGTCTTTTGCTGCAGCTTCAGGTGTTTTTGTGTTGGAGATCAGCGGAGAATATATTTGTTCCCAGATAGCATTGTCAATTTCTGCTTCTTTTTCTTGATTATTAAAGCCTCTGGCATATTCTGCAGACTTCTTTATCACATCAATTCCATAAGCTTTTTCAGGCATATTCTTAACAACCATATCAAAGCCGTCTTTAACCGGAGGAACAACCTTCCATTGAAATGTAGCATTTGTCATATCAACTAATGCCTTATATGCTGCATCCTTGTTCTTTGTTCGAGAAGAAATGACAGTTGATGCGATCCAGCTGAAGGTAGTTTTTTTAATGCCCTGTGGTATTTCAGCCATGCCTACCTTGAACTTGCCATTAATCTGCTTTTCAAGATCATCTCCGACTCCGCCGAAATACATTGCAATTTTGCCGCTCTTGAATAAATCGGCATCCCCTATATTTTGTGCCTGCTCTTTTGAAGGAGAAACTTTATCTACATTTAATATATTGTCCAGCATAACCAGGCCTTTAATAGATTCAGGTGAATCTATTTGGATTTTCCCGTCTTTATCAATGGTTTCTCCGCCGTATGCCCAAATCCAGGTTTGAATCGGAGGCCAGCCGGCAATGACAGTACCCCATTGATCAATAGTTCCATCGCCTTTTATAGATATTGTCGTCTTTTTAGCAGCAACTCTAAAATCATCCCATGTCCAATTTCCATCAGGAAAGTCAACCCCGGCTGCTTTTAATATTGCTTCATTATAATACATCACTACAGGACCACTGATCCAGGGCAGACCATAAAGCTTGCCTTTATACTTTGCAGTGTCCAGAGGACCGTCAAAATAATTACTGAGATTTACATTGGAATCATTTGCAGCTCTTGAAGTGATATCTTCAATTGCGCCTAATGTAGCATACATCGGTATGTATTCCTGGGATAACCACATTAAATCCGGCGCTTGTTTTGCTGAAATCATCGTTTGAATTTTAATATTGTACTCTGCAGGTATACTTTGAATTGTTAATTTGTAAGCTGTAGCGTTTTCATTTAACTTATCAACAATAACCTGCATTTGTTTCAGCTCATCCGCACCAGCCCATGTTGATATGGATAGATCAGCTTTTTCCGCCGAACCAGTATTCGCATCGACATTTTTTGTACCACAACCCCATAAGGTTCCTGTAAAAAATACAATTGTAAGCACACTTATTAAAGCTTTTGGCCATTTTATGTTCACTAAAGTTCCCCCTCGTTTTTTATTATCTATTTAATTGGTTTTCAATTATTTTCATATTGATTACCAGGACTGTCTTTAAATAAAGCAATTTAGATACAGCTTAAAGAAACGCACAATAACTCATAAAAGTTATTGGCAATGAAATGAGACGATTTTTTATTCAAATAAAAGTAGAGATTGCTTTAAATATAGGGATTATCACCTTATTCAGGATATTACCCATGTTTCTTGAAGATGAAACAAATTTATTCACATTCATCCAGCAGTCCCTGTTTAGTGCTTCATCTACCAACCTTGAAAATTGGGCCCCCAACGGTTATCGCCATTTTTGTTTTAAAGTACATAGCTGTGGTATAAATAAACTAAGCTAGAAAAAACTATAAATAAGGGAGTTTTTAAAATGATGAATGATAAGAAAATGAATTTGAAAGAAGAGAATGCTGAAGTGAATAATAAGGAAGAATCATTTGTAATTCCAAATGAAGCAGCCTGTTCGCACGAGTTCGCAGATGGTTGTATCATAATGGAAGATGAGGCAGATAAGTATTTTGAAGAAAAGTGAGTAAAACGAATTATTCAATGAGGAAATCGAAGACCGGAATTTCTGTAATATCAAGGTTGGAAGAAAGCTATCTATCTCATACTTGCACTTGCGAACATCATGATTCCGGCTACTAATCCGATTATAGTGATAAAAAGCTAAAATATTATAGTGTTCTTTATAGTTGATAAGTAATTACAGGATTCTCTAGCATATGCCAAAAAATTCAGGTTGATAAGTTATCTTCATCCTGCGGTGCTATGGAGGTTGGTACACTCATTGTAAAATTACTTCCAGTACCAACCTCACATTTCTGTTTATCTTTCAGTGTTAATTCTTAATATTGCTTTGCCGTAATAACCTTGGACGGCCCACGCATTTCAACCAGCATATAGCTCAATCCTCATTCTTTCAGAAATTCGTATTTTTTAATAACATCAGGTTCATCTCCTATCCACATAATTTGCCATAAGCAAATTATTAGCATAAGCAGTAAAAATCAGCAAATCGATTCTGAAACAATTTGCTGAGAAAATACATTTTCCTATCAGCAAATTAGCAACAGTTAAAAGCGACATTTCATTACATGTAAAAACATAAATAATTCAATAATGGTATATATAGACTATAACTTGAAAAATTTTTGAGTTTAATTGTATTTTTATTTTTATATACAATTTACAATAGTATATTTTTGTATTAATATTAATTTGCCACTAGACTAATAGATAAAGCTCCCAATAATAGAAATGTAATTCATGTGTTTGTTGAGGATGTTGAAAATAAAGCTTGAACTTTGAAAAAGAAATATCTTTGCCTTTGGTATTTATTTATGAAGAATTACAATGCAGCAATAAATTTACTACTTACAAAAGGGGAAAACATATGAAGAAAAAAGGCTTATCAGTACTAATCTTGTCAGTAATTCTTTTATTCGGTTTATTTACAATCCATACATACGTCGCTGCCGAGAGCGACTGGATCGGTTACACGCCTATAAGCAGTCAGTCCGACCTTGCCAAAATTAAAAATGATTTGAGCGGTAAATACTATCTTACCCAGAGTATCCTCATATCAGGTACATGGACAGGCATAGGCACAAGTGCTGCTCCCTTTACCGGTATTTTCGACGGAGACGGGAAAACCATCAGCTTCAACGGTGCCACTGTTACGGGTGTGAGCACCTATACGGGGGGACTTTTCAATTATGTAAAAGGAACCTACAGCGGTGATACCAGCAAAGCTTCAAGCTGGACTTCCGGTATCGTAAAGAATTTTATCATTGATAATGTAGACGTGGAATCAAATTTTGAATATACCGGTGGGGCTGTCGGTTTTGTCTTCGACGCTTATGTCGGAAATGTGAAGGTCTTGAAAAGCAAGATAGATGCTAAAGCAAACTTTACCGGTGGTATCATCGGCGGATCCAGCGGGACCGATCTGATAGAGAAATGCTACAACGGTACCTATCCCAAAAGTGATACGGATCATTACAATGGTGATGCTGTCAAATGTACAGGGACTCATTCCTGCTCCGGCGGTATCGTTGGAATGGCTTTCGGAGACAGCTACGTCAAGGAGTGCTACAATTATGGAAGCATTACCGGTACGGCTTGTGACGGCGGCATCGTCGGGCATCTGGAGGGAAGCGCCACCGTACGTAATTGTATTAATTACGGAACGTTATATAACAACTGGAGAGGCGGAGGTATAGTAGGTTGGGCTTGTGTAGGTGAAATGTCAACAGGCATGCCGAATTATCAAGGCAGTAAGGGTTACGAGACAATCGAAAACTGCGCCAACTTCGGAACGACATTGAGCCTGAACGGTACAGTCAGTGGCATATCCAATCCTGCCGG
>WSSedL1CaDRAFT_10000280_pt1 | contig 35727 bp, 32 predicted proteins | sample WetSurSL1Cattail_FD_9464 | JGI IMG/M metagenome (IMG submission 9464)
CTTGGTGGTAAGAAATATTTAACCACAAAGGACACGAAGATTTTTCACAAAGAGCCACAAAGAATTAGTACTAATGCCGAAAGGCATCCCTTTGGGAGTACTAAGTATGAAAGTTTGTGGTTACATTAAGCTATTAGCTAAAAGCCAAAAGCTAAAAACCATCTTCCCTCCCTCGTCCCGCAGGGGCATGCCCCAAAATATTAAGCCACCTCTGTGTTCTCTGTGAAAATATAACTTAGCACGTAAATCTGTGTTTACCTCAAATTTATTGCTAATAGCCAATAGCTAATTGCTAATATCCAACAACCAACTGCCTAAACCCTCTGTGCTCTCTGTGTAAAATATAACTGAGTGCTGAGTGCACAAGTTTGAGTTTACCATAAGCTAACAGCCAATTGCTAATTGCCAACAGCTAATAACCAACATCTTAAAACTAAAAATAGTTAATAATTATTTTGTACCTTTGATAAAAAATGCCTACAATCTTACTAATACTTGGTTGGAGAATTTACTTCTGGTCTAATGAGAATAATGAACCAATACATGTCCATGCCGAAAAAGGAGATATGGAATGTAAATTTTGGTTAAATGTTGATGAATTTGAGATAACCGAAGCTCTGTCATTCAACATGTCTACACAATCAAAACGGGAAATAAAAAAAATAATTTATGAACATTTTGATTATATTGTGATTGAATGGAACAAATATTTCGGAAAAAATTTAAATCATGGAAAAGATATATAACATTTCCAATTTGCAATTTGAGAATGATTTAATGATTATAAATGTAGATAATACTCTGTATGAAATAAGGATAAAAGAAGCTTCTGAAAAATTATTTTACGCTTCCGATTCCGCAAAAAATGATTACAAAATATCTCCATCAGGGTATGGTATTCACTGGTTTCAAATTGATGAAGATTTGTCGATTAATGGATTAATCAGAATTGCAAAAAAAGTACCAGATACTAAAATATGACAATGGGGCCAACTTAACGTAGCGATCTCTTATAATAATTAAATGTACAATTTTCAATTTACAATTATGAATGCTGCTAAAACTTTATGATTCTTTGTGTTGTACTTTGCAAATTTTTGTGGTAAGGAAAATTTAACCACAAAGGACACGAAGATTTTTCACAAAGAGCCACAAAGAAATAGTACTAATGCCGAAAGGCATCCCTTTGGGAGTACTAAGTATAAAAGTTTGTGGTTACATTAAGCTATTAGCTAAAACCCAAAAACTAACTGCCAAAAGCTAAAAACCATCTTCCCTCCCTCGTCCCGCAGGGGTATGCCCAAAAATTTTTATCCACCTCTGTGTTCTCTGTGAAAATATAACTTAGCACGTAAGTTTGTGTTTACCTAAAATTTATAGCTAATTGCCAACAGCTAATTGCTAATAGCCAATTGCCAATTGCCAACAGCTATAATCAAAACCCTCCGTGTTCTCTGTGTAAAATATAACTGAGTGCTTAGTACGCAAGTTTGAGGTTACCATAAACTAACAGCCAATAGCTAACAGCCAAAAATCAAAACCCACCGTGTTCTCTGTGAAAATATTACTAATTTCATAACTTTACACTATGAACAGCATTCCCTACATTCCTGCAACAGATTTATTACGTGCCATAGCTTTAAATGAGCCAATGCAAACGTTACTCCCATTCGAAAATGGCCAGGAATTTAACCCTTTGTTTTTGGAATTCTTACAATGGAACCGATTGCTGCCTTTGTTTTTTCACAGGTTGAAACAACAACAATTGACACATCTCATCAGTGCCACTACGCTCACTTATTTGGAAGACAAGTACCAAAAAAATATCTTTATATACCTGCAACGCAAAAAGGTTTTAATTGAAAGCCTGGAACTTTTTAATACTAATGGCATTAAGCCCGTTTTGTTAAAAGGTAGTACACTTGCCGAAACCATTTATGAGAATCCGGTATTGCGACCTATGACCGACATAGACCTGCTTTTTACCAAAGAAGATCTTTTGCCAGCCCGGCAATTATTTTTAAAACAGGGAGCCCGCGAATTATATACCTCCGAATCGAAATACACCACTGGATTAATGCAACATCTGCCCGCTCTTATGTATAAAGGGGTAATGTTTGAATTTCATGAATTGCTTATAGGACGTTACGAAGAAGGATATTTGCCTCCCGAAGTTTTTTTTAAGGATATACAACCCGTTTCACTCAGCGGTACCGAAGTTTATATTCTATCTCCAACCGTGCAGCTATATCATTTGCTGATGCATGCCGAAAAGCACCTGCATGGCAGTAACCGTTTTATCTGGCTGTACGATATTTATTTTTTATTACAACAACATGGTAAAAATATCGACCCAAAAATTTGGGATGCCTTTCTCTCACAACCGGGTATAATAAAAACATTTACAAAATATTCTGCATGGCTGCGCCAACTGTTTGGCATTTCACTACCCGGAATCTCACCCTCCGACAACAAAACAGACCTCATTGAATACATAAAATCCTGCCGCCGGTATCGAATAGAGCAACACCACGTAGGTACATTCACAATGCTAAGAAAATTACCGGGCTTAAGGTTAAAAATCAGGTTTATGGCCGGTAAAATATTTCCCACTCTGGCCTATATCAAAAGACTTTATGGTGTATCCTCAACTTTTAAGGCTCTTTTTTATTATCCGGTACTGTATGGGTGGTATTTGGGGAAGATGTGGAGAATTTGGAGGAAAGAGAAATAATTATTTTAGTCTGGCCTTAATTATCATACTTTTCCACATATAGGGAAAACGTCCTGTGCCATGAAAGTCAACTATTTCAAAATCAAATTCTTTTAGCAGATTTGAAAGTGATTTTTTTGACCAGAATTTTATATGACCACCATCCCAAAGTGCCGTAAAATGTTGATCCATCTTTCCAGTTAAGGACATTACCAAATTTTTTAAATATCCGTGATATGGTGTTGAAAGTATTAATTCACCACCTCCGTTTTTTAATAAAATTTGTTTACAAAATAAAATAAAAGATCGAGGGTCGTATAAATGTTCAATTACTTCAGTAGATATCAGAGTATCAAAAATGATATTGGAAATTTCTTCAGGTAAAGATTTAGTGGATAAGTTTTGTATAAAAAATCGATCGGGATTTATCTCTTTAGCAATTTTAATTCCGGTTTCAGAAGCATCAATCCCGTAAATATTATAACCATAATTATATATTTTTCGAGTTAACCATCCATTTCCACATCCTAAATCCAAAATAGTTTTATTTTGATTTTTATTTAAAATTTTTATAAATGTTGTAGTTAAATAATTATCAAGGCAAGAACTATTTCCATTTATGTAACCGTAATCTTTATAATTTATTATCATACGATACTTTAATGCTTTCTTTATTTATATCCTATAATTTTTAACTGGCTTAATGTTTAAAGACAGAAAATAATATTAATATTGAATATTATTAATCGCTAAATACATTTTAAAGCTAAAATAAATTATTTAGTTGAAAAAGTCAATATCTTTAAAATAATTTGTTAAAAGATAAATGAACCGAAGAAGAAAGGCACTTTATTAAGTGGAATACATATTAAGGTAATATACCTAGATAGTAATGTTTTAAAACATTTTTTAGAAAAAATCAATTATGAATCAGTATCTAAGTATTAAATTTAGAATTTTAACATTGATATCAATGTTAATGATAGTATTTATTCATTCAAGTACATTAACAATAAATTTTAAAAACGGAGTATTGTATAGTTCTAGCAATATTATTAGCTTTATAGAAATATTCTTAAGCAGTGGAATAGGAGCTTTTGCACTTCCTTTGTTCTTTTTAATATCTGGATATTTATTCTTTCTAAATATTGATGGTTCAAAAGAAATGTTTATTAAAAAGTTTAGAAAAAGGTTTAACACCGTTTTAATTCCCTATCTTCTTTGGTCTGCTTGGGGTTTAACAATTCTTTTTATTCTTCAGGGAATTCCACTATTTAAAAATTTTTTTTATGGGGAATTAGTAGTTAATTATCCAATAGTTAAATTATTAAATACTTTATTTATTAATCCAATACCCTACCAATTATGGTTTTTAAGGGATCTTTTAACAATAATAATAATTACTCCTTTAATATATTGGTTGATAAAATATATAAAGGCAGCTATGATACCAATTTTATTTATAGTTTGGTTATGTTTTAATGATTTATTTTTTTTCAAAAGTTTATCCATATTCTTTTTTTATTTAGGTAGTTATACTTCCATCAAGAAAATAGATATAATCCAAAAAAAAAGACACACGTTAATATTTTCAATATTATGGCTTCTGTTAATTACAATACGAACAATATTTGTAATAAAATATAATCCATCATTCATTATTTCATTATTGCAAACTCTTTCAATTTTTCTTGGTATAGTTTCTGTATGGGGCATTTACGATTATGCAATGAAAGATAAAATTATACCTAATAAAACTTTATTTAACTTATCTTCTTTTTCTTTCTTTATATATACTTTTCATGAACCTATGATGACTATAATTAAAAAAGGATTATTTTATCTTATGGGCATGTCTGAATTTACTTCGATATTAATATATTTCTTATCTCCAACAATTGTTATCTCTATATGTATATTTGTTGGATATTTATTTAAAACATTTGTTCCTCAATTTTATTATTTAATTACCGGTGGTAGATAATTGCTAAAAGAGAAGTCTAATTATTTAAATACAAATACTATTTAATACACTTAAATAATATAAGTTTTGGTTTAGCAATGCTATCTATTGCTATCCAGGTTTTGTTTTCCCAAATATCTTTGATCTTTGATAGATTCATGAGATTACCTCTAATTATATAATTTATAGATTGCAATTGCTCATTTGGGAAAACAGGAAACCCTCTGCCTCCAGAATAAGATGTAAAATATGATTCTTTTGCAATTTTTTTTAAAGAATAATATGCAATATGTTCACTGAATACAACATCTTGTCTTGTAATATTTTTTAAAATTAGTTTCTCAATGTTCCTTTGTTCATCATAAGAATTAATATAATTTTTTGCCATTTGAAATGGTAGCCCCAAGAATATTGAGATAAGTAATATTATATAGCAAATTGTTCTAAATTTTTTAGATATATTCTCATTATCTAAATAAAAAGCCAGCAAAAGTAAACTTACTAAATATCCCATCCACCAATAATAAACAGGATATCTTCCTAAAAAAACCATAATACCAGGTAACATGATAAGATAGATATAAACAAAAAAACCTATCGAATTAAATTTAATTTTCTTTTTGTAAAGAAAAAATAATAATAATACAGAGAGAAGAGCTAATAATATTAAATAGCTTTTATCTGTGATAAAAAAATTAAAATAATTTAATAGTCCTATAAATTTATCTGCAAGCTTGGCATTTATCCTAGAATCGTTTATTAGAACTTTTTGAGCAACTTCACCAGTACATGTTAAACTAGAAGCAAATGTCATTTGCAAAAAACGAAGTAACGCTCCCTTAAAAAATAAAAATGCAAATAAACTTACTAAGCCTAAGAATACAGAGATTGTATATAATAATCCAAAACGAAAAATTTTTATTCGATTATTAGTAACAAGGAATACTACAAACAAAGAAACAATGATAAAAGGAGGAAGTTGTAAACCCGCAATTGGACTTAAAAATCCTATACATACAACAAAAGGCCATTGCTTTTTATCAAAAAAATGATAAGACCAAAATGTAAGTAGTGCCAGGAGAATAGTAATAACATCTGGCCTTCCGCATCGATATATTCCTGATATTGTTTCACCACACCAAAACATAATAAATATTATTATTCTGGTAAATGTCTTTTTACTTATTTGATAATGAAACATAACTAACCAAAATACCAAAGATGAAAGGAAAAATAAGAATACATCAAATGCTCTTACTGATATAATATTAACTCCAAAAATCTTTAACCATAAAGTTAGCAGGTATTCATGCAATGGGGCATTGCTTGACCAAAATTCTGTAGAGGGTTGAGACGACCAAGAAGTTGAAATAAATTTCCCATGCATCACATAATTAACCGCAGGATCTGAATACGAAACTTCATCAATCCAAACCGATGGAAATCTGTCAATTGTTGTTAAATTCCAAATAAAAAAAAATATACCTATAGAAATGACTATATAAAATTCAATTTTTTTATTCATTTTATTATTGTTGAGAGAATTCTTTAATTTAAATATGTTTTATTTTATTAATCATCATAATTTTTCCTCAGGACAACCTGATGTTGCAATGCAAAGATGCCTTTAGATATAAAAATCAAGACATTATCTATAATATGAAGAATTTCTAGTAAAAACCTGGGTAAATTAACAGTTTTTGTTTTGGCTGTTACACCGCCTGAAATAAGAAATATAATGAATTCAGTATATTTCTTTTTAACAAATGAAAAATGGAAATGTGTTTCAAATTTTATATGATCATCGAACAGTATATTAGGTATCACATTATTGCCAGACCATAAATCAATTGGATCGTTGCAGATAATCTTATCATTAAATGGATCAATATCATAATTATATCCTTCATGTTTCATAATTCGGATGACTAATCTCATAAAAAAAGAAGCGTTTATTTCTTGTATAATTATTAGTCCTCCGGGTTTTAGAACCCTATAACATTCTTTGAAAAAAATACCCGGATGTGCTAGATGATGAATCATATTACTGCTTACAATGAAATCAAGACTGCCGTTAGAATAGGGCATATTAAGTGCATCAACTTTAACAGCTACCCAACTATAATTTGTGTTATCTGTTAATGTAAAATTAGAAGATTTTATATATAATGCAGATAAGCCATTTCCACAACCTACTTCTATTCCTATATCATTTTTTTTAATCCAATCATTCATCCATAAATATCTTTTCTCAAGTAGAAAATTTAAATTATTTGGTTTGTTTTTTAAGAAATTTTCTCTTGATGCGACAACATCATCAACACTTTTCATCTTATTCGCATTCCTATCTGGGAAGAAGCTTTTACTTAAAAGCAGAGGTTTCTTAATCATTATTAATTATTATTATAAATTTCATCAATGATATAAAACGGCCGCTTTTTAACTTCAAAATATATTTTACCAATATATTCGCCGATTATACCTAATATTACCATAATAACACCGCCAAGAAAAAATATTCCAACCGCTAGAGAGGCTATACCTGGAGTTTCTGATGCTGAATATCCCATAAACTTGACGTTCAACATCCTTGATATTACAAAAAATAAGCCGATAAAAAAGGAAGGTATTGCTATAGTAAATCCAAGATAAGTAGCAATTCTCAATGGGAATGTTGAAAAATCAAAAAATCCATCAATAGCTAAATTCAATAATTTTCTAAAAGTATACTTTACATTACCGGCTGCTCTTTCAGCTCTTTCGTATTCTACACCATACTGTTTAAATCCGGCATAAGCTCTTAAGCCTCTTACAAACCGGCTATGTTCTATCATTTCGTTATTTAGGACGCTGACTACTTTCTTATCCATAACACAAAAATCACCTGAATCTAAAGGAATATTTATATTACTAATCAATTTTAAAATAACATAAAAAGATCTATATGCTAATTTTTTGAATAAATTTTCCTTCCTTTTTCTTCTAATGGCATAGACAACATGGTAGCCTTCCCTCCATTTGTCCAAAAATCTTGGAAGCTCTTCTGGAGGATCTTGCAAATCTCCATCCATAATTATTACAGCATCACCCTTTGCATGCTTAATGCCGGCGGAGATAGCTGCCTGGTGCCCAAAATTTCTGGATAGTTTAATTATTTTTATATGTAAATCTTGTTTGCAAATTTCACGCAATAAAAATAAGGTATCATCGCAAGAACCATCATCAATAAATATTACTTCGTAATCTTCATTCCAAATCGGACTTGAGTCTATAAGCCTCTTATAAAGATGATTAACATTTTTTTCTTCATTAAAAAGCGGGATAACTATTGAAATCATTTTAATATCATTTTAAAATCCTATTTTACCAGAAAGCGAATTGGTTTTATTTGACAAATCAATTTTTATACCTATAAGTTTTAAAGCTTCCATTGCAACTTTTATAGAATTATTGATACTTCTTTCATCCGGATAAACATGACTCATATTTGCAATGAACATGTTGCCAATTTCAGTTTGGCAATTTGGTACATTTTTAGAGAAATCTAAATTACATACAGTTGCAGCAGTATTTGTTCTAAATACAAAAATATTTTTTAGGTAACGCATCTCAAAATCAGGATAAATTCGTATCAGATTCTTTATCATTAATTCTTTTACTTCTTCATCCGTCATTATTGCAATCTTATCATTAATAGCGAAGTATCTTGAAAGATAGGCGATATAGCTACCATTATAATTTACCTTATCAATAAAATTTGTATGTTCAATAATGCCTCCAAATGGAAAATTTTCATCCGCTATATTTAACCAATAAATGTTGCTTAAAGGCTTATTAGTTTCGAGAACTACACAAATTGCTCCAAAATATTCAATCTTTTCTAAATTAAATGCAAATTCAGGCAACTTTTCTCTAACCAATTTACATAAATAAATTCCCGGGATAGTAAAAAGGTATTTCTTACCTTCATAATTTTGACCAGATGACATGATACTTAAAACTTGGTTGTCATTAAAATTGATTTTGTCAATTTTAGTTTCATTTATCATTACTACATCCATTTCTTTAAGTTTCTCCAATAGAACATCAAGCAATACTTGTGAACTTCCATCAATGTATCCTAGCCTTTCATCTCCATTTTTTCTAGAACTCATTCTTTGCTTTAATCTTCCAATCATCCACGATAACGGAACGTTAGGAGCGAATGGTCCAAATTTTATTTTAAGCATTGGTTCCCAAAGTGAAAGAGTAGTACTTCTTCCTGCCCATTTTTTAAACCAATTTAAAGCAGATATATGTTCATATCTTTCCCATTTTGCTATTTTTCCAAGAAATAGACTGGTAAATCCAAACCTAATTTTATCAAGAAAATTTATTGGTTGAAATTTTACTAAATCAAAAAGGCTATTAAAATTATAGATTTTCCCATTTTTAAAAACACCCATAGAGGTCTTTTTAAAAAATAATTTATCTTGAATTCCCAAATCTTTAATCAACCAATTTAACTCAATATCATGGGTAAAAAAATGATGATAAAATTGTTCAAGTTTATTGCCTCCAATTTCAAATGTATTTAACAATCCTCCAAAATTTTTACCACCTTCGATTACTAAAACTTTTTGTCCTTTTTTAGCCGCCATGTATGCAGCGCTTAAGCCTGTTATTCCCCCTCCAATTATTACTAAATCAGGAATTTCATCTTTCAACTTTTCCATTTTATATTCCTTCTGTTTAATGTTAAGTTAACGTTTTTTAAATGCTTCCATTGGACAACGGTAACCTCTTAAAGATCTAATATTTTATATTTATCTGTTAACTATTTGAAAGTTGACATAATTTAGTAAATTTTACTAACCTATTCCATTCAATTTCTCAAATTTCAAATCTATTTCAGTTTTTGTCGAAATGTTAATCAATATGATATAAATGATTTCAATTTTCAACTACGAATACTGATTCAGATTTAATATTGGTAATTAATTATGTCCTTTATGAAACCTGAGATTCTGTTATAGGGGAATCGGATTTCTGAATATGGCGGACACCTCGATTCTCAATGATCCTTGCAGATTGATATTCGCGGTAAAAATTGGGCCTGGTATTTTTAAACTGGATCATTAACTTATCGAAATGACTTAATACAATTTCGTCCGATTGCGCAAATAGATCTTTTAAATAACTAGTGGCATACGTAATTTTTACCACAGCGTTTCTGGGTTCTGAAACAGTAATTTTAAAATTTTCGAGTTTCGTTGCAAATTGTTCTATAAATGCTCCATTAACTCCGTAATCGGTTAATTTTTCAGCATAAGTACGGGCATCCGTAATAAGTTCGAGGCATAGCTCTTTAAAATAAGCAGTACTTACCTTAGTATAACTGGATAATGAAAGTTTATATCTTTCCGATAGTTCTATTAATTTATTTTCAGAAGCATAAGAATGAAGTGCACCGCTAATGGTTAATGCCTGAAGCGCCAAATCTTCGCGAATGTCATTTTTATTTGAAGTGATACCAGTGCGACTCATCGCCTGTAATGGATGGGTTTCTTCTATCCTTTTCCGGATTTCGGTAAATGAAAGTACAAAACGCGAAAGGGCAGGTATTGAGTTTACTTCTGCCTGATAACGCTCAAATAAACTGATAAGTACACCCATACGGTGTAATTTGGATTCCTGAGTATTTGTCATAATTAGTAGTTTTAATGTGGTTTATAATTGTTGTATAACGAATTTTTAGTTAGTGAAACTGTGAGAAAATGTGCTAAATAAATGCACAATTCATAATTAATACCAAAAGGCACAATGAGAAAGTTACCAAACTTTAACTTACTATATAGCTTAATATTTTTGATGACCAAAATTATATATACTAAATGCTATATACTAAGTATTTGATACGATTTTTAAACTTGCGACTTCTTTGTACTTTGTGATTCTTCGTGCTAAAAATATTTAAACACAAAGGACTCAAAGTAGGTAATTCAAAGAACTCAAAGATTTATAAATATTAGTACTACGTATTTGCAATATAAATAAATTTCTTTATTTGTTCAAAAAAATTTGCAAAAAGTAATATTATTTGTATAACACATTGTAATCACAACTATATCTTTAATATAACTTATAATTTCATGAAAAAAAATCATATTTCCCGAACTTAGCCTATGCTTTACCTTAGCTTAACCCATCTATCCCGATATTGTAATCATCTAATCAAGAAAAGAAGCCATTTAATCCAGAAATTAAATCTGATATCTAGGAAATTAATTCATATAAAACTAAAGTTAATTTATTTGCCCTGAAAATAAAACCAATAATCCCGATAAATAATTCATTGCTTCCAGATATTTTACATTTTGATTCAATGCTTTAATTCTGTTATTCGGGAAACAAAATCCTTATCTTCGATAATAAAACGGATATATCAGAGTAATTAAAGATTGATAGCAAAAAAAATAAACACAAATGAACACGAATAAAACTCTCAAAAAGTTATAAAGATAACTTATATATAAAATTTATTTTTACATATCTTTAAACTAAATACTTTGTAATAGTTAATTGAAACTAAATTATATTTTCATCCCAAAATCTTTGATGATTACCTCTTTAATATTTTTTTTGTTTTTATGAGCCAAATATTTTATCTGATACACTTTGGCATCTACTAAAAAACGGTACCAAAAACCTTGTAGAAAATGCCAGATAAGTCCCTTTTTACCATCCAGAAAACCCAGTAGGAAAAAATACCGGTAAACAAAATAGAAAAATGGACGAACAAAGAGAGGAATTTTAACATAAATATGGGTTTTGAACCATCGTATCCTTGTATCTTGCTGTTTATTGAGACTGGCTTGTATTGATTCTTCTTTAAATAAATTATATTGTTTATTTAACAAATCAATAGCTTCACGTGTTGCATAATTATTGTGTTTTTCGGTCCACCAGGTAAGATTGTTTAAGTTGTCATCCACAATATCGTTTTTAAACTCTACTGAAACACCTTCGTGTAATACTATGTGTTCGTCCATCCACCGGGCTTCAATACTTCCTTTGCCGTGTCGCCAAATGCGTAATAGTTTTACAGGATAGTACCCACCAAAACGAATCCATTTACCCATAAAATGTACCTGACGGTTAACAATTATACCTGAAATATCGGAGGATAGTGTTTCTAATTTTGTATTAATTTCCATTGCCAATTCTGGAGTAACGTATTCATCGCAATCCATACGCATCACCCATTCTGTTTTTATAGGGCAATTGTCGAGTGCCCATTGAAACTGAGCGGCATAATTTATCCACGGATTTTGATAAACATGGGCACCCAAAGCTGAAGCTATTTGAATTGTATTATCGGTAGAATAACAATCTATGATAAAGACATCCCTGGCAAATGTCTTTAAAGAACGGATACAACGCTCAATATGCAGGTTTTCGTTTTTCGTAAGAATGATGACGGTTATTTCAGGACTCATTTTCCAACGTTTTATAAAAATTTTTAAACTCTATAGCTATATTACTCCAATCAAATCTTTTTACATATTCAAGAGCATTTTTACTTAATACATCTCTATTACTGGCAAATAAAGTTAACATAGCATTTGCCGTATCCTCGACTGTATTGGGAACCCATCTGCCACAACCAGCTTCTTCGACTTCTTCCCACGGGGTATTCGTGCTAGCAACAATAGGGGTTTTTGCAGCCAATGCTTCTGTATATACAATCCCAAAATTTTCATTATGAGAAGGTAAAACAAATAAATCCGCATTAGCAAAAAAATCTACTTTCAACTGTCCATTAATTAAACCAGTTAGCACTACTTTATCTGAAATATTTAAAGACTTTGTTAAACTTATTAAATTATCCCTTTCTCCTTCATCCTCCCCAGCAATAAAAAGTACAGAATCCGGGAAATTTTTAAGCACTTTGTTAAATGCATTTATTAAAATATCAAATCCTTTTTTCTTCTGTAACCTACCGGCTGAAATAATAATCTTATTGACATTAGATATTAATTTTACCGGCTGCTGAGAATATTGCTTCACAAATTCTAATTTTGTTAGTCGGTTACTATTAGCAAATTCCTTTAAATAGATCCCGTTAGCAATAACTTTTACATTAGCATTTGGAAAAACCTGCAATATTTCCTTCTTTTCAGTTTCTGCTGTGGCATGCCATATTATTTTTTTCAAATAAGGTTTTATAAACCAGTTCAACCATATTTTCTTAAGTATTCCATTTTGTTTAAGACACCATTTACCTAATGTACCATGAGGGGTAAGAACTATTCTTTTCTTTAATTTACTAGCCCAATATATAGAAACAGGTATTGGCGTTGAAAAAAGGCCCTGAATATGAACGATATCAGCATTTTGAATATCCCTTTTTATAGATTTAAACAAACTCCACGAAAATTTACCAATAACTGTTTCGTTATAATATTTAACAGGATAGCCAAAATTATCTATAAAAATATTGGGCTCAACTTCTTCTAATTTACTTTTCCCATTAGCATTAGTAGTAACTACTTTAAACTGGACTCCAATTCTTTTCAATTCGTTGCAAGTATGAAAAGATGTAAAAATTGGCCCACCATAAATCACAGCAGGATAAAAGGAAGGGATAATAATTAAAATATTCATATTTTACTATGTTAATCAATAGATTTCCAAGGAGGAACAATTAATGAGTTATGAAATAAACATTTCATAAAATATTGGGATAAAGAACTACCACTTATATGCTCAGACCATTTATACCTAAAATATTTACTATCTCTTATAGTATCAATTTTCACACAACAATTGTTAAGTTTTTTTGACAGATCTGTAGTTGAATTAGTTTTATAAATTAAACCACGATATTTATTATCGATTAAATCTTTTCCTCCACAGTTATTACTGCAAATAACAAAAACACCAGCCATCAAAGCTTCATTAATAACTGCCCCCCAACCATCATGTTTAGAGGGCAAAACTAGGATATCATAATTAGAAAGTATCTGATATATATTTACCATTTTCATTTTCCCAAGAAAATTTACATCAGCTAAATTTAGTCTATTTTTAAGTCTCGTTAATTTATCGAATTCTGGGCCGTCACCTATAATATCTAACTTATACTTTACATTTAATTTACTTACAGATTTTAAAAGCAATTTTACATTTTTCCTTGGAATTAAGTTTCCAATAAAAACAATTTTGGGAATCCCTTTATTAATGGTTTGTTTAACAATATTATTGTTTTCAACGCAATAAGCAAATGGAATTACTTTCCATATTTTAGACCAAAATGTATAATAATTAAAGGCATTTTGTCCAATTGCAAAAACAAAATCAATCTTTTTTATGTACTTGTAATCTTGAAATAAAAAGCGGATTTTATGAATAAAAAGTGGATATTTATAAATATAGGGAGCCTCTACAATAATTCCTCTTTTTAATTCATATTTTAAACTTATTTTAAAACAATTAAATACAAAGGCATCACCTCGTATACCGGAAAACAAATGGATTGAATCTTCAGTATTTTTAGAGAATAATTCAATGATTTTTTTTTGTTCAGGAGAAACAATGATATTTAATTTAGAATTTATTTTTAAAAAATTGATATTCCATCCCAATAATTCTCTTTCTTTTAAAGTAGTAGTAGGAACAATTAAATAGGCTTTATAATTTTCTGAAATATCAGGAATTTTTTTTATATAAGCAATTTGATGTGGACTAATACAATTTTGCCAAAAAAAAATATTTGAAATCGCCATAACTTTATAGAATCAATTTTATTTTATACTTTGTCTCAATTTAAATTAAATAAAGTTGTTGTTATTTTTAATATAAATATACTTTGTATACTTAAATCAATTATTAATTCAGCATTTGTACTTTTAAAGAATATTTATTTGCTAAATCATTTCAATTAAATCGAAAATTAAATAACTATCTATTAATTATTCTCAACTGTTTTAATTAATTTCTTCCAAATTAAACCATTAAATTCCGAATTTACATAACTTTTTAAATCAGCATTTAAACTTGACAATAAATCAGGTGAAATCTTAATAATTTTCTCAACCATAATTCTCAAAGAATCCTTTGAATAGTCACAATAAAAATATAAGTTTTGGGGAATATTTGGATAATAAAAAGTTGAAATTATAATTTTACCTAGTGCCATATAATCAATAACTTTAGATGGAAAATTAAAATAATTTTCTGAAAATTTAGGATTTCTTAAATTTAATACAAAATTGCAATTTTTTAAAAGATTTAAATATTCACTATATTCAACAAAACCTACATAATGAATATTAGGATATAAGTTTGAGTATCTTTTAATTTTATCATCATTTCGACAAATACCGGAAATATAAAGATTTATTTCAGGCAGCTCTGCAAAGGTTTCTAAACAAAGATCAATTCCTGTAAATTCTTCTAGAACTCCTGAAAAAAGAAAATTAGAAGAACAATAATTTAATTCCATTTCAGAATCAATTAAAGATTTATTTACTATACCAGACAAAATATGAAAATTCTTATGTTTAATAAATTGATTTTGTGCAAACGGCGATAAAGCAATTATTCCATCTGCTTTAAAAAGTAATCTAACAGTTATAGAACTAGATAATGAATCAGGAGAGAGATCTGCTAAAATTACAAAACATCGTTTATTAAAAAGTTTTAATAAAATAAAAACTAGCCAAATATGAGTTGTCATATTATAAAACCAAATATTTCGTTGTTTTTTGCGTAGTATTAATGCTATCAATTTTAAATTTTCAAATAAAATATTAACTAATTTAAGAATTCCAATATGTTTAAAAAATCTTACTTGTATGGGAATTATTTTATAATTATTAAAATTAAATTGATGATTTTTAATTTCACTTGTTATTAGAAGTGCATAAGTACATTCTGGGTCAATTTCTTCAATAAAACTATAACAAAAGTTTAACCCTGCTTGTGACATACCTTTTATTTTAGTGCATAAATTTTGAGGCACTAAATGTGTTATAAAAATACTCATTTACAAATTTTTTAAAAAAGCTTTACTGATATCTTGATTTGTCATTGAACGTAATTCATTTGAAAAACACGCTCCTATTGAAATAAATATTGCCAAATTTCCTATATTTAATAATGGTTCCCCTTCTATAAATAAAAACAACCATCTAAAAGCAACAAATATTCCAAGTAATTTAGATAAATCATTGTTTGAAAAATATATACTTTTATAAGCTGCTGATAAATAAATTAAAAATATTATAATTATATATACAATTCCTCCGCATAATAAATATTTTAAAAATCCCGACTCAGTTCCTAATCTTCCATATACATAAGCGTCTTCATAAATTTCTGATAAAGAAGTCTTGCTATACCCAGCGGGAGAAATCCCAAAAATTATTGTTTGTGGATCTGTTAAAGAAGTTAATGCATCAATGTAAATAGGAGTTCTTGAGTCTCCAGTTAAGGCAATTTCTTTCTCGCCATTCTTAATTTCAATTACATTTGTATATTCATCTCCCATTTTAAATATATTAAAAACTCCAGATATTCCTAAAATGAAAAAAACAATAGGAGCAAAAAGTAGAATCCACGTTAAAATTTTAAAAACAAAAAATTTTACATATCTACTTAAATAAAAAGTAAAAATTAATAAATAACAAAATATAATGTTTAATACATTTGAACGACTATCCAAATCATAGAACAATGATATTAAAGATAGAATAAAAAAAAATATTTTGATTTTTTGTTTAACAAAAGGAACAAGTAGTAAGAACAAATATAATGGTGATACAAAATGAGTAAAATCTCCCATCCCTCCTTTTCCTATATCTGTTATATATAATAATATTGAAAGCGGTAGAGTATATTTCATTATTTTTTTTAATGATAATAAAAATAATGAAAAGTCATTACAAAGTTCAATAATAAATGGGAATATTAACGAAGGGACATAAACAGTAAACAAATAACGCCATTGAACATAGCTTTGAGCAACAAAACAACCGTAAACAAATACTATCAAACTATAAACAAAAAATACAATAAAATATTTATTATTATATCTATTTATTTTTAAATAAATTTTAAAATTTTTTAGAAATATATATAAACATATGTAATTGAATATTGCTTCAATAACAAACCGTATGGTAGGGCCATGAAGAAAAACACATACAATGCCAGAAAGAGAAGTATATAGAATGATATTATTTACAACCTTTTCTCTATTCATAATTTTTAATAAAACCATTAATATCAAAGAAAAAATCTAGAGATGTCTTAATTTTAGTATCATCCCAATTCCACCATTTTATTACTAATAACTGTCTAATAATTTCTTCTGAAAATCTAAATTTAATTATCTTAGCAGGGTTACCACCAACTATTGCATATGGCATAACATCTTTTGTAACTACTGAACCTGCGCCAATTATTGCCCCATCACCGATTGTAACACCATCTAAAATAATTGAATTTGTCCCAATCCATACATCAGAACCTATTTTAATTGGTTTATATTCAGTAGTTTTAAATTGTAATTTAGGATTAAAGTTCCATTCATTTTTTGAGGAGAAGAATGCAGGATGAGTTGAAATATAAGATGTTGGATGAATTCCTAATCCTATTCTGCAATTCGGTGCAATGCTACAAAATTTCCCGATTGTAGTATTCATAATATAACAGTTACTACCAATATAACTATAACTTTCTAAATTTGTGTTTATAAGTATTGTGTTATCATAAATTTTATTTTGATTAGAGAAACTACAATTATATGCTGCTGATTTGTATCCAATAAATAATGTCTTATTATTTCTTTTGAGTTTGAAATATAAAAATACCCATTGAAAGTATTTTATTATCGGGTTTATTTTAAAAATAATATTTTTCATAGTTACCAATAACAAGAATTTTCAACTTTAACTGATGTTAACGGTGTTTCCTCAGCGTTAGGTCTAACCCAGTAATTATTATATAATTTATTGTAATTTGTGTCATAATCATCTGGGAGATTATCCCATTTATAATCATTATCCCACCTTTTACCTTTAATTCCAAATAATAATTGTAAACCTCCTCCTAAATGTATAGATTTTTTTCCTAATCTTTTTATATATGCAGCTAAAGGTAACCCATAAGCACCACAACCAAGTAGACAAAAATCAAAATCTATCAGTTTAATTTGCTCTTCCATAAAATGTAAAGCTTCAAACCAATCTTTATAAGGAACAATTTCACCTCCTATGGATTGAACAGCAGGTAAAACTATTAAATTAAAATTGGGTAATACATTCTTATTTGAGAAAAGATTCTCTCTATTTTTATACTGATCTGAAATAGTTTTAGCAAAAGGATGAACAACTAAAACATTTTTACCCTCAAGTATTCTTGTCCATGGATTTTCTACAAAAAAAGGATATAAGGATTCGAGATGAACTTTAATTATGTTTTTTTTTAAAGGCATAAATTTTTCAGAATAATGAAAAGAGCCTAATAAATCTACATAAGGTGAATCTTCTAAGTAACGAACAGAAAATCGATTACATAAATCATAACTAATAGGAAAAACACCAGACCATATTTCCATAGGTTTTAAGTGACTTTCGTCCCACCATGGCAATTCAATATCATCTTTTATATAATTTATTAATTTAATATACAAATTATCTTTTTTATTAATACATATATAATTTAATAAAGTTCCCATTTCAGTGCTTCCGTATCTTGCAATCATACATGGACTATCTTTACTTAATAATTCATAAATTATATCATTAGCTATTTGACGATCTAATATAAAATCATTACAATCAAATTTTTTCTTTGAAATAGAACGATAAATGAATCTAATAATTTTAAGTATTTTCTTTAAAATTGATTTCATAGATATAAATTATAAATTCCCTTGATATTACTAATTTAAATAAATAATAATAGTTAAGAAAAAATACTAGTTAAATTATTGCTATAACGAGTACCATATGCTTCCCAAGTTAAATTATTAATTGATTTTTTTGCATAATTGCGCAATCCTATTTGAGTATCTGCCAAAATTAAAGCTTCTTTAATACATCGATCAAGCTCATTTACTGTTAGCTCTTCCATAATGATGATCCATTTTTTGTCCTCTAATAAATTTTTAAGGTCACTTCCTCCCGTATTTTTAGAACATACAATTGGTAATCCGCATCCAAGCGCTTGTGATAATACTAAGCCAAATCCATCTGTTCTTGATGGTAATATAAAGGTTTTAGCTCTTGAATAGAATTTAACTAATTCCGATTGATCTACCGGGGGCTGATGTGTCATATTTTCAACATTGGGGAAGTCTATATCTACAATTGGTCCTACATGTAAAAATTTTAAATGATTATTTATTTTAAAATATTCAATTAATAAATCACAACCTTTACGAATGCACCATTGACCTACCATAATTACATCAAATATTTCATTAACTTCCAGAGATGTATTGCTAAACATTTCTAAATCAACTCCATACGGATTTATTAATAGTTTATTCTCATGAATTCCTTGATTTAAAAAACTATATCTAGCATGCTCTGAAGGAATTGCAATATAATCTACTATTTGATATTCAGCAAGATCCCTTTTTAAAAAGTATTGAGGGTAAACTTTTATATTAGGAGAAGTTTCGATTTGTTTTCTTTCTTCAACAATGTGTTTACTACCCCATTCTAAAATAACTTTAGCATTATATTTTATTTTAGCTTTAGCAAGTGATTTCTTATAAACACTTCCAAGGGCTATAAAAAAATCACATGGTTCCATAAACGTAGATACAATAAAATCCATAACTAAATTTTGGAGATAAATACTCCAATATGAATACTTAGTAACTTTAAGTAAAACAATAAACGGAATCATTGGTACAAAAAATGAAATACAATTTTTTTCTTTGAGACCAAATTTTAAAACTCTTTTTTTAGGTAGACATGTATAAAATTTTACGTCATTACCATGTTTTTCTAATTCTCTGGCAAGATCAAGCAAATGAAAACGGCCTGTAGACGCAATAATTATTTTCATTTTTTAATTATTTAATATATAAATTTAAAATAAGATTTTAATTAAGTAAAATTCGTTTAATTTTTAACCAATATATTTATATGAATATTTTCTCAGATAAAAAGGAATTCTCAATATTTTAGTAACTATTATAGCTAAATTATGAAATGAACTTTTTTTATAAAAGATAAACTCTAAACGATTTAGAAATTTATAGGTGTTATAATCCAATTCGTTAATAAAACTTTTAATAATCGTTGGGTTCTTTGTATTAAATGCTGATGAAATTCTGGCTCTAATTTCATGTTTAATGAACTTTTCAAAGCGATAATTTTGTTTATTTAAAATATGATAATTTCCACAAAGTATATTTAAATATGATTTTTGATAATTTAATAATTGAGAATCTATTGATTTTTCATACCCAGTAAGCTGCCCTTCAATATTATTGTTGCGTATTGACAATTGAAACCCAATATAAATAGACGCAGATATAAGTGCTAATGAAAAAAAACAAGCCATATCTTCTTCAAATCTTAAATTTATAGGGAAACCGCCACCTAAATAATCATTTTGAAGTATTTCGAAATGTTTTTTATTAATTGTAATGCCACTTGTTTGAGCACAAATCCTATATGGATGCTCAAACAAATTAACTTCTAATATTTGATGCTTATATTTTCTTAATAAAAAAGAAACCCCTTCGCCAGTAACAATATTTCTATGGAAAGCAGGAACATTATATAAGCCTGCATCAGGAAATAAATTAATAGCTTCATTTACTTTATTCAAATAATTTGGCAACCACTCATCATCAGCATCTAAAAAACATATATAATTATTTTTTGACTCTTTTACACCTCTATTTCTAGTATAACTTGCCCCAGAATTCTGTTGTGTAAATATTTTAATACGTTCATCATTAAAAAAATCTGTTATTAATTCTAATGAACCATCTGTTGAACCATCGTCAATTATTAAAAGTTCAAAATTTTTATAAGTTTGCGTTATTACAGAAGTAATCGTCCTGATAATAACTTGCCTTTTATTAAAAACTGGAATGACAACCGAGAAATTCAATTCCATAATATTTTAAATTTTTAAATTTTCTATTAAAAATGAAACAGACTTATTTTTAGTTTTTTGAAGTTCAATATCTATATCATCCCATAAAATTTCTTCATTTAGAAGTTCAGTAAATTTAGTTTCGTCCATCTTATCATATATACATCTTTTATATAAACCAATTGGTTCTAATAGTGATTTTAACCTATAATTTTCTTTATTATTCAATTTAGGTAATAAAACTATAAAAGGAATATGATAAATAATTGAAAATATTACAGCATGTAAAGAGGAACAAATAACAAATTTTGAATTTTTAATATAATAAATAAATTCTGCAGGATTAATTATTTTATTAAATACGTCTTTAAATTTTATATTATAACCAGGATTACATAGATTTACCATTTTTGCATTTATAGTTTTCCTTACAATCTTAAGGTAGATATCTATATCGTAATTGATTAAATTCAAAATATATACTGAAATATAATTGGTATAATTTAAATCAATCATTTTATTAACTAATAATTTATCGAAGTAGCTTTTGCTTATTAATAAAGTAGGATCACATACTAAAGAAATTGGCCTATTTAATATATTTTCCAAAAAATCTTTAGCTTCATTTTCTCTTACACTTATAGATCTAAATTTAGATAAATATAAACTTATTTTATAAACGCTTTCAGGGGATATATTACATTGTCCCAAACTTGCTCCATAAGAAAATCTAATTTTATCGTCTGTTAAAAAATCAAATAAGAAAGTACTGTTTATTTTATTATCAAAATTCCAAACCTGATCACTGCCAACAATATAAATATCATATTTCGGAGTTATTTTTTTTAAGGATGTGGTATTTTTATATTTTCTCCCATTTATAATTAAAATTTCATTAAATGATTTTCTAAAATATAACCATTGAAAAAATTTAATCCATTTATCAATTGTTTGGGGAATATTTCTTCCAATAAAAGATCTTAAACTAAAATTATTAGGTAACCTATAGTCAATAAATTCTGCTTCAAAACCTAATTCTAAAAGTTTCTGTTGTAATGCATAAGCCTGTAAAACGGCTCCACAATTTAACTCAGCATGAAATGTTAAAATCCCTACTTTCATTAAAATAATTTTCTGAATTTTAATATTTTAAATATCTTATTAATAATTCGCATAATTAATGGCCTTTTATAAATATTGTTATACTGTTTTACCAAAGGTTTCATTTCTTTATAAAAAAGAGATAATTCATTATTACATAATGCAGTGTAAAATGAATCATGACTTTTTATACTTATTGCTTCTCTTAATTTGTATATTTTTTGTCGTTTTGGCGTAATTTTATAATCATTCAAATTAATACGCTTTTGGGGAACAAATTCTAAATTTTCATGTTTTTTTTGTATTCGATAAGCTAACCCTTCTCTTCTGTGTCTTATTCCCCCATCTTGAGATTTAATTATCAGATCTTCTGAAATTTCATTAATTATAATTAGTGCTTTTTGACTATACGCTAAAAGTAATTCATTAATTTCATTATTTCTAATAATAATAACAGAGTTGCCATTAGGGTCATTCATAATCTCAGGTAGCCAAGCATCTCCTAATGAAATATCGGCAGTTTCAGCTACAATATCATCACAGTAATCACAAGATTTAGGCTTAAAAAAGCCAGTACCGTAATCTGCTCCAAATATTTTATCTGCTGCACTTTCTCTTTCAAGTTTATCAATATTGGACCAAACCTGATAAATTTTATGACTGGCAGGTTTATCTAATGTTTTTTTTCTAAAGTCAATTAAAGCGAGATTCTCAGGTTCTATACCCATACTCCAACCAACCATTTTTGCATGATTGGCACTTTTTAAACCACCACAGACAATTCCAATTGTAAACTTTATTTTTCCCCTAAATTCTTCATCATTTAAAGAAAGTAATCTAATCGCTTTAATAAAACATGGTAATCCTGTTATTGCAAATCTTCCTTTTAATTTTTTAATTTCTCTAATAATACTCTCTAAAGTAACAGGATAATATGCAGATTTTGATCCGTCTATTGTTTTATATTTATTGTTGGAAATGGAATATTCAAATAAAACATCATTGTGATCTGTAGATTTATTAGGGTAAACCTGTACAAAATAATCAATTTTATTTTCTTCTAATAATATATATCCCAACCATTTTCCAAATCCACCAGAACTTCCATTAGCTCTAAATGTATCATATTTAACATAACCTGCATAACATTTAATATAATCACCTATTAAGTTATTACTAAATTTGGTATCTGGTAAAAATATTTTCGATAATTCAATTTCATTTAATGCATTATCGGAAAATGGACAAATGGAAAGAACAGATTCATTATTTTCATTTAGCTCATCTTCATTTGCAAATGCATCATATAAACCATATTTATTTAATTTTATTGTAAATGGAGAATTTTTGATTGTAGTGCAATTTCCACATCCAATACAGTACCCGTTTTTAATTATTTTATCATATAATTCCTTAACTTCTGTCATTAAATAAAAGTTTAAATATTTTATATTTCGTAAATTTTTTAGGGATAATATTTAATACCATCAATCGTTCAATATTAGATAATCCAAATTTCAAAACTAAAACGATGTAGAATAGAAAATTTAGAGTACAAATTAAAATTAACCTTATTAGTCCTACCTTTAAAAATAATTTTGGAGAATAAGAAATACAAAATAGAATGAGGGTTATTAAAAAACAGGGAAAAATAACATCTTTTAAGTAAGAAGTTATAGAAATATTACATCTTTTTTTTGTAAAATAAATAATTATTGCTGCTCTAATTGGTTCATAAATTAAAAATATTATATATAATGAAATAGGAGAAAAGCCTTTATGAAAAAATAAATACGAAACAAATAATGGGATGGAAGCTGTAAAAGTCTGAACGATCTGGAAATTTTTTATATTTCCGGTAGCACTAATAGCAAGAGGAAATGTAATTGTTAACTGGCCTAAAATATAACTAATTAAATATATTCTACAAAAAGTAATTGTGTATTCAGGAACATTTTTTAACCAAAGATTTAAAATATAGGGCAATTCAATAAAAACGGGTAAAGCAAAAAAAATAAGCAAAAAATATGCAAATTTATTACCAGTATATGAAGCAGTTATCATTAAATCTCTATTACCTGCTCCTTCGCTTTTATCAATAAAAGGATTTAAAGCTTTAGTTAACACATTTGAAAATGCACCTAATTGTCCTACAATTTGTTCTGTAATAGCCTGAGCTGCATTCACAATTGTTCCAAAAAACACATTTATTAATAGATTTTTTCCATAATTATTAATTAAAGACATAATTGTACCCAATAAACCCCAGCTTGCAAAAGAAAGCATATCCTTAAATATTTTAAAATTGAAATATTTAAAGATATTGGTTCTAACCTCCTCATATTTTTTTAAACAATAAAATCTTTTATAAAAAAGGAGAAAAATAGAAACAATTGTAATTAATAAACTGTAAAAAATTAACTTATCATAACTAATGTAACATAAAATAATCGAAATTATTAATTTGGCAAATGATTCAAAGATGCCAATAATAGAATCAATAAACATGTTTTCATGTGCATTAATTACAGCAACATAAGGTACAGAAATAACTGAAATAAAAGTGTTAATTACAGCGAACTGGAAGATTATTTTAGCAGCACCAATTCTATCAAAATCAATTTTTAAAATATTTTTAAATAGAAAATAGCCTCCTATTTCCATTATTAATACTATTATAAAACTTAAAAGACTATGAAGTATTACGCTTGTAGAAAAAATTCTCTTTTGTTCAAAAATATTTTCCTTTCCTTGAGTATAAGACATATATCTCTGTGTAGCCTGAGACATTGCTATATTTAAAAATGTAAGCATAACTATTGAACCACTTACTACATTAAATATACCGTAATCTTTAGCACCTAAGGAGCTTAGTATATATCTGGTAGAAAATAGCGAAATAAATAATGAAATAATTATTCTTAAATAAAGAAAAATAGTATTTATTAATATTCTTTTTGAAGATTTCATTCTTATTACTGAATACATTTGTTTAAATTATCGTAAAAAGAAAGGATTTGTTCAACTAATTGTTGTTTATATATTGCATATTTAAATTTTTTTGTACTTAATTCGTAACCTCTTTCACCCATCAATTTAGCCTCTTCAGGATTGTTTATTAAATATAAAATTGCATCTTCCCAAGCATTTATGTCTCCTAATTTAACCTTGAGGCCTATACCTTCCCTTTCGACATCAATTGGAATAACTGGGTTGTCTGTTATAATAATAGGCTTTTTTGCGGCCATAGCTTCAAATAAAACAGTACTTCCAACAGCTATATCTGTTTTATATTTAATTGGAATTAAAACAGCAATTGAATTAAAATAGGCTTCTCTTAAATGTAAAAATCTTGAATATTTTTCCTTTTTACTTAGTTTACCTGGCATTAAAGATTCATCTATTTCAATATTTGAATTTAAATTATCAATTGGTAAATTAATCGGTGAATGTGGGTATATTTTTAATTTAGCATTAATGTTATTGAAAGAATTAATTAATGTTAAATAATCTCTGTTACTAGATCCCACTGATATAAAATAATCACATTTATTCGTAGTACTTATATAATTGTCAAAAAAATTTAAATCAGCCCCCCATTCAATAAAATTACGGTGTTGCTCAGGAATTATATTTTTATTACTACATTGTTTTAAATGATTTTCACTAAAAAATACAATTTTATCAATGGCTTTAAAAAACAATATTCTATAAAGCTTAAGTTTCAATTTATTATAAAATTTATCACCCAAGTTATCTTCATTAAATGAATGATGACTTATAGCAAAAATTGGAACTTTAATCAATTTTAATAATCGTGCAATTGCAATTATTATAAGAAAAGAATCTATATTTATAAAAATAATATCATATTTATTTGATTCTTCGATACATTTTAATTGAAACTGTATATTGCCAATCTTTGTAATTTTTTCAATTAAATTAATTACCCTATTGGGCTTTATATTAGTTTTAAAGGCAGTTGCATCAATACCATAATGTTGAAAATCATCATATCCCCAAAAATAATGCAAAGGATATTCATTTCCTTCTTTAATATAATTTAAAATATCATCTAAGGGAGATGTAGTTACTAATAATAATTTCATTTAATCTTTTTAAACTTAGTATATTTTTAATATATTATAGAATTGTGTGCTTTACATTCAATTATTTATCCATTCAATCATTAGTTTTAATCCTTCTTCAGCAGTAATTTGGGGTTTCCAACCGGTAACCGAAGTAATTTTGGTATTGTCAGCTACAAAAACTTTTTGGTCACTTTCGCGCCAGGGGAGTTGTTTGTACTGCATTTTAATATTCAGTATTTTTTCGAGGCTGGCAAAAAGTTCGAGTAAGGAGAGGCTGTTATTAATTCCTCCTCCAATGTTAAACGCTTTACCGTAAGCTTCGGGTTTGTCTTTAGCCGTAAAATAGAGATTTACCACGTCGGAACCATGAAGTACGTCGCGCACTTGTTTACCGGTACCTGAAATGGTAAAGGGCTCGGCAAGGGTATTGTTTTTAATTTCGAGTGCTTTTTGGCAGAACCACCCTATCCATCCCTGGTCGAAGGTGGCGTGCTGGTTGCTTCCGTACATGGATGAATGCCGGAACACGATGGTTTTTAAACCGAATATACGCTTGTAATCTAATAAATACTGGTCTGCAGCTCCTTTAGAACATCCGTAAGGTGAGTGGAAATCAAGAGGTATACTTTCGGGGAAACCATTTGGATACTCGCGGCAGGTATAACGGGTGGCTGTTTCATCGAAAATCAGGTTTTCAAAATCGCCATACACTTTGTTAGTTGAGGAATACAGCACCACCGAATGGGGCGAATGTTTACGTACCGAATCAAGCAGATTATGGGTACCCAAGGTATTAATTTCGAAATCGAGACGTGGATTGGCTATCGAAGTAGTCATGGCAACCTGACCTGATAAATGAAATATATAATCGGGTTTTACTTCTTGTATTACAGTTTCGACATCGTTGAAATTGCGAATGTCAAAAGGGTAATATTTAAAAGTGCCTTGTTTGCGGAGCCATTCGAGATTGGCAGCACTGCCATGACGAAAGAGGTTGTCGAAAACAAACAATTCTTCGCCTTTTTTTAAGACTTCAGCGGCCAGGTTGCTTCCGATAAAACCGCAACCTCCAGTGATTAGATATCTCATAAGTATATTATTTATTTTAACACAGATTACACGAATAACACAGATTTTGTAAAGGTAAAAATTATCTGTGTACCTCTGTGTAATCGGTGGTGAAAAAAACATTTATTTACAACAGATAGCACAGATAACACGGATTAAAATACAATCGGTGTTAATAAGTATAATCGGTGGTTAATTTTAATCCTTCAACAATATTTATTTTTGCTTCCCAGCCTAATTTTTGCAAAGCCGAGGGGTCGGTTTCAGGTTCCATAAGTTCGTTGGGTCTGTAAGCAAGCGCACCAAAGTTTAAGACAGAGGTACTATTGGTGAGCTCTTTAATTTTTTCTACCATTTCCTTAATAGTGACATGATAACCCGAGGCTACCTGGAAATTATTAAAATTACCGGTTAGCGAGCTATATTTTTCGAGTATGGTCTGGTAAGCTTCCAGTATATCAGTATAATAGATAAAGTCGCGCACCTGTAGCCCGGGGGTTAAATCTATCCGGGGTTCGTTGGCTTTCATTTTATCAATCATCATAGTGATGAAATTGGTAGAGGGGCAGCCCGGGCCATAAAAATGCTCCAATTGCATGTTTACCACCTTAATTTGTGTACAACGCATCTGCAGCCACTCCCTGAAGTGGTTTTTGGAGAGGGCATAAAAACTGGTAAAACGGTCGATGACCGTATCGGTATTAATAAAAAGTTTAACACTCGCGGCAATACCCTTGTCGAGTAATTCGAATGGTGTAAACAGGTTGGCCCCGGCAATAGTTTTTATTTCCTCCTGATTACGACCGTAAAAAGTGGCTGTATGTATGATGATATCAACCGTATGGTTTGCAAAAACTTCGTCTGGAATATGAGACGATGATTCGTAAACTATAAAGTTGTAACCTTCTAAACGTGAAAGGTTTTTGGTGGAATATTCCAGGCCTATAATGTTGTACGATGCAGATAGTGATTTGGCAAGGTTACTGCCAATAAAACCATTGATACCGGTTATAAGAATTGTTTCCATTTGTACTATTGTTTTTTTATAATATTCCAATACCCGCCTTTATCAGCACCTACGCGTTGTAGGTAACCTTTATTTTTGAGTATTTGAATGTTATTTCGAATATTTTTTGTACTTATTCCTACTATTTCACTCAGTTTTAATTGAGTAATGTGTTTATCATTTTTTATTTCTTTAAGTATTTTATACTGGTTTAAAGAAAGGTCTTTTTCTAGGTCTTTTTCTAGGTCTTTTTCTAGGTCTTTTTCTAGGTCTTTTTCTAGGTCTTTTTCTAGGTCTTTTTCTAGGTCTTTTTCTAGGTCTTTGGCAAGTATGGTAACTAAAAAACCATCTGAAATATTTTGAAATCTGGGCAGAGGTAAGTTTTCAGAAATAAAATAATTAACAATACGAGCAATTCCGGAACCATATTTTTCTATTAATCCCAGGTTTTTACAAAAATCTGCCAATAACTTGTTTCTCGGTGTTGATTTATAATTATTGTTCAATAAATCTTCCTCTGTAATATTATCGGGCAAACGACCGGGATTATAGAATTCTATTTTGTTATCAAAAATTTTAATAATCGAATCGGAAGCCGAACGATAATCGCGGTGTACAATCATATTCATTATTATTTCACGGATTGCTTCTAAAGGATATTGCCATTTAAATGTATTACGAGCTTCACCTGTTATAATAATTTCTTTGTTAATGTGTTTTTTTACAAAATCAAAAACTTCGTTTATTTGAGTAAGTATATCAGCTTTTGTTCTAAAAGTGTCTTTAATTACAATATTAGTTTGAAAACGGCCAAGTTCAATAGTTGTCAAAACCGAATCCTCTTTTTTAAAGAGCAAATAAGCTGCATGTGTTAATTTCTCATTACGTATTAAATCTGTTTTCAACAAAAAAGTCAAGGGGTCATCCGTAATAAGCTGTCCCCTTTGGTTAATAATTTCTATAGCATTTTGTACTTTTTCAAGGGATATGTCATCAATTATATGTTCATGGTCTATGTGATAATCCCAGCTTGTATTAAATGTTTGCAAATGCATATTAACCACTTCTGCAGTGGTTAATAAATGATTGGCATTTTTTATTCTTTTATAATATTTACCTCGAAACGAAACGGGTTTAACAGGATATTCCTGGATAGAAAAAACAATAATATTTTTGTTATTATACTCAACTATTTCAACATCGGGTATAAGAATAGGTGATGTTTTAGTTTTTATTTCGTTAATCCATTGAGCTACGGTTTCTTTTCCGGACGAAACACCAATTACACTACAAACATCAGAAATACCAATATATACATTCCCTCCTTTAGAATTTGCAAATGCAACTAAAGTTTCAATAGTTTCTGCGTTAAACGTAGTTTTAAATTCAGTACTCTCGTTTTCGCCTTCTATAAGAATATTATTTATTGAGCCGGATTTCAATCTTCCAATTTTAATTTTTATTCCCAATCATCAGTAAGTACATTTTCGGAGTTAACTCCTTTTCCAATCAGGTATTCCTTAAAATTCTTTATCATCACCGGAGGGCCGGAAATAAAATAGGTAGCAGAGGTTCCATTTTCTAAAGCAATATTTTTGATATTCAAAATGCCGCTTTCGTTCTCGTAAACCACGATATCTTTAAATCCCGGGTTTACATTTTTTGCTTTTTCAATTTCGTGCTGGTAAATATGAAAATCGCGATTACGCACCCCAAGGTATAATTTAGGGTTTTGGTAAGCTGCAAAAGACTGGTGACAAAACAACGAAAGGTAAGGAGTAACGCCGGTGCCTCCGGCAATAAAAACTACATCGTTAAAATTATGTTCCTGGGTAAACAAATCGCCGTAAGGCAATTTAAGCCAAACCTCAGATAGAGGTTTAAGAGATTCCGCCATTTGTCTGGTAAAAGTGCCTTTAACCGAATAGGTAATTTTTATGGTTTCGTCCGAAGGATTTGATTGTACCGAAAAACAACGCGATTCGGGCCACTGTCCAACGCCATCATAATCCGGATCCAATGCAAGGTGCAGAAACTGCCCCGGAGCATATTTAAATTTCCCACTAAGGGAATTAAATTCAAGAGTATAAACTCCTTCAATGGGATTTTGGATAGAGATTATCTCGGATTTGTATTTTTTTATCATTGCGATAATTTACTTTTAAAAAACTAACCACAGATTACACGGATTAGCACAGATTTTAACAGTTTAATTTACCAGACGCTTAATACCATTTTTCAGGTCAGTTTCATTAAAATTAATGAGTAACCCAACTTTTATATTTGATAGTTTTAAATATGTAAGCAATTGAGCTGTATGCACAGGAGCTAAAGACTCTACAGATTTCATTTCAATAATGATCATATTTTCTACCATCAGATCTATTCTATAACCAGCATCTAACTTAATGTTATTATATACTACCGGTAAAGCCAGTTGTCTGGACACATGAAATCCTGATTGTAAGAGTTCCGATTCAAGACATACTTCGTATGTCGATTCCAGAAGTCCCGGACCGAGTGCAGTATGCACTTTATAAGCACAACCAATGATTTTATATGTGATATTATCTGTCAATCTGTTACATTTTTCTTTAAAGATAATGAAAAAATATATTAACCATAGATTTCACAGATAACACAGAGGAAATATAAAATTAAATCTGTGTAAATCTGTGCAATCGGTGGTTTTTAATACTTTGTTAGATATTCATCTACAGTAGATTCAATATAATCAAACATTTCAGAAGTTAAACCCGGATAGGTACCCAGGAAGAACGTGTTATTCATGATATAATCAGTATTGTTGAGTTCGCCGGCAATGCGCCAGTTTCTAAAAACAAAGGCTGGTTGTTTGCTCATATTACCTGCAAAGAGGTTACGGGTTTCAATCAATTTTTCGTTAAGGTACCGGGTAAAATTATCGCGGGTAAACGGGCAACCCTCTTTTAAGGTTACAATAAAGGCAAACCATGCCGGATCAGCATTTTTAGTGGCTTCAGGAAGTGAAAAAAACTGTGGGTATTTAGAAAAAATACGATAATGGTTTTTAAAATTCTGCTTGCGTTTTTCGCAGAATTCCGGAAGTTTATCCATTTGAGCAGCGCCAATGGCAGCTTGTATATCGGTCATTTTAAGGTTATATCCAATTTCTGAATACACGTATTTGTGGTCGTAACCTACGGGGAGATTTCCGAATTTTTGGGTAAAGCGTTTCCCACAGGTATTATTTTCGCCGCCATTACAGTAGCAGTCCCTTCCCCAGTCGCGGAAAGCACGCACCAATTGTGCTAATTTAGGATCGTTAGTAATAATAGCCCCACCTTCGCCGGTGGTAATATGATGGGCCGGGTAAAAAGAGATAGTGGCCAAATGTCCGAAAGTACCGGTATATTTACCGTTATATTTACTCCCGAAAGCATCGCAATTATCCTCTATGACCCACAGGTTATTCTCTTTTGCAATTTGCATCACAGCATCAATATTAAAAGGATTGCCGAGAGTATGAGCTAAAAATATACAACGTGTGTTGGGAGAAATGGCCCTTTTTAATTTTTCAATATCAATATTATAGGTGGTAATATCAACATCAACGAAAACCGGTACCAATCCGTATTGAATGATAGGGGTTACAGTTGCAGGAAAACCGGCAGCTACCGAAATTACCTCATCTCCGGGTTTAAGACGTTTATCTCCTAATTTTTCGCTGGTTAAAGCCGAAAATGCTAATAGGTTAGCCGAAGAACCAGAGTTCGTAAGCAGGACATGCTCAACACCTAAAAATTCAGCAATTTTTTCGGAAAATTGTTCCGAAAAACGACCTTCAGTAAGCCAGAAGTCCAATGATGCTTCAACGGCATTGGATACTTCGGTATGATCGAAAACCCGGCCTGCATAGTTAACTTTGGTTTTACCAGGGGTATAGTTAGTATTGCCGAATTTTAAAGCGTAATATTCTTTTACTTTTTCTAAGATTTCCTTTTTGAGTTCGAGATGTGTTGCCATTTTATTATTCTATATTGAAAAAATGATTAATCTGGGAATTACAAAATTCCTGCATATTCCGATGATCCAAATAAGCTTTGTACCATTCTGTAATTGACTGCAAAGTAGTGTCTATATTCCAAACGGGGTACCAGTGCAATAAAGAATGAGCTTTGGAACAATCAAGTTTTAAGTAATTAGCCTCATGAGGCTGAGGAGACTTGTCTATTTCGTAGGAAGCACCACTTCCCCATTTTTGGCAGATATTTTTAACAATCCATTCTACATTTTTAGCATCTTCTTCGAGCGGACCAAAGTTCCAACCACCGCAATAGCTGGGACCTTCGGTATATAGATGTTCTGCTAAAGTAAGATAACCAGAAAGAGGTTCGAGGACATGTTGCCAGGGTCGGATGGCAAAGGGACTTCTAATCTTAATAGTTTCATTGGCCAGAATAGCTCTGATAAAATCCGGTATCAAACGATCCGCAGCCCAATCGCCACCGCCAATAACATTACCGGCACGTGCCGATGCAAGAGCCACTCCATGTTTGGAATAATCGGCAGGGTTAAAAAATGAGTTTCTGAAAGCTGAAGTAACCAATTCGGAACAACCTTTACTGTTTGAATAAGGATCGTATCCTCCCATGGGTTCATCTTCTCGGTATCCCCAAATCCATTCGCGGTTTTCGTAACACTTATCGGTAGTAACATTTACCACAGCTCTAATACCGGGGGTATTTCGTACGGCTTCCAAAAGATTTACAGTACCCATAACGTTAATCTGGTATGTTTCAACCGGATTTTTATACGAATCGCGCACAAGTGGCTGTGCGGCCATGTGTATTACAATGTCTGGCTGCACCATTTTTAAAGTAGCAAGCAACAGATTATAATCACGAATGTCTCCAATAATTGACGAAACCATTGAATCAACCCCGGCAACATGATACAGGTTAGTTTCAGTGGGTGGGTCTAATGCATAACCATACACCTGAGCTCCTAATTTGTGCAATAACAAACATAACCATGAGCCTTTAAAACCTGTATGCCCGGTAACGAAAACCTTTTTATTCTTGTAAAACCCGTTGAAATGGGTGTTTGTACTATTCATATTTAAAGTATCAAGTCGTAAGTCATTTTTATTTAGGCTAATAACCAGTATTTCCCACTGTATCAATTAACCGGAACAGTTCGGCGGAAATTCTATCTCTGTCGTATATATCTTTGCAGGCTATAGCATACATTCATAGAACAGACAAGGTCGAAACCTTGTCCGAACAAAGTTATCTATTCATAGGGACGCAAAGATTATCTCTGTGCACCTCTGTGTAAACCTCTGTTTTTCTCTGTGTAATAGCGTATAAAGGCAAAACCCAAAATGGAATATTATCAGGTAAATAAACCTTCCAAATACATCCAAAATTATAATATGTTTTTCTTAGTACTTTAGAATTACCACTTAATCCAGGGGGCAGTGCCTTTTTCAATCAGCTCGTTGAGTTTAGTTTTATCTCGCAGAGTATCCATGGGAAGCCAGAAACCTTTATGTTTATAGGTAAACATTTTCCCATCCTTAGCCAGATTTTCGAGTGGGGATCTCTCAAAAATAGTAGGATCTCCTTCGGTGATATAATCAAAAACTTCGGGCTGGCATACAAAGAATCCACCATTAATCCAAGCCCCATCACCTTTAGGTTTTTCAATAAATGATTCCACTTTATTGTTAGCGTCAATAGCAAGGGATCCAAAACGACCTTCGGGTTGAACGGAAGTCATGGTAATAGCTTTGCCATGTTTCTTATGGAATTCCGTAAGTTTGGCAATATCAATATCAGCAACACCGTCGCCATAGGTAAGCATAAAAGGTTCGTTGCCAACTATTTTTTGGGCCCGTTTTACACGTCCACCGGTCATGGTATTTTCGCCGGTATCCAGAAGAGTTACTTTCCAGGGTTCCGTTTCGTTATTAAAAAAATGAAAACTATTATTTTTCAGATCAATGGTAAAATCATTTTGATGCAAATAGTAATTGGCAAAATATTCCTTAATAACATACCCTTTGTACCCTAATAAAATAACAAAATCATTAAATCCATAATGTGAGTATATTTTCATAATATGCCACAGAATGGGTTTTCCGCCAATCTGAACCATAGGTTTGGGTTTAATATCGGTTTCCTCACTTAAGCGTGAGCCCAGACCTCCGGCTAAAATCAAAACTTTCATCAACTAATTCTTTAATTTAAAATTTGAATAAACAGAAATATAATTGAATATATAAAAACTAAATCAGTTATGCAAATATAAGCAGAAATGAGTTGGGAAGGGGAAAGATTGGAAATTTATATAATTGATAAAATGAATTTAGCTTGGAAAATTTCCATAATTTATTCTTTAAATATTAAAAAAATCAGAATAATCTTTGTAATCTAATCATTTACCACAATGAATCACCAATTATAAAACTAAAAGCCAATAAATTCGATTATAGTTCTTTTTAAATGTCAAATTTTAAAATTACGCTTTCCGAAATTAATTAAATATTTGAACCCAGGCTTTTAATAATTCTAATTCTTCCTTTCCAACCAATCCTAAATCAATCAGTTTTTGATAGCACAAAATGAGGTTTGAAGAAATATTTTCTTTACCTTCTTTTAAGTTTAATTCTGATAAAATTTTAATTATTAGATTATTATTTGTGTAACCAATTATTTCGTCACTAAAATCTTTCATCAGGTTGTGATCATTACGTACCTGCCATACAGTGCTGTTGTGGAATAATATTGGCCATCCGCAGGTCCAGGCAATGCGCTGTGCAATAAAAGACCGCCAAATATCAGTCATTCTAAAACTGCAGTACGACGGCAAATACATCAATGGGAATGCTTCTTTGAACCAGGTTGTATTCTGACTGTTAAAAGGACAAACGGTATTCTTACCAAATGCAACATTGGTGTTTTTGTTAAAGGATACAGGTAATGGGAATACCAATCTGTAAAGAGCATCTACATCCGGGTTTTCGTCAGCTAAACCTTGTTGAATGGGACATCTTATATCTTTTAATTCGGTAAGCGGAGGGTTTTCTTTTTGTATTTCATCTAAAGCAAATCCTCTGGGCCATATATTAATATCAGTAAAGTATCTATAGATATTAGTCCAACCTGTTTCTGATAATAAATAGGAATGTTGGTTTATTTCTCTCTTTTTCCAAAAATCTTCAAAAGGGATATTATCATCGTCGGTCTCAATTATAACATCTGCTCCTTTAGAAATAGCCAAAAGATAGCCTAAATTTTTACGTGCATAATGTTTAAAGGGTAATATTTTGGCAAGCTCAAAATCGAGATTTTGTTGTTGTTCGGCAGAATAAAAGTCGCAACCTTCTAATGAAAATTTTGAAGGGCTTTTAGTGTCTCCAATGAGAATAAAAGGAATATTATTTTGAGAAGCTTCATTTGCCAATTTTTTTAGAATTGGGTGCTCGTCAGACGCAATGGAGGTAACTACTAAAAATGTATTTTCCATAAATTTATGGTAAGAAATAAATAAGTAATAAAATTTGAAATGGTATTATTAAATTCTGTTCATCCAGTCGTTAAAAACCTCTTTTAAAGTTTGATTAAGGTCATAATCCGGAACAAAACCCAATTCGGAAATCCGGCGGTTGTCCCCAAGTAACAGAGGCTCG
>WSSedL1CaDRAFT_10000281_pt1 | contig 35705 bp, 26 predicted proteins | sample WetSurSL1Cattail_FD_9464 | JGI IMG/M metagenome (IMG submission 9464)
AAATGAACTCTTTCAGAATAATTTTTATTGGCAATTTCCTGGATACTGCTGGTTAGTTTTTTAATTGGATTAGCGATATTATTAGGCAAATTAATCAACAAGTTGAAAGCAATTAAAAAGCATAAAGTTCCTACAATTGCTATCCAAAAATTTGCTGTTGCAGCGGTTTGTTGCGCAATATCACTTTTTTGTTTGATAGCATCCATGTTGAGCTTAATTATAGCAAATATGTCTTGTCTAATTTGAGTTTTTAATACGTCATTTGAAGTATTTTGTTCTAAAAGAGTGAATCTTTTTTTCAAATTATCCGTTGCTAATTTCTCTCCTGCTTCAGTGATGTTTTTGATTTGCTTTATCAAATTTTCTTCAAAATTCACTGTGGCTTTAACAGAATCGTTTGCCATTTGGTCTAATGACAAAAGCATGTTTCGGGAATATTCTAGAGTGTTGTAATTGGCTTTAAGAATATTTTCGGTATCTTTCTTAATCGAAAACACATAAAAAGAACTCACCAAAGAGAGTATGATGATCAACAAAAACAACAAGCCAACTCCTAGATTTAATTTGGTTTTAATTCTCATGATTTCATTGCGAGGATTGAAGTAATCTCATACTCTAAATTAATTATTATTGTCTATAAATCATTAAACTGCAAGCTTGAATTTTCATAATGCTTAGAAAATTTAAGATAAAATAACGAGGTCAACATTGGATAAAGAAAGTTGATTGAGTAAACGCCTAAAAATTGTTGTTGACAAAATTACTTTAAATAAATTAAAATGTGGTTTTCCTATACAAACTGTTGTAATTTGTTTTTCTCTGACGGTTTTTAATATAGCATCAGCTATATTATCATTTTCTAATTTTATCACATTAGCACCAAGTTGGCTGGCTAATTTAAAGTTATTAATTAAATGGCGTTGCTTGGCTAAGGCAATTTTGTTACTGCTTTCTTTTGGCGTTTCTACATATAATACATACCAAATACCGTTGTAATGACTTGCTAAACGAGCCGTTTTCCGAATCACAATCTTAGCTGTTTTGTCATTACTACTAATGCAAGCTAATAATTTTTCATGTTTCAGTGCATGATTCTTTTGAACTTCATTTTCTACTTTTCTTACCACTTGGCTAGCGACTTCTCTGAGCGCCAATTCTCTTAATTGCAAAATTTGATCTGACTTAAAAAAGTGATTCAAAGCCATTTCAATTTTATCTAGCGTATAAATTTTCCCTTCTTTCAATCGGGCAATTAAATCATCCGAAGTCAAATCGATGTTGACTACTTCATCAGCCAATCGCACAATAGTGTCAGGAATGCGCTCCTGAACATCAATTCCTGTGATTTGTTTTACAGCTCCATTAAGGCTTTCAATATGTTGGATATTTACTGCTGAGATTACATTAATCCCAGCATCAATAATTTCTAAAACATCTTGCCAGCGTTTTTCATTTTTACTGCCTTCTACGTTCGTATGCGCTAGTTCGTCAATAATCACTACTTCGGGTCTAAGATTAATGATTGCTTGTACATCAAGTTCTTGTAGTTCTTTCCCTTTGTAAAAAATAGTTCTTCTGGGAATTATGGGTAAACCAAATAAAAGCTCGTGAGTTTCTTTTCGGTTATGGGTTTCGATATAGCCAATCTTCACATCAATTCCGTTTTTTAATAACGAATGTGCTTCTTGAAGCATACGGTATGTTTTGCCCACACCAGCACTCATCCCAATGTAGATTTTGAATTTTCCTTTTCTTGATTTCTGAATTAAATCTAGGAAATGTTGGGCGTTATTTTCTTTTTCCTGTTCCATAAATGTGTTGAGTTTATAGAACTTTTTAGCACTGATTTTAGTGATAGACTAAAATAATTAAGTCCGACAATATTTTTAATTATCAGGTTTAGAAGTATTTAATTTAATTTGTCTAAAGTAATATTTAAAGCTAAAATATTCACTTTTTCTGGTCCAAAGAGACCAAAAAGTGGTCTTTCTTTCGTTTCATTAATCACATTTAAAACACGATCAATAGAAAGCTTTCTCGCTTTAGCAATACGTTCAACTTGTACTTTAGCAGCATCTACCGAAATATTCGGATCAATTCCACTACCCGAAGCTGTTACTAAATCTGAAGGGATCTCACTGCGTTTTACCGTTGGATTTTTTAATAAAAATGCATCAATTCGGGTTTGTACCTCAGCTAAATATTCTGGATTATTTGTTCCTTTATTACTTCCTCCAGAACTCGCAGCATTATAGTCAACTGCAGAAGGTCTTGACCAAAAATAGTTGTCAGAAGTAAATTTTTGCCCAACATTGATATGAAATGTTTTTCCGTGAGCAGTAACTATTTCTCCTTTTCCTTGATTAGGAGCGAACTGAGCAATACCCCAAATACTCATTGTATAAACGCCAGAGAAAAATACGGCACAAAATAGGGTTAAACGTAAAGCGGAAATTATATTTGTTTTCATTTTTTTTTATTTTGTTATGCTTCAAAGTTGTAAAAGCACAAAGTTTATTTTTTTAATTTTCTATTAATTACGTACTATTTACTAATCACTTAAAGAAATAAAGTTACCAGCATATCAATTAACTTAATTCCAATAAACGGAACCAAAACACCTCCAAGTCCATAAATAAATAAGTTTCTGCGCAACAATGCTGAAGCACCAATGGGTTTGTAAGCCACCCCTTTTAGCGCCAGCGGAATTAAAAATGGAATAATAATCGCATTAAAAATCACGGCCGATAAAATAGCGCTTTCAGGACTGTGCAATCCCATAATATTCAATCCTTGTAAGGCTGGAATTGCGGTGATAAATAAGGCTGGAATAATAGCAAAATATTTTGCCACATCATTTGCAATCGAAAAAGTAGTTAATGTTCCTCTAGTCATTAGTAGCTGTTTTCCAATTTCTACAATTTCAATTAACTTGGTTGGGTCATTGTCTAAATCAACCATATTTCCAGCTTCTTTTGCAGCTTGTGTTCCGCTATTCATTGCTACACCTACATTCGCTTGGGCGAGGGCAGGAGCATCATTTGTTCCGTCACCCATCATCGCAACCAATCGCCCTTCGGCTTGTTCTTTTTTGATGTAATTCATTTTGTCCTCCGGTTTTGCTTCGGCAATAAAATCATCAACGCCCGCTTTCTCAGCAATAAATTTGGCAGTTAACGGATTATCTCCTGTAACCATCACCGTTTTGATTCCCATTTTTCTAAGGCGTTCAAAACGCTCTTTCATTCCTGTTTTAATTATATCCTGCAATTCAATTACACCTTGAACTTTATTGTTTTTAATGACTACCAAAGGAGTTCCTCCATTCGAAGAAATCGTGATTACTTGTTGGGCGGTATCTTCTGGAAAAACATTACCTGCTTGTTGTGCAATGTTTTTTGCAGCATCTTGTGCACCTTTTCTAATGTTGGTTCCATCTTTCAAAACCACTCCAGAAGTTCTAGTTTCTGCAGTAAATTTTATCAAAGTAGCACCTTCAATAGATAATTTATTTGCCACTTCAGCTCCAGCCAATTGCACAATACTTTTGCCTTCGGGAGTACCATCAGCTAACGAACTCAAAACTGCAGATTGAATAAATTCTTCATTTGAAACTCCTTTTGTAGGGTAGAAACGAGTTGCTTTTCTATTTCCAATGGTGATCGTTCCTGTTTTATCCAAAAGTAAAACATCAATATCACCAGCGGTTTCCACTGCTTTTCCTGATTTGGTAATTACATTAGCGCGTAACGCACGATCCATTCCCGCAATTCCAATAGCGGATAATAATCCTCCAATAGTGGTTGGAATCAAACACACAAAAAGGGAAATAAAAGCAGCAATTGTAATGGGAGCATGAGCGTAATCAGCAAATGGTTTTAGGGTTACGGTAACAATGATAAAGACTAAGGTAAATCCAGCCAATAATATCGTTAAGGCAATTTCGTTTGGTGTTTTCTGACGGCTGGCACCTTCGACTAAAGCAATCATTTTATCCAAAAAGCTTTCTCCAGGTTCTGAAGTTACTATCACTTTAATTTTGTCTGATAAAACTTTTGTCCCTCCAGTTACCGAAGATTTATCACCACCAGATTCTCTAATTACTGGTGCACTTTCACCCGTAATGGCACTTTCATCAATAGTTGCCAACCCTTCGATAATTTCACCATCGGTTGCAATTATATCGCCAGCTTCGCAAACGAATACATCGCCTTTTTTTAGTTGGGCCGATGAAATAGTTTGTCCATTTTCGAGTTTTGCTGGCGTTTCTTCTCTAGTTTTTCTTAAACTATCGGCCTGTGCTTTTCCTCTGGCTTCGGCAATGGCTTCGGCAAAATTGGCAAAAAGTAATGTGGCTAACAGAATCAGGAATAGGGTAAAATTATAGCCAAAACTGCCTTGAGAATTTTCTCCAGCTAAAATCCAAAGACAAACAAAAAACATGATAAAAGTTCCAATTTCTACCGTAAACATCACTGGATTACGGAACATGGTTTTAGGATTCAGTTTTATGAAAGACTGTTTGAAAGCCTCGCCAACCAATTCTTTTTGAAATAAATTATTTTGAGTTGCACTCATGGTATTTTTACTTTTTAGATGATTCTTTTTGAATGTTTAAAACATTTTTTGTTTTACCATTAAGAAGAACATAGTGTGTTATGTTAGATTATTCTTGAAATTTCTTAATGGTTTACTATTTATTTTGCTGAAAAATATTCAGCAATTGGTCCTAATGTCAATGTTGGGAAAAAAGATAAAGCAGCTACGATAAAGATTACCGCAAAAACCAATACTCCAAAAGTCCCCGTATCTGTTTTTAAGGTTCCGTTGCTTTCAGGAATGTATTTTTTAGAAGCTAGAATTCCAGTAATGGCTACAGGTCCAATAATGGGTAAATAACGGGCTAAAAGCATGACAATTCCTGTTGCAATGTTCCAGAAAGGAGTATTGTCTCCTAAACCTTCAAACCCGCTACCATTATTTGCAGATGCTGAAGTGAATTCATATAGCATTTCAGAGAATCCGTGATAACCAGGATTGGCTAGCCATCCTGATAATGCTTCTGGATTTCCGACGTACAAATAGCTTACAAGTGCAGTTCCCACTAAAATTAAAAATGGATGCAGTAAAGCAATCATCATGGCAATTTTCATTTCTTTGGCTTCAATTTTCTTTCCTAAAAATTCGGGAGTTCTTCCTACCATTAATCCGCTAATAAAGACCGCGAGAATCATAAAGATGTAGAAATTTAAAAATCCAACTCCAATGCCTCCATAAAAGCAGTTAATCATCATTCCGAGTAATGTTGTCATTCCTGCAATTGGAGTCATGCTATCGTGCATTGCATTTACAGAACCATTACTTGTAACGGTGGTGTAAGTTGCCCAATTGGCTGATGCCGCAGCACCAAAACGAACTTCTTTTCCTTCCATATTTCCCGTGTTTTGTGCAATTCCTAAATAAGAAATGGCGGGATTTCCGTTCATTTCACTTATTACAGCGGGAATCAGTAAAATCAAAAATCCTAAAGTCATTACTCCATAAATGGTCCAGGATAATTTTTTGCGTTTTAAAACAAATCCTAAAGCAAAAATCATAGCAATCGGAATTAAAACAATGGAAACATTCTCCACGATATTGGTCAAATAATTCGGGTTTTCCATTGGGTTACTTGAGTTGGTCCCGTAAAATCCACCGCCATTAGTTCCTAATTGTTTGATAGCCACAAAAGCTGCTACAGGACCTCGGCTAACGTTTTGTTCATTGCCTTCCAATGTTGTGATTTTATCCTTTCCTTCAAAAGTCATTGGAGTTCCGTTAAAAACCAAAATAGAAGCTACAATAATGGCTAAAGGCAATAAAACTCTAGTACAAGAGCGTACAAAAAAACTGTAGAAATTACCCAATTCGGTAGTTGTTTTTTCTTTCATTGCTACAAAAACCATTGCACAAATTGCCATTCCGCAACCAGCGCTAATGAATTGCCACAACATCAAACAAAGTTGACCAAAGTAGGATAATCCTGTTTCGCCTGAATAATGCTGTAAATTGGTATTGGTAACAAAACTGATAGAAGTATTGAATGCCAAATCACCAGTCATAGATGGAATTCCATCAGGATTTAGTGGCAACCAAGCCATATTAGTTAAAACGAGCATTGATAGGAGAAACCAAACTAAATTAATAGTCAATAATGCTCCTAAGTGCTGTTTCCAAGTCATTTGATTATTGGGATTGATTCCGCCAATTTTAAAAAATAATTGGTCAAGAGGATTGAATATTCTATCCAGCCAAGTATTCTCATAATTGAAAATCTTGCCGATGTAACGACCTAACGGAATAGCCAAAAGCATTACTAATCCGTACATAACTATAATTCCTAGTATTTCTGTGTTCATGATTTGATTTTAGATTTTAGAGTGTACATTTTAGATCAAATAACTTTTTTATTTTGCCACAGATTAAAAAGATTTTTAAATCTGTGCGAATCTGTTTAATCTGTGGCAGAAATTTTATTTAGGTTATGATTTTAAAAATTATCTCTTAAATTTTCTAATTAAAATTTTTCAGGTTTGATTAAAACATAACCGATGTAAATAAAAACGGCTATAGCAATGATAAAAAGTAGTGTCATAATTTATATTTTTTCGAAAATGGAAATCATTTTAAAGAAACCAGTAAAAAATACGAGTCCAACTGTGATTAAAACTATTGTGATCATATTTTAGTGGTTTGAAGTTGTTTGCTGTACTCTGTTTTCAGGGTTTGAGGTAAAAGATTTGAAATCGTACAATGACAAACTGTTACAAAAGAAGAAACGGAGAAAATATAGACCGTAGCAATAGCACTTTTAGTTTCGCTACTTCCCTTAATAAACAAGCGTTCGGCAAAAGCCAAACATTTTTTTGCTCTGTTAATATTCCCGGAACGAATTAGTTTTTTAGTAATCTCAGCAAAGCGCTCCGCTTGGTTGTAGATGGTATGGACTTGATTTTTCATTAGAAAGAATTTTTATTGTTCTTTCTCCTTATGCCAAAATTTAGACCGAAAAAGCTAGCGAATAGCTAACTGCTTTACAATGTAGTGATTGAGTGTTTGTGCCAAAAATAGAGCATAAAAAAAGCCTATCAAAATGATAAGCTTTTATTGAAATGATAGGTTATTGAATGTTATATTCGTCTAGTTTTCGATACAAAGTGGCAATGCCAATTTCGAGTAGGCGAGCTGTTTCTGCCTTGTTTCCTTTGGTATAGTTTAAAACTTTCTGAATGTGTAATTTTTCGATACTTTGCATAGCAAATGCCGACATGGTTTTGCTGGATTTTTCAGCTTGATGTTGCATTTCATAAGGCAAAACATCAGAAGTTAAGGTTGTACCGTTGCTTAAAATAACCGACCGTTCAATGATATTTTTGAGTTCTCTAATGTTTCCTGGCCAAGAATAATTTTCTAATTTCTGAAGAAAATCAGCTTCTACTGTTAAGTTTTTTTTATTGGTTTTCTCTGCAAATTGTTTGACAAAAAAAATGGGTCAACAGTCCAATATCTTTAATTCTTTCTCGTAATGGAGGAAGATTAATTTCAAAAATATTTAATCTGAAATACAAATCAGAGCGGAAATTATGGTTATCACTTTCAGTTTTTAAGTCCCGATTGGTTGCAGCAATTAATCTGAAATTAGATTTTTTGGGTGTTGTTTCCCCAACAGGAATATATTCATTGGTTTCCAAAACACGTAATAATTTGGCTTGCAATTCCAGTGGCATTTCTCCAATCTCATCTAAAAATAAAGTACCGCCATTGGCTTCTTCAATAAAGCCTTTTTTGTCCTTTAAAGCGCCGGTAAAAGCACCTTGTTTGTGACCAAAAAGTTCACTTTCTAGAATTTCCTTACTAAAAGTACTGCAATTTAAAGCGACAAAAGATTTGCCCACACGCGTGCTATTTTCGTGGATGGCTTGTGCAAAAACTTCTTTTCCTGTTCCAGTTTCACCAGTAAGTAAAACCGTAGATTCTGTTTTTGCTACTTTTTGAGCCAAATCAATAATTTGCTCGATTGCTTTTGATTTTCCAATAATGCTATCAAAAGAATATTTTTTGCCAATGCGTTTTTCGAGTTGCTGGATCTTTTTTTGCAATTGTACTTTTTCAATGGCTTTGTACAAGAGTGGAATAATTTTATCGTTATCGTCTCCTTTTACAATGTAATCAAAAGCTCCATTTTTCATGGATTGAACACCATCGGTGATATTTCCGTAAGCTGTTAGTAAAATAACTTCAACTAAAGGGAAAGTTTCTTTTACCTTTTGAAGAAAATCAACGCCATTACCGTCTGGCAGTTTTACATCACATAAAACCACATCGATATCTGTTTGTTCTAGTTTTTTGAATCCCGATTTTAAATCTTTGGCTTCAAAAACATCAAATCCTTCCGATTTTATAATGCGTACTAATAGACTTCTGAGTTTTTCTTCGTCGTCTATGATTAATATGTTTTTCAAGAGTGAAATTTTAAGTATAACAAATTTAGGGAATAATTAGTATCTGTTTTTTTGATAGAGCTAATTTTTCTAATAGAAAGTTCTATTTAACGTTCTATTAGTATTTGATATTCTTTAAGGCATTTTACAATCCTTACCTTTGTATATACAAATAAGATGATATTCTCATGGATACAAATACACTTTCAAATATAAAAATTTCTGTTCTTGATTTAGCAATTGTTAGAGATGGAGGAAATCCTGCTGATACTTTTAAAAATAGTTTAGATTTGGCTCAAAATGCTGAAAAATGGGGCTACAACCGATTTTGGTTGGCTGAACATCACAACATGCAAGGCATTGCTAGTACTGCAACTGTAGTATTAATTGGTTATATAGCTGCTGGGACTTCGACTTTAAGAGTAGGTTCAGGAGGGATTATGCTTCCTAATCATGCTCCTTTGATTGTTGCCGAACAATTTGGAACATTGGCGACACTTTTTCCTGATAGGATTGATTTGGGTTTAGGGCGCGCTCCAGGAACCGATCAATTTACTGCGGCTGCTTTAAAAAGAGACGATCATGCGGCTATGGAATTTCCTGCAAATGTTCAGGAATTACAGCTGTATTTCTCGGAAGGAAATAAAACTGGGCGTGTACGTGCCATTCCAGGAGAAGGATTAGATATTCCTATTTGGATTTTAGGCTCTAGTACTGATAGTGCTTATTTAGCTGCAGCAATGGGATTACCGTATGCTTTTGCAAGTCATTTTGCACCTTCCCAATTGCATCAAGCTTTGGCAATTTATAGAAAAAATTTCAAGCCATCTGAGCAATTAAAAGAACCTTACGTAATAGCTTGTGTAAATGTAATTGCAGCCGATACAGATTATGCAGCCAATAAACTTGCGACCTCATTCAAGAAAATGTTCCTTGGAATCATAACTGGAAATAGAAAACAGCTGCAACCCGCTGTTGAACCAGATGAAAATTTTATGGATCCAATGGAAGAAGCAGCGTTGCAACAAATGATAAAATATACTTTTATTGGTGGACCAGAAAAAATTAAAAAAGAATTGGAACAATTCCTTGAAATTACAAAAGTTGATGAGCTTATAGTAGCGTCTGCTATTTATGATCATCAAGAGAGATTACATTCTTATGAAATTTTGGGCAAACTAAAAGAGTAGTTTTTTATAATTTTTAAACTCACAATACATTGTATTTGTGATGATTGTGGTTTTTTAATTAAAGTAAAAAATAACATACTTTTATTTGTTGTTATTTACTAATAAGACAAATTACAAATGTGGTTTTTTCTTCCTCATTTCGATAAGCAAGATAGCCACCATGAGATTCAATAATATTTTTAGATAAGGTCAAACCAATTCCTGCACCTTCTTTTCTTGTAGTGAAAAAAGGGAGGAAGATTTTGCTTTCTATTTCAGGTTCAATGCCTTTTCCATTATCAGATATTGTAATGAATGTCCTGTTTTCTTTGGCTTCAGCCGAAATAAAAACTCGTTTTTGTGCTATTTCTTTTAAAGCATAAGTACAATTGGTCAAAAGATTGATGAATACTTGTTCCATCTGTTTTGAATCTACTTCTAACCAATGATTTATAGTAATAGTATTTATCACTTCTATTCCTTCTTTTTTGAATAAAGGAGTCATAATTTCAAAACTGCTTTCTATGAGTTGTTGCAGTCTTATTTGTTCCTTTTTAGGAGAAGGTAACATTGCCAGTTTACGGTAACTTTCAACAAATTGTTGCAAATGATCACTTCGGCGTAACATCGTAGCTACGCTGGTTTTCATATCTTCTAAATCGTCCGAAGAAATGTCTTCTTGTTGCACTAATTCGTGTAAATTCTGCGAAAGCGAACGAATTGGCGTAATGGAGTTTAATAGTTCATGCGATATCACTTTCATCAAATTCCCCCAAGCTTCTTTTTCTTTTTTCTCCACAACATTCTGGATAGAATCGAGTAAGATTATAAAATAATCCTGATGGTAAATTTCACTTCTTGAGGTTTGCAAAACAAAAGTTTGTGTGTCTTGCTGGTTCACTCGAATTTCTAATGACGTTTTAATTTCTTGAAAATTCTCCTCTTCAATAATTTCGCATAAAGTAGGCAATTGATTTTTAAGATATTTCCATTTTGAAACTTTGGGAACAGTAAAATGTTTCGAAAAATAGTCGTTCATCAAAAAAATATTCCAATTTTGATTGGCTTTTTGCAGAATAATTATTCCCGTTTCGATATTATTTAAAATAGAGCGATAAACAATGTCTTTAGAAGTTTGATCATTTTGAGTCGATTTTAGCGTTTCATACAATAAAAACAAATTGGAGTAATTTCCGTACGATTTATGCGTAGAAAAATCAGATGTAAAATCTTTTTGTAAAATGGAGTTTATGGTTCTATCATAAATTAGGAAGACATTTTTAAGATAAAAATACATTTCTACAACAAGCAAAATGATAATCAGTATTACAAATAAAGCCGTAAAAACCAATTTATTTTGAAGCAATACAATTGAAATTCCTGCACATACAAGAATTGCAAGTATGCGAATAAATAAGAGTTGGTATGTTTTTAAAGAGTGTAACATATTAAGTGGTCGTGATGTTGTGTTTTTCTAAACGACGGTACAAAGCAGCTCTGGATAAACCCAATTCTTCAGCAGTTTTGGTAATATTATTGTTGTTTTTAAGAAGTGCTTTTTCGACTGTTGTTTTTTCAATCGATGAAAGTTGAGCGTCTTCGAGAGTTTCTTCGTACTTTGTAATTTCTTCTAAATCAAGATCTGAAACTGTAATTTTATTATTTTCACAAAGAATCACGGCGCGTTCAATTCGGTTTTCCATTTCGCGGATATTTCCGTTCCAGGCATGTTTTTCAATTTGTTCGATAACTTTAGAATCGAAAATAATTTCGTCACGTTGGTATTTGTCAATCATTTTTTGCAGAAGATATTCGGCTAACGGAATTTTATCTTCATCTCGTTCGCGTAATGGAGGCAAAATAATTTCCATGGTATTGATACGATAGTACAAATCTTCTCTAAAATTTTTATCGGTAACTTCTTGTTTTAAATTTAAGTTGGTCGCCGTAATAATGCGCACATTTAAAGGTCTCGCTTTTGATTCGCCTAAACGCGTTACCGTTTTGGTTTGAATAACTTGCAAAAGTTTTGATTGTAAATGCAACGGAACATTGCCAATTTCATCTAGAAAAATAGTTCCGTTTTGCGCCATTTCAAAACGTCCAGCAGTATCTTCTTTGGCATCTGTAAAAGCACCTTTTGCGTAACCAAAAAGTTCACTTTCGAAAATATTCGAATTTAAAGAACCTAAATCAACATGAATAAATGGATTATTTTTTCGCTCAGATTGACTAAAAATATAATGAGATAAGACAAATTTCCCTGTTCCGTTTTCGCCTAATATCAAAACGTTAGCATCTGTTTTAGCTACTTTATCGGCAACAGAATAGGCTTTTTTAATTACTTCAGAATTTCCAATAAAATAATCTGTAGCAATTTCAATGGTAGCTGGTTTCTTTTTCTCTTTACGCGATTTTTCAACGCCTTGTTTGACTACTTCAAGCAGTTTTTGGTTTTCCCAAGGTTTTAAAATATAATCAAAAGCACCCGATTTTAGACCTTCAACAGCCGTTTCAACTTTTCCAAAAGCCGTCATTAAAATCACAACAGTTTTTGGTGAAAGCGTTTTTATTTCTTTCAATAAATACAATCCTTCTTTTCCATCTTCAAAACCAATTCGGTAATTCATATCCAATAAAACCACATCGATCGTATTTTTTGCTAATAATTCGACTACATTTTTGGGATTACTGAGTGTATAAATGTCTTCAAAATGTTTTTTTAGCAACATTTTTGAAGCAAAAAGTATGTCTTCTTGGTCGTCTATAACTAGAATTGCGGCGTTGGTTTTCTTCATTAGTGTTCGGTTTCGGACAAAAAGTGTTCGGAAATGAACACCTTGAAAAATCAATTAAAAATAAAAAATTAAAAATAAGGGAGTTACAAAGTTTAACTTTTTGGCACGAAAATCTCTTTACGTTCAGCAAATTAGCAACAATGGACACCATTATTAAAAGTAAAAGTAACAAAAATAAATATCTATTAATCGCATTAGCTATTATCTTAGTTTTAGGGTATGTGGTCTTTACCTCGGTAACTAAAAAAAGAAGTTTGAATGTGAAGAAAAGCGAAATCAGCATTAAAACTGTTGAAAATGATTTTTTTGAAGATTTCATGTCTTTTCAGGCTAAAGCTGTTCCTGTTAATTCGATGCTGATTAATATTATAGAAGGTGGCGCTGTTCAGGAAATATTTGTTGAAAACGGTGATTTTGTAACCAAGGGGCAATCTTTGGCACGTTTGTACAATCCAAATTCAGAGTTGGCTTATATGCAACAAGAAACCGCAATTATAGAGCAAATTAATAATTTGAATAAAGCCAAACTCGATTTACGCAATCAAGAATTGAATCTTGGAAAGGATTTGTTATCGATAGAACACGATTTTCAAGATGCTAAAAATTTGTATGATTTGAATAAGAATCTTTACGAACAAGAAATTCTCGCTAAGAGCGAATGGGAGAAAACGAAAGAGAATTATCGTTTTCAAAAAGAACGAATGAGTATTATAAAACAGAGCGTTAGCAAGGAGAAATTGGCAAATCAAATTCAGATTGTACAATTGAATCAGTCAATTGGAATTATGAACAAAAGTTTGGATATTTTGCGAACCAATAAAAAGAATTTCCTAGTTACAGCACCTATTTCGGGAAGACTTTCTTCTTTTGAACCCATTCTTGGAAAAACCTATGCACAAAATACCAGTATTGGTTTTATTGATGATCAAAAAGGATATAAGTTGGTTGCTGATGTAGATGAGTTTTATTTGGATCGCATTTCAGAAGGACAAAAGGGAACTGTTAATTTTGATAATAAAGAGGTTGATGTTAAAATAACGAAAGTAATTCCTGAAGTAAAAGGAGGGAGATTTCAATTGGAATTGGATTTTGTTTCTTCGGATAAATTAGATCTAAAACAAGGTTTGAGTTTTGGTGTAAAATTAAATTTATCTGAAAAAACGAAAAGTTTAGTAGTTTCAAAAGGAAGCTTTAACGAAGAGACTGGCGGAAAATGGATTTTTGTACTTAAAGGAAATAAAGCAGAAAGAAGAACGATCAAATTAGGTCGAGAAAATCCTTTGTATTATGAAGTCTTGGACGGATTAAAAGCAGATGAAAAAGTAATTACATCTTCGTATAAAGATTATAAACAAGTAGAAGTTTTGAATTTAGAATAAGGAATTAGAGAATAAAGAGAAAGCGTAACTAATTATATAGAACATCAATCAAAAAATGACACATATTATGATTCAAATTAAAGAACTTTCAAAAGTATTTAGAACAGAAGAATTAGAAACCAAAGCATTAAGCGAAGTTTCTTTAACCATTAATCAAGGTGATTTTGTGTCTATTATGGGGCCATCAGGAAGCGGAAAATCCACTTTATTGAATATCGTTGGTTTGTTGGACAGCGCTACGGGAGGAAGTTATCAGTTGTTAAATCAAGAAATGATTGGACTAAAAGAGAAAGAGAAATCGAAAGCAAGAAAGGAAAATATTGGTTTTATTTTTCAGAATTTTAATTTGATTGACGAATTATCAGTGTATGATAATATCGAATTGCCATTGATTTATAACAAAGTTCCTTCATCAGACAGAAAACAAAAAGTAGAAGCAATTGCTAATAAACTGGGAATTTCACACCGATTGAAACATTTTCCGCAACAACTTTCTGGAGGACAACAACAACGTGTTGCTGTTGCAAGAGCTTTAATTAACGACCCAAAAATAATTCTTGCCGATGAACCTACAGGAAACTTAGATAGTAAAAACGGAAATGAAGTAATGGAATTGTTAACTGATTTGCATGCCAACGGAGCCACAATTTTGATGGTTACACACTCTGATTATGATGCTTCTTTTTCTCAAAGAACAATTTTAATGAAGGACGGAGTTGTTTTTTCTGAAAAACTAAATCAGCGTAATGTTGATGTATTTATTTCAAAATTTTAAAAACTAAAAACTAATAAAAATGATAAAATTAATTATTCTATTAGCTACAACTTTATTGAGTTTAGTAGTTACTGCACAAGTCTCGGAAAACAGAACAATATCTGATTTTTCAAATTTAAAAGTTGCTACGGGTGTTCAAGTTTCTTACACAATTTCTAATTCCAAAAGTGTATTGGTGGAAACAGATGATAATGAAAAACTGCAATTTATAAAAACTGAAGTAGATAATGGATCATTGAAAATTTTTGTTGATGGGTGGGATAAAAATCACAAAGGTTCTAAAAAAAGAAAAAGAAGCAGAAATAACATGATTTTTAATATTCTAAAAGTGACGATTTCTGGCCCATCATTGAACAGTTTTAAAGCAAGTTCATCAGGTCAAATAAAAATTGAAAACGTAAATGTAAGCGATGATTTAGAAATTGGTGCGAGTTCATCTGGAAGTATTTCCGGAAAGTTTAAAGCAACAAATGTTACTGTTAATGTTTCCTCAAGTTCTGAGTTTAAAGGAGATGTTGAAGCAAAATTTGTTGTACTAGAGTCAAGCAGTGCCGCAGAAATTGAAATTAGAGGAAAAGCTGAAAAAGTAACAGTACGCTCAAGTAGTTCCTCGACTTGTAATATCAAAGATTTAGTTGTAGAAACGGCAGAAGTAAAAGTTAGTAGTTCTGCAGATATAAGTGTTTTTGCGTCAAAATTATTAGATGCACAAGCGTCATCAAGTGGTACTATTTTTTATTATGGAAATCCAACACAAGTCTTTGCTGACAAAAATTCATCGGGCTCTGTAAACCGAAAATAAGCATCAAAATAATCAATTAAAATCATCAAAAGAATATGCTAAAAAATTGGACAAATATATTTATCTACCACATCAAAAACAACAAGCTTTTTACTGCTTTGAATGTTTTGGGTTTGAGTATCGGAATTGCGGGATTAATTTTTGCAACCTTGTATTGGAACGATGAACACAGTTACGATCAATGGAATCCTGGGAAAGATAACGTTTTTCAAGTTTTGGTCGATTTAGGAGATAATAAAGTGTGGACAAATATTCCTGTAACTCTTGAGCCATTTATAAAAGATAATTCAAATATTGAAAAGATGATGTACTGCGAAAACTGGTATCAATCACCACTTTATAAGTACAATGGCAAAAAAATAATTATTGAAAAATTATTTAATGCTCAGAATAACTTTTTCGATTTTTTTCCTTTTGATTTTCTTCATGGTAATCCAAAAACCGCCTTGCAAAACGACAACAGTATTGTGATGAAACAAGAAACGGCAGTATTATTTTTTGGATCAGAAAATCCAATTCGAAAACAGATTCAGTATGAAGATCAAGTTTTGACTGTAACTGGTGTATATAAAATTACTGAAAACTCATCTATTGCTCCTGATGCTGTGGTGAACAATATGAAAGGTAGAATCAATAATGACAAAGATCAATGGGGAAACTTTAATAGTGGTTGGTTTATCAAATTGAAAGATCCTTCTAGAACAAGCGAAATTTCGGCAAAATTAAATTCTATTTATTTTGAAAACAAGATTGTAAAAGAAGCTAAAGAAGAAGGAATTTCTCCAAAAGAGTATCAGAAAAAATATGGAACTTTTAATTTTATTTTAGAACCACTATCTAAAACGAGATTGCATTCGCAAGGGCAAGGATCACCAGAAGGAAAAGGAAATTATCAATTTTTATTGATAATGTTGGGACTATCAATTTTGATTTTGATTTTATCGATTGTCAATTATGTCAATCTATCAACGGCAAATGCCATTCGTCGCGCTAAAGAAGTAGGTGTAAGAAAAATTGTTGGTGCATCAAAAACAGACATAATCAAGCAATTCTTGTTTGAGACTATTATTACAGTTTCAATTTCAATTTTATTAGCGTTGGTTATTGTTGAATTGTCTTTACCTTATTATAATGAATTTTTAAATAAAGAATTAATTATTTATGAAAGTCAATTTTATGGACAACTACTATTTATTTTTATAATTACCGTAATTTTTGCGGGTGTTTTTCCTGCTATTTATGTATCAAATTTTGAAACATTAAAAGTGTTGAAAGGAAATTTTGGACGAAGTAAAAGTGGTGTTTGGCTTAGAAATGGAATGCTGATTTTGCAATTTGCTATAGCCTCTTTTTTTATTATTGGTTCCTATATTGTCTTTGAACAAGTAAATTGCTTAAGTAATAAAAACTTAGGTTTTTCAGGAGAACAGGTTTTAGAAATTTTTTATTTCAAACCAGAAGTTCTTCGAAATGCAAAAAATGCTGAAGAACTTATATTTAATCGATATCAAACTGTTAAAAATGAAATTTCTAAAATAAAAGGAGTAGAACAAGTTGCAACTGGAGCATTTAAATTTGGTGGCGGCAATGATTCTTCATCTGGTTTCAGCTATAATGGCGCAAATATTCAAGCGCAAAATATTGGGGTTGATTTTGGAATGCTCGAAATGATGAAAATCGACATGGTTGAGGGGCGTTATTTGAATCCAAAAATTGCATCAGACACGATTAATTCTATGATGGTTAATGAGACAGCTTTAAAGATGATGAATGAAAAAAATCCAATTGGAAAAATAGTGGATTGGAATGAAAACAAACTTAAAATTGTGGGTGTTGTCAAAGACTTCAGTCTTTTTAGCCCGCAAGGAAAAGTGCCTCCAATGGTATTTTTCCACTTCAAAACCATTGATTGGATGATTGGAAATATCAACCACATTTATGTTAAAATAAAAGCCGAAAATACCGAACAAACTATTGCTGATATTGAAAAATTTTGGGTAAAAAATGTAGATTCGGATTATCCTTTTGAATATGATTTTATAGATAAGAGTTACAAGAGAACCTATAAAACTTATGTTAAACAAAAGAACTTATTTTTATTACTTAATCTAGTTGTTATTCTTATTGCACTTTTTGGGTTGTTTGCTTTGGCTTCGTATTCCATTCAAAGGCGGATGAAAGAAATTGCTATCCGAAAAACACTGGGAGCTGAAACCAATGTTTTGTTGAAAGAGCTTTCTAAACAGTACATTCTGTATTGTATTATGGGTTTCTTAATCGCTTTATTTCCAGTATATTATTTACTAAATAAATGGTTAGAGAATTTTGCTTACAGGATTGATATATCCATTTATCCTTTTCTAATTGGATTTATTGCCTTATTGTCATTAACATTATTGGTAGTACTTTCAAGAGCTTACCAAGCTACAAGAGTAGATGTTTTAAAATATTTAAAATATGAATAAGAAACGAATAATAACCATTGCCTTTTTTTTAATTTTTGCTTTAGTAAGTGGTCAGGAAAATTCTTGGCCATTTACCAAATGCATGGAAACGGCTTTGCAGAATAATATTGAAATAAAGATCAAATTACTGGAAGTAAAGAGAATTCAAAAATCACAGAACTCGATTTTAAATAGAATGCTTCCGTCGGTTAATTTGTATGGTGAACATAATTATAACTTTGGTTCAACCATTGATCCTTCTACAAACGGAAGAGTAAGTTCGAACATTCAGAATGATAATTTTTATTTGAATGCCAAAACCAATTTGATTGATTTTAGTGCTTTTGCTAATGCTAAAAAAGATAAAATTAGCATTGAAATCGCTAAAGCAGAAAAAGAAGTTGTTGAAAATGAATACAAATTGCAACTTTTAGAAAGTTATTATCAAGCGCTTTATACCCAAGAATTATTAAAAATTCAGAAAGAACAATTGCATCAAGCTTCTTTCAATTTAGACCGAATTACAAAAGAAGTGACAATAGGAAGTAAGCCTCAAAGTGATTTGTACGATATGCAGTTGAGTTATTCGGAAGAAGAGAATAGTTATATAACTTCTCAACAGTTGTATGAAATACAAAAAATGCAACTGTTTCAGTTAATGAATGTGCTAAATGTAGCAACAGAAACAGTTATTTTAGAAGTTTATTTTGATGAAAATAATCTAGATTCTATTGAACATACAAATTATAATCCTAAAATAAAACGTGCAGAGTTTCAATATAAAAATAACTTGAAAGCCATTAGTTTAGAAAGAGCTAATAACTTACCCGTTCTTTCTGCTTTTTATAGTTATTCTACTTTTTATTATAAAAATATTAAAGAGGTAAATAGTTTTACAGATTCTTTTTCGAACCAATTGGACGATAATAAAAGCCAGCAAGTAGGTATGCAATTAGCCATTCCAATTTTTAACGGATTTAGAAACAACAAAAGAATAATCGCTTCCAAAATTGAAAGTAAAAAATCGAAATTGGGTATCGAACAAGAAAAGCAAGAGTTGGAAAAACAAGTCGCATTAGAAGAAAAAAACAAAAAAAACTATTTAGAACTTCAAGATAAATTACAACAAAGACAAAAATATGCTCAAGCTTCTTTTACAACCATGCAAGCTAAATTTGCAAATGCTAGAGTAGAAGCTATCGTTTATTCTTCGGTTAAAAATCAGTTATTGAAAGCAGAATATGATGTGTTAAAAAATAATCTTCAACTTCAATATATAGCTTTAAAAATAAATCTACTGAAGTATAATGCGATTTGAAAAAAGTAATTTAATTCAAAGTCAAAGCTCCTAGGATTTCTTCAGACATAAACGGTCCTCCTGGATATTTGGCAGTATAATCTAAATTGAGCCAAACTTGGTTTCGTTCATCAATATGGTAATGCAATTGTTTTCCATAGCTTTCTTTAGCAAAAAGCTTGTTTTTTATCAAAAAATTGACTGTTTCAAGATCGTTCATATTTCCAATTAGAATTTCAGGATAAATATGTCCTTTAGTATGAATCAATCTAGGAGTTCCTCCAATGGCGCGAACACATGCCGCCATTAAGATAGAATGATCGTCACAATCTCCGGATAAATATTCTAAGGATTCGCTAGCTGTAGCAATATAATCACCGTCTTTAGGATCACTTACATAGTTCCAACGACTATTGATTTCTTTAAAAACGGCAAAACATTGAATAATAGTTCGGTAATCTGAATATCCTCTTATATTTTTAAAATTCTTATTGACAGCCATCACTGCAAAATTACGAACTTTAGGATTCTGATATTCTATGGCGTTAAGAATCTTAGATTTATTTGGAAAAGGCAATAATTTAGAAATAATTATATCCTGAGGATTTGGATTATCGGACATGGTGTAAATCATCGAATCGTAATCCTCATAAACACTTTCAAAACCGTAATTTCCCAATATAGTTCCGTACAACAACAACAAAATATAAAGAACCATACAAATAATAATGATGGTTCTAAGCAGTCTTAATACTAGCTGTATGGCTACAACAATAAAAATAAACAATAAAATTCGATCTAAATTAATAGGCCAATTTAATTCGATTAAATTTTGATGCGCTATGATAAAAGTAGGAATACTAATCAAAACATTCAATACAAAAATAATCACATCATCCCAAGGCTTCTTGACTTGAAGTTTTTGTTTTATGTTTTGAAAAGTAAGATTTTTAAAGTTTATCATGCGAAGCAAAAAAGGTAAAACTATACTGTTTTAACTATTTCATCAAAAGTACCTATTTTATTAATAATTTTAAGCTCTAATAACTGATTTTGAATATTGTTTAACATTTCATTCGATAATTGCTTTTGAGACCATTCGGTTAGTGAAAGCCATTCTTGAATATCTGCTATTTTTTGATGGTATTTATCAGCTAAAATGGCATCAATTCCTGGGATTGATTTAAAAGAAGCTGTTTTTGCATTAATAATGTTTAACATTTTCTGAATGCTTTCTGGATCTTTTTGCAAAATTTCTTCACATACGGCAATTACAAAACAAGGCCAAGGAGTAGGGCAGTCGGCTATTCTTCTAAAAATTCCATTGTCAACTAATGGTTTGGTCATGAAACGTTCCCACATGAAATAATCGGCTGTTCCATTTGTTAAAGCTTCCACAGCTCCGTCAATGGTGTTTATAATTTCAAATTGAAGATTATCGGTTTTCCAATTTTGATTGTTAGCATTAACATAAGCCATTAATTGGGAACCCGAACCCAAACGAGAAATAGCCACTTTCGTATTTTCTAGGTCTGCAAGAGTTTCGTATTTAGATTTTGCTGCCACATGAATTCCCCAAATTAAAGGTGAATCCACATAAACTTGAACAATTTTAGACGGATTTCCAGCTACAATATCTTTTACAATACCTTCTGAAAGAATAACAGCAACATCGGTTTCTCCATCGCGTAACATTTGGCACATTTTACCAGTTCCTTCGGGAACATCAGTCCATTGTAAATCGATATTTTCTTCTTCAAATTCTTTGTTTTCAATGGTTAAGTGCCAAGGCAAATTAAAGTGTTCTGGTACTCCAGCTATTTTTATTGTTTTCATGTTGTTTTATTTTCTAATTCATACCAAATACAGGGTATTTCATTCCAATTATAGTTGTTTTTTTGTTGCATCCCTATTTTTTCAAGAATCTTACGAGAACCACTATTTTCAATATTCGCAGAAGCATATATTGTTTGAATTTTCATAGTTTTAAATCCATAATCTAACCATGCTTTAGCAGACTCATAACCATATCCTTTTCCCCAATATTCTTCAATAAAACGATAGCCTATTTCATAAAAATTAACATGTCCATTTTCAGGTTCTGTGATATATTTTATTCCGCACCAGCCAATAAAAACATTTGTTTCTTTTAGAATTACTGCATAACGCCCAATTCCATTTTCTAAGTATTGATTTCGGATGTTAGCAATGTAATTTCTACTTTCTTCAATTGAAACAACTGGATTGTTGCCTAGAAACTGATGAACATTAGGATTTGAATCCAAACGAAACATTCCTTCATCATCTGAAGGAAGTAGTTCTCGAAGAATTAGTCGTTCGGTTTCTATAATTATATTCATTTTTTAATTCTTAAATGAGACAAAACAATTCTTGAACCATCAGGATCTAAAAACATTTTACCATTTTGATTCCAATACGGATTTTTGGCACTAATAAAAGTAATATTGTTTTCAGAAATTCTAGTTATTAGTGCTTCATATTCCAAAACGGTTTCGGGATAAAGCACTAAAATATCATCTTCATCAAAATGGTGATTTGCTTTGTCCTCAGATTGCGTAAATTCAAGATGCCAATCTAAATTTGGTTTTCCAATAAATATCCCATTGTAATTGGAATGGCTTTCAAAACTTCCGAGTAATTCGAATCCGAGTATTGTTGTATAAAAGGATTTAATTTGCTCTAAATTATTAGTATGTCTGGCAATTCGAAGTATCATATTTTAATTTGTTTGTCCAATTGAATAGTGAAATTCGTTTGTAATAACAGCTAAATTAATTTATATAAAGTATAACGAATTAATTTATCAATAGTTTCATTGGGATTTTCACTAAAAGTTCCATCGGCACGATTAGCGACAATGGCGTTTAGCGAAATGGCATGGTGTCCCAAAAGTGCAGCCAATCCGTAGATAGCAGCAGTTTCCATTTCGAGATTGGTAATTTGAATTCCGTTGAAATTGAATGCATCCATTTTTCGATTCAAATTAGGATCTTGAATTTTTAAACGCAAAATCCGCCCTTGTGGACCGTAAAAACCGCCAGAAGTAGCAGTAAAACCTTTTTGAAATTCAATGGAATTGAATTGTTCTTCTAAAGCTTTACTTGAACTAATTACGTAAGGTTTTCCTTTTTGCAAATCCCAATTTGTTTGTTCAATAAAAGCCGATTCGATTTCTGTATTTGAAATTTTATCGATACAGTAGGAGCGAAGCATGTTGTCCAAACCAATAGCATATTTACTCATTACAAAACTATCCACAGGAATATTGGTTTGCAGCGAACCCGATGTTCCTATTCGTATAATGTTTAGTGAATACAGTTTTTCTTTTATTTTTCGAGTAGTAAAATCGATATTGACTAAGGCATCCAATTCGTTCATGACAATATCTATATTATCAGGGCCGATTCCAGTTGAAATTACCGTTATTCTTTTGCCTTTGTAAATTCCTGTTTGCGTTTTGAACTCTCTTTTTTGAGTTGTAAATTCAATAGAGTCAAAATGGGCTGTAACTTTCTCCACTCGGTCTTGATCGCCTACAAAAATGATGTCTTCGGCAATATTTTCGGGCTTAAGATTCAGGTGGTAAATGCTTCCATCTGGATTTAGAATTAATTCTGATGCTGCTATCATTTTTTTTAGTTTCTGTGGTTCTATGCTGTTAAGGGCTTTTTAGTAAGGTCTAATTATGAAATCTAAAGTCTGCAATCTTAAATTATTTACCCACCAACACGCTTGGTTTTAAATCCTTTTTCTTGTAAAATTTTCATGATTTTGTCGCGATAATCTCCTTGAATGATAATGGCACCTTCTTTAAAACTTCCGCCGACACTTAATTTGGTTTTGATTTCCTTGGCAAGGATTTTAAAATCTTCATCATCGCCTTCATAACCTTCAATTATAGTGGTTGGTTTGCCTTTTCTTTTTTCGAATTTACAAATCATAGGTTCTTTTTGAACGAATAATTCATGCGGTGTACCGTCAATTTCCTCAGGTTCATTACTTGGAATATGTTCTGGAAATAAGTTTTTTAATTGGTCTTCTAAATTCATAACTTCTTAAATAGTTGTTGTTCCTAAAATTATTTCTTAATCAATCCTAAATCAACTAATCGTTCGTACAGAAAATCTCCAGCGGTTATATCGTCAAATTGTTTTGGATTTTCATCATTGATACAGTTTTCCAAACAATCAAGTGGCATATCACTCACAGGATGCATGAAAAACGGAACTGAATAACGAGACGTTCCCCATAGTTCTCTTGGCGGATTTACTACTTGATGAATCGTTGATTTTAATCGATTATTGGTGTGTCTAGAAAGCATATCGCCTACATTAATGACTAATTCATCAGGCTCAGCAATGGCATCAATCCATTCTCCGTTGTGGTTTTGAACTTGAAGTCCTTTGCCTTGAGCTCCCATTAAAAGCGTTATCAGGTTGATATCGCCATGTGCTGCGGCACGAATAGCATTTTCAGGTTCTGATGTAATAGGAGGGTAGTGAATGGGTCTTAAAATCGAATTTCCTTCTTTGGCATAGTTATCAAAATAAAATTCTTCTAATCCTAAATGCAAAGCCAAGGCTCTTAAAACATAGATTCCTGTTTTTTCTAGCATTTGATAGGTTTCTTTTCCTACTGCATTAAAACGCGGTAATTCATTTACCACTACGTTTTCTGGATATTCTGCGGCGTATTTTGAATTTGGCTCTACATATTGTCCAAAATGCCAAAACTCCTTTAAATCGCCTTCTTTACGTCCTTTAGCGTGTTCTTTTCCAAAAGAAACGTATCCTCTTTGCCCACCAATTTCAGGGATTTCATAAGTTTTCTTTGTTTCTAAAGGCAAATTAAAAAATTCTTTGATTTCATGATAGAGTTCTTCTACCAATTCTTGGTCTAAAAAGTGACCTTTTAAGGCAACAAAGCCAATATCTTCAAAAGCGTTGCCAATTTCGTTAACAAATTTTTCTTTACGGATGGGATCATTAGAAAGGAAATCACGTAAATCAACACTAGGAATATTTTGCATAGAATAATTATTTTTTGAAAATGTATTTGAAACTGATTGTATCTTCTGTTTACAAATGTATTTAATAATTATTTTAATTGACACTACTAAATCAGTCATTTAAATGTTAGATAGAGAGAAAAAAGTTTTTTCTGTCAAAAAATTCTTCTTTACATCTATAAGAAGTCTTAACTGCTTGGCAAAGCAGTTTTTTGAGTAATTCAAAATTATGAGGTTTCTTAATGTATACATTTGCTCCATTCATAAATGTTTCATGAATATCTTTTTCTGCTGCTGAGGTAGAATAAACGGCAATCATAATTTCTCCAAATTTTTCATTATTTCTTATTTCCTTCAAGCATTCTAATCCATTTTTGCGTGGCATGTTCAAGTCGAGAAAAATAATATCGGGTAAGACAGTATCTTTTTCTGTCAGATACGCTATTAATTGCATACCATTGTCCACCGTTTGAACGATATGTCTTATTTTTATTTCGTCAAATGCATCTTTAAAAAGAAGTCGGTCGCCTTCATCATCATCGGCAAGAAGAATACGAAAAGTTTTATTTTCCATTGTTTTTTTTAGTCTTTGGGTAAATAGATATCGAATGTTGTTCCTTTGTTTAATTTGCTTTTAACCGTAATTTCTCCGTGGTGATTGTCTACAATTTTTTTTACAATGGCAAGACCAATTCCTGTTCCGGCATATTTTTCTTTTCCATGGAGTCTTTGAAATACTTCAAAAACTTTTTCGTTGTATTCTTTTTCAAATCCAATACCATTGTCCGCAACAGAAATGTGACAATAATTTTTTTCAGGGGAAAGACATTGGTGCTTTTCTTTATTGCCTTTTATAATGCGACTTTTAATTATAATATGTGGCGTAACATTTGGTTTTGAAAATTTAAGCGCGTTGCTAATGAGATTTTGCATCAGTTGGCTTACTTTAGAATGAGCTGGCTAATGCTATGATTAAAAAAATTACAAATTAGTTGTGTTACTTTTTTTTACTTAAAAGTAGTTTTATGATTTTTGGTTTGAAATAGTTTTTTGTTAATTTGCTCCAAATTTAGTCCTGTTTATGTAAATTATAATGTCTCGTTTTGAGACGTATTTTTAAAGAATCTTAATTAGGGTTTTGTAGCTAAATAGGATTTACAAATAAAAAATATGAATTTATCAAAATGGTTTCAATTTATAAAGCCTAATTTCAAGTTCTATCAGGATGGTTTTTTTGAATTTCCTTTTTTAGCAAATTCGCCGCAATTATTTGTAGAGAGTACGATAAAGTCTCCAGGAAGCAAGCATAACGTTAAGGAACAGCTGGTGCATAGAAGTAATCCTTTTATAAAAGGGGAGTTTCTATATAGAAAAATTGAGGAAGGTTTATGGTTTACAGTTACAAACATAAATTTCAAATATAATACATTAATTAAATCAGTCTATGCTGCTGATATTCCTAGTGAACATTATACAATTACCTTTACCCTTTTTGAAAGTGAAGTAAAACTTAAGAATACTTTTATAAATAAAATGCCTTTCCAGAATAAATTTTGGGCATTTAAAAAACCAGGAACAGATGTAGGGGCATGTTTTTATAAAGGCTCTAAGTGTCAGTTTTATATTTTTTATATAGATCCAGAATGGATTGAAAAAAATATTCCTTTTAATAAATTAGATAAGAACATTCCGTTTAAAAAATTTCTGGATTCGGACAAAGGTTTTATTTCTTATCAAGATATTGTACCTGATGCCGAAAAGTTATCTCACGAAATCTTACATACAATGAAAACATTCAACGATGATGTTTTTAATGAAACGCTGCTAAAAGCCCAATCTTTTAGCTTGTTATCTACTTTTTTTAAGAATGTGTTTATTGATTCAAGGAAAGAAAATTATCAAGACAAAGGTACAGTAGATTATAAAAAAATTTCAAAATGTGAGCGTTTGATTTCAATTAATTTATCACAACCTTTTATTGGAATTGAAAGTATTTCACAAACGTTAAAGATCTCGCCTTCCAAACTAAAAATGGATTTCAAATCGGTTTACGGAACATCAATATTGCAATACAACATTGATAAAAAAATGCAATTGGCCATGCAATTACTCCTCAATACCAATATGCAAATCAAATATATTGCTCAAGAAGTAGGCTATGAAAGCCACAGTAAATTTAGTGCTGCTTTCAAGAAAAAGTATGGAAAACTTCCGTCAGAATTACGTCCAGAAAGTATGGTAAATTAAATTGCTTTTTAGATTAAAAATTATTGCCACCGATTAAAGGATTTATGCAGATTATAATTTTGTGTTAATCCTTTTTTTCTGTTGCTTTTTTTTGCGTTGTGAGCATCCTTTTGTATTCAATTATTGATGCTTTTTATCCTTTTATTTTTTCTTAAAAAATTACTAAAAATGTCCGATTAGGCTATTGATTTGTCCGAATGGGCTACTCAAAATGAGTTGCGGTATATTAATTTTGTTGCCTTAAATAAAGATCCCAAAACAATCAAGAATAGCGTTTCATTTTTTTGAACGTTGCCTAAACAAATCTAAATACCTGCTTATGAGAAAAATTACTTTAACAATTACATTATTTTTTCTGTTTTTTGCGCAAGCTGTTCTATCTCAAACAATAAAATATGTATCGGTAAATGGTTCTGGAAATAAAGATGGAAGTTCATGGAGCAACGCTTCAGACAACTTACAGAAAATGATTAGTTTATCTAGCGGGGAAACCGAAATATGGATAGCTAAAGGTAAATATGTTCCTAGATCTGCTCCAGCCCCTAACGACAATCCACAGGATAGGAACAATACTTTTGGCTTAAAAAAAGATGTAAAATTATATGGGGGTTTTAGTGGTACCGAAACAAGTACTGAGCAACGAGATATTGTTGCAAATGAAACCATACTTAGTGGTGATTTAGGTGGCGGTAATTATGCATATCATGTTGTATTTATACATGCATTTGCAGATACTGATAAGTACTACTTAAACGGGCTAACTATTAGTGAAGGAAAGTCTGATGTACTTGATTACTATAACATTTCCGAAGAAGTTGGAAGCACTAAATCTACTAATGAACAGCTTGAAGATAAATATCCAGATTGGTTTGTTTCAATGACAGAGAGCCCGTATTACGAAATGGCTTCAATAGGTTTGCAACTATTAGGAGAAGACGAATTACCAGGTGTTCTTTCAATTCCAGGAGGTGATGCTAGATGGGTGACAATATCTAAAACATCTTATCCGCAAAGTAATGGAGCCGGTATATATAATGTATTAGGGGATTTAACCATAGAAAATGTAACTCTTAAAAATAACACGGGTGTTTTTGGTGCAGCTATAAGCGTAGAATTTGGTAAGACTACTGTTGTCAATTCTACTTTTACTGATAATAAAACTACTAATAATGCAGGTGCAATTGTTTCCACTGAAAGTTCTTTAACGATTAAAGGAGGAATTTTTAACAATAATAGCTCGCTTTTAGGAGGTGCTATTGTTGAGGTTGATGGAAAATCTTTAAATATAAGTAATGTTACATTTACTAATAATAAAGCCATTAGTGATGAAACTAACACGGGATTCGGAGGAGCTATTTACTTTGAAAAAGTGGATACTGCAGATTCATCAATAAGAACAATTGATAATTGTACTTTTACTAATAATAGTGCACCAATTGCAGGAGCTATTTATGTAGGTGAAAATATTAGTAATCTTAAAATTACAAAATCTAAATTTAAAACTAATAAAGCTTTATTAGTGGCAACTAGCACACTCGCTGATGGCGGAGGTGCTATTAAGCTTCAAAAAGTTATAAAGGCAGAAATAACAGGAAACAGTTTCAATGATAATTCGGCTTCAAAGGGTATAGGAGGAGCATGCGTATTAGATGAAACTGATGGAGTTACATTTTCAGACAACATTTTGTCAGGAAACACTTCTTTGTCAGGAGGTGCTTTATACTTACTTAATAATAAGAGTACTACAACCATAAATCGAAATGAATTTGATAAAAATAGTGTTACTTATACAAGTGATTTTTCTTCTTCTGGAGTAGGAGGTGCTGTAGCGTCTTTCAACGATAATAACGTTCAAATCTCTGATAAAAATACATTTACAGATAATACTGCTCAAAATGGAGGAGCAATTTATTTCGTAACGAGTGCAGTTAATTCAACTATTAACGATAATACTTTCAAAGCCAATAGTTCTGAGAAATTTGGTGGAGTAATATTTGCTAGTACGCCTAACGCAGCTGTTACAGGTAAGCTAACACTAACCAATAATAATTTCGAAAATAACAATGCTATTGAAAGAGGGGGGGGGATTTTATTAACTAATAAAATTACAACTGATATACATGATAATATATTTATAGGAAATAAGTCTTATATAGGTGCTGTTTTAGATATTCTAAGTTCTGCAGAAACCCAATTTTATAATAATACGGTTAAAGGTAATGTTGGGACTACAAATAGTTTAGGATCTTCGAGTGGTATAATTACCACAGTGAATGGGGTAAGTAAATTATATAATAATGTTTTTACGGGAAATGAAAGCTTTACGGCTGTATTTTATGACAATTCAACTGTCGATTTTGTAAATAACACGGTTTGGAATGAAAAATCAAGGTATGGTATTTATATGATTAGTAGCAAGATTAAGCTTTACAATAATATTTTAGAACAGCTTAGTGGAACTGCTACTTCAGTTGATGTTAAAAACAACTCTTTTAGATATGATAATACCAATTATGTTGCTAAAAACAACAATATTCTTGAAACAAACTTGTATTTTGCTGATGAAGCAAAATCTAATTTTTATCTAACTGGCTGTAGCCCCTTATTAAATAAAGGAAGTAACTCATTGTATTCGAGTGACTATTCGACCACCGATTTTTCGGGAAAAAATAGAAAAGTAGAAACTATTGATATTGGTGCTTATGAAAATACATTAGGTGTTTCTGGCAAAACAATGCCAACGGTTGTTGCAATACAAACTTTTTGTAATCAAGTCATCGTAAATGATTTAAAAGCAACAGGTTCAAATGTTAAATGGTACAGTCAGGCTTTAGGAGGAAGTCCGTTAGCCAATAATACGGCTTTAATTTCTGGTAATACCTATTATGCAAGCCAAACCATTGATGGTTGTGAGAGCGATAGAGCAAGTGTTGCTGTGTCAATAAGTTCCACCGTGGCACCAACTGCCCAATCTCCTCAAAACTTTATTATTGGTCAACAAGGTGTTAACATTGTAGTAAATGGAAGTAATTTAAAATGGTACACACAGGAAGAAGGTGGTGTAGCATCAACAGCATTTCCTTCTTTAAATTTGTCGTCCGAAAATTCGGCTACCTATTGGGTTAGCCAAACTAATGCTAATAATTGTGAAAGTACCAGAACTAAAATAGTTGTTAATGTAACAAAAATACCGCTTACAGTTAAAGCTATTGATCAAACAAAAATATTTGACGGGAATGTTTATGGAAATGGTAATTTTAAAGTAACTTATTCTGGTTTTGAGTCTGGTGATAATGAATCAAATAGTATCTCTGGTTCTCTTAGCTTTTCTGGTGATGCTACAACTGCAACTGAACCAGGGGTCTATAAAATTATTCCGCAAGGTATTTCTTCTAGTAAATACACGGTTTTGTTTGAAGAAGAAACCTTAGAAATAAAATCGAATTTAAATTTAACAGATAACGTTTTATATGTAAGACAAGGTGTAAATGGAGATGGTACTTCGTGGAGTAGCCCTTTAAGTAGTTTAGAGGTTGCTTTAACTAAGGCTACTAATATTAACTCGGTTCATACAAATGACAGCGACCCTAAAAAAGTTAAAAAAATATATGTAGCCAAAGGAACCTATGAGTTAGCTTCAGGGAAATCGTTTATCATGCCTAAAAATATAGAAATATATGGTGGTTTTGACCCTGATAATGCGGTTACCAACTTAACACATCAGCGTATAACAGATAATACAAATGGCGGAAGTATTTTAAAAGGTAATGGTGCTTCGGTTATCAAAAATGATGACAACGGCTTAACTGCTAATGCTGTTTTAAATGGTTTTACGATTACAAACGGTAATACAACTAACGGAGGAGGTATCTATAATAAAAAAGTAGCACCAAAGTTTGAAAACTGTATCATAAAATCAAATATTGCTACTGCAAATGGAGGGGCTATATATAATGAAAGTGCCAATACAACATGGGTTAACTGTTTAATTGTTAGCAATAATGCGCAAAAAGGAGCTTCTATCTACAACGATGCATCCTTACCTACCTTACTTAATAACACTATAGCAGATAACACAGGCACACATGGAGCAACAATGTATAATACAAATGGTTCTAATCTAAGTATTGTAAATACAATTAGTGTAAAAAACAGTTCAGATATTGTTAATGAAGCTAGTACTGCTAATTATGAAAATAGTTTAATACAAGGTATAAACGGTATAACTAAAACTACTAGTGTTTTTGATTCGAATTATGTGCTATTAACAGCTAGTCCTGCTCTAAATGTGGGTAATAATAATCCGGCTAACCTTGTTTTACCAGCCAAAGATTTAAAAGGCAAATCTCGTATTATTGATACTAAAGTTGATTTGGGAGTTTTTGAAAGAAATAAAACCCAAACCATAGCAGCTAGTGATATTACAAAAAAATATGGTGATGAACCATTTACACATGGTACTGCATCAAGCGGATTACCACTGGAGTATATTTCTTCTAGTAATAATGCTGTTGCCAAAATAGAAGAGGGTAAAATTAAAGTTGTAGGTGTTGGAACAACTACAATAACAGTAAGCCAACCAGGAAACGATACTGAATACGATGCTGCTAGTGCAACTTTCATTTTAACGGCAGGAAAAAGAACTTTAACAGTAAGTGCAGATAATAAAGTTAAACTTTACGATGGGTCAAAGTTTACTGGATTCACCGTCTCTTATTCTGGGTTTGTTTTTGATGATACCCCAGATAATAGTTTAAGTGGAAACCTTACATATAGTGGTACTGCTACAACCGCTACCACTATCAGTTCGGGTACTCCTTATACGATAATCCCATCAGGATACACCTCTTCTAACTATGAGATTACTTATGCTAACGGAGGCTTAACGATTGACCCAAATATTACTTTAACAGATGGTACTATTTATGTTAAAAAAGGCGCCACAGGTAATGGAAGTTCTTGGGCTAATGCCTTAGGAGAAGTTAGTGACGCATTGACAATAGCAAAATCGCTTAATTCAAGTTCAACACCAGGTGTAACTAAAGCGACAAAAATATATGTTTCTAAAGGTAGCTATACACCAAAATACAGTGCAAGAGATAATGCCAACTTTGTTGATGAAGGAAAAGATAACAGCTTTTTATTGGTAAATGACGTAAAATTCTATGGTGGTTTTGATGGAAATATTGTAGGAGAAAGTCTAGTAAACCGAGATGTTCAAAAGAATAAAACGATTTTAGATGGCTCAAACGTCATTAATCATATCATTACAGTTTCTAATGCAATGGGAGATAACGAAGTAAACGGTTTCACTATTTTGAAAGGTGCGGCATCGGATTTAGGAACTAACGATGCAGGAAGTGTAACGGTAAATGGAAAGCCCATTAATAGAACTTATGGTGGTGGTATACGTGTACACAGTTCAAACGTTTCTATAAAAAACTGTATTATTTCAGAAAACTCTTCAGGTCTTTTAGCTGGTGGTATTTATATTTCAGATCAATCTACTGTTTCAATTTACAATACGCTTTTTTACGGTAATTTTGCTAAGCACTATGCAGCAAATGCTTCTTCAATTTTAATTGATAATGCGAATGTGAAAATCGTTAATGCTACTTTTGGAGATGCCAATTCTGGAGACGGTATAGTTTATAGATCTCATATTTCTACTACTGGACTTTCTACTTTAGAAGTCTCTAACTCTATATTTAGAGACAACCTATATAACAAAGATATAAATAGAACATCAGGGACAGTTACAATTAAAAACTCATTGCTATCTAAAGCTCAAACTGATTCTCAATACAGCTCGATGACATTAGCTAATAATATCTATGCACAAGCTGCTGATTTTATTGATGTAAATGCAAATAATTATGCCTTAAATACAAGCTCTGTGGCGGTCGATAAAGGAGATAACACGCTTTATAACTCAGCTATTGGTGGTAACAAAGATCTTGCAGGTTTAGATCGTGTTAAAATTAATAGCATAGATATGGGGTGTTATGAGACCAGAATAGCACAAACTATTACCGCTACAGACATTACTAAAACCTATGGAGATTCAGATTTTATTCATCCTTCTGCATCAATAACTACTAATTTTCCATTAACTTACACCAAAAGTAGTAACGTCAATGTTGCTAGTATTAAAGAGGGTAAAATTCATGTATTAAATCCGGGTACAACTACCATTACTATTACCCAAGTTGGTGATAAAGACTATGCTCCATTAGAAAAGACTTTTGTTTTAACTGTTGCAAAAGCAACCTTAACAGTAAAAGCAAACGATAAGTCTAAATTTGCTAATAATGTAGCATTTCCAAATGCAGCTTATGATGTAAGCTATACCGGTTTTGTTAACGGTGATGATAGTTCTAAGCTAACAGGATCCATACAATATTCAGGTAGTGCGATAGGTAAAACAGAAATTGGTATTTACACCGATGGAATAATTCCAAGTGGTTTATCTTCCAGCTATTATGATTTTGTCTATCAAAATGGAACTTTAAAAATAGTACCTAATACTACGCTAACAAACAATACATTATACGTAAAACAAGACGCCGTTGGCGGTAATGGATCATCTTGGCAATTAGCACTAAACGATTTGTCATTGGCTTTACGATACGCTACCATTCTAAATAACGAAACACCAAATACTGTAAATAAAATTTATGTAGCCAAAGGTACTTATACACCAAAATACAGTGCTAGAGACAATTCTAACTTTATTGATGAAGGAAGAGACAATAGCTTTTTAGTATTAGATGGCGTAAAACTCTATGGAGGTTTCGATGGAAATATTGCTGATGAAAGTATAAATGACCGACATATTCAAGAGAATAAAACGATTCTAGATGGCAAATCTATAATCAATCATATCATTACAGTTGCTAATGCAACAGCCAATAACGAAATAGATGGTTTCACTATCTCGAAAGGCACTGCGGCGAATGGAGGAAGTGGCTCAGAAGGAAGCGTGACAGTAAATGGAAAGTCAATTACTAGACAATATGGCGGTGGTATAAGTGTACTCAGTTCTAACCTTACTATAAAAAACTGTGTTATTACAGAGAACTCTTCAGGTGTTCAAGCAGGGGGTATTTATATTACAGATCTATCTAATGTTTCCATATACAATACACTTTTTTACGGTAATTCATCTTATCACTATGGGGCAAATGGTTCCTCAATTGTAATAAATAACGCCAATGCAAAAATCGTTAATACTACTTTTGGAGATGCTGTAGAGAATTCATCTCATATTACTACTTCTGGAAGTTCTAGTTTAGAAGTGTTTAACGCTGTCTTTAGAGATAACACAAATAACAATGATATAAATAGAACAGCAGGAACCGTTATCATTAAAAACTCTTTGCTGTCTAAAGCTGAATCTAAGTATAGCAATATGACATTAGCTAATAATAGCTATGCAAAACCTGCTGATTTTATGGATGTAAGTGCAAATAACTTTGCTTTAAAAGCAACATCTGCAGCAATCAATAAAGGAGATAACACGCTGTATAACTCAGACATTGCAGGTAATAAAGATATTGCAAATACCATTCGTATTCTCGGCGAAAAAATAGATATGGGTTGTTATGAGTCCAAATTAATACAAACGATTGATGTTACTGATATAACTAAAAAATATACAGATGCTGACTTTGTCGTAGGAACCGCATCAAGTGGTCTACTTCCGCTTACCTATAGTAGTGATAATAAAACGGTAGCTTACATAACAAAGGATAATAAAATAGATATTGTAGGGGTTGGACAAACCACAATAACGGTTGCTCAAAATGGTAACGAAACCTATGCTTCTGCATCTAAAAGCTTTATACTTACAGTTGAAAAAGGAGATATTTCTACCACTTTAAACCCAGAAACATACACTTATGATGGTTCTAAAAAATATCTGAATATTAATGATTTACCAACAGGAACTACTGTGTCTTATGAAGGTAATGGACAAATAAATGCAGGAGAATACACTGTTAAAGCAAATATTAGTGGAGGTCAATATTATAATGATATTATAGTATCTAATACACTTAAAATCAATAAAACAGAGCTATCAGGTATTTCATTTCCTGAAAAAACGTTTACGTATGACGGCTTTGATAAGCACCCAGAAGTATCAGGAACCTTACCTGAGGGAGTAAATGTGGTTTACTCAAACACCCAAAAGGATGCTGGTTATTATGACAATGTAAAAGCTACACTTTCGGGTTCTAATTACAACGTGCTTGAATTAACCACTTCTATGACTATTAAAAAAGCTGATCTTTCGGATGCAATATCTTTATTAGAAAAAGAAGAAGTTTATGATGGTACTCCTAAAAAATTATCGCTTGATAGTGAACTTCCTAAAGGAGTAACAACAAAGTATACAAATAATGATAATATCAATGTTGGCTCTTATGATGTTAGAGTTAAGATCGATGGAGGTAAAAATTATAATGACAAAGAGCTTATTGCCAAATTAATAATTTCAAAAGGAGATTTAGATACCAATGTAGTTCTAACACACGACACCTACATTTATGATGGAAACGAAAAATCATTAACAATTAATGGTGTTCTTCCTGATCAGGTAACTGTAAGCTTTACTAACAACAACAAAGTAGACGTGGGTAGTTATAAAGTGTATGCTACTTTAAGCAAACCAAATTATAACGATAAAATAATAGAATCCGAATTAATTATAGAACCAAAGTCTTTAAACGTTATAGCACAAGGCGAAATATCAAAAGTGTATAACGCTAATACTATCATAGCATTAAATGCTGATAATTTTGCTTTGGAAGGGTTTGTTAATGATGATGATGTACAACTAAATAATCCTGTCGCTGCTGAGTTAGATAATAAAAATGTAGGAGTAAATAAAGCAGTTACCATTAACGCTTTAAAGTTATATGGAGCCGATGCTAAAAACTACAAATTAAGTGCTACCTCTTTAGTGGCTAATATAGCTAAAGTTACACCTAAAAAATTAGATGTTTCATTGAAAGGAAGTGTAACCAAAATTTTTGATGCAACAACTAAAGCAGTTTTATCAACTAGTAATTTTGATATTACTGGAATTGTAGAAAATGAAACAATAGCTATAAACACTCCATTAGAAGGGGAATATGACTCAAAAGATGTTGGAAAAAATAAAATTATAACGGTTAGCAACTTGAATGTTACTGGAGATGATGCTTCCAATTATATATTAAATTCTCAAACAGTGGCGGGACAAATAGGAGAAATTACAGCTAAAGCAATCACAGTAACGGC
>WSSedL1CaDRAFT_10000282_pt1 | contig 35644 bp, 32 predicted proteins | sample WetSurSL1Cattail_FD_9464 | JGI IMG/M metagenome (IMG submission 9464)
CTGCGGCTACAGTATAGATGGGATACTTCATCCTGCCACTCCAGTTTAAAAGCCATGACAAATTGCTGTAAGCCTTATATCTTGAGGCTTTCCCTAATCGTCCGATTAATTCAACCTCGTCAATCAGGATAACCCAACCATTAAGTCCGCATAAACCAAGCACATCTGCCATGACGCCAAAATATGCCGATGAATGCTCGTTTACTTTAAAGCTTGTTTTTTGAAGTGAAGTTTGCCTGCTCTTTCTATGAATTCTTGCCAATTCAGGAGTGGGCAGCCGTAAACCTGTCAGATCACCATAAAGCTTATCCTTTTCCTCACCTTCCGTATAAAAATAGTCCTCTAATACAATAGATGGGAGATTGTTGACATATCGCCCTTCTTCCATTATCCTGCTTTTTTGAATATCTGAAAGTCGGAATTTGTTGAGACAATGCTGTATACCTTCAAGTGTCGAATCAGGAGTTTTTATGCGTGGCGCTACGCTTCCAAAAAAATTGTAGAGGTTGTGGCAGGACACCTCGCGACTTAATGACACACGGCTTACTGCAAAATTCATATCAAGTGCGGTGTGCTCAATTGCTGTGAGTGCATGAGTTTTACCCTGACCATATTGGCCCCATAGGATTCGTCCATCAGGAATAACTCCATGCTCAAAGGAAGAAAGGTCTTCGGTAATTTTCTCAGTAAGGTTGCTGCGAAGGTCTGGTAACACTCTGGTAGAAAGCCTGGTCGGAATACCTGCTCTCAGGGATTCCACTACAAAAACGGATTCAATATTATTCATTTTGATCCCTCCGCACTATCGCACATATAGGCATTCTCCATAACGGCAGCTTTTAATGTGCTTTGATTGCTGAAATTGGGTATATTATCTTTATATTTCCTTTTTAATCCGTAATTGCTGAAAACCAATGATAAGTGCTGCGAAAGCATCCTTGGGAAATCTGAACCAAGACATTCCAGGTGCTTGTCAATATCAACAATATCACACAAAGAGTTAAACATGCCGGATGGAACAAGTCCTGTCTGAAGCCTCATCCAAAGCGCTTCATAGCTTTTAAAACCACGCTTTTCATCCTCTACAATATTTCTGCGGCCGGCTACCATAAACATAAGGCCTTTCAACATCTCCGCATCATCAATGATTTGTCTTATAAGCTCACAGGTATCCTTAATATTTCCCGGTGAATAAATAAATCGGCCTGTTTCCGTTGAACGTTCATACATTACATCAATATCATCAATGAGTACAAAAAGTCCTTTCATTCCTGAAAAGATAATGAGTTTCAGAAGAGAAGCCAACCACTGGCGCGCATTTGACTTTTGAAGAGTCTCAAAAATTCCGGCTGCCTGGCGCTCGAATCTTTCCAATTTCTCGCCTTTTATCCATTTTATTGCCAGGCGTGTTGCACTATCATCATCATTTATTAGCCTATCCTTAATAAGAGTAAACGCAAATGTAAATATGGAAGGACTGAAATCAGAATCTTTTAAAGTTTTAGCGATGGCAATCCTTATTTCTCTTGAGGCATCAGCTGTCCCATAGCCTTCTTCAATGACATAAGGTAATAGCTTGGAGGTTCCATCGTATATGGTACTCCCATACCCCAGTGATGCTGCAACCCTGGTACTCAATCCCCGGATGACCTTTTCCATGTCGACGCAGGAGACGATGAGCCTGTATAGGCTGGGTATATCGTTCAATTTCGGTCCGGCATTTCTTGCGGACAAATAAATGCTGGAATATCCTTTTTGCAGAGAAAGTCCTTGAATTGTGCGCAGTATATGAGATTTGCCGCTGCCTTCATTTCCTATGAGTACTTTTACCTTGCTGCCGCCTTCTGCTATAAATGCGTCAAGATAAATCCGAGAGAATCTATCGAGCCAGATTTCCGAGCCCAGAGTCATATCTCTTACCAATTCCAGATTATCCGGAGGCTGACCGTTTCTTAAACGTATTACATCATCGACAGTAAGTGCCACTATATTTCACCTTCCTTATATATTGTAAGGCTGCTGATTCTACTCTCCCGTCCTTGACTATCCACAATGGCAATGGCTTTTGATTGGTTTCTTGCATAGCCGAACTCAAATTTATATGCCTCATAGGATATTGTTGACAGTTCTTTTAAAAGCCCAAGATCATACATGTAGAATTGTTTTGGATAATCCTGCTTTGATGACAGCTTTAAGGTCAGAAGATCATAAATATCATTTAAAGGTACCGCTCTGCCCCAGGCAATGTCCTTTTCCCTGTAAACAAGGCGGTTTGAATACGAATATGCCTCTAGAAGCTCTTTCATAAAGGTGGTTTGGTTAAATTTCCTGCCGGTTAGCTTTTTGTATCTTATTGAAACCCATTTAGCGAGTTCCAGAGGATGGAGTGCAGATGTCCTTTCATGCTTTCTTCCGAGGGATAGTCTTGCTTCAAAAGAGTCAAGCGAAATATTTAACTTAAACGGAGGTATGTCATACTGTGGAAATTCTCCGCTGAAGGGCACTCCCTGATCTCTTAATGAATTTTCCAGGGATGAAACAAATTCTGAAGAGTTCACTTTTTGTTTTAAATCTTCAAAGCTGATATTCAAGTCCTCTTGTATTGTATTCCAACTCTCGGTTAATCTCTGCAAAAGTGGAATTACAGCAGTCGAAACCTGAATGGAATCCTTTATATTCCAACTTTTCGAAATGTTTTTAACAATCTGCCAATCTTTTAGCAGGCTCTTTGCAGAAGAATCAAAAACAGACACAATATTTGACTTCTCATCAATAGTACTCATTATATTTTGCTACTCCCTTCGTATGTTAATATTAAATAGATTTTCGATGAATATTGTTAAAATATATCATAAAATAGCGCTCATTTCCATAAAAATAACGAATATGATACTGGACATAATGAAATTCTAACCATATTTTATGAAGACCAAACAGCTTCGGAAAATATTATATATTCCCCGGATTTAATTTATAAATTGTTCAAAATACATAGGAATTATGATAGTCTTAATTATTAAAGCAAGTATTAAAGTAAGCATATTAGAGGAATATTGAAATGATAATTCAAATTGGAGATAAAAAAGTCGTAATCTCGGATGTGCAAATTTTGGTTACGGCAAGAAACAGAGCATTATATGATGCAGGCAAGAAGTTCTATATGTGGGGATATGTTAAAAAGGTAAGCTACCGTTCCTATGAAAACAGTTTTTACGGTACTGTATTGGGAGAGAGGATGTACGAAGTAAAGGTGGTTTTCATGAAACGGGGTGACTTCTCAAGCTGCAGCTGCAATTGCGATGATTATAGAAGTACTTCGGCCTGCAAGCATACTATAGCTGTAATGTTTGCCATCTTGAAATTTTTCGAGGGAAATCGTCAGATCATTATTGAAAACATATTTAAATTTGAGAATCTTGATATCAATAATAAAAGTGCGATCATTCCACAGAAAACAATACCGGTGAGTCCACAGAAAACAATACCGGTAAGTCCGCAGAAAACAATAAATCAGGTTGTTGCGAATAGTATTCAGCAAGTACAAATTGCAGATGAATTGAAAAAAAAAGAGACGAATTCATTGCCGGACACAAAGGTTTCTGCTCCTGCAGTCAAAACTTTGGCTTTAAATCAGGATGCAAGAAGCTTTTTAACTGCTTATATGGATATGCTCAGGCAGCAGAACGTGAAAGCTTCTTCAGCAATAGCTTCTTTTGAGAATATGGAGGAAGCAAAGCTTGTACCGACTTTTGTCATAACACAGCACTGGAACCAGGTTGAACCGGGGCTGGAGCTTCAAATAGGGGGGGACAGGCTTTATACGGTAAAGGATATTTCTGACTTTGTACGTTCATACATTGATGCCAGACCATATGAATTCGGGAAAAAATTCACATATATACCCGATAAAACAGTGCTTGAAAGAAGATCTTCCAGTCTCATGGAGCTTATAACAAAAATATTCATTGATGAAAAAAGGCTCTACATTAATCAATATTCATCAAGTACAATCTTTCGGGAAAAAAAGCAGATGAAGCTTTCCGAATCTGCTATGAAGGCATTTTTTGATATTTATGAAAACGCTACCTTTCATGTGCGGATAGGGAACTCTGAGATTATTAATGATGTTGCTGTTGTGGAGGACAATATCATTCCGCAAGTTGAGCTAATGGCGATAGAGGGAGGTGTCAGCCTGAAATCGGCACTTAAGGGAAGCGTTTATGTGCTGGATTCCAAGGGTGAGTATATTTACTATATGACACAAATTCACAAGACAAGGCTTGATGCTGGAAGCGGCATTGTTCCGCTGCTTAAATATTATAAAAACAACAAAATCGAATTGGAGTTTCCTGAAAATGAGGCTGTAACGCTTTTTTCCAGCATTGTTCCCGCACTTGAAAAGTGCTGTAGTGTGAAGATAGAAAAGAAACTGGAAGAAAAATTCTTTCGGGAAGAACTTGTTACTACTATTTATTTGGATAGAATACAGGAAAAAGGAAGCTCAATTATCTTTGCTTATGTTGAATTTGTTTATGGCGAACAAAAAATAAATCCCTGCATAAATGATGCGGTAAAAACCAATGAAATAGATGGAAGAATACTTATCCGGGCGGAAAAGGAAGAAGGTACAATTGTCGGCTTATTGGAGGCCGCAGGTTTTAGAAAAAGTTCAGATAAATTTATATTGGGGGATGAAGATAAAATCTATGAATTTGTCACGGATGAACTAAAGGAATTGAAGGAGAAGGCAAATTTGTTTTATTCTGAAGCTTTCAAGGAAATGCGGGTTTATCCTTTGAAAAACATAAGAGCGGGTGTAAAACTAAATGAAGGCGGCAATATGCTGGAATTGACACTGGACATGGAAGGCGTCGACACGGAAGAATTAAAATATCTATTGCAATCCTTTAGAATGAAAAAGAAGTATTACAGATTAAAGAATGGATCATTTATTCCTCTCGGTTCGGGGGAAATCAATACAATGGCTAAGCTGCTTGAAGAACTCAATATTACAGATTCGGATCTGTCAAAAAAGGTCATTAATCTGCCTGCATATAGAGCAATGTATATTGATAATGCGCTAAAGGAATCAAATAATCTGCAGATAGAGAGAAATATGCGTTTTAAGCAACTGGTGCAGAATATCAGAGAACCTCAGGACATGGAGTTTTCTATACCGCTGGAGTTGCAGGGGATTCTGCGCGACTACCAGAAAACCGGTTTTAAATGGCTGAAGACTCTTGCTTTATATGGCTTTGGTGGTATATTGGCAGATGATATGGGACTTGGAAAAACGCTTCAGGTAATTACGTTAATACTGTCGGATAAGCTGGAAAAAGTGAATTCAGGTACATACAGGCCTTCTATTGTGGTTGCGCCCACATCGCTTGTATACAACTGGTTGGAGGAGGTGCGTAAATTTACAAACAAATTGTCGGTTGCAGTTGTTTCCGGAAACCCGTCAGATCGGATTCGACAGCTGCAGGAATCAAACAATGCGGATTTGATCATTACAACATATGGCATGATCAAGCGGGATGTCGAGTATTACAAGGATATGGAATTTTCATATTGTATTTTGGATGAAGCTCAACATATAAAGAACCCGGGAACTCTGAACGCAAAAACGGTAAAAATGCTGAAAGCATCCTGCTATTTCGCACTTACCGGAACTCCAATCGAGAATTCCCTCACAGAGCTATGGTCCATTTTTGATTATATTATGCCGGGATATCTGTTGTCGCAGCGTATGTTTTCCAAAAGATTCGAGACTCCGATTATTAAAAACAAAGATACCAAAGTATTGAAAGAACTGGGAAGACATATAAATCCTTTCTTATTGAGAAGAATGAAACGGGATGTATTGCTGGAACTGCCGGAGAAGACAGAGAGCAAGCAGATATGTGAAATGGCGGAGGAACAAAAAAAGGTATATCTTGCATATATACTAAAAGCCAGACAGGAGCTTAATAAAGAGATAGCCTCTAAAGGAATAGAGAAAAGCCAGATTAAAATATTTTCAATGCTTACCAGGCTAAGACAAATCTGTTGTCATCCCGGTCTTTTCATTGAGAATTACAAAGGTCAAAGCGCAAAACTGGAAATGCTCTTTGAAATTCTGGATGATTCGTTGGAAGGGAAGCATAGGATTTTATTATTTTCTCAATTCACAGGAATGCTGGCTGTTATTAAACAGGAATTAAATAAAAGAGGGATCAGATATTTCTATCTTGATGGAGCGACAGATGCAGAAGAAAGAATGAAAATGGTAAAAGCCTTCAATGGCGGGGAAAACAGTATTTTTCTGATATCACTCAAGGCAGGGGGGACGGGGCTTAATCTCACAGGTGCCGATGTTGTAATACATTATGATCCGTGGTGGAATCCTGCAGTAGAGGATCAGGCAACCGACCGCGCATACAGGATAGGACAAAGGAATCCTGTTCAGGTATTAAAGCTTATTACCAAAGGAACGATTGAAGAAAAAATTTATCAGCTTCAGCAAAAGAAAAAGGAACTGATAAATTCAGTAATTCAGCCAGGGGAAAGCTTCCTGGCAAAAATGAGTGAACAAGAGATAAAAAGCCTCTTTGAATATGAAGATCTTTAGAAATTACAGAGTGTATGCTCCGACACTTCAGCCGGAACTGAAAATTGGGTGTAATGATCTCTGCCTGTGCGGCAGTGGGAAAAAGTACAAAAAATGTTGTGGTGTATAAAGGATGAGGAGGAAATAGGATGGCATACAGTGATGCTCTTTGGCAGGAAGCCAAAAAGAAATGCAGATTGAATAATGAAGACATCAAAATTGCAAAAGAACTTGGCCTGAATCCCAAAAGTTTGATTAAGAACATTCCAAACAAGAGTGAGCAATGGAAAGCTCCTGTTAACGTATGGATCAGAGAAATACAGGAGAAGCGCAGGAATAAGTCATTACAAAAACAGAAACGCAGCGCCTCTGCCGGGACAGAGGTGTAATCCGGGAAAGAAGAGTAATCCGGGACGATAAGAAGAGAAAGGTGGATGCAACTTAGTTCTTTCGGTCACAAGACTAAGTGTGGGAAGAAATATTCATTATAATTGAATAATATTATAAGTATACTTTAAGATATAATTGTAAATAATGAAGATATGAAGTATAATTATGCTGTGGAGGTGAATGGAATGGCTTTAACAACGAAAGAAAGCATTCTTAAAGTTTTAACAGCATTTAACCCATGGTGGAAAACTGGAGCTATTCATCCGGATTTTACGAAAAAATATCGCAGATTTGCTTATTATGAAGCGATGAAACGTTTGCAGCAAACCGACTTAAGAAGAACTGTCGTCTTGACAGGCGCACGCCGTGTGGGGAAAACTACAGTACAATATCAGATGATTCAAACACTCCTCAACAATGGTATTTCTCCCCAGAGAATTGTTTTTATATCCATGGATCATCCTATGTTAAAACTAAGCGGGTTAAACGAAATTCTTGAATGTTATCATGAAAATATATATGCGAACCTTGATGCTTATTACTTTTTTGATGAGATACAATATGCAACAGATTGGGACCGATGGCTAAAAACAATTTATGATATGCAGCCAGGTACCAGTATGGTTGCTACCGGCTCTGCGAGCCCTGCTCTGCTAAAAGGCAGTACTGAAAGTGGTGCCGGCCGCTGGAGTATAATTCAGGTACCAACCTTATCTTTTTACGAGTATTGCGCTTTGCTGGGAATTGAAGACTTGGGCCTGGACGCATCTGTACGACTGACTGCCTTTACTTTTATGACTCAGCAGCAGCGAACAGATGTAATGATAAAGCTTTCAGCTGTACAAAACCATTTTATCCGATATCTGCAGGTGGGCGGATTTCCTGAACTGGCTTTGTCGCACAATGATCTGATGGCTCAACAAATGATGCGTGAAGATGTTGTTGATAAGGTGCTGAAAAGAGATTTGCCATCGCTATATAACATTAGAAATGCCACGGAACTTGAACGGATATTTCTATATCTATGCAATGTTTCTTCTGAAATCGTGTCTATTGATGCTATTGCAAAGGAGCTTAATGGTGTTTCAAGGCCGACAGTTGAGAACTATATTCAATACCTTGAGAGTGCAAACCTCATATATATCAGTCAGCCTGTTGAAATGGCAGGACGCAAGGTACTTAAGGCCAGGCCTAAAATCTATATTGCCGATGCGGCCATCAGAAATGCTGTGCTTATGGATGAGTCAGTGCTTACTGATCCAATTGAGATGGGTAAGATGGTAGAAACAGCGGTTTATAAACATGTGGCAGCATTCTATTATCAGAAGGCGACTCGAGTTGGATATTATCGCGGAGGTAAAAAAGATAAGGAAATCGACATTGTTGTTGATTATCCCAATATAGATAATATCCTGATAGAAGTAAAATATCGTGAACAGGCTCCGATTGCGGATGATGATGCAATCTGTGAACTTGCAGGTGAAGCATCTGCAGCTATTGTTGTCACGAAGCGCGCGGATGATTATGGGGTCCATAATACTCAAAACGGTAAAATACTTTTACGCATTCCTGCATTTGCATTTCTCTATCTGCTGGGTCACGCAGAACGCAATGGGTGATGGGGCCTTCCGAATCAAGCTCCTTTACTCTTTCATACAAAGAGATAATATGCTGGCATCCTGTTATTGAAATAAAGCGACTATGTTTGGGACATTGACTAATATAATAAAAAAGATTGCAGAAAGGATCAAACCGGCGTTCAATTTCAATAGGAATACGAAAATATGCTTTATCTTCATATCACCGAAACTCCACGCCCTCAAAAAGATCAGAAAATCAACCATTACCAGGGCAAATAGAAATAAGAGTATTGAATTATACATGCTCGATATGTAATCCAGCATAGTGAAGCCCTTTCAAGATAGATGCACATATTATACCATGAAATGTGTACACACATATATTAATGGAGTAATATTTTTACGGATGCGACCAGAAAATTCACGCCGAAGCCTATCAGGCAAATGCCCAGGAAAACGATTATTATTTTATAGATCTTTAAATTTATAAAATTCCTTGTTTTGCTTACAAGAGTGGAAATGAATATATACCAGGAAAAATCCGCCAGGATATGTCCAAAATAGAACAATATCACGCCGATCAGCCCGAAAGAATTATATGCGTTCATCATCAGACCCAGACCAACGGCAGCCCACCAGATGATGAAATATGGATTTGACGCACTGATGACGGCTCCTCCGACTACTATATTCCCATATTTGCCGTCGGACTGCTTTTTAAAATCAATATTTACCCTCCCCAGGTAGATATCTTTTACCATACTCACACCAAAGAAAACCAAAACACCACCACCCACTATTCCTATTACCAATTGGGCGGTTGACGTACCCAAATATTTGCCAACACCTAAAAATATCAGAAAAACAAGTACAAGCTCAAGCAATGCATGACCGATTGAGATCAGGAATCCTGCCTTTGCACCTGTCTTTATACTTTTTTCCAATGTATACGTAAGTAATGAACCGGGCATTAAAGCGCCGGAATAACCAATTAGCAAGGATTTAAAAAACACTTCCACCAAATTGCATCTTCTCCAGTCAATTTTAACCGTTGTAAATCGTAAGCAAATATATCATATTTTAAGCGGTGCTGCAACCATTGTATTGGAAAAGACCGAGAATGGGAAGTAATACAACAAATAAAAATCTGCAGCAGATCGTAAAGAATATAAACCTTAATTTTATTGACAGCATGTTTAGTTTATTGTATGATATAAATCATATAGGATTAGTAGGCGATGAAAGGAGGCAAATTATGAAACTGTCTACAAAAGGAAGATACGGATTGAGAGCAATGGTTGATCTTGCGGTTAACTCTTCCGGAGACCATGTATCTCTTTACAGCATAGCAGATAGACAAAACATATCTGAAAACTACCTTGAACAGGTTTTTTCGATATTGAGGAAAGCTAATCTGGTAAAAAGCGTAAAAGGCGCCCAGGGAGGATATATTTTATCTGATTCTCCTTCAAAGACAAAGGTTGGTACAATATTGAGAGCTCTCGAAGGTGATCTGTCTGTTGCTGACGAAAAGGCGGATGCTCCTTCTTTATCCCATAAATCCATACAAGCTTGTATACAAATAAATATATGGAATAAGATGAATGAAAGTTTGAATCAGGTCGTGGATGCAGTGACACTGGAGGATTTGGTTAATGACTATAAAAAAATGAACAATGAAGATATCGTAATGTTTTACATCTAATTTTTTTAATATAAACCATACTAAAAGTATAGGAAAAATAAAATTTAAGGGGGATTTTATCATGAGCGAGAGAAAATTGAAATTTGACACACTGCAGGTGCATGCAGGACAGAAACCGGATCCTACTACTGGTTCCCGAGCTGTTCCAATCTATCAGACTACATCGTATGTTTTTCGGAATTCTGAGCACGGAGCAAATCTTTTTGCATTGAAGGAGCCAGGAAACATCTATACGAGGATCATGAATCCGACCAATGATGTTTTTGAACAGAGAATAGCAGCTCTTGAAGGAGGAGTAGCTGCTTTGGCAGTAGCATCCGGCTCTGCCGCGGTAACCTATTCCATATTGAATATTGCAGGTACCGGTGATGAAATTGTTTCTGCAAGCACGCTTTACGGAGGCACATACAATCTTTTTTCCGTAACCCTTCCCAAATTAGGAATTAAAACTATTTTTGTCAATCCTGATGACCCTGAGAACTTCAGAAAGGCGATCAACTCCAAAACAAAGGCATTATATATTGAAACGATAGGCAATCCCGGTATCAACATCATTGACATCGAAGCAGTAGCCAAAATAGCACATGATAACAAAATACCTCTTATTATTGACAATACTTTTGGAACACCATACCTGATCAAGCCTTTTGAATTCGGAGCAGATATTGTGGTGCATTCGGCGACTAAATTTATTGGTGGGCATGGAACCTCTATTGGTGGAGTTATTGTTGATTCGGGTAAATTCGATTGGATCGGCAGCGGCAAATTCCCGGGACTGACCGAGCCGGATCCAAGCTATCATGGTATTAGCTATGCTAAAGATGTCGGCGCAGCAGCATATGTGCTAAAAGCCAGAGTACAGCTTCTCAGGGATACAGGAGCGGCTGTAAGCCCATTCAATTCGTTCCTGTTCCTTCAGGGACTTGAAACACTTTCCCTTAGAGTTGAAAGGCATGTTTCCAATACAAAAAAGGTTGTTGAATTCCTGCAAAAACATCCTCAGGTTTCATGGGTTAATTATCCGGGTATAAAGGGCAATAAATATTATGACCTTGCACAGAAATACCTTCCAAAGGGTGCGGGCTCCATATTCACTTTCGGAATCAAAGGCGGAGAAGCAGCTGCCAGGAAATTCATTGACAGCCTTGAGATATTCTCGCTTCTTGCGAATGTCGCAGATGCCAAGTCATTGGTGATACACCCTTGGTCTACTACACACTCACAGCTTTCGGAAGAAGAGCTAAGGTCAGCGGGAGTTACACCTGATCAAATAAGGCTTTCAATCGGTATTGAAGATGCAGAAGACCTCATATATGATATTGATCAGGCACTTAAGAAAGCTGTAGAGGCATAATCAAGATCGATATTTCGGGTAAGCTGGAGTTTTTAATGAGCTCTGATTAGTTGTGAGCGTTTTGTTGCAGCATTTTCAGGAGGTTTGGATTCAACCTTCCTCCTGAATGTTGCGCACCATGCCAAAGCAAGTATCGTATAACAATCCCTACTAAACATATAGGAAAATGAAATTATTTTTTTAAAACGTATTGACATTTCCCATTTTTGATAATAAAATTAGGATAACAAATAAAACATATCAGAATACTAGGAAAAAATATTATGGAGGCGATATCATGTCGAAAATTGCAAAGAACTTAACCGATCTCATAGGAAATACTCCGTTGTTGGAGCTGTCGAACTATAACAAGATAAACGGACTGGAAGCGAAAGTGATCGCTAAACTGGAATCCTTCAACCCTGCCAGCAGTGTAAAAGACAGAATAGGTTATGCCATGATAAAAGATGGGGAAGAAAAGGGATTAATAACCAAGGGTACTGTAATCATTGAACCGACGAGCGGCAATACGGGTATTGCGTTGGCGTTTGTAGCTGCAGCAAAGGGTTACCGGCTCATTATTACGCTGCCTGACACCTTTAGTATTGAAAGAAGAAATCTTTTAAAGGCATTGGGCGCGGAATTGATACTGACGCCAGGAGCCGAGGGTATGCCGGGCGCAATAAGGAAAGCTGAAGAATTAGCTGCTCAAACACCAAATTCCTATGTGCCTAATCAGTTTAAGAATCCTGCAAACCCTGAAATTCACAGAAAGACTACAGCAGAAGAAATTTGGAGGGATACCGACGGCCAGGTGGACATATTTATTGGTGGAGTAGGAACAGGCGGAACGATAACAGGCGTCGGCGAAGCTTTAAAGCAAAAAAAACCCGGGGTCCGGATCATTGCAGTTGAACCCTTTGATTCACCGGTCTTGTCGGGTGGGAGCAAGGGACCTCACAAGATACAGGGGATAGGCGCCGGCTTTGTACCTGATAACTACAATCCGAAAGTTGTTGACGAAATTTATAAGGTCAAGAATGAAGAAGCTTTTGAAACAGCAAGAAAGCTGGCAAAGACTGAAGGCCTGCTGGTTGGTATATCCTCAGGAGCAGCAGCCTTTGCGGCAACACAGATTGCCAGGAGGCCTGAAAATAAAGGCAAGGTTATCGTAGCTCTCCTACCGGATACAGGTGAGAGATATTTGTCTACAGTATTATTCCAGGAAGCCTGATAGAACGAACTTGATTTAAAGCAATCAAATAAATACTTAAAATATTAACAAAGGGGAGATGATCCCCTTTGTTAATATTTTAAAACCAACTAAATAGATAATACTACTATAGTATAGGCTGGTCCTATGGGAAATGTTTGAAATGGGGGAGATTGAAATGAGCATTCATAAAAAGCAAAACAGAGATTCTATAGATATTACAGCTATTATGAATAATATAGTTTTTAAATCTATTTGTAAAATCCAGAATGGCTCCATTACAATCATCAAGCAGGACAACTCCATTATTCAAGTAAATGTAAATGAGAAAATTCATTTCGAAAAGCAGATAGAAAATGAAGATTTTGTTGAGGGGGTTCTATTATGACCAGTGTTGAAGGCTTCGATAAAGCCAGGGCAGGAATTTCTGAAGAAGATCTAAAAAAGCTGCTTCAATACATTGAGAGTATTCACTATGGCTCTGTAACACTTTTTATCCAGGATGGTAAAATTGTGCAGATAGAAAAAAGTGAAAAAATCAAAATCAAATAGAATTGCTGAAAATGGAACAGGACTTGTAAAGGCTCCATTTGGGAATAGCGCAGATACTTTGAAATGATATAAATGTGGAGATGTGATTTTTAGAGAAACGAAGTGAGTGCATGGACGAAACAATATCCTTAAAAATCTATGGGATGACCTGTACCCTGTGTTCCATTTCTATTGAAGCTGCACTTGAAAAGCTTGAGGGTATAAAATGTACGAAAATAAGTTATGCGACGGAAAAAGCACTGATTGAGTTCGACGCTTCAATGATAAAGGCTGAAGAAATTAACAAGGTAATAGAGAGTCTGGGTTTTTCTGTTGAAGGAAGTCAAAAAACAAAAAACAAAAATGGCTTGAATGGAGATAGAATCCATCGGAACAGGCTGAGGAATCTCTTTATAATAGCGGCAATATTGAGTGCGCCCATGGTCTTTATGATGATTATCAGCGGAGCACATGAATGCTGCAAATATATTCCTCCTGATCAAATGACCGGCTTTACCGGATTTATAACAAATTTAAGGGTTGAAACACGTTTTCTCCATGATTGGAGGATTCAGCTTGCACTGGCAACACCGGTGCAATTCATTCTGGGTTTCAGGTTCTATAGAAATTCATTTCATGCTTTACGTCTTCGAAAACCCAATATGGATGTTATGATAGCTTTAGGAACATCTGTAACATACTTTTACAGCGTATATGTTTCTTTCTTCGGAGCAGCAGATGATTATGGGATGAAAGAAGTATATTTTGAAGCGTCCTCAATCATTATTACACTTGTGCTGCTGGGCAAGTTTTTAGAGGCCGCAGCAAAAGGAAATACGTCAAAAGCAATAGAAGCCCTTATGACACTTAAACCAAGTACTGCAAATATCATACGGGACGGAAATGAAACAGAAATCCCTGCCGAAGAAGTAGCAGTAAATGATATCGTAGTCGTAAGGCCGGGCGATAAAATACCTGTTGATGGTGTGATTACGGAAGGATATTCAAGTGTAGATGAATCCATGCTGACGGGAGAAAGCCTTCCGGTTGAAAAAAAGGAAAATGATTTTGTTACTGGAGCATCCATCAATCAGTTTGGAACTTTTAAATTTAAAGCTGCAAAGGTCGGAGATCAGACAGTGATATCACAGATCGTCAAGCTGGTTGAACTAGCCCAAAATAGCCGGGCGCCTATTCAAAGAATAGCCGACAGGGTATGCGAATTTTTTGTGCCCTTTGTTATTCTTGCTGCAATAAGCACCTTTTTGTACTGGTATTTTATCGTATTCAATGGTTCTCCCTATATGATCAAGCTGCCGATTTTGTATGCGGTGTCTGTCCTGGTTGTTTCCTGCCCTTGCGCATTGGGACTTGCAACTCCTACGGCAATCATGGTAGGAATGGGAATGTCGGCACAAAACGGGATACTGATTAAAAATGGGGAAACGCTGGAAAAGACTTGCCGAATGAACACGGTTGTTTTGGACAAGACAGGAACGATTACCACTGGAAAGCTGAAGCTGACTGACGTGATCCTGCTTGATAAGACCAGTGGTCTTGGTAACGAAAATGATGTTCTTGCCATTGCTGCAGCTGCAGAAAAAGCATCTGAGCATCCTGTCGGCAAGGCTATATACCAGCAGGGGAAAGAGAAGGTGCCTGAGCTGATAAATGATGCCGATTCTTTCGAAGCTATACCGGGAAAAGGAGTAAAAGCAGGTATTCAGGATAAAAAAGTCCTTATAGGCACCAGAAGTCTGATGCAGGAAGTCAGCATCGATTTTAAAGTCTGGGAAGAGCAATTGTCAATGCTTCAGGATAATGGGAAAACGATTGTGCTTATGGCTGTAGACGGAATTGCGGCTGCTGCTCTTGCCCTTACGGATGAAATCAAAAACACTTCAAATAAAGCAATAGCAAAGCTTAGCAAAATGGGAATCGAAGTATATATGCTTACTGGGGATAACGTAAAAACAGCAAGGGCTGTTGCGGAACTGGCAGGAATAAAAAATGTCATTGCCGGTGTGCTGCCGGATAAGAAAGCTGAAGTAATTACAGAGTTAAAGAAAAAAGGCAAATTCGTGGGAATGGTTGGCGATGGAATAAATGATGCACCTGCCATTGCAACTGCAGATGTGGGTTTTGCAATAGGAACGGGTACTGATGCAGCAATAGAAACCGGAGATATTATATTGCTTGGGGGAGATTTGAATGCTTTGCCCGCAGCAATAAAGCTTTCAAAGGCAACGATGAGAAAAATAAAGCAAAATTTGTTTTGGGCCTTTATTTATAACCTCGTAGGAATACCCATAGCGGCCATGGGAAACCTGAAGCCCGAAATAGCGGCAGGTGCCATGGCTCTTAGCTCCATATCCGTCCTGCTAAATTCCATCAGACTAAAAAGGACTTTGCTATAAAGTGACAAGTAATCATCCATAATTGAATTAATTTTTAAATAGCTCTTGACAAAGAAGGCATTAGCTTATAAAATAATACCAAGTAAATATATACGAACACTATGAATTGAGTTGACCGGAGAGCCGGAGGCTGAATTAATTCTCATGTTATAATATGGGGTTAGTTTGGTCTTTTTCATTTTAAGGAGATGAATGATATGAGTGAGAGAAGACTGGGCTTTGACACGCTCCAAGTGCATGCAGGTCAGGTACCGGATCCTGCGACAGGATCAAGAGCAGTCCCCATATACCAGACAGCTTCATATGTACTGGAGAATCAGGAACGTGCAGAAATACTATTTTCATTAAAGGAATTTGGCAATACCTACACAAGAATTGTAAATCCTACAAACGATGTTCTTGAACAAAGGATTGCCGCATTGGAGGGTGGTTCGGGAGCATTGGCACTGGCATCCGGTGCAGCAGCTGTTACCTATTCCATATTGAATATTGCAAAAGCCGGTGACGAAATTGTTGCAGCAAGCAGCTTGTATGGAGGAACCTATAACCTGTTTTCCAGTACACTGCCTGACCTGGGTATCAATACGGTTTTTGTAGATCCGGATGACCCGGAGAATTTCAGAAAAGCGATCACGGATAAAACCAAGGCGATTTTTGTAGAATCCATAGGCAATCCGGGAATTAATATCATTGATATTGAAAAGGTCGCAGATATAGCTCACCAAAATGGAATCCCCCTGATTGTTGATAATACATTTGGAACGCCATATCTTTTAAAACCTTTTGAACATGGAGCCGATGTGGTTGTTCATTCTGCAACAAAGTATATTGGAGGCCATGGAACATCTATCGGAGGACTTATTGTAGACGGCGGAAAATTTGATTGGGCGGCAAGCGGACGTTTTCCAGGATTCACTGAACCTGATAAAAGCTATGGAGGACTCAAATACTATGAGCGTTTTAAAGAAACGGCATACATAGTCAAAGTCCGTGTCAAGCTGCTGAGAGATACAGGCGCTGCCATCAGCCCGTTCAATTCATTTTTATTCATCCAGGGACTTGAAACACTTTCCCTAAGAGTTCAGAAGCATGTTTCAAATGCTCAAATTATTGCAGAGTTTCTAAGCAGGCATGAAGCTGTTTCATGGGTCAATTATCCCGGACTTCAGGGCAATAAGTATTATGAACTTGCAAAAAAATACTTTCCCAAAGGAGCAGGGGCGATTTTTACCTTCGGCATTAAAGGCGGAATTGAGGCTGCCAAAAGGTTTATTGATCATCTGGAGATATTCTCCCTTCTGGCAAATGTTGCGGACGCAAAATCACTTGTCATTCATCCTGCGAGTTCAACGCATGCACAGCTCTCTGCGGAGGAGCAGATAAGTGCCGGTGTTGCTCCTGATCTTGTGAGGCTCTCCATAGGAATTGAAGATCCGGAAGACTTGATTTTTGATCTTGAACAGGCATTGAAAAAAGCGCTGGAGGTTTAGGCCTTTCAACTTACTGTGTGATTTAAAAAGATACATTAGATTTTACAGGATATTTTAGTGAAGGGAGGCGGGAGAGTTGGCTGAAGGAGATTTATCTGTTGCTGAGCAGGCTGTTGAAGAATTTAAGAATGGTTTGTTTTGTTCTGAAGCTATTTTGCAGGTTTGCAACAAAAATATGAATCTCGGCTTGAGTGATTCTGCAATAAAGATGGCAACAGGGTTTGGAGCAGGCCTGGGCGGAGCCAAATGTTGTTGTGGCTCTCTTACAGGAGCAGTTTTGGTATTAAGTGCCATAAAGGGGCGCGAAAGCGTTAATGAAAGTGTTGATGAGGTTTTTAAGCTCACAAACGAGCTCCATGACCGCTTCAAGGAAAGGTTCAGGGCAACATGCTGCCGTGTTTTGACTAAAACTGTGGAATGGGGGGCTCCAGAGCATCATCAGCTTTGTGAAAAGTACGTAAGAGGGGCAGTGGAAATTTTATACGATTTATTGACTGAAAACGAATTTATCAAGGAGGAAGCATTGAATGAAAAGTAAAAGATTATTTCCTGTAGTAGCAGTCTTCATAGCCATAGCCTTATTGGCGGGCTGCAGTAAAACAAGCGCCACAAATGCAGCAAGCACAGCAAGCACAGCAAGTACAGCAAGTACAGCAGTCGCGACGGGCAGTGATACAGCAATTGCAACAACCGGTGAGAAAAAGCTGACAAAGATAACGGTAGCATATGCAGGAGGTACTTGTGAAGCCCCCGCGTTTGTTGCATACCATAATGGTATCTTTAAAGAAGAAGGCTTGGATGTCAATTTTGTTCAGATGGGTTTTGAAGACCTCAAGAGCGGGCTTGCATCCGGTAAGGTCAGTGGTACTGTAGGTAATTTTGCCTGGTTCAAACCGATTGAACAGGGGCTGCAGATAAAGATCACCGGAGGACTGCATGCCGGTTGTATCAATGCTGTTGCGCCTCCGGACTCGGGAATCGCTTCCATCGCCGATTTGAAGGGAAAGACCATCGGCGTTGACGCAATTGGCGGCGGTCCAATGATTATATTGTCCATTGAGCTTAAAAAGAAGGGAATAGATCCAAAAACCGATGTTGAGTGGAAGGCATACCCTCCGGCACAATTGGAAGCAGCTATCGATAAAAAAGAAATACAGGCCTTCATCGTTTGGGATCCGTTTGGCGCTGACCTTGTAAAGAATAAGAAGTATGTCCAGCTTCTTGGAAACGGTTCGGATGAGCCATACAAATCAGGATACTGCTGCTACTCTGTTGTAAGCAACAAGCTTATTGAGAGTGATCCGGAAGCTGCTGCGGCATTTACAAGAGCGGTATTGAGAGCGGCGGAATGGGTAGGTCAGCATACAAAAGAAGCGGCTCAGCTGGAAGTTGATCAGAAATATGTTGCCATCAGCGTTGATGAAAATGAAGAATTCATCAAGCAATATGTTTGGAATCCTGGTGTTAAAGATGCTGCAGAAGACGTCAAGTTCTTTATCAATCAGACCAAGGAGCAGGGAATTCTGGATCCGACTACGGATGTGGATGAACTGTTTAAGAATGCATTCTATTATGCAATTCCGGATTACAACGGCAAATAACGGTCTTTAAAAAAATAATATGATAATTCAAGTGCCATAGTTCATAGTATGGCACTTGAATTATATAAATAAAGGAGAGATGTAAATGGCGCTAAATCGAGCTGAATCGACAGCAGAGAATGTGCTTTTACAAGAAGAATCAGTTCCGGATAATAATGCAGCAGCAAAGTCACGATTGAAGATCCTGACCTTTATACCACTCATAACGCTGGCGATTGATTTCATATTGCATATAGCACTTCCCAATACTCAGATGTCCGGTATCAATAAATCATATGACACGGTTCTGGTAATAGTCTGGATTATCTATACCGGAGCCATACTACTATCCATTAAAGTAAAAAGCATCGTTGATAAAATAAATCATAAGGCGCCCTTCTTTCTGGCCATATCGATATTTATTGGTATTTGGGATCTTGTTACCCTAAAACTGGGGTGGTTGGAGCTTCCGTACTTTCCAGGCCCGGATAAGGTGCTGGGGATTTTTACAGAGGATTGGGCGGTTCTGTTGAAAAGTACTTTTTATTCTCTTCGGTTATTGCTGGTAGCCTATTTAATAGGTGTTTCAAGTGGACTCCTTTCCGGAATAACCATGGGCTGGAGCAAAACGATCAATTATTGGGTAATGCCGATATTAAAGGTCATAGGACCGATTCCGGCAACAGCCTGGATTCCAATTGCCATGGTCGTGTTCCCGACATCCTTTGCAGCAAGTATTTTTCTTATCGTTCTGGCAGTCTGGTTTCCAGTAACGGTAATGACCAGTTCAGGGATCTCCAATGTCAGAAATTCCTATTTTGAAGTTGCAAAAACGCTGGGAGCAGATGAAAAATACCTTATTTTCAAGGTGGCTATTCCTGCATCCTATCCAAGTATTTTCATCGGTTTGTTTATGGGAATGGGAAGTGCATTCCTGACGCTGATTGTTGGTGAAATGCTGGGCGTCAAAGCCGGATTGGGCTGGTATATCAACTGGGCGCAGGGCTGGGCGGAGTACAGCAAGGTTTATGCGGCACTCATCGTGATCGCATTTATTTTCTCCAGCTTGCTGACCTCATTATTCAGGATTAAAGATAGAGTTCTAAGCTGGCAAAAGGGGCTGATCAAATGGTAGATAATACCCGGCAGGTTCATGTAAATGCTTTTAGCGGCGGGTCCATCCATGTAAAAGGTGTTGGACGTGTTTTTTCAAATCCCGACGGCAATGACATTGTAGCTTTAAATAATGCCACATTGGATGTAAATAAGGGTGAATTTGTTTCACTTGTAGGACCCAGCGGATGTGGAAAATCGACCCTGTTAAGGCTGATTGCAGGACTTGATACACCAACCGGCGGAGAATTGTTTCTGGATGAAGAGAAAATTACAGGTCCGAATTATGAACGTGGACTTGTGTTTCAGGATCCGACACTTTTCCCCTGGCTTTCAGTGAAGGCAAATGTCGCTTCAGGCCTTGTGGCACGCAAGATCTATCATCAAAATAAACATCTGGTTTCAGAATATATAAAACTGGTGGGCCTTGAAGGCTTTGAAAATTCATTTCCGCATCAGCTTTCAGGAGGCATGGCGCAGAGAGTTGCTCTGGCAAGAGCGCTGGTAAATCATCCCAAGGTCATGCTTCTTGATGAACCTTTGGGAGCGTTGGATGCATTTACACGTATGCAAATGCAGGACGAGATATTGCGCATATGGCAGAATCGGAACACGACCATGCTTTTGGTGACACATGATATAGATGAAGCTATTTATATGAGTGACAGAATTGTAATCATGACGCCAAGACCGGGGAAAATCCAACAGGTTTTAAATGTTGAGATAGGCAGGCCAAGGAGAAGAAATGATCAGGACTTCTTCAGAATCAGGTCGAAGATTCTTGAAATGCTTCACTTTGCAAGGGAAGAAACCCTTAGCTACTACTTATAAAAGTGATAGGAGAATGGTTTGAATGAGTATAGTACAGTTTGCTAAATATGAAGATTTACAGGATGAAGCCAGACATGAATATGATGTTCAGGTGAAGGAAAATGGCAGAGTTACAAATATGAAACGCACTTTACTTCATTCGGTGGCTGCATTTAAAGCCTATCAGCAATGGTACCCGTTGAGAGATGAAATTCAGAGCTTTATAGGAGAACGGGGAGTTTTTGTATTTTCTCTTGCGATATCTACGCAAAATGAATGTGTTTTATGTTCCTCCTTTTTCAGAAAAATATTCATTGAAAGAGGAGAAGACCCGGAGAGCCTTGTTTTGAATGAGAAAGAGCAATTGCTTGCGGAATATGGCAGCGAGATCGCAAAGGATCCGAATCAGATCCCGGAAGAGCTTTACGCAAAGCTGGCGTCTCTGTTTGATGAGAAACAGATTGTTCTGCTAACAGCCTTTGCTGGAATCATGGCAGCCACCAATATATTTAATAGTGCTTTAAAGGTAGATTTGGATGATTATCTGGAAAACTTTAAAAAATTATAACAAGGCGAAAGATGTCTCCCGCCTCGTTGAAACGTAGCAGCGGTAATAAATTTTTTCTACAATCGAAAAAACATGTTTTGAACCGATGCGTTATAAAGGAAGGTTATTATGGGAAAAGAATTTTTAGATAAAGTTGTGTTTATTACCGGGGCCGCCCACGGTCAGGGCAGAGCCACAGCGTTGGCTTTCGCTCGGGAAGGCGCTCATATTGCTGCCTATGATATTGCGAAACAAATTCAATATCCGTCCTACAAACTTGGAACCTCACAGGAGCTTGAGTCTCTGAAGGCAGAAGCAGAGGCTCTTGGTGGGAAGTGCCTGATATTTGCGGGTGATGTGAGGAGCGACTCCGATATTAAGGAAGCAGTTACAAAAACCATTTTGGAGCTTGGTCAAATTGATATTTTATTCAACAATGCCGGAATTGCTGCATACGGCTATTCGCACGAGCTTTCTGAAGAAGAGTGGGACAATGTGCTTGATATTAACTTAAAAGGCGCATGGCTGGTGGCAAGAAGAATCATACCACATATGATTGAAAAAAGGCAGGGAGTTATTATTAGTAATTCTTCTATTGCAGGACTTAGAGGGCTTAACAGAATGTCTCATTATTCCGCATCCAAATACGGGCTGATAGGGCTTACAAAGTCCTGGGCAATAGAACTTGCTCCTTATAATATCCGCGCTGTAAGTATTCATCCCACAGGGGTCAATACGCCAATGAATGACGGCCTGGCCGAATTGGAAGGCTCCACACCGGTAGAAATTGCAGAGAGGTCGGCAGGAAATCTTCTGCCCGTTCCGTGGATAGAGCCTGTGGATGTTGCCAACGCGGTATTATTCCTTGCCAGCGATAAAGCAAGATATGTGACGGGCTCTCAGTTTGTGTTGGATGCAGGTCTTCTTACAAGATGACAGGAATCATTTTTTGATTAAAAAATGAAATGGACGTGTTCTTATTGCTAATAGTATATTAAACATATAGGAAAAATTAAAATGCTATTGACAATGTGCTTCATAGCGATTAAAATAAATACAATAATACAAATATGATTAGTATGGAATTGGAATATTGTACGGTTGAGACTGACCAGAAGCACTGGAGGCCGGATTTGCATCCTGTTGGTAGGGTATGTAAATCAGGTCTTTTTTAATTCTTACCATTTGAAAAACAAATCCGGCAAAAATCGCGAGGGGTCGGGTGCACCTGAGATTTATATTAGGAGTTGCTGCCATGAGTATAGATAAATCAATTTTAAATGACATATTGGAAGAAAAAACAAAAAGCCATCCGTGCTACAGCGGAGGATGCCAAAATGCCAGAATTCATTTACCGGTTGCTCCCGCCTGTAATATTTCATGTAATTACTGCAACCGCAAATTTGATTGTGTAAATGAAAGCAGACCAGGGGTGACGAGCGAGATTTTAACGCCAGAGCAGGCGCTGCAAAAGTTTCTGAAGGTCGGAAGCAAGCTGAATAACCTTAAGGTTGTTGGTATCGCAGGCCCTGGTGATGCTCTTGCAAATTTTGAAAACACAAAAAAAACACTCGAACTGATACGGGAAGCTGATGCGGATATCACATTCTGTCTTTCAACCAACGGACTTTACCTGCCCAAATATGCCGAGGCTTTAGCAAGGCTTGGAGTAACCCATGTCACAGTGACCCTCAATACCATCGAACCTGAAATAGGGGCAAAGATCTATAAGGAAGTATATTTCGAAGGCGTAAGGTACACCGGGGCGACAGCTTCCGAAATACTTTTAAAAAATCAGATTGAAGGCTTGAAGCTGCTTCAGAAACTGGGCATTGTTGCAAAAATTAATACTGTCATGATGAAAGGAATAAATGATTTTCATATAGAGGATGTCGTAAAGAAGGTCAAGGAATACGGCGTATTCATAAGTAATATTATGCAGCTTATACCGGCACCCGGCAGTGCTTTTGAACATATGCCGCTTACTACGAACAGAGAATTGAATGATTTGAGGAAAACCTGCGGTAAACATCTGAAACAAATGTACCATTGCCAGCAGTGCCGGGCGGATGCGATAGGAACATTGGGGCAGGATTGCTCCGCACAATTCAGGGAGCCTGCGGCAGAAAGTGAAGCAAGTATTCAAAATAAGCTTCTGAAAGTGAATTTTACCGCTGCCGTGGCATCAAAGGACGAAAAACTTGTAAATCAACATTTTGGACATGCGATGCAATTTGGCATATATCGATATGAAGGAGGGAAGGTGAAACTCCTGGAAACCAGAGATGTAAAAAATTATTGTAATGGTTCTTCGGATTGTGGAGATGCCGAGGACCGTCTTCAGGAAATATTAAGGACAGTGGACGATTGCGATATCATTCTGACGCAGAGGATAGGGTATTCTCCGCAAAAAATGCTGGAAGAGCGGGGTAAAAAAGTCATTCAGACATATGGCCTGATCGAAGAGGAAATTCGTAAGGCAGCGGAAGGTTATATTGTAAATTATTAACAGGCTATTAAGGACATTAAAAAACAGTGTATGAGGAGGACGTTATCATGTGTGGGACAAATACTTTGAGAATCATTTTTGAAAGAAGAAGCATCAGGAGTTTTAAAGAGGTTCAAATAAGCGAGAGCGACCTGGATACGATCATTGAAGCGGCTAAATATGCACCCAGTGCGATGGATGAGCAATTGTGGCATTTCACGGTCATTCAAAATAAAGAAATATTGAGCAGAATCAATAGCGTAACCAAAGCATTATATGAAAAATCAGGTAATCCGAGATTTGAAGAAAGAGCAAAAACAGAAAACTTTAGTCCATTTTATAATGCGCCCACCTATATTATAGTTTCTGTTGATGAGAAGGCGATTGCACCTCAGGCAGATGGAGCGCTTGCCCTGGGCAATGCTTTTCTGGCCGCAGAAGCCTTGGGCATAGGCTCTTGCTGGATACATGCCGTCAATTTCCTTTATACTACTTCGGAGGGTAAACAATTACTCAAGGAATTGGGGGTTCCGGAGGGCTATATTCCGATTGGATCAGGTGCCTTTGGGTATGGCGCAGTGGGAAAGCCGTCTCCAACTGCACGAAGAGAGGGGTTAGTGAACTTTTTAAGATAATATTACAGATTTATAGTATTTTATGGGGATAGACCCAAAGGAGGTTTTTGAAATGTCCAATAATAAAGCAGTATTGTTTGGGAAATTGTCCGAGGCCGTAGTGAATATGGATGAGCAGGAAACAGTGATTCTTTCCAATGAAGTAATCCGGGAAGAGCTCGATGCCTATGATGCAATTGATCAGGGATTATCCCATGGTATGGAGAGAGCAGGAAAGCTTTATGAAGAGGAAGAGTATTTTATACCTGAACTGCTGATGTGCTCGGATGCGATGTATTCAGGTATTAACATTCTTAAGCCTCATATAAAAAGAGAAGGGCTGGGAGAAAAGCACAAGGTGGTAATCGGTGTTGTAGAAGGTGATACCCATGATATCGGTAAAAACCTGGTTAAGATCATGCTTGAAACGGCTGGATTTGACATTATCGACCTGGGAAGAGATATTCCACCGCAGGATTTTGTGAATAAGGCAAAGGAAACGGGAGCAAGCATTATTGCCCTTTCTACTTTAATGACTACAACGATGGAAGGTATGGCGGAGGTCATACATATTTTAAAAAGAGAAAATATCAGAGACCGCTTTAAGGTGATCATCGGCGGAGGTCCCATCTCTCAAAGCTTTGCTGATAAAATCGAAGCGGATGGCTATTCAGTAAATGCAGCAGATGCAGTCAGGCTGGCCAGAAGATTGACGGTCTCAGTTCCTGTTGCCGTAGGAGTATAATGAGAAAATGTTACTGGAGGCGGGCTGATGAGCATAATTAGTCCTAAAGAGAGACTACTGAGGGTTTTGAACAAAGAGAGCATAGACAGACCACCGGTAATATGCCCAGGCGGTATGATGAATGCGGCTGTTGTTGAGATCATGAATACTACCGGACATACATTACCGGAAGCTCATCATAATGACCGCCTTATGAGTGAACTGTCAAAGGATGTACAGGAACACACCGGCTTTGAAAACTTCGGGATACCCTTCTGTATGACGGTTGAAGCCGAAGTACTAGGCAGCAGTATTGATTTCGGCACCCTGGCATGTGAACCTAAAATTAAGAAAGAGGTTTTTCCTTCCGTTTCCGAAGTCAGGGTTGAGAATATAAGCAAACTGCTTCATTCAGGAAGAATCGATACGATTGTTCAAACAGGCTACCATTTATCAGAAAAGTTCCCGGACGTTCCTGTTATTGGGAATCTTACCGGCCCAATCAGCACGGCTGCATCCATTGTTGATCCCATGACCTTTCTGAAGGAATTGAGGAAGGATCAGTCCAATGCGCACAAGCTGCTGGAATATGTAAGCGATTTCCTGGTAGAGTATGCAAAATTACTGATTGACAATGGAGCCACATTGATATCGATAGGAGATCCGACGGCAACCGGTGAGATCCTTGGTCCAAAGATGTTTGAAGAATATGCGGTAAAATACCTGAACAAGATACTGGACGGGATCCATGCGTTGAAGGCACCTGTTATAGTACATATCTGCGGTAATATGAATACGGTGTGGAATCTGATGCCTGGAATCAGGACGGATGCACTAAGTACGGATGCCCTTGTTAATCTCAAACTACTGAAAGAGAGCTTCCCTTCATTGATTACTATGGGAAATCTAAGTACATACCTGCTTGAATTCGGTACGCCTGAAAAGGTTGCTCTTCAAACGGAGAAGCTTCTGGCTGATGGAATTGATATCATTTCGCCTGCCTGTGGTTTAAGCACATCCTCTTCTCTAAAAAACATACAGGCATTGACCGGAACAGTTAAGGAGCAATAGACATATGGCAAAGGTTACATTTCATCCAGACAATATAACAATACATGTAGAAGCCGGGACAACAATACTGGAAGCGGCACGCAGTGCGGGCGTGAAAATAGAATCACCCTGCAACGGTACAGGTACATGCGGAAAATGCAAGCTGTTTCTTGAACAGGTAACTCCTGTGGATGCTATTCTGGTAAAAAAAGATAAAGCTTTTAAAACGGGAGAAAACAAAGAGTATATTCTGGCGTGCGTCTCCTGTATCACGTCGGATGTGTCTGTCACGACGGACAACGGACAGCACAACAAGACACTGAAGATATTGAGTCAGGGAAAAAGCTTTGAAATTGAACTTGACAGCCTGATAAGGAAAAAGTATATACAGCATTTGAAAACCACGGAAATATATGCAGATGGCCTGCTTATTGCAACAGATAGCGGCAATTCAGCAGACAGTAATTTTGGAATTGTAGTTGACATCGGGACGACGACCCTTGTGACGTCACTTGTTGACCTGAATACGGGTAAGGAGTTGCAAACGGCGTCGTCTTTGAATCCGCAGGCAATACATGCACAGGATGTGCTTTCCAGGATAAAGCTTGCCTCTGAAGAAAACGGTTTGAATACGCTATATTCAGAGGTGATTGATGAAATCAACAGGATGATTGATGAAGTAACGACAGCTTCCGGGATTCGCAGCAAAGACATTTATGAAATTGTTTTCAGTGGTAATACCTGCATGCTTCATCTGGCAGCGGGAGTAAATCCGTATTCCCTTGGTAAATACCCATATACGCCGGGCATCAGCGGAGGACTTCACATCAAAGCCTCCGACCATCGCCTGAACATAGCGAAAAATGGTGTTGTTTACCTTCCGCCGATTATATCAGCTTATGTTGGTGCAGACATTACTTCAGGGATTCTGGCTTCACAGATCTATAAGAAGAAAGGTGTTACACTTTTTGTCGATATCGGGACCAATGGTGAAATGGTTTTAGGACTGGATGGCAGGCTTTCTGCAACATCAACCGCTGCAGGTCCTGCATTTGAGGGAATGAATATTACGCATGGCATGCGTGCGGGCAAAGGTGCCATTGAACTGTTCAATGTGGAGAAGGACGGCAGTATACTGGTCAAAACCATAGGTGAGACGGAAGCAACCGGTATATGCGGCAGTGGACTTTTGGACATTGTCGGAGAACTGGTAGCCAATCATGTGATTAATAAAAATGGTAAATTTGCTGACGCAGAAAGTGAAGGAATTATTGCCGCCCTTGCAGAAAGGTTGATACAACGCAATGGCAGGGCAGAGTTCAAAGTGACGGAAAAGGTTTTCCTTTCCCAGAAGGATGTGCGTCAGGTGCAGCTTGCCAAAGGAGCAGTGAGGGCGGGAATAGAGTTCCTGCTCCAAAGTACCGGAGTGGTTGCCTCTGATGTTGACAAAGTATTGATTGCAGGTTCCTTTGGGTATCACCTGAGGGCAAAGAGTCTGATTAATATTGGACTGTTGCCGGCTGAATTTGACGGGAAAATAGAATTTATCGGTAACACCTCGAAATCAGGAGGTCAGGCTTTCTTACTCAATAAACAATATAGACGTGAGATGGAAAAGCTGGTTAAAAAGGTAGAGGTGATTGAATTGGCCAACTATAAAGATTTTGACCGGGTATTTGTAAAATGTCTTGGATTTTAGGCATATGATAGAAATATAGGTGGGGGGTGCTGGAAATGGAAGATATTAGCACAGTGGTCAATAATAAATCAAAAAGCATTTCAAATGAGGATCTTAAGAAGCTTCTGGAATTGATGGAAACTATCCGTTATGGTTCTATAACGATAATTATCCAGGAGGGAAAAGTAGTGCTGATCGAAAAAAATGAGAAGGTAAGATTGAAATAAATATAAATACGTAGATTGAAAAAAACAAAAAAGCTATTGACATTTGCGAAGATTCAAAATATAATAAAGCAAATAGGAATAGTAGGGAATAGTCCGACTAGTCAACTAGAGGCCATCTTACACAATGTGTTAAGCATGGCCTTTGTTATATTCAGATGCAGGTTGGTAAGTTGCAGAAAGAGGGATGTTTGTATGAATCATGAGTATTTAAAAAATGAAACAAACATATACCAGAAATCAGTTATAAAGCTATTGCTTGATACAATGGCAGACATTGATAACGGTACAATAACAATAATAGTTCAAGATGAAAACATCATACAAATGAACATAAGTGAAAAGTTTGCCACCGCTGGCTGAAGATGAACAGAAAAATCTATAATATGGTTGACCGGATATCTGGAGACTGTTTATGAAATATCCTATTACTACTTGGGATTCTATGAATGGTCCTTTTTAATACATGAATGCCTACTAAACATATAGGAAATAGAAACTATCATTTCACTTCCATTTGGAAGTGATACATATAATATTTTTCAGGAGGTAATTGAATGAGCACATTCATAGACCGTCCCAGGTATTTGTGTTCACTGGGCGGAGCAATATCAACCTTGAATGCATTGCCAAGAGTTATAACAATTATTCATGCGGCTGCCGGCTGCGGCAGCAATCTTGCCAATGCGCACAATGGTGCTGCAGGATATGCAGGAAGCGGGTATTGCAGCGGGTTAGCCCTGCCAAGCTCAAATGTTTATGAAAATGAAATTGTTTTTGGCGGAGAGACAAGGCTTGCGGAGCAGATAGAAAAGACACTTGAAGTTGTGGATGGCGACCTGTATTTTGTACTGACCGGATGTATGGTGGAGATGATCGGTGATGATGCTCAGGGTGTGGCAAAGCAGTTCAAGGATCAGGGAAAGCCGGTCTATGCAGTAGATACGGGCGGATTCAAAGGAAATTCCTTCAGAGGATATGATCTTGCACTCCAGTCCATTTTCAGGGACTATCTTGAAAAGCAGGATGAAAAGGATGAGAAGCTTCTAAACCTTTGGGGTATCGTACCTGTACAGGATGTATTCTGGAAGGGAAATCTCAAGGTGCTGAAAACCCTGATAGAAAAACTTGGTTATCGTGTAAATACATTTTTTGGAGAGAATGAAACGCTTGACGATTTGAAAAATGCGTCCAGAGCATCGTTGAACATTGTTGTATCAGACAACTTCGGAATAGAGGCGGCAAAGGTTTTTGAAGAAGTACATGGAGTGCCGTATATCAGTATTCCGTTTCCGATAGGAGACTATGGCACGGAACACTTTTTAAATGAGGTCGGTAAAGCACTTGGAATTGATGAGATTTTTATCCATAAAGTCATAAAATCCGAAAAAACACGTTATTACAGCTATATTGAAAGACTTGCGGATATAACCAGTGATATTGATTTACAAAGATATGCCGTGGTGGTTGGAGATTCTAATTATGCACAGGCTCTCACACGGTACCTGTCCGATGACCTTGGATGGCTGCCTGAACTTGTGATCATCACGGACGACAACCTGAATGACGAGGATAAGAATGTGGTCCTATCCAGGTTTGAAGACTATGAGTCCGGATTTAAACCTAAGGTGATATTTAATCCGCACACTTCCAGTGTGCTCAAAGAGATTAACATCCACTGGCCGGGCAGCAACGGACATAAATATTACAACAGCTTCAGCCCTGCATTTATCCTTGGAAGCTCCTTTGAAAGAGATGCCGCCGACAAGCTTGGTGCATCACATTTAAGCGTAACCTATCCGGTGTGCAACAGAGTTGTACTGGACAGGGCATATGCCGGTTACGAAGGTGCATTACGTCTTACGGAAGATATTCTGGGTGCTCTTGTAGCAGGAAGATAGGAGGAAATGGTTATGGATTATATTAAAGAAAAAACTCCGCCGATCCGCGAAGACCGATTACTGGCATGCAATGCTTTTGGTGGGTCCTGCTGTGATTTGGCTAAAACAGGAAAAAAGGGCTGTCTGAATAAGACAAAAAGATCTTTTGCGCAGACGCAGGGTTGCCAGCTGAATCTGAGCATGGCTATATTGGATTCCATCAGAGATTCGGTAGTTATCGTACATGGCCCCATAGGCTGCGGAGGAGCAGGACTTTCCTATGGCGCGCTTACTAGCCAGTATCACAAGCTGAGGGATAAAAATGCACAAGGGTTCTTATGGATCAATACGAACCTTGATGAGTCGGATGTTATCAACGGCGGTGAGAAGAAGCTCCACGATGCCATTTTATACGCTGAAAAAGAATTCAGGCCGAGTTCCATCATTATTGTAAACAGCTGTGTACCCGCATTAATCGGAGACGACATTGACGGTATCGTGGCGAGCCTTCAGAATGAGGTCGTTGCCAAGCTGGTGCCGGTACATTGTGAGGGGTTTAAAACTAAAATCATGGCAAGTGCCTATGACTCGGCTTATCATGGTATTTTACGAAACCTGGTAGGGCAGCCGGAACATGATGATTCTGTAATAGAAGATGAACTTGAATTATTGAAGGAAAAATACAAGAGGAGCCGTTCTGTAAATGTCTTGAATGTTTCATCGATGAGCAGAGCGGATGAGCTTGAACTGGAAAGGCTTTTGAAGGCATTGGACCTGAATGTGAGATTTCTGCCGTGCTATGCACATCCCGATGATTTCACCCTGGCTACCGAGGCGGCTTTGAATATAAGTATTTGTGCAACTCATGACGACTATTTTGTCAAGCATCTGAAGGAAAAATACAATATTCCATATGTCCTGCAAACCATTCCTATCGGTATCAGGAATACAAATCAATGGCTGCTTGACGTAGCTGAATTCTTTGGAGAGACGGAAAGAGCCAAAAGGTTGATTGAAGTTGAAACGAAAGAACTGAATGAAGCATTGGAACCGTTCAAAAACCAGTTGAAGGGCAAAAGAGTTTTTCTTTCCGGAGGCGAAATCAGGATCCTTACCACTGCCGAACTGCTTCAGGATTTAGGTTTCGAAGTGCTTGGAGTAAGAGGCTATCATTATGATGAATTTGCAAATCCGCTCATTGACAATCTGCCGGGAAATGAAAAGATCATTTTTAATGTTGCCACAGGACAGCCCTTTGAACAGGCAAACCTGCTTGAAAGCTTCAAACCCGACCTCTATGTAGGGCATGCAGGCATGAATGGCTGGGCTGCAAAACAGGGGATTCCAACCTTCCCCATATTTATTCAATCTGTTAATTACATGGGCTATTCCGGCGTATATGAACTGACAAGGAGAGTTTCAAGAGTTCTTAAAAACACTCAATTCAGTAAAAACTTTGGGAAAAATGTCAAGCTGCCATATGTAGATGAATGGTACGGGAAAGATCCATTCACTTATATCGATAGCAGTCTGGCTTTATAAAAGGAGCATCTGACTATGTATAATTGGTTCAAAAATTTAAACAAAAAACTGGTCAGCTTTTATGCAATCATTGCATTCTTTATCCTCTGGGAAGTCGCTACAAGACTGCATTGGCTTGACACACAGTTTGTACCGCCTCCATCGGTAATATTGGCTGAAGCGTGGAAGCTGGTATTAAACGGTCAGATTTTTATTCATATAGCAACAAGTCTGCAGAGAACTTTTTTGGGTTTCGGACTTGCGATTGTCGTAGCATTACCGCTGGGGTTCATTCTGGGAGGATGGGTTCCTGCTGTTTCAAAATTCCTTACCCCATTATTCAACAGCCTGTCCCAGATCAATGCCTTTACACTCTTTCCCCTATTTCTTATCCTGTTCGGAATCGGTGAAGGCGCAAAAATCAGTATCATTTTCTGGGCGGCAGTATGGCCCATATTGTTTACAACGATTGCCGGGGTACAGCAGGTAGACCCGCTTCTGATCAAGGCAGCAAAGGCAATGGGAGCAAAAGGAGTCAGAATTTTTCTGCAGGTTGTCCTGCCAGGCGCTGCATCAAGATTGGCAACAGGAATAAAAACAGGAATGACGATGGCTTTTATGATGCTGATCGGGGCGGAGGTCATGGGAGCGGAAGCAGGTCTGGGCTGGCTGATCCAAAACTCAAAGAAGAATTACAACATTCCCCGTATGTATGTCGGACTGGTAACGATAGCCGTGGTTGGGCTAATTGTTTCTTACCTGCTTGATTGGCTTGAAAAAGAAATCATTACGTGGAAAGAAGTATCTGCTGATGTAAAAATCTGATTGAATTCCAAGGTGGATATGTTTAGAAATGTTTGTTCAATACTCCTGAGAGGATGAAATTTTCAAGGAAGGTTATAAGGGTAATGTAAAATGTCAAAAAAATCAAACCAATTTGTTAAAAGTTTTAAAAAAGTTGCATACAGCAGTATTTCCATACTTTTATTCATTGCATTCTGGCAGCTTTCATCCAGCATAGGCATCCTGGATAGAGCAATTATTCCGCAGGCTACCGATGTGTTTTATGAAATATTTAAAAAAGTTAGCAGCGGGGTATTGCTGTTTCATGCCGGACTAAGCTTCAAGAGAGCCGGAATAGGTTTTCTGTATGCTTTGATTATTGGTGTACCGGTCGGATTTCTACTCGGAGGTGTTTTCAGGACGGCTGCCAAAGTATTGATGCCACTTTTGAAGCTCCTTGAGAAGCTGAACCCCTTTGCGCTGTTTCCGGTTTTTATGATGCTCTTTGGCATAGGGGAGACATGCAAAGAGGTTCTGGTTTTCTGGGTTTGCATATGGCCCATACTTTTCCATACGATATCCGGGGCTGAAAGCATCGAACCTTTGATGACAAAATCAGCCAGGTCAATGGGCGCATCAGGCAGCAGGCTTTTCTTCAAGGTTACTTTGCCAGCGACAACACCTGATATATTCACAGGGATCAAGCTGGGTGTGCAGATCGCGTTTTTCATGGTCGTATCTGCGGAGATAGTGGGGTCAACGGCAGGACTGGGCTGGTTTATATGGATTTCACAGAGAAACTACCAGATCATTTCACTTTATGCCGGTACAGTATTCATTGCAATACTGGGACTGATTATCAACAAGATATTTACAAAACTTGAGAGCCGATTACTTGTATGGAAACAATCAGCTTTTGAAGTTGCGGAGTAACAGCAGGTTAATTAAAGGATTTATTGTTTTTATATAAATCAATAAAATGTATAGGAGTGTATAAAAAATGGCTACAAAGAAGAGTAATCTCAAAGTCATTATCGGAGGCGTCGTCGCAGTTGTAGTAGTAATAGCGGTAATTATCGGCGCCAACCTGGGGAAGACAAAGAATGCATCCCCTGCAGATTCCATTGGAGGTATAGAAACAGTAGCGGTTGCCAGTACTGCGGCTGAACAGTCAAGCTCTGCTGTAAGCAATGCGGTTACAGCAGGTACGGCAGAACAGGCTACTGCAGTTGCAGCGGTATCCAGTCCTGCCAAAGAATTGTTCCCGCTCAAAACACATACCAGAAAAGATTGTACTCTGGCACCTGTACTGGTAGCGGACAAAAAGGGCTTCTTTGCGGAAGAAGGCCTGAAACTGGTATTTACAGGCGAGCTTACTGACGCTGAAGTTCTTCCGTCCATACTGAACGGAAACAATGACTTCGCAGACTCACACCCGAACGGACTGGCGCTGAAAATTAACGGCGGCGCCAAGGTGATCGGAGTTGAGCGTTCTATTATTGAACCATCTGCGGACAAAAACATAAGACTTCGCCACATGTGGTATTATGTGAACGCAAAGTCTGGTATAAAGACCTGGGCTGACTTCAAGAATTACAAGCCGGGAGAAAAAATTAAATTTGGAGGCTGGCCGAATTCCTGCGAAGATTTAATTGCCAATAAGGTATTTGACAAGCTTGGAATTCCAAGAGACCGCTTTGAATGGGTTACTTTTGAAACGGATCTGGAGCAGGTACAAGCGCTCAAACAGGGACTGATCGATGCGACTATGGTACATCCTCCGTTCTATGATGCGGCAGAGGAAGCAGGTCTTGTTAAAATTGGAGATTCTTCAGATTCCGGACTTGGCGAAGCTGCAGGAGCATACCTGTATTATTTCTCCACGAAATTCACAGAAGAACACCCCGAACAGATAAAAGGCTTTGTACGCGCAATGCTTAAGGCACAGAAGTGGGCGAATGCCAATATGGAGCAGACTGCCAAGTGGACAGGTGAGTTCATCGGTATAGAGGTGAAAGGAAACCATTATTATTCCGAGACTTCCAAGATCGACGAAGCTTCCATTAAACCCTGGATAGATGACCTCATAACGAATGGTCTTCTCAAGGAAGGAGATCCGGGCTCGAAGGTCACAGACGTAATTACTCATGCATTTGAGTCAGACGAATAGATCAATATTCCAGCAGCCAACCGGGCGTTTTCCGGGAAAGAGCCGTCCGGTTGGCTGTATCATAACATAGTAAAGGGGCGTATAGAAATGCCGGTAGAGTATAAGGAAGGTATTGAGGACAAAAATACAAAATCAGTTGAACAAGCGGATAAGATTATTATCAAGAAGCTTGCAAAGGTATTCCAGATTAAAAACAGAAATGCGGGAGAAAGTAAGGCGTTTATCGCAATTGAAGATGTAAATCTTACTGTACGAGAGGGAGAATTTCTCACAATTGTAGGCCCCAGTGGCTGCGGAAAGTCGACACTGCTGGATATGATTGCCGGATTGTCCCATCCCAATTCGGGAGAGATGTATATCGACAATAAACTGATCACAGGACCTGCACTTGACAGAGGCATTGTGCTGCAGGGGTATGCGCTTTTCCCATGGAGGACGGTGCAGCAGAATGTTGAATTCGGGCTTGAAACAAAAAAGGTTCCAAAAGCTGAACGACTGAAAATAAGTGCCGAATTCATAAATCTTGTAGGGTTGAATGGCTTTGAGGACCGTTATCCATATGAACTGTCGGGAGGAATGAAACAAAGGGTGGCTATTGCCCGTGCATTGGCCTATGACCCTGAAGTTCTTCTGATGGATGAACCTTTTGCGGCGGTAGATGCTCAAACAAGAGAAGTATTGCAGGACGAACTCCTCAGAATCTGGGAGAAGACACACAAGACCATCATATTTGTTACACATAGTATTGATGAGGCTGTCGGCCTGGCGGACAGGGTTGCAGTGATGTCGGCAAATCCCGGTACCATAAAAGAGATTATCGATGTAAAATTGCCCAGACCACGCAGAATAGGGGATGTCAGAGCTTCAGTGGAATTCAGCTGGATTACGCATAAGATATGGGAGCTTTTGCAAAATGTGCAAGCTGAAGCTGCAGTACAGAAAGCTTCTGATAAAAATCTTGCAGATGAGATTTCATTGACTGCTACTTTATAAAGAGGTTTTATTCATGAGTAAAGCTCGGGAAAATATTGAAAGGTTCGCCCTAAGAATATCAGGACTGCTTTTACTGCTACTTCTTTGGGAAGCTGCACCTACTTTTGGGTGGGTCGATAGTCAATTTATGCCTTCGTTTTCAACTACTTTAGAGGCACTTGTCAAGCTGTGGACGGTGAATGATCTTTATATGCACATCATGTCAAGTTTATGGCGAGTAT
>WSSedL1CaDRAFT_10000283_pt1 | contig 35624 bp, 30 predicted proteins | sample WetSurSL1Cattail_FD_9464 | JGI IMG/M metagenome (IMG submission 9464)
TGTGTATGTCTTTCTGTCGCTCATTTTAGGAATCTCCTTTTTTTTATCTACCTAATTAAACATTTTGAAATTCCTTTTTCAACTTAAGCATTACATTCCGACCTATCTTTGACATAAACACTCCTTTTATCAATTAATGAATTTTAGAATTATGTATATTTACTTTTTAACTTTCAATATTTTTTTGTTATACAGTTTTTAGCTTTACTTTGCAATATTAAGATCCACTGTTAAAACGCTGCCCGCCGCATCGCTCGTCCCCTCGGTAATTAGGAACGGATGTCCTATATTTACTATATTACAGACCCTGGTATAGCAAATTGATTTGGGTCTCGTGGCTTTTCATTCTTTAGTATATAATAATGTTTTACACTCCATATTTTTGATACAGGAATCATTGAGCTGCTATATCCATTAAGTCGCTTATAAAAATCGCTCGGAAGGACTAACCACTCTTTATCTTTTTGGGCATTAATAAATGCGCAAGGATTCGAAGTATACTCTTTGTGAGATTCTAGAAATTTAACACTATCAATTAAGTACATTTTGTGTTTTCGGCCTCCTTCGCATATTTCGCATTTTCCCCATCCAGATGCGTATTGAAATTCAATTATTCCCTCGTTTAATCCATCTGATTTTCTCATTTCAGGATTGCAATTATATTCTAAATAGTAAATACCTTCGGTAGCATTCAATGGTATACAATCAGATATATTCAAGGAAAAGATATATCTGGTCTCATAATATTCTTCACACTTTCTTAAATCATCAGAAAAAAATTTATTTTGCGATTTATCATATGAACAATAATTTTGGGCAATACTTTCTTCAGTTGTAAAGGAAATAAATACTGATTTTGAAAGAAAAGTTTTTTCTGATTCTGTTAAAGGGTTAATATGAGCTTGAATTGATTCTAGTAATCCGTTTTTATTGATATAAGCAGGATTTCCACCATTTATTGATTTGCTAATAATACCGCAACTTCTATAACGTTGTGGCATTGTTGAGTTTTCTATAACATCTCCTCGATAAAGTGGTGGTTTCTTCATATAAAGCCTTAATTATTTCGTTAAAATTTGTATTACTTAATAGTGGATTAAATGTCAAATTATAATTAGACCGTAATCGAAAAATCCATTCTATAAATACAATTGCTCTTCAAACAATTTCCGCCGCATCGTTCGTCCCCTCGGGTTAAATGTAGTATGAAGGGTTTCATTACACATCTATATAAACTAATAAAAATTATTTTAATTGTCACTTATTATTTTATAAAAATAAAAAACTGAAATTTCGAGCAAAAAAAACATATAGATTAAAAAGAGGGGAATTCTGGGTCTTCGCCCGAAGGAGAATAATGTTCTGGTAAGATCGAGCGATAGGGATCGAACAGGCTCTAACACATTATTAAAAAAGTTGCTTTTAGCGCATACTTTTTTGAACGCTAATACGCCGAAAATCAATGGATTTGATAAAATATGAGCTTTATTTGGTCTATATTTCTTATACCATTTTTATGCTTGTTATAACAACCTTTTCAACTACGATGCAACCGTATCTGCCGTTGAATTTTCTTTTACATATAGTTTGTACATTTCCGGATATGCTTCTTTTCGAAGAGCATCAACATAGGTTTTTTTTGCTTCCTCAAAGGAAATTTCATCAATAATCAATTCTCTTTTGAGATTATTCTTTTCCGTTTCTTTTGCCTTACTATGTAAGAGTCCAAACAAAGTCCAACACATTAAATTATCCCAGTCATTTGTTGGATCTAATTTATCTTCAATAGTATTATATATTTCCGATAAGTTTGAACTATAATATCCGTTAGATTCTTCAATTATGTACCCATCGCTTATGTCAACTATTTTTGGCCATTGCTTTTTAACTCTATTAAATATATTTTCAAATTTTGCCGGTTTTAATTTAGAACTATACTCTTCAATTATTCTTTTATGGGATAATTTAATCTTGCCGTTTTCACATGGTAATCTGTGAATATAAATACCTCTATTTGAACCTTCATTAAAAAAAATACTCCCCGCTCCCCTTGGAGAAATATAGTATCTGCAATCGTCAACTTCGGATTGTTTTATAAACATATTCCCTATTAATTTTAAAGCTTCTGAGGTTCCTTCAAATAATACGTATTCGCCAATAGATTTACACGTAAACTGTATTTTATTGTCTTTTTTATTCTTCATTTCGATATTTTAATTAATTTATAGTTGTGGGTAAGTATAAAAAAAGGCTGTCGACAGCCTTTTTTTTTATTCTACTAAGAGCGAGCGACGGGGATCGAACCCGCGACATTCAGCTTGGGAAGCTGACACTCTACCAACTGAGTTACGCTCGCATTATTATTTTATTTTCCGTCTTCTATGTTAATAAAGTACATGCTTAATTTCAAGCGTTTTTTTCAAATTTTATATTGCGTTAACTTTATTCTAAATAAAACGCGCCTTTTATTAGTTCTTCCTGCTGCTCGTTTGATAATTTATGCGAGCCTACGGCCGGACTTGCGCTTTCCGGGCGTCCTGAATATATAAAATCAAGCTTTGCGTTTAAAAGGTTTTTCAGTCTGGCGGAAATAAAATTCCATGCGCCCATATTTTGCGGCTCTTCCTGCGCCCATACTATTTTCGCTTTATTTGCGTAACTGTGCAGTATTTCCGAAAGCGTTTCGTGAGGGAATGGATAAAGCTGCTCAATCCTAATTAGCGCCGTATTTTCTATTTTGTTGGCGTTTCTGAATTTTTTCAGCTCGTAATAAAGTTTTCCGCTTGTAAAGACTAAACGGTTTACGGAATTTTTATTTACGCTTTCGTCGTCGATAACTTCGTTAAACGCTCCGTTTATAAAATCCGATTTCGCAGATTTAGCTTCCGGCAGGCGCAGCAGACTTTTGGGACTCATAATTACCAAAGGACGTTTAAATTGTTTTCTTACCTGCCGCCTTAATACATGAAAGTATTGCGCAGGGGCGGTTATGTTGCAGACTTCCATATTTCCCTGAGCGCATAAAGTAAGGAACCTTTCCAAACGCGCGCTTGAGTGTTCCGGTCCCTGTCCTTCAAATCCATGAGGCAAAAGCAGAGTAAGGTTGTTTGGCGTTTTCCATTTTTCGTTTGAGACTGTGATAAAATTATCAATTATAACCTGAGCGCCGTTTGCAAAATCGCCAAATTGGGCTTCCCAGATAACAAGCGCAAGGGGATCGGAAAGGCTGTAGCCGTATTCAAAGCCTAATACAGCGGCTTCGGAAAGCAGGCTGTCTAAGGCTTCTATCTGAGCCTGATCTTTAGAAATAAAATTAAGCGGGACGCGCTCGGCGCCGGAAGTAATATCGGTAAGCGCAATATGGCGCTGGCTGAATGTGCCGCGCACGCTATCCTGTCCGCTTAACCGGATAGGAGTGTTTTCAAGTAAAATTGAACCGAATGCAAGAGCTTCGGCATAAGCCCAATCGGCCTCGCCGGAATTAATAAAGGCGGCGCGTTTTTCTAAGAATGTTTTTAACTTAGGATGCGGCGTAAAACCTTCCGGTAAAGAGGAGAGTCCGTTGATAATGTTATTAAGCGTTTCTTTGCTTATGTTAGTTCTTTCGCCGTTTTTATTTTGCGCAATTTTTTCTTTTGAGACTGCAAGCGGCAAATCCGCTTTAAACGAAACGTGCCGTTTTTTTACTTTTTCTAAAGCCGCGTTTAGTTTTTGGTTTGCCTGTTCGCGCATTTTTTCAATATCGTCCGCAGTTAATATTTTTTCCGCCGTTAATTTTTCAGAGTAAAGTTTTGTAACAGGGGGATGAGTTTTAATTTTTTCGTATAACAAAGGCTGCGTAAAGCCGGGTTCGTCTCCTTCGTTATGACCGTGCCGCCTGTAACCCAGCATATCAATCACAACGTCCTTATTAAATTTTTGCCTGTACTCAAGCGCAATTTTTGTAACCCAGAGGGAAGCTTCCGGGTCGTCTCCGTTAACATGAAAGATAGGAGCCTGAACCATTTTAGCGGCGTCTGTAGCGTATACGGAAGAGCGCGCGTCTTCAGGCGTGGTCGTAAAGCCTATCTGGTTGTTAACTATAATGTGGATAGTGCCGCGCGTTCTGTATCCTTTCAATTGAGATAGATTCAGCGTTTCGGCAACCACGCCCTGCCCTGCAAAAGCGGCGTCGCCATGAATTAGAACCGCCATTACATACTTTCCCGCCTTATCAAATCTACGCGTTTGTTTTGCGCGCGTAATTCCTTCCGTAACCGGATTTACCCATTCAAGATGGCTTGGGTTAGAAGGAACGGAAACGTTGATTTCTTTATTGTCCCTGGTTTTGTAGCGTCCCGTTGCGCCAAGATGATATTTCACATCGCCGGAGCCTTCAATAGAATCGGCGTCGGTAATATCTTCAAACTCAGAAAAAATAGACTCTAAACTTTTGCCTATAATGTTGGCAAGCACGTTAATCCTTCCCCTGTGCGACATGCCAAGTGCAATATCGTCTAAGCCGTCTTCGGCGGCCTCGTTCAACAGATAATCTAAAACCGGAATAAGGGTTTCGGAGCCTTCAAGAGAAAACCTTTTATGACCAATAAATTTATTATGGATAAAATGTTCAAGAGTTTCGGCGGTAATTAATTTATTAAGGATATTAATTTTAATTTCGTCGCTAAAATCCGGGGAGTTTCTTTGCGGCTCCATTTTACGTTGCAGCCATGCTTTTTCTTCCGGATTCTGGATGTGCATGTATTCCGCGCCGATTTTTTCGCAATATGTTTTTTGTAAAATTTCAAGTATTTGCCGCAGTGTAGACGTTCTAAGACCGCCGAATCCTCCGGTGATAAAAGTCCTGTCCAAATCCCAAATAGTGAACTTAAACGTAGCGGGGTCAAGTTCCGGATGATACTGCGCCTTAGAGCCGAGGGGATCAATGTTAGAAGTAAGATGCCCGCGCACCCGGTAAAGGTTAATAAGCTGAATAACCCGCGCTTGTTTTTCAAATTCATCAATATTAAAATTATTTTCAAAACCTCCCGGCTGGTAATCGGAGCTCCAGGTAACCGGTTTTAAAGGAATGCTTAAATCTTCAAAAATCTCTTCATAAAAATTATCCATCCCAAGCAGCAGATCGTGGATACTTTTTAGGAATAATCCGGATTCTGCTCCCTGAATAATGCGGTGATCGTAGGTGTTAGTAATGCTCATTACTTTGCTTATGCCGAGCGTGGAAATTGTTGATACGGACATGGCTTCATATTCGGCCGGGTACTGAATTGCGCCGACTGCAATTATTGCGCCCTGTCCAGACATCAGGCGCGGCACGGAGAACAGCGTGCCAAGGGTTCCGGGATTTGTAAGGGTTATTGTTGTGCCTAAAAACTCCTGCGGGTCTATTTGTCCTTTTCTTGCGCGTTTTATCAGTCCGTCATAGGCTTCCCAGAACTCTTTGAAGTTTAATTTATTTGAGTTTTTAATATTAGGCACAATTAAAGAACGGCTGCCGTCCTTTTTTTCAATATCTATAGCGATGCCAAGGTTAATATCTTTCTTCCGCACTAATCCCGGTTTTCCGTTGGCAATAGTAAAGGAATTATTTAAAGCTCTATTTTTAAAAATAGATTTTACAATTGCGCGGCTGATTATATGAGTAAAAGAAACTTTACCAAGATTATTTTTTGTTAAATAGCGGTTTATTATAGTTCTGTTTTCTTCCAATAATTTTACGGGGATTGACCGCTGGGAAGTTGCAACTGGAATTTCGAGGCTGTTCGTCATGTTTTCCAGTATTTTTGACGCGCTTCCAACGATTGGAGTAATTTCGTTATCATTTTCATGCGCCGAGGCAAAAACAGATTTGTTTATGCTTTCCGGGGCTTTGATTGTGTTAATATTATCGGGAATATTGTTATTCCGGAATACTTCCTGCCATTGGGGAGGAATATTTCCGCCGCCGTTATTAAATTCCTCAAATAAATACTCAACAAACCAGCTGTTTACACCAAAACGTTCAAAATCTATCATAAAATTGCTCTCATATTAAATAATGACATACTGGTATAACGAAAAACTGACTAATCAAGTTCAAATCAAGACCAAGGATTTGCTATTAAAAGAACGTAAAAAAAATAAATTAATACGGGTATAAATTACTTCACTGTTTAATTAGCCAAAAAACTCTTAAATTTGATTTATCAAAGTGAAATAAAATATCTGATATGAAAAAAAAATACTCGTTACTCGTTATTTGTTTGTTATTCATTACCGCTACTGCTCAATCGCAGTCAGTTTCGGAGCTGTATAATGAAGCTATGAACGCTTACAATGCAAGCGATTTTACAAAAAGCTACGACATATTTGAAAAGTTTTTTACAAACTATAATCAATATGACGAACTTTATGCGTCTGCAAAGTTTTATTCGTCCGAGTCGCTATTAAATCTTGGCAAGCAGGAAGCCGCGGCAAACAGTTATGAATTTTTAATTAAGAATTTTAAGAATTCCTATTTTCGAGAAAAAACTCTTTTTAAGCTCGGTTCAATATATTTTGAAGAGAAAGAATATGAGCGGTCAAGGGAGCGGTTTAGCCGGCTTAGGGAAGAATTTCCTTACACAGAATTTACCGGAGCCTCTTTATACTGGACTGGCGAAGCGTATCTTGCTGAAGATAAATACGACGAAGCCATAGCATATTTTCTAAAATCAATAGATAGCAAACGAAACAATAAATTTGTAGATCACGCAATTTTTTCAGCCGCCTACGCTTACGAAAAGCAGGGCAAATATACTGACGCGGTAACTTATTATGATAAATTGTTATCATTTTATCCCGATAGCCCGTTGGCGTCTTCGGCGCAAATTAGAATAGGCATTTGTTACTTTAAGCTTAAAGATTATGATTCCTCAATCCTTGAATTGAGTAATCCTTTAGTTCACCAGCTGCCTGATAACCAGGTGGCGTCTGCATTATATTTAACGGCTAATTCATATTTTAAGGTTAAAGAGTTTGATAACGCGGAAAAAACGTATCTTGAGATACTGAAAAAATTCCCTAAAAGCGGCGTTTTTCAGGATGTAAGATATGCTTTGGGCTGGACTTATTTTCAACAAAAAAAATATGACGACGCATATAAAATTTTTAATTCTCTTTCAAACGGAAGCGATACTATAGCTTCAAAGGCTTTTTATTGGAAAGGAGAGGCAAAAAGATATCTTGGGGATGAAGCCGAAGCTCTAAAAATATATGAAGCTTTTCTGAAAAAATATCCTGTAGATCCGGCGCGGTTTAAAGTGCATTTTCTGATAGGAACAATATTATATAATCAGCAAAAATACGATCAGGCGGAAAAGTATCTTAAGCCTATATTCAACAGTTCTGACGATCAGTTAAAGAGCAAAGCTCTTGTCTTAAACGGCGAAATTAAGTTAAACAAAAAAGAATATAATTCCGCATCGGAGCTTTTTGAAGACGCGTTAAAGATTGAAAAGATTGACGCCGAGAAAAAAAACAGAGCGCTGTTTGGTCTAGCAATCTCTAACTATTATATGAAAGACTTTACCGAAGCTCTGAAATATTTTAGTCTGTTGCAGGAAAAAGCTCCTGATTTTGAACAGGATAAAATTAATTTTTATTCAGGCGAAATTAAATTTGAAAAAGAAAAATACTCTGAAGCTTTAGGCTTTTACAGCAGGGTCGACGTCGGCAATCCAGACGTAGGTTTGCAATCGCTTTATTCAAAAGGCTATTGCTGCTATAATCTAAAAGATTATGAAAATGCAGTAAACTTTTTTACTGAATACGTAAAAAGATCGTCCGGCGAAAAACAATTAGACGCCAGACTAAGACTTGCCGATTGCTATTTTGTAAATAAAGGCTATGCTGCGGCTGGAAAAATTTATCAGGAAATATTTAAGAATCACAAAGCAATACCTAATGCGGACTATGCGTATTTCCAGTATGCTCAGTCGTTATTTAAAGCTGAAAAATATAGCGAAGCTATAAATGAATTTACTGCTTTGAAAAATAAATATCCAAGATCGCAGTTCGCAGATCAGTCTTTATATTTTATCGGCTGGATACATTTTCAGCAGGGGAAATATGAAGAAGCTATAGGCAGTTATAGAAATGTAATGGCCGTTTATCCTAAAACAAACCTGGCTCCGCTTTTGGAATACTCAATAGGCGATTCATATTATAATATGGGGCAATATGATGCCGCTATTGAAAGCTATTCAAAGGTGCTGAATAATTATCCTTCGTCAAACTACGTAGTAGACGCCGTAAACGGCATTCAGTATAGTTATGTTGCGAAAGGCGAACCGGAAAAAGCAGCTTCTGAAATCAGCGGATATGTGCAAAGAAATGCAGGCAAAAATTTTACCGATCAGCTATACTTTAAGAAAAGCGAGATATTCTTTAATCAGCGCCAGTATGATAAAGCAAGAAATAGTTATCGCGAATTCTTATCGCTTTATCCAAACAGCCGTTTGGCTCCGGACGCATATTACTGGATTGGGAAGTGTTCGCAGGGGTTAAATCAGCAAAGCGAAGCTTTACGCAATTTTGATATTGTAGTAAAGTCGTATCCTTCAAGCGAACTGGCAGCTAACGCTGCAATTGAAGCGGCTGCAATTTATAACTACCAGAAAAAGTATGACTATGCAATATCTCTTTATAATAAAGTTTTAGAAAGCTCCGGCAGCTCTTCCGGAAAGGCGGAAGTTTTATTTCAGCGCGGTTTAAGCTACAGTTACAAGGGCGATTACCAAAGCGCGTTAAATTCTTATGACGAAGTTATTCAACATCATGCGGGCACTATATTTGCCGATAAAGCAAAGCTTGAAGTTGGCGTAATCAGCTACGATCAAAAGAACTATGAAAACGCGATGGCTTGTTTTAGAAACTTATCAGAAAACAGAAGCGACGATTTGGGCGCAAAGGCTCAGTTCTTCCTTGGAGTTTCATTGCTCGAAACTAAAAAATACACAGACGCAATAGCGGCTCTTGTCCGCGTGTCTACAATATTCCCAAGTTTTGACGAATGGGTAGCGCGTTCGTATCTGAAACTTGGCGAATGTTATGAAAAATTAAAAGATTATCCAAAAGCTAAAGATATGTACAAGATTGTAATTAACAGCCATAGAGGCGATACGTTTGCAAAAGAAGCACAGATTAAATTAAGGAACGTAAAGTGATTAAGAAATTATTCCCAATTTTATTTTTAACATTTTATATATCGGCGTTTGCGCAAGACGATCAACAGAAGAACTCTTCCGTGGAGCTGCCAAGTTTTGTTATAACAGGTAAAGACATTATATCTCTTCCTAAGGCAAAAAAACTTACTTCGCCGTTTGTTTCTACGGTATCAGAAGAATTTCTTAAACCGGCTTTTACTCCTGACGATTTTGAAATTACAAATGTTCCAGATCCAGGTAAAAAAGAATTTAACAGCGTAGATACGGCCGATTATATTAACGGAAGCCTTGACGCCGGGTTTGGCGTCAACTTAAGACCGTTTGCTAATGGAAATTTATCCAAGCAGTTCAACAACGGAATATTTGGAATAGATTTTTCAGGTTTTAATAAACGCGCATATGTAGATAACAGCGACCGTTATTTGTTTGCAGGCGGAATTAGGTTCGCTTTCTTCATCGGCGACGAGAGCCCTGTTATTCCTAATACTCAAATTGACGTAGGCGCAAAGTATTCGTTTGACGCATATAAACTTTATGCTTCGGCTAAACCGGATGAAAGACGGAGATTAGAAAGAGGACATTTTTATTTCGACGTTAAAAATCCGGCCAACGACGTTTTTTCGTATGACTACCGTTTGTTTAATACTATAGACAGAATATCAGACGAAAGCTTTTTTGAAAATGTGATTGGCGCGGAAGGTTATACGCAGATTCAAATAGGCCCGGTTAGCGCTAATGCAAAACTGAAACTGATGAATCAAAGGCTATCGAACGATTCTCTTGATAACGTTAATTTTAAGCTTATTGACATAAGACCTTATATTGGGTTAAATATCTGGGGACCGGTAAGTCTTCAGGCGGGTTTTGATTTTTTTAAGTCCGATTCAAGTTCGGTCGGCAATTTATTTGGAGCGTTAACAATTCCTTTTGGCAAAGGCGTAAGCTTATATGGCGAATATGCTCCGCAGGAACAAGCTCTTACTTATTATGAGCTTAGCAAAGAGAACAGGTTTTTTAATACAAAAACGCTCAACAATATAGTTGAACACAAAAAGAATTTGTTCGATGCGAATTTTAAATATGAATACCTTATTTATTATGAAGTAAACGGCGGTATTGAATATTTTACTTCTGACGCATATCCGTTTTGGGACGACGAAAATTCTACTGGAACATTCCATACTGACTATGCAAAAATTAAAAGCGGTAAAATATTTGTAAACTTCCTGTTCCATAAAGGACCTTTTGGACGTTTTTACGCCGATCTATCGTATAACTCTTTGAAAACTGATAATGGAAACCAGCTTCCGTTTGTGCCGCAGATTGCTGCAAATGCAAATTATGGTTATGATTTTGAAAATGGAATTGGATTTGAAGCCAGACTTAAGTATTATGGCAATTCTTTTTCCGATCAGGGAAATAAGAAAAAATTAGATCCTTTTGCAAGTTTATCAGTAAAAGGGACTTATAATTTTAGCAAATTGCTTAATTTCTATTTTGAAGCGAATAACCTTACTGATAATAAAAATTATATCTGGAAAGGGTACCGCGAAGATACATTGGATCTGATTTTAGGACTTAATTATAAATTTTAGAAATTATTACTTTAATCCTAAAATTAGTTATTTTTACGGATATTGAAAAAAATAATTTAAAGAATGACTAAAGCCGAATTAATATCAAAGATTGCAAGTCGAGCGGGCGTACATAAGTCTGAAGCCGAAGTGTTTTTTGAGAGTTTTCTCAAAAAAATTGCGTCCAATATTAATGCAGGCGGCGCAGTTCATATTGAAAACGTCGGTCGCTTTTTTATTAAAGAAGGCATATCTGATAATCAGAATTCAAAAATATCCAAACCTAAAATTGAACATAAGTATTCCGACTTAGTCGTCTTCCAATCAGAAGAGAGTCTTAATTCGGAAGAGCCTTTGACGCAGGAAGAAAGCGCGCCTTTAGTATTTAATTTACCTGATTTAAACGGCTCTGGGCAGTCCGGCATCGACTCTATTTTTAGCCTTGGCTTTGGCAAACCGCTTATCAACCAGCCTGAAGAGATTGGCGAAGACGCATACGTGCCCTTATCAAGAGCCGAGCAAAAAATACAGATGGAGTCGAAAGCGGAAAAACTTTTTTCCGAAGCGAAAATTCAGGACGAGTCTTCAGCCGAAGAGGATAAATATTTTTATCTTAGCCCAAAAATTAAAAAAGATGAAGCGCCTGTTTTTTCTGTTGAAAATGAAATCCCTAAAGAAGTAATTAGCGCTGAAGAGGTTAGCGCAGACGAAGTGAGCGAAGAACAAAAACCAGAAATAGATGTCGCCGAAGCAGAACCGGAAGTAGAGAACGAGCCAGTTCCTGAAACGGAAGCTGATGAAGATGTAGATATCTCTGAGATCGTAAAAGAAAATCTAGAATGGGATTTTGGCGTTCCTTCTGAAGAAGTTTATGAAGAAGAATCAATCTTACCGGAAGCTGTTCCTGTTATTCCGGAAGGAACCGAAGAACAAACCGTTACTGAATTTATTCCTGATGAAGCTGAGCTAAGTTCTACTTTACAAGAAATTCCGGCGGAGACGGAAAATTTCGCTGCCGCGATATTAGAAGAAATACCAGAGCAGACGGAGCCTGAACAGACGGAACCTGTTCCGGCAGTTTTTGAGCAGAATGAAGCTGAACAAGCAGAAGAAGAGGCGGAAGCTCTTTGGGCTGAATCGCAAAGCGCAGCCGAAACGGGAAATACAACCGACTTTGAACCAAAGGAAGAAAAAGAAGAAGAGCTAAGCTGGGATTTTGGCGGATACGATAAACAAATCGAATTTGAAAATTCAGTTATGCACGGAAAAACGGAAGACGAAGTGGAACAATTCTCTTCTGAAAATGAAGAACCTGAGTTTCAGAGCGTAGACTCAATAACTTCTAAACTTCAAAAACTTACAGTAGCCGAAGATCAGCTTCAGTGGGACTTTGGCGGTCCTAAGCAGCCTGATAATCAGTTTGTCTCCGAATACCAGCCGGAAGCTTTGAATGAGGTGGTCGGCGAAGACGGCTTTGTTCAGGTTAACGGTAAAAAGAACAAGCTTATTTTTGAAGAAGATTTGATAAAAGAAAAAAGCGATCAAAAAATTGCAGAAGAAAATGCTATCAGTCAGGATGAAAAAGCTATGGAATTTAAACAAATTCAAGTTGACAAAAAGAAAGAGCCTGGATTCCAGAAAGCGTTGAGGTATTCTTTTACCGGGCTTATAATTATAGCTCTTGTGGCGCTTGGCCTGTATTCATATTTTAAATATGTTAAGCATAAAGACTTAATACGCGGTTTTAAGAGCGAACAGGTTGCAGCCGAAACAGGCGCTAAAAAAACAGAAATGATTGAACGGAATTATGATGTTCCAGTAACGTATCCGTATAACAAAAAAGATATTCCACCCGCAGAAGCGGCTAATAACAGCTCTGCAAATGCGCAGGGAGCAGGCGCCCAGGCAAATCAGGCAGTTAGTCCGGTTCAGGCAAAAGAAGCCGCTAAACAGACTCAGCAGAAGCAAAAGCAATCTAATGAGGATCTTTCGGCCGAAGAGATGTTTTCAAAAAAGAATCCGGGTAATATTCTTAATAAAAATAAGAATGTAAAACCGGTAGATGAAAAGAAAAAAGAAACTGCTACAAAGCAGGAAAAAGCTGCGCCGAAAACTGCGGCAAATAAACAGACAGCCGCGGTAAAGCCAGATAGCAAACCGGTCGCAGGCGGGCATATTTTTGCAGACGGCGGAAAGTTCGCTTTTCAGCTTTCATCATGGCCTAATAAAGAAAAAGCCGAGCAGGAAGCTGCAAAATTTAAAAAATCAGGTTATTCCGCTTATATAGCTTCGGCTTATATAGAAAAATATAAAAATACATGGTACAGAGTGCGCATAGGCGGTTTTAGCACAAAAGAAGAAGCTGAAAGCGCATACAGAAAATTATTCAAATAAGGCGTTCGTTTAGAAAAAAGAGTCAGTTACAATAATGATAATATCTAAAAATACAATAAAAAATACTTCGTTTTCAATTTCGATAGCGTTACATGTAATAGTGTTTAGTTTATTTCTCTTTTCAAGAGCTACAGAAGAGCCTCCTGCAAGAGATTATGTTGAATTGGGCTTTGGCATAGGCAACGGCAATGGTTCTGCCGGAGGGCTTGGAACAGGGCTTGAAGAAACTGCTGCCAATGTGCCGGAAGGAACTTCCAAGCAGGCTAAATCCAAAGACGAATCCGAGAAAAAATTAGACATTCCTCCTTCAAAAAGCGCTAAGGATGTAGACGCAATTTCGCAGTCAAAAAAAGCTAAAGAAAACGTTAAAGGGAGCAGCTTAGACGATTATAATTCCAACAGCCGTTCTATTGGCGGTCAAAGCCAGGGAAACGGAATGGGAGGCAATGGAAGTTTTGGTTATGACATCAACTGGGGCGGCAGAGGTCAGCGCCGTATTTACAGTTATTCAAAACCGGAATATCCGGAAGGAGTTAAGAAAGAAGCCGATATACGGCTGCGCTTTACAATACTTCCTGATGGAAGCGTAGGCTCTATTATACCGCTTACTAAAGCCGATACAAAATTAGAAAACGTTGCTATTAATTCGCTGCGTCAATGGCGTTTTGAAGCTTTAAGCAGAAACCAGAAACAGGTAGAGCAAATTGCTATAATAGTTTTTCCTTACCGGCTTCGATAGCTTCTTTAGAAGGTTCTCTGCCGTAATATAAGCGGTAAAAGAAGAATTCGCCTAATGTTAAAAGGGTAAGCGAAAAAGTATCCCTGTCAAACTGAACGCCTAACCCTTTAGGCTCCATTATCAGTTTTGCTATCATTCCGGATATTGACCAGCCTACAGTAAATAATATTGCAATTAAAGCTATATTGATAAAGCCGGCAGAAAGATTTTCTTCCTGCCACTTTTTTGTAAAAATTACTAGTGTAAAAATAAAATGAATTGTAAAAATAACTGCTGTAATCATATTCTTTTATTCAATGTTTGTTTTTTTGTTAATAAAATGCATTCCGAACAATGCGCCTACAATCCCAAAAATAATATCAACTACAATAGTATTTAATAAATAAAAGGCTAAATATAAAAACGAAAAACCGTACTGCGTAATTTCCTGTTGTATTCTTGTAAAGAGCGACATTGTCTGTGCAAAAATCGGGTTTGCAAGATAAACTTTCAACATATTATTTAGTTCCGGCAGAGTTTCTACAAATTCGTTAGTTCTTGTTATATATGTTATTAATACTTCAAAACCTGTGGAAAAAAAAGAAGCAAATAGTCCTGTTAACAAACCAAACGCTACAGCTTTGGAAAGTATAATACTATCGGAAAAGCGGTTTATCTTTATATCAAGCAATAATGAAAAATAAGCCGCAGCCGGAATAATTAAACAACAACTGAAGCTTTTTAAGCCTGGTATTGTCGATAATACAGAAGCCGCAAAACCGCATACCAAAGCGGGCAAAAATCTTTTCAAAAAGTGTCCTTATTAAATTCTTTTAAATAAATTTCAAAAATTATATTTGAAATATAAACAAATACAACCGAACCGAAAATAAATCCTGTTACGAAAGATAATAATTTTATATAGACGTAAACCCCGGCAGTAGTCATAATTACGTCAATTAGCAAAGGCGACGAAAACAACAATAGAATAGAAAGTTTTGGCGCCAGTCTGATATTGACGAAAAGCGAGATCAGGGAAAATATAAACGCTCCCGTATATATTCCAAAACACCTTGAGCAGACTAATACCCCGCCGCTGTTAAACGTCATTGTTTTTTGCGGAAGCTGATGACAAACGTGCGAGTAAGTGACTTTTAAAAAAGGAATAAGTATTTTAATATACGCAAAAGAGCCTGTAATGCATGGTACTAACAAACCTGCATACCAAAATGATATCAGGATAAAAACCAGCCATTTAAGCCGGGCGCAGTTTTTAATTATTCGCAAAAATTTTTACTCGGCCGTCGAATAAATTTGTATTTCGTTTGTTGTAAGTATGTACAATACAGAATTAAACATTGTGAACGAAACTATTTTGGAAAAATCATATCTCTCCGGAAAGTGAATCAGGAGATTTTTAGTAACTCCGGTAATTAAATCGCCTAGAATCAAATCTTTTCCGTAAAAAAGCAGAATGTTATCTCCAAAGGTATTAAAATTACTTATCTCAAAACCCATTTCCATTTTTTTTACGCCGTTGCCAAAATTATCATAAGCGTAAATAGCATTGCCATTTAGCACATAAACCCGGTTGTCTTTTGCGACGCCTATTTTACGCGGATCTGTGATTGTATATTTAGAGTCTTCAAAGCCGCCAAATTTTAAATAAAAATTTCCTGCAAGATCATACTTTACTACTCTTTTATTTTCCTGATCTAGCACATACAAATCGCCCAGATTTGAAACTACGCAGCCTAACGGGTAGCCAAAACGGGCGTCGGGATTTTTGGAATCGCGCTTATATAACTGCGAAATATAATTTAAATCCTTGTCAAACTGCTGAATTCGGTGGTTGTTCTTATCGGTAACAAAAACATTCAGCGCATTTGAAAATATATCTACAGGTCCGTCAAACGAGCCATTTTGCCAGCCGTATCCGCCTATTGAAGTTAAAACAGTTCCAAGCGTATCAAGTTTGTAGACCATGTTCGTAGCTTTATCTGAAACATATACAAAACCGACCGCATTTATTGAAAGCGAAGCTGCGTCGGTAAACTGACCAATACTTTTTTTGTATTCGTACGTTTGTCCAAATATCGCTCCGTAAATGATAATTACTAACAACAAAATCTTTTTCATATCAACGCCTTTTTATCAGTTTTACAATTTCTTTTAAATTAGACATTTTTCCATAAGACAAGATTCCAATTTCAAAAATCTTTGACGAAAATACAACAGCCGCCGCCGTGGAAATTATCAGAATTAAAAATGTTAAAAATATTTCTGATACGGGAACATGCGAAGCGTTTAACCTAATCAGCATAATTGTTGGAGTAGTAAATGGAATATAAGATAAAACTTTGACTAAAACAGTATCCGGGTTTTCTATTACAGGCGCAATAAAAACTACAGGAACTATAAGCAGAATGCTTAAATAACTATTTACCATTTGCGCTTCCTGTTCGGTAGAAACAACTGAGCCTACGCCTACAAATAGAGCCGAGTAAAAGAAAAATCCCAGCACAAAATAAACAAGCATCGGCAGTATGTTGTTAAACGCTTCTGGCGGAATTATGTTGTTGCCCAATAGCCCAAGGCTGATAATTGCCCAAACCAAAACCTGTAACAAACCAAGCAGGCAGAGCCCTAATACTTTGCCTCCAAGCAGCTCTTTTGCCGTGCAGCTTGAAACCAATATCTCTATCAATCTGTTGGATTTTTCCTCCAAAAGGCTTCTGATAAGCATTCCTCCTGAAGAAAGAATAGTCATCATCAATACCATTATAAACATGAAGGATGAAAAAAACGTAACTAAAAAATCGTTCTTTGCTTCTTTGCCGCTCTTATCTATTTTAACCGGATTCATCGTCACATTAGCGGACGTAATACGGATTAGCGAAGTATCGGCGTTTCTTTTCCTGAATTCGCTTTCAATACGAACCTGATTAAGCGTTCTTTCAAAACGGCTTAAGTCCTTAAAAGCTGAAGAACCGGGACTTCTGTATTCAAACTTAAACGCATCGTTTGAAGAAGTAATAAAAATATATCCGTCAATATCGTTTTTTAGCGTTAACGAGTCGGCAGTTTTTTTTAACGCGTTAATTGAGCTTGCTTTATTATATAGGTTTCTTACAATATATGCGGGTTGATTATTTTTTAATGTAAATGCGGAAATTTTTTTGTAAGCCGGTAAAAAATATTTTCCTGACGCGTCCAGGATCCCGATAGGTTTTGTTCCGCCTTCTTCCTGGTGAGATAAAAGCAGCGTAGGGCCAAACGCAAAAAGCATAACAATTAGCGGGCTTATAATTAAGGATAATATAAAAGCTTTGGTTTTTACTTTTTCTAAAAACTCCCACTTTGCAACTATGAATATTTTATTTAGCTCGTTAATTGTCAAAATCCTTTTTTATTTCATCAATAAAAATTTTATTCAGCGAAGGCTCAATTATAGAAAAACCTTTTAAGCTAATTTGGTTTATTATGGTTTTCAAAAACTGTTCCGGCGCAATGTTATTTTCAAGCTGAACTTCGGCGTAATTATTAAAAACGTCCGCCTGAACAACTCCCGGCAGAGCTGAAATTTTATCGGAAGCGTTTTCATATTCAATTCTGACGGTGTTGCTTGCATATTTCTTTTTAATCTCGGCAATTGAACCGCTTAATACTTCTTTGCCTTTGTTTATCAAAAAAATCTGTTTGCAAAGTTTTTCAGCAGTATCCATCTGGTGAGTGGATAAGATGATTATTTTTCCTTGCTGAGCTAAAGAAACAATAATGTTTTTTATAAGCTGCTGGTTAACCGGATCGAATCCCGTAAAAGGTTCGTCAAGAATTAAAACTTCCGGATTATGCAGCGTCGCAATAATAAACTGAATTTTCTGCTGGTTTCCTTTTGAAAGCTCGCCCGATTTTCTCTCTTTCAAATCTTCAATTTCAAGTTTTTTAAGCCATAGCTGGGCGTTTGAGATAGCCTCTATTTTGCTTAACCCTTTAAGCTGACCAAAATAGACTATTATGTCAATCACTTTGCTTTTTTTATAAAGGCCTCTTTCTTCCGGCAGATAGCCAGTGAGTTTGTCAAAAGCATGATTAATTATTTCGCCATTATAAGTAATTGTACCTGAGGAAGGTTTTATAATATTAAGAATCATCCTGATAGTCGTAGTTTTCCCCGCGCCGTTTGGACCCAAAAGCCCGAAGATCTTCCCCGGCTCGACGGAAAAAGAAATTTCGTCTACGGCGGTAAGATTTTTATATTCTTTCCTTAATCCTTCCAGAACAAGCATATTATAAAATGGGAATATGACTGAAATATGTAATTAACATTTATCAAATATATTCATTTATTATTAATAATAGAAGCCCCTGGTAATTATTATATGTAGTAAAATGGGTTAATTAATTGTTACGGAGTGATTCATAAAATAATAGCGTTGTATTTTTTTCTTAATCCCTTCTTAATTTCACCGCTTTTTAGGATATATTTTAATATATTTAAACCTCAAAAAATATTATCTATTCCATAAAAGGAAAAAGAATGCCTGCTACGACAAAAGAACTCGATTTACTATCGATCAACACGTTAAGATTTTTATCCATAGATGCGATACAAAAGGCAAACTCCGGACATCCCGGCATGCCAATGGGCTGCGCGCCTATAGCGTATTCGCTTTATTCACACATTATGAATCATAATCCGGAAAATCCAGCCTGGCTAAACAGAGATAGATTTATTCTATCAGCCGGACATGGTTCTGCGCTGCTTTACAGCGCTCTTCATCTTTGCGGTTATGATATTTCTTTAGATCAGCTTAAGAATTTTAGACAATGGGGAAGCATTACTCCAGGTCATCCTGAATTTGGGCGTACAAAAGGAGTTGAAACTACTACCGGTCCTTTGGGACAGGGATTTGCTAACGCTGTCGGTATGGCTTTAGCTGAAGCTCATTTAGCCGAAAGATTTAATAAAAAAGATATAACCCTGTTAGACCACTTTATATACGGAATATGCAGCGACGGCGATCTGATGGAAGGAATTTCGCACGAGGCGGCTTCAATTGCCGGTCACCTGAAACTTGGAAAATTAATTTTCTTTTATGACGATAACGGCATTTCGATTGACGGCAGCACTAAACTTGCTTTTTCGGAAGATATTGCAATGCGGTTCGCTTCTTATAGCTGGCATGTTCAGAACTTAGACGACGTAAACGATATTGACAGATTATTAGAATGCGTCAAAAACGCTAAGGCTGACTATCGTCCTTCATTGATTATTACAAAATCGCACATCGGTTACGGAAGCCCTAACAAGCACGATAGCGCCGATTCTCACGGTTCTCCGCTTGGCGAAGAAGAAGTAAAACTTACTAAGAAAAATCTTGGCTGGGACGAAAATAAAACTTTTTATGTTCCGGATGAAGTTGGAGCTTTATTTGCAAAAATAAAACCGCTTGGCATAAAAAAAGAAAACGAGTGGAATAAACTTTTTGATGAATATAAAGTTAAGTATCCAGAAGACGCGGCTTTATTTACAAAAATAATTTCCGGCGATTTGGGCGAAGAGTGGAAAACAAAACTTCCAGTTTTTGAAGATGAAGGCAAAGGCGTAGCCACTCGGCAGGCTTCTTCTAAAGTATTAAATGCGATATCCGCGTATCTTCCAGCTCTGATAGGCGGTTCGGCAGATTTAAATCCTTCTACAAATACATATTTAAAAGAGTTTAAGAGTATTTCAGCAGAATTGTATTCGGGACGGAATATTCATTATGGAATCCGCGAGCACGCAATGGGCAGCATAATTAACGGAATGGCCTATTATGGCGGAACAATCCCTTATGGCGCGACATTCTTAGTCTTTGCCGATTATATGCGTCCGGTTTTCAGATTAGCGTCTATCTCGCATCTGAACTCAATTTTCGTTTTTACGCACGATAGCATTGGTCTTGGCGAAGACGGCCCTACTCATCAGCCGATTGAACACATAGCCTCGTTAAGAGCTATTCCAGGGCTTGTAGTAATACGTCCCGCCGACGCTAACGAAACTTCATACGCATGGCAGGCTGCAATAGAAAATAAAAAGAATCCTACTGTGTTGGTTTTTACAAGGCAGGGAATTCCAGTATTGGATCAGAAAAAATTTCCTTCCGCAAAAAATCTATTAAAAGGCGCGTACATAATTAAAGATTCGTCCGATAAACCGGACGTAATCTTAATGGCTTCCGGTTCGGAAGTGTCAATTACGTTAGCGGCTTCAGTAGAATTGGGAAAGGAAAATATAAAAGTCAGAGTAGTAAGCTTCCCATCCTGGGAATTATTTGAAGCGCAAAGCGAAGAATATAAAAATTCAGTTTTGCCACAAGACGTAAAGGCAAGAGTTTCCATAGAAGCCGGAGTAAAGCAGGGCTGGGAAAAATATACAGGCTCTTACGGTAAATCTGTCAGTATGGAAACCTTTGGCGCATCCGCCCCGGCAAAAGTATTGATGGAAAAATTTGGATTTACAGCCGCTAATATAGCGTCTACTGCAAAGTCAGTATTATCTAATTTGAAATAACAGAAAAAATCCGGAGTATTTTTGGAATATATTCATTATTTAATAGACCTTTTTGTGCATCTTGATAAGCATCTTGCAGAAATAATTAATGCGTATCAAACATGGACGTATGTATTTTTGTTTTTTGTTATATTTGCCGAAACAGGGTTTGTAGTCACTCCATTTTTACCTGGCGATTCTCTATTGTTTGCTGCGGGTTCTTTTGCCGCTTTAACAGGTTCTCCGGTAAATGTTCACGTAGCGGCTTTGATATTGATAGCGGCTGCTTTTGCGGGAGATTCGGTTAATTACCTGATCGGCCGTTATATAGGTCCAAAAGTTTTTGAAAGCGGAAAATTTAAATTCTTTAAAAAAGAACATTTAGAAAAAACTCATAAATTTTACGAAAAGCACGGCGGCAAAACAATTATATTAGCCCGCTTTATTCCTATTATCAGAACGTTTGCTCCTTTTGTGGCCGGGATAGGGGATATGACTTATTTTAAATTTATAAGCTATAATATAATAGGCGGAGTTTTATGGATTTGTTTATTCGTATATTCCGGCTATTTTTTCGGTAATCTTCCGTTTGTTAAAAATAATTTTTCGCTTGTGGTAGTGGCAATTATTATTATTTCTACGCTGCCAATGTTTTACGAGTTTATAAAAAATAAATTAAAAAAAGAATAATCAATCAGGATCACTAATGGAAACAGAAAAATCCAACCGTCTCTTATCTCTTGATATCTTCCGCGGAATAACAATTGCCGGAATGATTTTGGTTAATAATCCGGGAAGCGATCCAGTCTACCCGGCTTTAGAACATGCAAAATGGAACGGCGTAACGCCGACTGATTTAATTTTTCCATTTTTCCTTTTTATTGTAGGCGTAGCTATTACGCTTTCGCTAACAAAAAGAAAAGAAAGGGGAGACGATCATACTCAATTAATACTACAGGTTTTTAGACGCAGCGTTACTATATTCCTTCTGGGATTATTTCTTAACGCATTCCCGTTTTTTTCAAACAGCGCCGGATTTCAGTGGATTGATTTTTCTACTCTAAGAATTCCAGGCGTATTGCAGCGAATTGCGATTGTTTATTTTATAGCTTCGTTTTTATTCCTTAAAACTAACTTTAAAACTCAATCTATTATTGCCGTAGCTCTGTTAATTATTTATTGGTTCGCTATGACGGTTATTCCGGTTCCTGGAGTCGGTTATCCCAACCTTGAACCTGCGACTAATTTAGGAGCCTGGTTCGATAATATTGTATTACACGGACACTTATGGAAGTTTTCTAAAGTCTGGGATCCAGAAGGCGTTTTTAGCACTATTCCTGCAATCTCAACCGCTTTGTTTGGTATTCAGCTTGGGCATTGGGTAAGCGGCAAAGCCGAGCCAGCCGTTAAAGCTGCATGGATATTTGTTGTTGGAAATATAGCTTTAGTTCTCGGAACAATAATGGATATCTGGTTTCCAATTAATAAAAGCTTATGGACGAGTTCATATGTCGTTTTTACGGCAGGCATGGCTCTCCAGTTTTTTGGAATATGCTATTGGTTAGTTGACGTTAAGGGCTATAAAAAATGGACGACCCCGTTTCTTGTTTATGGCAGAAACGCAATTACAGTGTTCTTTTTATCGGGCGTGTTAGGCAGAATAATGAACGTAATATTGGTTAAAAACTCTGCTAACGCAACGGTTTCTATTAAAACTTATTTGTATCAGACATGTTTTGCTCCTTACTTTTCGCAGTTAAACGCGTCGCTTGCATGGGCGTTAGTTTATATACTCTTCTGGCTTGGTCTGATGTGGATATTATATGCTAAAAAGATTTTTATAAAAGTATAAATTTCAAAAACAGATTATGTCATCCTTCGACTCCGCTCAGGATGACGGCTTTATCCTGTTTCTTCAGGGCTATCACGGTCGTACTGTGACTGGGTTATTCCACGGTCATGGTTTGACCATGACCGCCGAGATGCGACAAACAGACAGATTGCATCACATCATTTTCGGCTGAGTTCAGGATGACGGATAAATTAAAAAAGGCTCTCGTTACAATGTAACAAGAGCCTTTTTAGTATCCTTTATAAAAGCTTTATGCTTATTTTTTAGGTCCAATCATATCTTCAGGACGAACGTACTGGTCGAATTGTTCGGCGGTAAGCAGTCCTAATTCAATAGCTGATTCCTTAAGTGTTTTATTCTCGTGTAAAGCTTTCTTTGCAACTTTAGCCGCATTATCATAACCGATGTATGGGTTTAACGCAGTAACAAGCATTAATGAATTCTGGAGATGTTTCTTAATGTTTAATTCATTTGCTTTGATGCCTGCAATACAATGGTCTGTAAAGCTATCGCATGAATCTGCAATCAATCTGATAGACTGAAGAACGTTAAAAATAATAACAGGTTTGTAAACGTTCAATTCAAAATTGCCGCTTGCGCCTGCAAAATTAACAGTAGTATCGTTTCCAAAAACCTGAGCGCAAACCATAGTCATAGCTTCGCACTGAGTAGGGTTAACTTTACCCGGCATAATTGAGCTGCCTGGTTCGTTTTCAGGAAGGAGCAATTCGCCAATGCCGCTTCTTGGACCTGAGCCTAACCATCTGATATCGTTTGCAATTTTCATTAACGAAGCCGCTAATGTTTTTAATACTCCGTGAGCCTCTACAAGAGCGTCGTGAGTTCCAAGAGCTTCAAATTTATTTCTTGCGGTTATAAAAGGTTTGCCGGTAAGCTCTGCAATTTTTGCCGCGCCTTTAACTGCAAATTCAGGGTGAGTGTTTAAGCCTGTGCCTACTGCCGTTCCGCCTAAAGCTAATTCGCATAAACGTGGGAGGCAGCTATTAATTCTATCAATGCCGTTTGACAACATTTGAACATAACCGGAAAATTCCTGTCCCAAAGTTAACGGAGTAGCGTCCATTAAGTGAGTTCTTCCAATTTTAATTACATTTTCAAACTCTTTTGACTTAACTGCCAAAGCGTCGCGGAGTTTTGTAACCTTAGGAATTAAACTTCCGTAAATTTCTTCAACTGCCGCAATGTGCATAGCGGTAGGGAAGGTATCATTTGACGATTGAGCTTTGTTTACGTCGTCATTTGGGTGAATAGGTTTTTTGCTGCCCATCACGCCGCCTGCAATTTCGATAGCGCGGTTAGATATAACTTCGTTTACATTCATGTTGGACTGTGTGCCGCTGCCTGTCTGCCAAACGACTAATGGGAAATGATCTGCTAATTTGCCTTCAATTACTTCGTCTGCGGCTTTAACTATTAGATCAGCTTTTTCTGCCGGGAGAATTCCTAATTCTTTATTTGTTAATGCAGCTGCTTTTTTTAAGATGCCAAAAGCTCTGATTAACTCTTTCGGCATTTTTTCTCCGCCGATTTTGAAGTTCATAAATGAACGAGCCGTTTGCGCTCCGTAGTATTTGTCAGTTGGGACCTGAATTTCGCCCATACTGTCTGTTTCAATTCTAAAACTCATTTTTACTCCATATATTTAAATTATTATTTCAAATCTGACTATGAAAGATAAGCGGTTCAAGACTATTTTTCCACTTATCATCTTTGTATAATATCTGCTCAAGGAACAACCCGGAAGGGGGAGCAGTACACTCTGCCGGTTTTGTAGAAAAACTATTTAGGAAATATAATAAATCTTTTTCAGTTAATCTGCCTCTGCCAATTTCAACAAGAACGCCAACTATGCGTCTGACCATTTTCCATAAAAAATGCGAGCCGCAGATTCTTATCAAAATTCTATCGCCAGTGTCTTTAATCTCAACATTTTCAATCAATACTTTTGTCGATTTATCTTCCATATCTTTATCGGCAAAAGAAATAAAATCGTGCATTCCAATAAAAAGCTTTGAAGCTTTTTCCATTTGCGCAAAATTCAATTTATCTTTAATCCACCAGACGTAAGGTTTTGCAAAAGCGTCGCGCCGTTTTGATATCTGGTATATATAGCTCCTGTTTACGGCGTCGTGCCTGGCATGAAACTTAGGGCTTGCCTTTTCAACTTCAAGTATGTTTATATCGTAGGGCAGTTTATCGTTAAATTTCATTTTGATTATTTCGGGCGCAAGCATGGTCTTAACGTCCAAATGCGCTACCTGGCATAATGCGTGCACTCCGCTATCGGTTCTGCCAGAGCCTTGTAAATCGAGGCTGTTAGTATTAAAAATATCAAGAGCGTAATTAAACAGCGTTCCCTGAATAGTTTTACCGTTTTGTTGTTTTTGCCACCCGCTGTAGCGGGTTCCGTCGTATTCAAGGTAGATCTTAAATCTTGCCATTGCAGCCCGTTAATTGTTTTTATAAGAACGTGATTTCGTTTTCGGCGTAGGAATCGGAAGTTTCGCAGACTCGTATTTTTACTCTTTTTATATTTGCGGGCATTCCGTTCTGCTTTATTGCAGAAAGAAAATAATTGCAAATATTTTCCGCTGTAGAATGAAAGTCTACTACTACAGATTTAGAATTTAATTTTGTAAGAGCGTCTGCTAATTCTTTATCTTCTTTGTATACTAAAAATGCGTGATCAAGTTTTTCCACTATAGGGGCTATTATTTTTTTTAGGTCGTAATAATCCAGAACCATTCCGTTCTCGTCCTGTTCGCCCTCTACTTCGGCAATTAGCTTATACGAATGGCCGTGAAGATTTTTACATTTCCCTTTATGAAACGGTAGTCTGTGCCCCATTTCCCAATCAAATTCTTTTGCAATTTTCATTAAACGCCTTTTTGCGTAGGCTCCCAGATGAATTTATGCATCTGGAGCTGAAACCTTACGCGTAAGTTTTTTTCGAGTATCCAGTTTACTAAAGCTTCGGGGGTTAATTTTCCGAAAACGATAGAAAACAATATCTCGCATTTTTTATCTAATTCATATTTAGCAATTAGGTTAACCGACCAGTCAAAATCTTCTCTTGAGCCAATAACAAATTTAATTTCGTCATTTGGTTTAAGGTAATCTACATTTTCGTAAAGATTTTTTTTCTCCATTTTGCTCGAAGGGCATTTGAAATCCATAATTACTTTAACGCGTTTATCAACGTCTTTAACCGAAAGGCTTCCGCTTGTTTCAAGCAGCGTTTCATAACCTTCGTCACAGAGCCTGTTCATAAGTTCGAGCGATTCTTTTTGCATTAGCGGCTCTCCGCCTGTTAGTTCTACTAAACGGCAGTCGTACTTATGAATTTCGGCAATAATCTCGTCAATTGAGTAATCTTTCCCTTCGTAAAATGCGTATTCTGTATCGCAATAAGAACACCTCAGATTACAGAAAGTCAATCTGATAAATATACAGGGGAGTCCGGCTTTGCTGCTTTCGCCCTGAATTGAGTAATATATTTCGTTTACTTTTAGCATTTTATTTTAACTTCTTAAAATACAGATTTTATCCCTTATATGAAATGCAGAAAGAAAAGGCAAACGAAACCGCATAACAAAATCAGGGTAAAAAGTTGTTCTAAGCCAATAGACGTAAAAATTCCCGTTTTTGCGTTATAAGCAAATAAAAAGTCTTTTGTGTTATTGGAGAATTAGATTAATAAACGCGCCGGTAAAAATAGTATTAAGCGTAAGCTACAGTGAAATTAATTTTTCACCGACCATATTTTAAGCGCCGTTAAAAGCTCTTCCATTGCGTTGACTATAGCCGCTTGTTTATCCTGTGATATTCCATCAAGAATTTCTTTATGAAGTTTCACATGGCTTGCGTTAAGATTTTGTATAAACACTGCGCTTTTATCCGTAAGATAAGCTGTTATACCGCGTCTATCGCCTTCGTCAATTTTGCGTATTAAGAGTTTTTTCTTTTCAAGAGCTGTAAGTATGTGGGTTATTCTACCTGGGGTAACGTGCAATAACTTTGTAAGTTCTTTGATAGGTATTGCGTTTGTATTTCTGAAATACCTTAGACATCGGAACTCAGTTGTAGTAAGACCAAATGAAGCGGCAAAGTTTTGTTCTTTGTGTTGACAGGTCTTAACTAAATTAAAAGTTAAATCCGCCATCTTTTCTGCAAGAGCGGAATTTCCTTTTTGAACGATATTTTTTTCTTTTTTTGTCATATATAATTTAATATCCTAAAATATTCTTCAAAGTATAAAAAAGCAAGGGAATTATTTATTCTCTGCTAAAATTTTGCCCTCAACAACCGGCGTAACGCAAATGATTGGTCTTTCCGGAAGTTCGAGCTTTTCGAAAATTTCTTCAAATAAGCTGTATTGAAGCCCGTGTTGTTCTAACCGCGCAAATTTTTTATATTTAAGGAACGCTCCATTTTTATCCTGCGGGGCGTCAAAATGGAAAGCGCCTTTGAAATCGTCTTTGGCCTTTCCTTTTAAAAAATTGATTTTCGTATCGTCGCCCCCTTCCATTTCATATGCAATAGCCCGGAACTCGACGACGGAGTCGTTATTTATAATAATGTATATGTTTGCGATTTTTTCAAGCAAGCTAAATTATCCTGTTAATTTTCATCAATAAGTCTTATTTTAAAACACAAAATAATAATAATCAAAAAATCGATTTAAATACAAATATATTTTAAAATAATAATTGTTAAAAGGATTAAATATGCAATTTGAACGTTCCGCAGGCATTTTGTTGCATCCCACATCGCTTCCCGGCAGATACGGGATAGGGGATTTAGGAAATGAAGCGTACAACTTTGTAAACTTCCTTGAAGCCGCCGGGCAAAAGCTATGGCAGGTTTTTCCGCTGGGACCAACAGGGTACGGAGATTCTCCTTACCAGTGTTTTTCCGCCTTTGCAGGAAACCCGCTTTTAATTAGCCCCCAGAAACTGGCTGAAGAAGGATTGCTTACAAAAGAAAATCTTGAAGGAGCTCCGCATTTTGATCCGGTAAGCATTGATTATGGCCCGCTCATAAATTATAAAAACCAGCTTCTTGAATCAGCTTTTGGAAATTTTAAGAAAAAACAGGATTTAAAAGCTATCTCTGAATTGAGCGATTTTGAAGATGAAAATGAAGACTGGCTTGAAGATTACGCTTTGTTTATGGCGGTTAAAGAGGCTCACAATGGCGTTCAATGGAGTAAGTGGCATAAGGATATAGCTTTGCGCAAACCTGACGCTATAGAGGCCTGGAAAGAGAAATTGAAGGACCGGATAATGTACCAAAAATTTGTTCAGTTTTATTTTTTCAAGCAGTGGAAAGAATTAAAAGAATACGCGGTTTCAAAAGGAATTAAAATAATTGGCGATCTTCCAATTTTTATTGCCGGCGATAGCGCCGATCTTTGGGCTAACAGAAATTTATTTTCCGTAGACGACGAAGGAAACCTGCAGACCGTAGCGGGAGTTCCGCCCGATTATTTTAGCGCTACGGGACAGCTTTGGGGCAACCCGCTGTATAAATGGGACGAAATGGAAAAGGACGATTTCCTTTGGTGGCGGAAAAGAATTTCATGTCTGCTTAAGCTTGTTGATATTATACGTATAGACCATTTCAGGGGGTTTGACGCATATTGGGAAATTCCTGCCGACGCTCCTACTGCCGAGACTGGCAGATGGGTAAAGGCTCCGGGCGATAAGTTTTTTTCTACTGTGAAGAAATATCTTGGCGACGTTCCAATTATTGCTGAAGACCTTGGAATTATTACCAAAGGAGTAGAGGCTCTGCGCGATAAATTTGATTTCCCGGGAATAAAAATTCTTCAGTTCGCTTTTGGCGAAAAAATGGAGAAAAAATTCCTTCCTCATAATTATATTAAAAACTGTGTAGTCCATACTGGTTCGCACGATAACGATACTACGCGCGGATATTTTGAAAGAGTAAAAGACGACGGTACAGATATATATGAATTCACTCAGAAATATCTGAATTATTTTGAAGAGGATATTTGTTTTGAGTTGATCAGAGCGGCTTATAGTTCTGTCGCTAATACGGTCGTAATTCCTATGCAGGATATTCTGAATCTTGGCAATGAAGCGCGTATGAATTACCCTGGGCGTTTAGGCGGAAACTGGTCATGGCGGTTTACATGGCAGCAGGTTCCTCCAAACATGGCTATAATTTATAAATACTTTACCGAGCTTTATGAACGACCTCCTTTGCCTAAAAAGGAATTAGAGGAATTAGCATAAGTGTTTACAAAAAATCATTACATAAATATCGTTTCGCTTTTGCTGCTCGGGATAGTAAGTTCTCTTTTTATGTTTAAGTATTCATCGAGGATAAGCTCTGCCCCGGTTCTGTTTACGGGGTTATATCTTATTTTGTTCTGGTTTCTTGCGCTGTCGTTAGACAAAATGAATTATAAAATCAAAGCGCTTTCAGATAAAAAACTGTTGGCCTTTTTTATAATTGCAGCGTCGGTTGTTTTTATAATTGGACTGAATTACATTCCGATACACGAAAAAGTCGGCCGCTATGTGGCTATGAAAAGCTGGCTTGAGAATTTTCGGTACGGATTTTATCCTTATAGCCGTAATGGTAATCCAACTGGGTTTCCAGGCTTATTTTTTATTGCGTCGCCGTTTTATTTGCTTGGCGACGCAGGTTATTTAGAGGTATTCGGATTTTTTCTTTTTTCGCTGCTAATCTTAAATTACTCGGCTACGCCCAAAGAACGCATTACCCGATTTTCTCTTCTGCTGGTTCTTCCTTCGTTTTACTACGAATATCTTGTACGAAGCGAACTTTTTACAAATATGACTTTGTTTATTGCAATTGTGTTAATTGCTGCAAAATATCTGAATACTGAAAAGCTTGACTTAATATCTTTAGCAATAGCAGTTTTGTTTGGCCTTTTCTTATCGACTCGGATTATAGTGTTTATTGTATTTTTCTTTATGTCGGTATTGGCTTTCAGAGATAAGATTGGGAAGGGAATAGTATTTATGTTTGTCTCCACTGGCGTATTTGCCTTAACATTACTGCCATTTATTGTATGGGATCCGGCTTTCTTTTGGAGCGAGGGACCATTTTCAATGCAGCTCTTATATTTGCCGTTATGGATTATTCTATGCAGTCCGCTTGTTTTTCTATACATTGCCTGGATGATAAGGGATGTTCAGGAATTGTTTTTCGCTTCAGGAGTAGTAATATTTACGCTTGTTGCAATATCATTTTTACTTAAAGCGGCGGAGTATGGTTTTCATTTTTGCTTAATAGAAAGCGGATACGACATCTCCTATTTTGCAATGCCTGTTCCTTTTTTGCTGCTTTCAATAAAAGAATATAAAGTAGATAGATTTTTAGGCAAGGTATTAGATTAATAAAAAAAAAGCCTTTGAGAAAAATAATTCTCAAAGGCTAAACTTATTGTTTTTTATCTCGTGCTTATTAAACAGTCGCGCTTCGGCTTTGCTCAGCGTGACAAGTTATATATTTAAGCCATTAAAGCTGCAATAGCCGCAGTAGCTACAATCTCGTCAACGCTGCAACCTCTGCTAAGATCAAAGAAAGGTTTCTTTAACCCCTGACCAATTGGTCCAATTGCATCGGCATTACCAAGACGCTGGGCAATTTTGTAACCAATATTGCCGGCCTGTAAATCAGGGAATATTAATACGTTTGCTTTGCCCGCTACTTTGCTGCCCGGAGCTTTTTTCTTTCCAATTTCATCAACAATAGCTGCGTCAAACTGAAGTTCGCCGTCAATATTTAAATCAGGGCGTTTTGTCTGAGCAATTTTAGTAGCTTCGCGGACTTTAGTAACAAGATCGTGTTCTGCGCTGCCTTTTGTAGAAAACGAAAGAAGAGCTACAAAGGCTTCGTCGCCAGTAAGCTTAGTATGGTTTTCTGCTGTTGAGATAGCGATGTCGGCTAATTGTTCTGCTGTCGGATTAGGGTTTACAGCGCAATCGCCAAAGGAATAAAGCTTTTCAGGAAAAACAAGAAGGAAAAAGCTGGAGATGATTGAAATGCCGGGAGCCATGCCAATACACTGAATAGAAGCTCTTAACACGTCGGCCGTAGTAGCAACAGAACCGCTTACGCTGCCGTCGGCTATTCCTTCTCTAACTAACATAGCGCCGAAAAATATATCTCTTTTTATAAGGCTCTGGACTTTTTCTAGCGTTATATCTTTCCCTTTTTTCTTCTGAATATCTAAATATATATTACAGAAATCTGCGAACTTATCGGATTTTTCAGGATCAATAATTTTAATTCCGTCAAAATTTAATCCGAGTCTTTTAGCGTCGGCGAGGATTTTATCTTCAGCGCCTAGCGTAATGATAGAAGCAATTCCTTCTTTAGTAAGTATCTCTGCGGCTTTCAGAATCCTATCGTCATGCGATTCTGGAAGCAGTATCGTCTTATTTCTTTTAGAAGCTTTTGCTTTAATTTGTTCTACTAATTCTGATTCCGGCATTGTAGCCCCATATTTTGTTGAAAAACGAATTTAAATTGCATATGCAAATTACTAAATTCTAAAATTAAAGAACTATTTATTTTCTTTTTCTAATTTAGAGCTCCAGTAAGCGATCTCTTTTTTTACTATTTCCGGATTTGGCGAACCGAAAGTCTTTTTACGGTTTAGCGCTGTTTTAATTTCAAAGCAGTCCAAGGCCGATTTATCAAATACCGCGTTTACGCTCTGAATTTCTTCAAGCGTCAGCTGATCGAATTTTTTATTCTTTTCTTCCGCCAGTTTTACAACTTTGCCTACTATTGAGTGAGCTTCTCTGAATGGAATGCCTTTTAAAACAATCCAGTCGGCTAAATCAGTGGCTAAAGAAAAATCGCCTTTCAATTCTTTTTCAAACTTTTGCGCGTCAACTTTCATCGAAGCTATCAACATAGCCATGATGTGGAGACTTTCGCTGTACGTTTTAAATGAATCAAAAGCCGGTTCTTTATCTTCCTGAAGATCGCGGTTGTAGCTTAAAGGAAGTCCTTTCAATATGGTTAAAAGCGTAACATAATTGCCGCTTATTCTGCCCATTTTACCGCGGATAAGTTCCGCCATATCGGGATTCTTTTTCTGCGGCATAAGCGATGAGCCTGTTGTAAGACTATCGGCTAATTTTATAAAACTCCATTCGGAAGTGGACCAAAGTATAAGCTCTTCTGCAAGTCTGCTTAAATGCATCATGCCAATAGAACAGCCGTTAAGAAAATCCAATGCAAAATCTCTGTCAGATACAGCGTCAAGAGCGTTGCGGCAAGGTTCGGCAAAGCCTAACTTATCAGAAGTAAAGCTTCTGTCAAGCGGCAGGGTAGAGCCTGCTAATGCGCCTGAACCGAGAGGAGATTTATTTGTTTCGTTATAAATAAAATTTAATCTTTGTCTGTCTCTTTCTAACATTTCAACATAAGCGAGCAGATGAAACGCTAAAGAAACAGGCTGAGCACGTTGCAGGTGGGTATAACCGGAAATAATAGTTTCGGTATGCTGTTCTGCAATACTTAATAGATTAATCTGTAGAATTAAAACAGACTCGGATAAAGAGGCGATTCCTTTTTTTATCCATAGCCTGAAACCTGTTACAACCTGATCGTTACGGCTTCTGCCTGTGTGAAGTTTTCCGGCTACGTTTCCGGCAATTTCAAAAAGCCTTGATTCTACCGCCGAGTGAATGTCTTCAAAAAGGGAGGAATCCGGGCGCCAATCGCCCGAATTCCATTCAACTTCTATCTTTTCCAATCCTGCTATGATCGACTTTGCGTCTTCCGGGCTTATCAGTCCGACTTTAGAAAGCATTTCTGCGTGGACTTTACTAACAAGCAGATCTTCTTTTATTAGCGCTTTATCAACGTCAAACGAAGAAGAAAAGCTAAGCGCTAATGAGTTTAATTTTTCATCGAACCTTCCGCCCCACAGCATTATGATTTTACCTCTTTTTTAGCGATGTTAGTTACTTTGCCCCATGTTTTATATGGAAGCCCGTAGATTGACAAGAAGCCTTCAGCTGCTTTGTGATCAAATGTATCGTCGCTTGTATAAGTTGCAAGGTCTTTGTTGTAAAGGCTGTATTTTGAGCTTCTTGCAAGAATTCTGACGTTGCCTTTGTATACTTCTAAAGTAACTTCGCCAGTTACGTTTTCCTGAGTAGCGTCAACAAACGCTTTTAGAGAATTAAATAAAGGAGAGAACCATAGACCGTCATAAATAAGGTTAGCTACTCTGTTAGAAACATCCTGTTTGAAACGGAAAGTGTCTTTATCAAGGATTAATTTTTCTATCTCGGTATGAGCCGTATTTAAGATAACAGCGGCAGGAGCTTCATAAATTTCTCTTGATTTAATTCCTACTACTCTGTTTTCAATAACGTCTAATCTGCCAATTCCGTGTTTTCCGCCAAGTTGGTTTAAGGCTGTAACTAACTCAACCGGATCGGTAATTTTACCGTTTAAGCCGACTGGGATTCCTTTTTCAAAATTGATTGTGATTGTTTCTGCCTGAGGGGGAGCGTACTTGGGGTCTACTGTGATCTGATATGCGTCTTCGGGGGGCGCAACTGTGGGGTCTTCAAGAACGCCGCACTCAATAGCAATTCCCCAAAGGTTTTCGTCAATTGAATATGGAGAAGCTTTAGTTACCTTTACAGGAATTTTATTTTCAACTGCGTAATCAATTTCTTCTTCTCTGCTCTTAAATTCCCATTCTCTTAGAGGAGCGAGGATTTTAAGATCGGGAGCAAGAGTCTGGATTGCAACTTCAAATCTAACCTGATCGTTTCCTTTGCCTGTACAGCCGTGAGCTACGATGTCAGCTCCTTCTTTTATTGCAACTTCTGCAAGAACTTTTGCAAGTAATGGACGTCCGATAGCGCAAGCCATAGGGTAAATGCCTTCGTATAAAGCTCCGGCTTTAAGAGCAGTCCAAACGTAATCTGTAATGAATTCTTTTCTTAAGTCTAATACATAAGATTTAACTGCGCCTGTAAGTTTTGCTTTTTCTTCCAGACCTTCTAGTTCGGCTCTTTGTCCTAAATCGCCGGTGACTGTAATAATATCTGCGTCATATTTGTCTTTTAACCATTTTACGATTATAGAGGTATCGAGGCCTCCTGAATATGCAACTGCTATTTTAACTTTGCCCAATTGAGTTTTACTCCTATAAGTTTAGTTTGTTTTTAGTCCCTGATTGTTCGACCATCATTCTTTTAATTAGGCCGACAACAGCGCTGATGTTTTGATGCGTGTTCGGAATTACAAGAACAGTATCGTCGCCCGCTACCGTTCCCAATATTTCGACTCTGTTAAGCCGATCTACATAATGAGCTATTCCCTGGGCTCTTCCGGCCAGAGTTCTAATAACTATCATTGATTCGTTATATTCTACGCTCAGTATTTCAAACCCGATTAGCTTGGCTATTTGTTTGCCGGATTCTTCGGAATTTAAAATGTATTTTGCCCCTTTGTCTGTAAAGGTTCTTATCACTCCAAGCTCAGCAAAATCTCTGCTCAACGTCGCCTGTGTTGCAATGATATCTTCTTCCTTTAACAACTTTACAAGTTCTTCGTGGCTAGAGACTAATTTGCTATTCAGGAGCTCTTTTATTTTGTTTTGTCTTGTTAATTTTGCCGACATATTATTATTCTATTATCTCTTTTAATTTTAATGCGAAATTTACTATTTCTTTTTCTGTGATGATATATGGGGGAAGAAGTCTTATTACAGATTCTCCTGCTGTGCAAACTACATACCCGTTATCTAGCAATTTCTGCGCGATATCTTTTGATTTAATTCCTTCTGCAAGTTCTATTCCTATCATTAAACCACGGCCTCTTATGGCTTTAATTTTATCGGTATAAAGCAGCTCAACGGAGTTCTTAATTTTTTCGCCGAGTTTAAAATTTGATTCAAGAATTTCTTCGTCAATAAGATCTATAACGCAGTTAGCGGCCGCTAAAGCTAAGGGATTGCCTCCAAACGTTGTGCCGTGAGAGCCGGGCGTCATTTGAACTGACGCTTTTTGAGAAGATATTACCGCTCCAAGTGGAATTCCGTTTGCAATTCCTTTTGCCATCGTAATTATATCCGGCTGAACTTCTTCCCACTGATGAGCAAAAAACTTTCCGGTTCTGCCCATGCCTGTCTGTACTTCGTCTACTATAAGCAGAAGATTATGTCTATCGCAGAATTCTCTTATTTGTTTAAGATAACCTGCAGGAGGTATATTAACTCCGCTTTCGCCTTGAATAGGCTCAAGCATAATTGCTACCACGTCCGGAGAATAAGCATATTCTATGGCTTCAAAGTCGCCAAAGGGAGCATATTTAAAACCAGGAAGTAAAGGATGGAACCCTTCCCACAATTTGTACTGCCCAGAAGCTGACATGCTGCCAAACGTTCTGCCGTGGAAACCGCCAAGCGCGGTTATTATTGTGGTTCTTTCCTTGCCCCATTTCCTTGCAAATTTAATTGCCGCTTCATTTGCTTCCGTTCCGGTGTTACAAAAGAAAACGGTATCTAAATTAGCTTTTTTCGCTAATTTTTTTGCTAATTCTTCCTGAAGGGAAGATTGAAACAGATTTGAAGTGTGCCAGATTTTATCAATCTGGTCTAAGACCGCTTTTTTTATTTCAGGATGGTTATGTCCGAAGTCTGTTACGGCTATTCCGCATAAGAAATCGACATATTCTTTACCGTCTTTGTCGTATAAATTAAATCCGTTTCCTTTTACAAATTCGACATTAAACCTTGAGTAATTTTGAAGCAATGCCGAAGTATTTTCGTTATTATTAAGCTGATTGGACAATCCAGGTGCCTCTATAATTATTATATTCTTGTTTGTTAAACATGCTGCACAGGTTGTTAGAACCAATCCAAACTTTGTTTATTCCTTTATCTAATAATCCTACGCAGCTGTTTAGTTTAGGAATCATGCCGTCTGTAATTTCTCCGGCGGCAATTCCATTTTTAATTTCTTTTTCGTTAATCGTTTCTTTTATTTCGCCGTTAAGTTTTACTCCCTGAATATCGGAAACGAAGAAAACTGATTCGGCTTTTACTGCCGTAGCTATAACTTCAGTAAAAACATCGGCGTTTACGTTCATAAGATTGCCTGCCGAATCTCTGCATACGCTTGAGAAAACAGGAACCACTCCGCTTTTAAGTAAATCGGTTATCCAGGCTATAGAGCCGATTCTCTTGGGAATTCCAACAAATCCTAGAGCCTCGCTTTTGTATTCTGCTACAAATGCGCCTCTGTCTACTCCCGAAAGCCCGGTAGCGTCTATTCCGTTAGATTGCAAACGGCTTACTATTTTAGTA